>OOBN01000990.1_pt1 | contig 22687 bp, 15 predicted proteins | sample 1671091 | NCBI WGS metagenome assembly OOBN01 (sample SAMN06348121, study PRJEB24527) | human gut metagenome | biome: human gut; feature: ankylosing spondylitis patient; material: feces | host: Homo sapiens | place: China | collected 2015-10 | reverse complement strand
TTGACACCCCTCCGAAAAACAACCTAATTTCCATTACTGCCCTAGAATGGATTCTATATGGGATTTTTGAAGAAGAAAGGACTGAATGATTAAAATCCCATGCCGTTGTCGAAACCGCCGCCCTGACCCGGGCCGCCGAAACCTCCTTCACCGCCTTGGGGACGTTGGAAACCGCCCTGTGCGGGGAAGCGGCCGCGGCTCTGCATGGCCTGCTGCTGCTTCGACCATTTCTTATATTGTGATGCATCGAGTATCTTCTGCATCTTCTCATCGAGTGCTTTCTGACGCGCCTGCTGCTTTTCGCGCTGCTGCTGCATGATCTTGCGCATCGCCTCCATCTCCTGCTGCTGCTCGGCGGCATTGGCGAGGTAGATGTCGTATATCTCCTTCTTCTGCTCATCGGTCAACTCGAGCGTCTTGCCCAGCGATTCGACGCGTCTTTCGGCGATCTGCTCGGGGGTGAACTGTTTGCGCTCGGGGCGCTGCTGGCTGCCGAAATCCTGTGCCGATGCGGTACCCATTATCAAGGCCGCTGCCGCAGTAAGGATGGTTATACGTTTCATTATCGTGATATTTGTTTCCTGTTTCCGATACAAAGATAGAAAAGGCGTTGCCGAAAAGATCGGTAACGCCGGTGAAACGACCAAATTGGGCGGGTGAATCGCCTAATCGGCAGGGTGAACCGCCGTGAGCCACTGCTTGAACTCGGGAACGCGCGTCTTCGAGATGATGATTCTCTCGGGCGTCTCCACCGTCAGATTGAGCGACAGACGGCTGCCGAACCATACCGTGATATCCTTGACGGCCTTGCGTGAGATGATGAACTGGCGGTTGGCGCGGAAGAACTCATCCTCCGGCAGCTGCGACTGCAGCATCTCGAGCGTGCGGTCCACCACGTAGCGTTCACCCGTGTGGGTGAAGGCCGAGACCTTCTCGTTCGAGGTGTAGAAGTAGGCCACGCGGTCAATATATAAAGGTATGATCTTGTCCTTGTAGTGTACCAGAAAGACATGCTGGCTCTCCTGCTTCGCCTTCTCGATCATCTCGTCCACACGACCCTTGTAGTCGGTGCGTTCGCTGCGCGTCAGACGGGCGAACTTGTCGATGGCGTGCTGCATGTCCTCGGCCTTGATGGGCTTGAGCAGGTAGTCGATGCTGTTGACCTTGAAGGCCTGAAGCGCATATTCGTCGTATGCCGTGGTGAAGATTATCGGGGCGTCGATCTGCACCGAGTCGAATATGCGGAACGACTCGCCGTCGGCCAGATGTATGTCCATGAATACGAGGTCGGGCGCCGTCTGCGTCGTGTCGCGGAAGTAGTCCACCGTATCCTCTATGCTCTCCAGCACCGCCAACACTTCGTATGTCGGGGCTACCTTGCGCAGTATTGCCTGCAGGTTTACGGCCGCAGCCGTCTCGTCTTCGACTATGAGTACTTTCATCGTGTTATGGGTTTTTGCAGAGGCAGACGTACGGTGAATTCGTCGTCGGTCTCGATTATCTGAATGTCCTGTCCGGTGATGAGCTGCCAGCGGCTGCGCAGGTTCTTCAGGCCGATGCCCGTCGAGGGCTCGGGTTCGAGCTTGGGCCGCTTGCGGTTCGACACCACCAGTACGGGGCCTTCGGTGCGTATCGACACGTGGAAGGGTTGTTTGCGCGTGATGGTGTTGTGTTTGACGGCGTTGCCTATCAGAGGCTGGAGCGAGAGCGCCGGCAGCGTCCACTTCTCATATTGCGGATCGATGTCGATGTCGAAGAAGAGTTTATCGGCATACCGCACCTTGAACAGCTCGCCGTAGGCCTTGGCGAAGGCTATCTCCTCCTCGAGCGTTGTGGAGGTGTTCTGTCCGTTCTGGATGATGTAGCGGAAGGTATATGAGAGCTGGTCGATGTATGCCAGAGCCTTCTCGGAGTCGTTCTCGCGCACGAGCATCGAGAGCGAATTGAGCGAGTTGAAGAAGAAGTGGGGGCTGATCTGACCCATAAGCATGTCGTAGCGGGTCTGGAGGTTCTCGTTGCGCAGGCGTTCGTTCTCGAGCAGTATCTGCTGCTGCTGCGACATGAGTCCGTAGATACGGCCGTAGAGTACGGCTACCACCAGCACAACCGTACACTTCAGTATGACGATAAGGTCGAGCGGCATGTGTTTGTTCTGGAAGATCATCAGCACGCGCCCCGTCTGCCACTCGATGAATGGCGCGAAGAAGTAACATACGAATGCCGCAACGAGCGCCAGCGCGCAGCGTTGCAGGTATGATTTGGTTGAGTAGTTGTCCTTGCCCACGCGTGCGGTGATGATGGTCATGAGCAGGAACGAGAGGACAAAGTAGTAGAGCAGCTGCACGGCCATGTCCTGATTCCGCTTGGGGCGGTCGTAGATCATGGGTGCGGTTATCTCGTTGCCGTTTTGCATGAGCACCTCGTCCATGACGGGGTTGGCGTCGCCTTTCGACGGGAAGATGGTGCAGATGAGCGAGTCGCCGTCGTGGAGGTTGTACCAGCGGATCTTGCGGTTTGTGGCGTAGACGCTGTCCGTGCGCACGGAGTCGACGCCCTCCTCGGGCGAGAAGTGCCGCTCGCATATTAGATAGCCGTAGCCGTCGCGCGAGATGCGCAGCACACCCTTGCGGTGCGGCTTGACGAAGAAGGGCCGTTCGTTGCGCAGTTTCTGCTGCTCGGAACTTTCGCGCTGCTCAACCATCACCGACAGCAGGTAGGAGAAGTTTACCACGAGGGTTACTACCAGCGCTATCAGTATGTTGAGTACTGTGGCCGATTGCTTGAGTTTGAATTTGGTCATGTCATCCGATTTTTATGTTCATCCATTCCATCGGAGGGCGTGGTCTTTTCTGTGGGCAGGTTGTTGTGTCGGGGTGCGGCGGCTACTTCTCGTACCACGAGGCGTACATGCGGTAGTCGTGCGCCGTGCGCTTGATGATCTGCTCGCGCTGCTCGGGCGTCACGGTGCGTATCTTGCGCGCCGGTATGCCGGCATAGAGCGAGTCGGGTTCGAGCTTGGCGTTCGAGAGCACCAGCGCGCCTGCGGCAATGATGCAACCCGCCGGTACCTCGGCATTGTCGAGGATGATGGCACCCATGCCGATGAGGCAGTTGTCGCCGATGATGCCGCCGTGGATGATGGCGTTGTGGCCCACCGAGACGTCGTTGCCTATGTGCGTCTGCGAGGGGTGGGGCGAGCCGTCGTAGAGGGTGTGGATGACGGCGCCGTCCTGAATGTTTGTACGGTCGCCTATGGTGATGGTGTTCACGTCGCCGCGAAGTACGGCGTTGAACCATATCGACGAGTCGCGCCCGATGGTGACGTCACCCACGATAACGGCCGTATCGGCTACAAATGTGCCTTCGCCTATTGACGGGGTGTGTCCCCGTACCTCCTTTATGTATGCCATGTCTGTGTAGTCTTTACGTTTTTTATTATAAAATCCGGAATCGGCTTCCGCTTCTTCTACTCCGTATCGATATCTCGTCCGTATTGATATCTCGGAGTTTCTGTGGAAAAGGCTGTTATTTCCCTTCGCTTGTGGCCTGCTCCGTCTCGGCCTGCTTGGCCTTCTGCCACAGTTCCTCCATCTGCTCGGGTGTAAGGTCGGTGAAGAGGCCTCCGTCACGCTCGGCTTCGGTCTCCATGTGGCTGAAGCGGGTGATGAACTTCTTGTTTGCGCGCTCCAGTGCCAGCTCGGGGTCGATACCGTAGAGACGGCACATGTTCACCAGCGAGAAGAAGAGGTCGCCCACCTCCTCGGCCGTGCGGCCATTGTCGCCGCGGCGCATCTCGGCCTCGACTTCGGCGGTCTCCTCCTTGACCTTGTCCCATATATCCTCCTTGCGGCCCCAGTCGAAGCCTGCGCTCGACGCCTTCTCGCCTATGCGGAATGCCTTGACCATTGCCGGCAGCGAGCGGGGCACGCCGCCCAGAATGCCGCCCTTGCGGTTCTTCTTGCGCAGTTTGAGTGCCTCCCAGTTCTTGAGCACCTCGTCCGGAGTGTCGGCATGGATGTCGCTGTAGACGTGGGGGTGGCGGTATATGAGCTTGTCACACTCGGCGTTGGCAACGTCGGCGAAATCGAAGGCCCCGGCCTCCTCGCCCAGCTTCGAGTAGAAGACCACGTGCAGCAGCAGGTCGCCCAGCTCCTCGCGTATGCCCTCCATGTTGTGGTCGGCGATGGCGTCGACAAGTTCGTAGGTCTCTTCTATGGTGTTGTTGCGCAGCGATTCGAATGTCTGCTCGCGGTCCCACGGGCACTTGGCGCGCAACGTGTCCATCACCTCGAGCAGGCGCTCTGCGGCTTTGAGTTTATTGTCGTAGTTCATGTGAAAACATAATTATCCGATTACAAAGTTACCATTTTTTCGACACGAAATGTTAACTTTGTAACAGATAAATTTGAAAATTATGATGATCAGGCATCTTTTGACACTCCTTGCGACGCTGCTGCTTGTCGGTGGCCCCGCAGGCGCCGCGGCGCAGAATATCGTGCCCGCAGTCAGAGACTATGAAAAAAGGAACGGAGTATTTACCATACTAACAACAACTAAGATTACACACTACCCTGAACTCCGTTCCTTGGCAAAGTACTTGGCGGAATCTCTTCCGCTCTCGCTTCGTGAATATAACGGAGAGTCGGGCGGCGATATTGTGTTGCGTCTGAATAAAAATTTGGCCGACGAGGAGTACCGCCTCAGCGTCACGCCCGAGGGCATTGTAATCGAGGGCGGAGCCTACGGCGGAGCCTTCAACGGTGTGGAGACCCTGCTGCAGCTGCTGCCAGCGAAGGTCTATTCGGGCGATATGCCGCTGCCGGTGATGGTGGGATGCTGCGAGGTGGAGGATGCCCCGCGCTTTACGTACCGCGGCTTCATGCTCGACGTATGCCGTACGTGGATGACGGCCGACGAGGTGAAGGGTTTCATCTCGGTGCTGGCGCACCACAAGATCAACAAACTTCACCTGCACCTGTCGGATGACGAGGGCTGGCGCGTGGAGATCCTCTCACACCCCGAGCTTGCCGAGGTCGGGGGTTTCCGCGGCGGTGACTCGCCCGTGGCGGCCATATACGGCAAGTGGGGCGAACGCTACGGCGGATACTATACCCAGCAGCAGCTGCGCGATATTGTAGACTATGCGGCCGTGCGCAACATCGAGATCATCCCCGAGATCGACCTTCCGGGCCACAGCCGCGACATGGCGCGCGTGATGCCGGAGGTGCTGTGCAACTATACCCCCTCGCTTGCCGCATCGGACGGTTACGACACGCGCAATGTCCTCTGTGCGGCCAAGGAGTCGAACTATGCTCTGTTAAAGGATATTCTGGGTGAGATTGCCGCAATCTTCCCCTCGCGTTACCTCCATATCGGCGGCGACGAGGTCGACTTCTCGCAGTGGATGTCGTGTCCCGACTGCAAGGCCCTGATGCAGGCCCGCGGCATGTCCGAAGGCGAACAGCTGCAGGCATATTTCATGGGGCGCGTGGCCGCAATGGTGGAGGAGCTGGGCAAGGTGCCGGGCGTATGGAACGAGGCCGTTGCCGGCAGCCGCTTTACCCGCAACTCGCAGGTCTACGGTTGGGAGAGCATCGCCGCGGCGCGCAAGGCCGCAGCCGATGGATACCCAACGGTGGTGATGCCCGGACAATATTTCTACTTCGACATGCGCCAGAGCGCGCGTGAGGACGGACATATCTGGGCCGCGATATTCGACGCCCGCAAGTGCTATTCGTTCGACTTCGCCGCTCAGGGATTCACCCCCGAGGAGATGCGCAGCGTGCAGGGTGTCGAGGCGAGCTTCTTCAGCGAGGCATACATCTCGCACCGAGACATGAAGCCCGATTACCTCTACTATATGACCTATCCGCGTATATGCTCCCTGAGCGAGATCGGGTGGTGCGGTGACGGCCGCGCGTGGGACGACTTCTACGGGCGTCTCACGGCGGGGCATTACAGCCGTCTGGCCGCCATGGGTGTCGGGTTCCGCCTCTTCCCGCCGAAGGTGTCGTATGCCGACGGCCGTCTGACGGCATCGACCGACGACCATTCGCGTATCTATTATACGGTCGCAGGTGAAGAGAATGGTGCTGAGCATGAATATACGGGCCCGATCACGACCGGCAAACCGCAGCTCTATGCCTTCCGCAGCCGCTTCGGTGAGGCCGTGAGTCCCGAGGCAGGTGTCGAGGCTCGTTTCCGCATGTCGCAGCCGAAGGTTACGGTCACCTCGTCGATTCCGCCGAGTACGAAATATCCATATACCAACGCCGCCTCGTATGACGGCCGCATAGCCTATACGGGCCGCACGTGCCACAACGGCGACTGGATTTTATATACCTTTGATGAACCCGTCCGCTGCCGCCGTATGGAGATACGCACGGGGTACATACAGCTGCCGCGCTGTATCTTCGAGCAGGGATACATGGAGGTGAGTGAGGACGGGGAGACCTTCCGCCGTGTATGCGACCTGCAGAATGGCATAGGCGTGGTGGATGCCCCGCGCCATGCGATCAAGGCCGTGCGCATAGTCTCTACGAAGGATGGAAACGGCGCAGCGTTCGTTACGCTTCAGTCGCCGTGGGTATATCCTGTGTTGGAATAGTTAGAATAACGTACAAACAAAAGGCCGCAATCCGAATTCGGGTTGCGGCCTTCTTGTTTTGTCGTGCATGTGCACTATGAGCGGATCTGGGCTCCGGCACGTGTTTCGAGCTGGCGGGCCAGATTGTTCATTGTCTTCTCTATGGTCTTGTCGTTGAGCGTCTGGGTCTTGTCCTCGAGCGTGAAGCTCAGGGCGTATGACTTCTTGCCCTCGGGCAGCTTGTCGCCCTCATATACGTCGAACAGAACCACGCGCTTGAGCAGTTTCTTCTCCGTAGCGAAGGCTATGTCACGCAGCTGCGAGAAGGTGACGCCCTTGTCCACGAGCAGCGCCAGATCGCGCTTGACCTCGGGGAACTTCGACAGCTCCTCGGCCGTGATGTGCTGCTTCGAGGCGAGGCGGATCAGATTGTCGAACTCGATCTCGGCGAAATATACCTCCTGCTTGATGTCGAACATGCGGCGCAGCTTGGGCGATACGACACCCATGCGTACGATCTCGCGCTTGCCGTGCGTGAGCGAGACGGCATCGGCGAAGAGGTCGCAATCCGTCGTTTCGCAATGCAGCGAGTAGATGTCAACGCCGAAGCGGCGCAGGAGCTTCTCGACGGCGGCGCGCAGCGTGTAGAACGACACGGGCGTGGGCTTGCAGTTCCATGACGGGGCGGCGTCGGCACCCGTGACGGTGATGCCCATGCGGTAGCGCTCGCTGTAACGGTTGAGCGGGTTGTCGGTCTCGACGCTCTGGTCGTAGTAGTAGCAGTTGCCCACCTCGTAGAGTTTCAGATCGCCGTTGCGGTGGTTGATGTTGAGCTCCACGGCCTCGAGCGCATTGAACAGAAGCGTCTGCCGCAATACGTTCAGGTCGGCGCTCAGGGGGTTGAGTATGCGTACGCATGCCGATGCCGGATATGATGTCAGCGCGTCGTAGTAGGCGCCCTTGGTGAGCGAGTTGGACATGATCTCGGTGTAACCGTTGGCCGAGAGGAAGTCCGACGCGATATTCACAAGACGGGTCTTGTCGGGTTTGGGTGCGTACGAGAGCGTAGAGCTTACGCGCTGCGGTATCTCGACGTTGTTGTAACCGTAGATACGCAGGATATCCTCTATGAGGTCGGCCTCGCGGCGTACGTCCACGCGGTACGGAGGTACGGCTACCGTCAGCGTGTCGTCCTTCTGCGCGAGGATCTTCACCTCCAGAGCGTCGAGGATCGTGCGTACGGTCTGCTCGGGTATATGCTTGCCCACGAGCGAGTCGATGCGCGTGAACGAGATGTCGAAGACGAAGTCCTGTGCCGGCGTGGGGTTTATGTCGGTGATCTCACTCGAGATCTTGCCTCCGGCGAGTTCCTTCATGAGCAGGGCCGCACGCTTGAGGGCGTAGACCTGTATGTTGGGGTCAATGCCGCGCTCGAAACGGAATGAGGCGTCGGTATTCAGGCCGTGGCGCTTGGCCGACTTGCGGATCGAGACGGGGTTGAAGTATGCACTCTCGAGGAATACGTTCGTCGTGGTGTCGCTGATGCCCGAATCGAGGCCGCCGAAGACGCCGCCGATACACATCGGACGCACGGCCGAACATATCATCAGATCCTCCGACGAGAGCTTGCGCTCCACGCCGTCGAGCGTGACGAAGGGCGTGCCCTCGGCGCAGTTGCGCACGACGACCTTGTGTCCCTCGATCTTGTCGGCATCGAATGCGTGCAGGGGTTGTCCCAGCTCGAAGAGGACGTAATTGGTTATGTCGACCAGATTGTTCTTGGGGTTGATGCCCGCGGCGCGCAGTTCGTTCTGCATCCATTCGGGCGAGGGGGCTATCTTGCACCCCGTGACCGTGAGGCCCGCATATCGGGGCGCTGCGGCGCTGTTCTCGACGACGATCTCGATCGGCATGTCGTGGTTGTCGACGGCGAAGGCGTCCACCGAGGGGAGCTTGAGGCTCACCTGCTTGCCGCGGCTGCGGAGGTAGGCCGCCAGATCGCGCGCAACACCTATGTGCGAGGCGGCGTCGATACGGTTGGGCGTGAGGCCTATGCCTATCAGATAGTCATCCTTGATATGGAGAAACTCGCGTGCCGGCATTCCCACCGGGGCATCTGCGGGCAGCTCCATGATGCCGGCATGGTCGGTGCCGATGCCGAGTTCGTCCTCTGCGCAGAGCATACCCATCGACTCGACGCCGCGGATCTTGCTGCGCTTGATCTTGAAGGGCTCGTCACCGCCGTTGGGGTAGAGCACCGAGCCGATGGTGGCGCAGAGAACCTTGAGTCCCTTGCGGCAGTTGGGGGCGCCGCAGACGATGCGCAGCGGAGCCTCGGCGCCGACGTCTACCGACGTGACGTGCAGGTGGTCAGAGTCGGGATGGTCTTCGCACTCGACAACCTCACCCACGACAACACCGGCCAAGCCGCCGCGTATGGTCTCCACCTTGCGGAAATCCTCCACCTCGAGGCCTATGTCGGTGAGTATTTTCGCCGTCTCTTCGGCCGAGATGTCGAGGTCGATATACTTTTTCAACCAGTTGAAAGATATCTCCATGATATATGTGTTTTTAGTTTTGTTTGCGCAAAATACGGACAAATATACGAAGATTTCACGTAATATGACTCTCCGCGCGCCGAAATGTGAGCCGTCGGCCCCTTAAACCGGCAACCGCCGCATCCCGAAGGGTGCGGCGGTTATCCGTTTCCGACCTTTATGGTCTATTTTTCGCTTGTGAAGCGGTAGCTTCCCGAGCCGATCTCGATGACAAGGTCGTTGCCCTGCTCCTTGACCGAGTGTATGCCGTCGCCCGCCGTGGCCTTGACGCCGAAGGCTTTGGGTATGCGGAGCGTAGCGGTGGTGTTGCACGGGACGGTAACGTTCCACTCGAAGCTGCCGCCGTTGCGGCTCCAGTCGCTCACGATGGTGCCGTAAGAGGAGTCATAGGTGGCCTTCACGTGGTCGAGACCCTCGGGGAAGGCGGGTGACATGTCGATCTTCTTGAAGGCACGGCTGCCCTCGGCGCACTTGATGCCCGCAAGATCCTCGTAGTACCATATTATCAGGTCGCCGAGCAGCATGACGTGGTTGGCCGAGTTCATGGCCGGGTCTGCCGTGTCGCCGTTCCAGAGTTCCCATATAGTCGTGGCATCCTTGGCGATCATGTATCCCCAGCTCGGGTAGTCCTCGTTGGTGGCTATGCGCAGCGCCAGATCCTTGCGTCCGTACTCGGTCAGGCCGCGCATGAGGTGCTGCACGCCCAGTACGCCCGTGCTGACGTGGCCGCCAAGCTCGACTTCGGTCTTGTTGACGATGTTGTCGAAGACGCGGCGCTCGTATCCCTCGGGTACCAGTCCCAGACGCAGCGAGAGGAGGTTGCCCGTAACAGTATTGTTGCCGTAGCGGGCCGTCTCACGGTCGAAGAACTGCTCGTTGTATGCCTTCTTTATGCGCTCGGCCAGCTGCAGGTAACCCTCCACGTCCTGCTCCTTGCCGCAGATGCGGGCGAAGCGGGCCATGCGTTGCAGTATGTCGTAGAAGACGGTGGTGCTGAGGATCGGGCCCGCGGTCTTGCGTGCGGGGTCCTGCGAGTGGATGAGCGTCTGCGACTCGGGCGGCATGCACCAGTCGCCGTAGGTGTCGTTAACGATGACGCCGTTCTGCGTCGAACGCTCGCATGTGTACTCCACCCACTTCTTCATGGCGTCGTAGTGGCGCCGTATGGCACGGTCGTCACCGTAGTGCTGGTAGAGCATGTCGGCGCAGTAGAAGAAGGCCGATGACCAAGTCACCTCGTTGTTGTAGAGAGTCCAGTAGCGGGGCGATACCGACGAGAGACATCCCTCGGGGCTGCTCGAGTCCTCGATGTCCTGCAGCCACTTGTCATATACCATGGCGTTCTTGAAGATGTAGGCCTCACCGTAAGAGCCCGTGGCGCGGTCGCCGAGCCAGCCCAAGCGCTCGTCGCGCTGCGGGCAGTCGGTCGGCATGCCGCGGTAGTTGCCGCGTATGCCCCAGTAGGCGTTGCGGTGGATGCGGTCGAGCAGAGGTATAGAGCTCTCGAACGTGCCCGTCGTGGGCATGGCGTCGTAGATGACGTAGCCCGTCATGTCGTCTGTCGAGGGTGTATAGTCCAGACCGTCGATCTCCACATAGCGGAAACCGTGGTAGGTGAATGTCGGATGCCACTCGAAGGCCCCGTCGCGGGCCGGTGTGTAGATGTCGGTGGCACGGGCCGAACGCAGATTGGCTGTGTAGAGCGTCGAGTCGGGGTTGAGAATCTCGGCAAAGCGCATCGTCACGGGTTTGCCGGCGCGGCCGTTTAAGCTGACACCGAGCCAGCCCACCATGTTCTGTCCCATGTCGACGATGATCTTGCCGTCGGCGCGGGCCGTGACGCTCAGAGGCTTGATCTCATCCTGTATGGTGATATTGGGGTTGGGCTGTGCGTGGAGCTTGCCGCCCGGATCCTTCATGCGGTCGGCCTGTTTCCATGCCGAGTCGTCGTACTGCGTGGTGCTCCATCCCGTAAGTTCGAGGCGGGCGTCGTACTCCTCGCCGTCGAATTCGTTGTTGGCGACGATGGGGCCGCGCGAGGTGACGCGCCACGAGGTATCGCTCACGACGGCCTCGGTGGTGCCGTCGGCATACTCGATCTCGAGCCGCGCAAGCAGCGACGGCAGCCCGAAGTGCATGAAGCCGCCCGCACGCATGGTGAAGTAGCGGCCGTTGCCGAGCATCACGCCCAGCACGTTGCCGCCCTTGTCGAGCATGTCGGTTACGTCATAGACGTTGTAATATACGCGTGTCGAGTAGAGCGACGGGGTGGGTGAGAGGACGTCGTCGCTGATACGCTCGCCGTTGATGTACGACTCCGACGAGCCGAGACCGCTGATATAGAGGACGGCGCGCTTGACCTTGCCTTCGACGTCGAACGTCTTGCGCAGGTAGCGGGCCGCGAGGCGCGTATTGCCCTGATCGGTCTCGCCCTTGTTCGACAGGGCGTTCTCGCCGATCCACTCGGCCTGCCACTCCGCTGCGTCGAGAATACCCATCGACCAGTGGCTGATGTCGCTCCAGCGTCCCTGACCGAGATTCGTGTCCACCTTCACGCGCCAGAAATATTGTGTGCGTGAGCGGAGCGTCTGTCCCTCGTATTCGACGAGGATCGAGCGGTCGGAGATCACCTCACCCGAGTCCCAGACGAGATTGCGGCCGCGCTTGAGGTCGGCCTCCGAGGTTGCGACCTGTATGCGGTATGCGGTTTGGGTGACGTCGCGGGCATCCGACGCGATGGTCCACGAGAAGAGGGGACGCGGTGATTCGATACCCTCGGGATTGCTCTTCATATCGACGAGCAGGCGCTCCGTACGTGCCGGTGCGGCCGCCGAGGCCGTAAGCCCCAATCCCAGAAACGAGAGTACGACGAACAGCAGAATTTGTTTTTTCATCATGTTGCGTGATTTTATGTTCAGGTTGGTACTGTTCACAAAAATACGCAAATAATTCCGTTTGCCGACTGTCTGAAATGATTTTGATTGTCGGTAAAATGACGGTGCGCAAAACCTCTTGGCGGCGTTCCCCATGCTGTCAGCGACTGCCGAAGTAGAGGAATACCATGCCGATGATTATGAGTGCCAGATCGAGCGCCTTGGCCTTGAGGTTGCGCTCTCGGAAGAGCAGCGCGCCGCATGCGAACGACACGACCACCGAGCCGCGGCGTATCATCGAGACGACCGATATCATGGCATCCGTATCGCTCAGGGCCACGAAGTAGGCCATGTCGGCGGCCGTGAGCAGGATCGAGATCATGGGTATGGCCCACGACCAGTGGAAGCGTGCGGCGGAACGGCTGTCGAGAAGGCGCATGAGGGTCATGACGACGATCATGATGATGGTCTGGTAGAGGTTGTACCACCCCTGCACGAAGATGGGCTCGAGGCGCTGCATGAGGTATCGGTCATAGAGTCCGCTGGCGGCGCCGAGCAGTGCGGCGGCGGCGACGCACACGATCCAGACGTTATGTCCGAAGTCTATGCCCTCGCGTCGTCCGGCGCGGCTGAGCATGAAGAGCGACAGGATGGCCAGCCCGACACCGACCCATTGCAGGGCGTTGAGACGCTCGCCGAAGATCAGAAGAGCTCCGATGAGCACCATCACTGGACGTGTGGCGTTGATGGGGCCGACGATGGTGATGGGCAGGTGCTTGATGCCGTAGTATCCGAATGCCCACGACGAGAGTACGATCACGGCCTTCAATGCCACGAGTATATGGTCATGTGCCGTACCGAGGGGTATGCGGTATGCCGTGGCGTCGAACCATCCGCCGCCGCTGAGCGTGGAGACGATCGAGGGCAGGAATATGAGCGACGAGAAGAATGTATTGAGCAGCAGCACCGCCGGTACGGAGTTGTCGCGCAGGGCCTGTTTCTTGGCCACATCGTAGAATCCCAGCAGCAGGGCCGAGAGGAATGCGAGTATCAACCACATGGTGAGGAGCTTTTACGTTGGGGCTATGCGGTGAGCATGCCGACGATGAGGCATGCGGCGAGCAGCGTGCTGGCCAGACCGTTGAGCGTACCGAAGGCTATGCCGATGTTCTTCTGGTGTCCGGGTGTTACGAGTATGTGCTCGGCGACGAGCAGGACGGTGAATATGGCCGTGCCGCCCCACGTCCAAACGCTCGCGGGCAGCATCGCCACGAACCACACGAGGGCCGCGATGCTGACGGCGTGCAGGCCGATGCTTATGTTGAGGGCCGTGCGGACGGAGAAGCGTGCCGGTATCGAGCGCAGGCCGTGCGCGCGGTCGAAGTCGCGGTCCTGAAGGGCATATATTATGTCGAAGCCGCCGCACCACGTCAGCACCAGCAGCGCCAGCACGCACGGCGCCAGCGCAAAGCGGCCCGTGACGGCGATGTATGCGCCGACAGGGGCTATGGCGAGCGAGAGCCCGAGTACGAGATGCGACAGTGAGGTGAAGCGCTTGCAGTAGCTGTACGACATGATCACGATGAGCGCCACGGGCGAGAGTGCCGCCGTCAGGCTGTTTATCGATGCGGCCGCGGCGATGAACAGTACGGCGTTGATTATGACGAACCACAGTGCGGCGCGTGCCGAGATGCGCCCTGCGGGGATCTCGCGGTCGGCCGTGCGGGGATTCTCGGCATCGATGCGGCGGTCGGCCCAGCGGTTGAAGCCCATGGCCACGTTGCGGGCGAAGACCATGCACAGGACCACCTTCACCAGCAGCGACAGCCACCACACCGGCGCGGAGTTCTCGACGCCGAAGCCGATGTCGCGCAGGGCGTAGACGAACGATGTAAGGGCGAATGGCATGGCGAAGATCGTATGTGAGAACCTCACCAGATGTGCATATTTCGATATGGGATTCATGACTTGTGATGTATGAGAACTATATTTGCGGCTGCAAAGATACGAAAAGATACGCAAAGCGGGGCGCAGAGGCAAATCGAAAACGCTGTTTTCGGGTCGGGCAGGGGCGCGTATGTCGTGTCTCTTCGTAATTCGGGGCGGGTCTGTCGGCAGTCAGCCATATTTTCATCGGTGAAAACATACGGTTGGTGATTGAATACCCGACGTTCGTTGAAAATATTTTGAAACGGTTGCCGAGGGAGATATTTTTGCCGAAAACCGTGTGAGAAAATTTTTATTGCTTAAATTATATTGTTATGAAACGATTGCTTACAATCATGGTGACGGCTCTGGCAGCCGTATCGCTGGCATCGTGCGGCAAGAAGGATGCCCCGACGCCGGCCGGGCCGACGATCGCACTCGAGGGCCTCGATATTACACAGGTACATGAGATCACGGGCGAACCCATGACCGTCAAGGTGAATGTCAAGGCCGATGCCGGCATCAAGACCTTCGCCATACGCATCACCTCGCCGCTGCTCACCGAGGAGCTTCTTTCGGGTATCGGCCTCTCGGCCGAGATGGAGCTGACGGCACCCGCAAACGATGACATGTCGGCTGCCCTCGCATCGCTCGGCTTCCCTGTCGGAGCCGACGTGACGGGTGCTAAGCAGCTCTCGTTCGACATCTCGTCGTTCGTGCCCCTGATCAAGCAGCTCTACAACGGCCACGAGCGCGATTCGAACCACAATTTCGAGCTTACGGTGACCGACGCCGCGAACCAGATGGCGCGCGAGACGCTCAAGTTCCATATCTCGGGAGCCGAGCCGTCGGTCGTATATAACAACGACGCCAATCTGTGGCTCAACACCGCAACCCTTACGGCCGAGGTGCCCGACGGCGGAAATGTAGCCATCGAGTATCGCCGTGCGGGTGAGCAGACATGGCAGGCAGCGACGGTGACCGATGCCGGCAACGGGTTCTATACTGGCGCCATCGCCCCCGAGTGGATGTCGGACGATGCCGCGGGCGTATGGCAGATGGACGGCATGACGGGCGTATTCGCCGGTCAGAAGTACGAGTGCCGCGTAACGGTTGGCGGCGAGGAGGTTGCGACCTCGACCTTCGAGACTGCCGCCGGTGACGTGATCCCCAACGGCGACATGCAGGCGTGGAGCCAGTATGTAGGTTACGGTTCTGCGGGCAGTGCCGTGTACTATCCCAACGCGTCGGCCGACGAGGCCTTCTGGAGCAACGGCAACAACGCCTTCACGCAGACGCTCTGCACCCCTTACACCGAGCAGGGCAGCGACAACACCTCTGCACTGCTTAAGGGCAAGAGCACATTCGGCATCTTTGCCGCGGGCAATCTCTTCACGGGAGCGTTCCGTATGAGCGGCATCGCCGGTTATGCCGACTTCGGTCAGAAATATACCTTCACGGCACGTCCCCGTGCGCTGCGCCTGCGTTACAAGGCCAACGTGGGCAATATCACCTCGCTCGGACTCAAGCAGGGCGAACTTACTACGGACGATGTGGATCCCGCCTCGATATATGTGTGCATAACCGACTGGACGGCACGTCATTCGGTACATTCGGGCCTCGGTGTCACGGTCGACCAGATCAACCCCTTCGACCCCATTACCGATGCCTCGACCGACGAGGGCCCCGTGATTGCGTTCGGCACGTCGACCATAGAGGAGAACAGCAACGGCTGGATCGAGAAGACTATTCACCTCATATACCGTGACAAGGAGGCTCGTCCAGCGGACGGCAACTATTCGCTTGTCATATCATTCGCCTCAAGCAAGTACGGCGACTACCTCTGCGGCAATCCCGACAACGAACTTTATATCGACGATATAGAGTGGGTTTATTAGAATTGTATAGAGTTTTTGCGTGGGCCGTCCGCTTTGCGGGCGGCCTTTTTTCGTGGGAACGGCTGCGGATATCACCAGCGAAAGAGACCGTGGAGTGCTTTTTCGGCGCAAAATGCCGCTGTCATCGCGTTTTTTGCGTATCTTTGCACACATTATGCACACAACGCGGACTTGGAATGAAAAACATACGCAACTTTTGTATCATAGCTCATATCGATCACGGTAAATCGACTCTGGCCGACCGCCTGCTCGAAAAGACCAATACGCTCAACCAGCGCGAAATGCAGAATCAGGTGCTGGACGACATGGACCTCGAGCGCGAGAAGGGTATCACCATCAAGAGCCACGCCATACAGATGGAGTATCGCGCCCGCGACGGCCAGATGTACGTACTGAACCTGATCGACACGCCGGGACATGTCGATTTCTCGTATGAGGTGTCGCGTGCCATCGCTTCGTGCGAGGGGGCGCTGCTCGTGGTGGACGCCACGCAGGGTATTCAGGCGCAGACCATATCGAACCTCTATCTGGCCATAGGACACGATCTGGAGATCATCCCCGTGCTGAACAAGATAGATGTCGAGTCGGCCATGATCGACGAGGTGAAGGATCAGGTCATCGACCTCATAGGCTGTCGTGAGGAGGATATACTGCTCGCCTCGGGTAAGACGGGACAGGGCGTCGAGGAACTGCTCGAGGCCATTGTGGCGCGCATACCGGCTCCGAAGGGAGACGACAACGCCCCCCTGCAGGCCCTTATCTTCGACTCGGTGTTCAACCCCTTCCGTGGCATCATAGCCTACTACCGCATCTTCAACGGCACGCTGCGCAAGGGCGAGCATGTCAAGTTCTTCAATACGGGCAGCGACTACGAGGCCGACGAGATCGGCGTACTGAAGCTCAAGCTGCAGCCGCGCGATGAGCTGCGTGCGGGCGACGTGGGATATATATGTTCGGGCATCAAGACCTCGACAGACGTCAAGGTGGGCGATACTATCACCTCGGTGGACCGCCCCTGCACCGAAGCCATCGCCGGCTTCGAGGATGTCAAGCCGATGGTCTTCGCGGGTGTATATCCCGTCGAGGCCGACCAGTATGAGGATCTGCGCGCCTCGCTCGAGAAGCTGCAGCTCAACGACGCCTCGCTGACATTCGAACCCGAGAGCTCGCTCGCTTTGGGATTCGGTTTCCGCTGCGGTTTCCTCGGACTGCTGCACATGGAGATCATACAGGAGCGTCTTTACCGCGAGTTCGACATGGATGTCATCACCACCGTTCCCAACGTCTCGTACCGCATAACCACTACGTCGGGCGAGGTGCTCGAGGTGCATAACCCGTCGGGTCTGCCCGAGATAACGAAGGTGGCAAAGATCGAGGAACCCTATATCCTTGCACAGATAATCACGAAGGCCGACTTCATGGGCCCCGTGATAAAGCTCTGCATCGACAAGCGCGGTGTGATGAAGAACCAGACGTTCATTACGCAGGACCGTGTGGAGATAAACTTCGACATGCCCTTGTCGGAGATCGTCTTCGACTTCTACGACAAGCTGAAGAGTATCTCGAAGGGATATGCGTCGTTCGATTACCACCGTACGGGCTACGAGCCGAGCCGTCTGGCGAAGCTCGACATCCTGCTCAACGGCGAGCCCGTCGACGCCCTTTCGTCGCTCATATATGCCGACCACGCCTACGACTTCGGCCGCAAGATGTGCGAGAAACTCAAGGAGCTGATTCCGCGCCAGCAGTTCGACATAGCCATACAGGCCGCCATCGGCGCCAAGATCATCGCCCGCGAGACGGTGAAGGCCGTGCGTAAGGATGTGACGGCGAAGTGCTACGGCGGCGACATATCGCGTAAACGCAAACTGCTCGAAAAACAGAAGGCCGGTAAGAAACGCATGCGTCAGGTAGGGCAGGTACAGGTGCCGCAGTCGGCATTCCTCGCCGTACTGAAGATGGATTGACGGGGACCTGCACACGCCGTTTGCTATATATACCCTCGTTGTTATATATACCCTCGTCTGCCGGCGCCTTGTGCGCCTGTGGTATCGGTTATATATGCCATAGTCATTCAGACCATTGACCATCTGCGCACTTGGCATCTGCGTCATGGCTACCTGCCCCATTGGCCATATTAGTGCTTGGTATCAATCTATCTGCGACTCACACTATTGGCTATCCACGCCTTTGGCAATCCATGCCATTGGTTGCCTGCGTCATTAGTCCCACTCCTCGCCAGCCGCAGCGGCCCGGCGGGCTTTATTATGTATGCGAAGGGTGCTGATGACGGTAACGGAGAATGAAAAAAATGTGATGCCGTTTCGGCATTAAGCTAAATTTTGTATATTTGCAGTCGGGTAGTGCGCTGACACCTCCGGTGCGCCGACGCTGCCCGATGTATGCGGTAGTAGCTCAGTTGGTAGAGCATTGGCTTCCCAAGCCAAGGGTCACGGGTTCGAGTCCCGCTTACCGCTCACCATATTTCGCGCGAACGGACCTTTTCGATGCAGAGAGGGTTCGTTTCTTATTTTTTGTAAAACTCCGGTAACCCTTTTATCCCCGTAATTTGAATTTACATGCGTTGTTCCTGTTTATGGCCTCGTGTCCGTATAATAAAATCCTGAACGTGAAATAACTCCGTAACCATCCGTGCGTAAGTGTATAGGGGTTTGTCAAAGTCGATCTTGTTACGTATTTCATACTCCGGATGGCAAATTGCGCGGCTTGTAGATGTATGGAAAAATAAACAAATTTTTTTAATATATTCCATAAGGTCACGTACTTGTAATAAAATGCTGTTTTGTGTTGTTAATGATCTTATTATTTCGTACATTTGCGGCGTACTATCCCTGCTTCCGAGTGCCGTCGGGTAAGAAATACAGGTCGGCATTCGAGTGATATCCGGAACCGAAATTTTTCGGAAGTTGTGCGGATGTAGGTATGTAACTGTCTGATTTGTATGCACATTTATACATTGTGCTGAGGAGAAGATATGCAATGACCGGAAGAAATGAACCATCGCCCGCATCGGGGGCCGCAGTCAAGATGGATGCAGAGACCGAACAGATTTGCTGGTATGTAATGACGGGTTACGCGCTCGACAAAAGACGCGGCGTATCTATCGCGGCACAGGTCGAAAAATACAATGCGGAGCATGATTCCGGCCTCGAGGTGTTTGCCCCGACATTCGTCAAGGTTTACAACGAAGCAAAGTCTCCGCGTCGCAGGATGCTGCCTCTGGCGTGCCAATATTTCTTTATCCGCGGGCGGCTGTCTCAGGTGAAGGATTTCCGGTCGCGTAATAAAGGGTATAATCTGGTGTACGACAGGGCTGACAAAGAGTCCGAAACGTCATACCTGCACCTGTCGGACGAAGATATGTCGGCATTCAGGTCGATGGCTCTGGCGTACAAATACAACATGCCGTGTTTCAGCCCTTCGGAGGTGGATCTGGTGGCATGCGACAAGGTACGCATCGTGGGCGGCGAATTTGCCGGCGTGGAGGGCTATCTCGTAAGCCAGCAGGGACGTGACGGCGGCCGTGTCATAATCAAGGTCGGAGAGCTTATGGCAGTGCAGACGCTCGATATAAATCCCAAGTATATCAGCGTATTGTCCTTTGCCAAGGGCAGCCGGCGCATGTACGACAAGATTGACAGCTACGAGCCCAAATTGCGGCGGGCAATGGATTATTACAGACGTAACGGAGAGCTCGATGTGACGAACGCGGCAGCCGTAAGTTACTTCATAACGCGCTTCGGCCTTGCCGAGATCCCGACGGCGAAGATGCGAGCCAAGGTGTCGGCACTGCTGGCGGCCAGCTATTACCTGATGGGGGACAAGGAAAGGTATGAAGTCACAAAACACAACTGTGAAGGATTGTTTAGAGAGTAGTTCTTGTCGATTCGGATATTTTAGCGCAGATATATAGCATTATTTCAGCCGATTATGAACCTATTATTTTGCTAAATATCTGCGTAAATTTAGTCTTAAATGATAGATAATTATAAGATTGCAGCTAAGAATACGTTAGTTGTAGGAGGAGCTCAAGTTGTGCAAATGGGCTCGGCTTTGTTGCGTGCAAAATTGATTGCAGTGGTTTTAGGATCATTGGGCGTTGGTATAAATTCTTTATTTTTATCTTCATTGTTGGTATTTCAGCAGGTGTCCTCTATGGGAATATATCAAAGTGGGGTTAGGGAGATGTCGATTACTTATGGCGATAACAATGTCGACTTCGCTCGTATTAAATGGACATTTTTTAAGCTGTCGCGATATTGTGGATTGTTTGGTATTGTGGTGATGATTCTGATGTCTCCAATATTAAGTTTCTTATTATTTGGGGGATTGTCAAAGACTTTACATTTTATATGTTTATCTTTTGCGTTGTACTTCATGAATCAGTATAATGCTATTTCATCTCTATTACAGGCAACTGGAAATCTCAAATTGATGTCCAAAGCTACTATAATCGGAACAGTAACAGGCTTGTTTGTATCAGTGGCATGTATATGTTCGTTCAAGGTAGGCGGTATTATTCCAGCAATGGTGGGAGGATATGTCTGTTATTGGTTGGCTTTTAAATATGTAAGCAGGAGAATTTTATATCCACAATTAACTGAGATCCCGTCGAATTCTGAATTTATCAGAAATAGTAAGCCAATTATTAAACTTGGGCTAGTATTAATGGTAAGTTCTGTAATGATTACACTTTTTTCTTTTTTGTTAAATGCTGTGATAAATGAGTGGGGATCTGTCGAGGAAGTTGGTTTTTACCAGTCTGTAGTATCGATAATGAGTCAGAGTTTATTGATAGCAAATATTGTATTAGCTTCAGATTTTTATCCAAGGTTATCAGTTGTTAATGATGACAATATGCAGGTGAAGCAGGTCGTTGATCAGCAGATAGATTTGCTATTGTGTATAATTGTTCCAATTTCGGCATTGCTGATAGTTTTGGCTCCTTTGGTCGTTTGGATTTTATATACGTCTGAATTTTATGTTATAATAGACCTGATTAGGATATCTTCATTATCGCTTGTTGCGAGAATTATATGGATGATATTTAGTTATATCATATTGGCAAAGGGAGATAAGAAATCGTATTTCTTGTATGATGCCTTGTTTGGAAATTCAATTAATTTTATATTGTCGGTTGTGGGTTTCTTTTTGTTGGGAATAAAAGGAATTGTTATTGCGAATGTAATTGGAGCAATAGTGGTATCAGTTATATTAGGAACGGTCGTGAGCAATAAGTATGGATATGTAATGGATTCAAAAACATTCGGTAAAATATTAGGATTAGGTTTAGTCTTAGTTCTACTAGCGACAATTAGTATTATTGAAACGCATTTGATCTTAACAGTCATTTCTTGTATTGTATGTTGCATATTATGTTTCTGGTCTATAAGAGGCTTTTTTAAGAGAATGAATTTATTTAATAGATAATTAAGATGGGAGATATGACATATAAATGTAATAAATCTGTTGCTATACTTTTGGCAGCATACAATGCTGAGAAATATTTATCAGCTCAAGTAGATTCTATTTTATCACAGACTTATCACGACTGGATACTTTATATTCGGAATGATGCGTCGTCAGATAATACACAATCTATTATTGACGATTATGTTAATAATTTTCCTCAAAGAATAGTTCAGGTAGATAAGGGTGGGCGTAATTTAGGCTGTAGAAATAACTTTTTCAGGTTATTGGAAGTTGTCGATTCTGATTACTATATGTTTTGTGATGCTGATGATGTATGGTTGCCTTCCAAAATAGAGGAGTCGGTGAATGCCATAAAAGAGATGGAACGCAGAAATGGAAGTAATGTCCCTTTATTAGCTTTCTGCGATACCATTGTATGTCGCGAGGATATGTCAGTTATAGCCAGTTCATATTGGAGATCAGCCAAAATAGATCCATATAGATATCTATCATATAATGTAGTCGCCGTGTGTTGTATTGTAGGAGGATCATGCTCTATTTTTAATAGAAATGTTAAGGGCATATTGTTTCCTCTAGCTGATAATAATCTTATTTACGATTATTGGATTGCCTTATGTGTAGCTAAAAGTGGAAAATTTGGGATAATTAATAAACCGTTAACATATTATCGACAACATGAGAACCAGGTGTGCGGGGTTTCAGTTGGGAAACAAGGCCGATTACTATATAAATTGAGAAATATTAAGGCGTTATACAAACAATATCTGCATGAGGCCAAAGAACTGCGCGAAGTTGGTTATGGCCCAGTGATAAAATACTTCTGGTATAAATTTATTGTTACAATATATAAACGTGTGATATTTTGATACTATTGGCGTTTTTTGTATGGTGTATTTTATTTGCTATATGCGTTGTTAATAGATATATCACTAAAAAACATGCGTATATAGTCTATACATTTGTGTTTTTATTGTTATTTTCATTTGCTGGATTTAGGGAGGTAGGCATTGATCATGATTCTTTAGCGTATAAAAATTATTATGAATCAGAACGCATAATTTGGCTTATTGCGGAACCAACATTTGGAATTATATCTACATTCGTTTCACATGTCTTTAATGACTTTAGGTTTGTCCTATTAATATATGCGTTAATTGGTGTATATATAAAATTAAAAGCATTTCCTCGAATAACTAGTTTCGTATATTGGACTATTTTATTATATTTTTCGACATATTTTTTGTTGCACGAATTTACTCAGATTAGAGCTGGTATAGCAAGTGGCATTTTTTTATATGCAATTCCTTATTTAGCATGTAGAAAGTTAAAAATATATACATTATTTATTATTATTGCTTGCCTATTTCATTATTCAGCATTAGTATTGTTTCC
>OOBN01000986.1_pt1 | contig 22758 bp, 19 predicted proteins | sample 1671091 | NCBI WGS metagenome assembly OOBN01 (sample SAMN06348121, study PRJEB24527) | human gut metagenome | biome: human gut; feature: ankylosing spondylitis patient; material: feces | host: Homo sapiens | place: China | collected 2015-10 | reverse complement strand
CCATGCCCCGCCACGCCAACCTCATTCTGGTGGATCGGGAGGGCCGCATCGTGGACTGCCTGCGCCGGGTGGACTTCGAGATGTCCCAGCAGCGTCAGGTGCTGCCGGGGCTTTACTACCGCCTGCCGCCCCGTCAGGACAAGTGCGACCCGCTGACGACGGAGGAGGATGCCTTCCGTCGTCTGCTGGCCCGGCGCCCGGAGGACAGTCCGCTGGACCGCTGGCTCATGGACACCTTCACCGCCATTCCGCCCCTGCTGGCACGGGAGTTGGTCTGCCGCACCTGCGGCGAGACGGACGCCCGCAGCACCGACCCCGACACCCTGTGGCAGACTTTCCACACATGGCAGCAGCAGGTGCAGGAGGGTCGCTTTCTCCCGCAGCTGCTGGAGCGTGAGGGCCGACCGGCGGACTTTTCCTATTTCCCCGTGACCCAGTACGGACCCTCGGTCACCTGCCGCACCTACGACACCTTCGCCCAACTGCTGGATGACTTCTATCAGGGCCGGGAGCAGGCGGACCGTGTCCGCCAGAAGGGGCAGGATCTGATGAAGGCCGCCACCGCCGCACGGGATCGTGTCCGCCGGAAGCTGGCCCTTCAGGAGAAGGAGTACGCCGCCGCACAGGACCGGGAGCCTCTGCGGCTGTCCGGTGAGCTCATCACTGCCAATCTCTACCGCTTGGAGCAGGGCATGACCCACCTGACGGCGGAGAACTACTACGAGGAGGGCTGCCCCCAGCTGGATATCCGTCTGGACCCGCTGCTGACGCCTCAGCAGAACGCCGCCCGCTATTTCAAGCAGTATGCCAAGGCCAAGACGGCGGAGCGCATCCTGACGGAGCAGCTGGAAAAGGGCCGGCAGGAGTTCTCCTATCTGGAGAGCGTGGTGCAGGAACTACAGCAGGCGGAGCTGGAGCAGGACTTCAACGACATCCGTACCGAGCTGACAGAGGGCGGCTACCTTCGGGGCCGGGGCAAAAAGCAGCCCGGCTTCCAGCGGGCCTCCCGTCCACGGGAGTTCCGCTCCACGGCGGGCCTGCGAATTCTGGTGGGCCGCAGCAACCGTCAGAACGATAGGCTGACGTGCAAGGACGCCGACCGCCGGGATATCTGGTTCCACACCCAAAAGATCCACGGCTCCCACGTGATCCTCTGCACCGGCGGCATGAGCGTCGATCCCGACGACAATACCCCCGGCGCGATCGCCCGGAGCGGCGCGCGGATCGTGACCTACGGCGCAGCGGTCCTGCCCGGGGCCATGTTCCTGCTGGGATACTACGAAGACGGCCAGCCCGTGATGGGTCTGTCTGGCTGCGTCATGTACGCGAAGGCGACGATCTTCGATCTCATCCTGCCACGGGTCGCTGCAGGGCTGTCGGTCACGAAGCAGGAGATCGCCGCGCTCGGCTGCGGCGGGCTGTGCCTTGGCTGCAAGCCCTGTCACTGGCCCAACTGCCCCTTCGGAAAATAAAAGCGAGAGCGCCCAAGCGCGCTCCTGCTTTTCCAAACCGTTCATCTTGATTGAGTATCACGCTTTACTCTGTAAAGTCGAGATAGATTTTCCATCGAATCAGAAAGGAAGAACCAACATGAAAAAATATTTGTCCCTGCTGCTGGCCCTGTGCCTGACCCTGTCCCTCGCCGCCTGCGGCTCCAAGGCCGACGACAGTGCCGACAACAGCGGCGATGCCGGCACCGACACCCAGCCCGCCGAGACTGTGACCGTCAAGCTCGGCGTGGTCGGCGGCATCTATGAAGACCTGTGGGCGCCCGCCAAGGCAGCCCTCGCCGACGAGGGCATCGACCTCGAGATCGTGCAGTTCTCGGATTACGTGACCCCGAACAACGCGCTCGCCAACGGCGATATCGACCTCAACGCCTTCCAGCACCGCATCTACCTCCAGAACGAGATCGACAACTACGGCTACGGGATCCAGAACATCGGCAACACCTTCATCATCCCGCTGAATCTCTACTCCCAGAAGGTCAGCTCCGTCGATGAACTCAAGGACGGCGACGTCGTCGCCATCCCCGATGACCTGACCAACGGCGGCCGCGCGCTCAAGGTGCTCGAAGCCGCAGGCCTCATCGAGCTTGACCCCAACGCCGCCTTCAACCCCACGCTTGACGATATCACGAGCTACAAGGTTAACATCATCATCGAGGAGCTCAAGGCCAACACCATCCCCTCCGTCCTGCCCGACGTGGCCGCCGCGGTCGTGAACGGCAACTACGCACTCGACTTCGGCCTGAAGACCGACGAGGCCATCTACAAGGACAGCGTCCTCGACGTGGAGGAATACTGGAACCTGATCGCCGCGCGCACCGCTGACGTCGAAGACCCCGACACCGCCGCCGTCTACCAGAAGGTCGTCGAAGCCTTCCAGTCCAGCGCGACGGAGGATGTCTTCAACAACACCTTCGGCGGTTACTTCATCGCAGTGGGCTGGAATCAGGACCTGATCAATCAGTAAGCGCCATATAACCGCCGACGTGTCCTCTTTTCCGGAGGGCGCGCCGGCGGAACGCCTTTTCAGGAGGAACTTATCATGTCCATTGACATTTCCGCGCTGCGGCGTATCATTTCCGATGAGGAGCGTCTGCTCACCGGCGGCGATATCCCCCGCGAATACCTGAGCGAGGAGGTCGCGGCCAACGCCGCGCGTGTGCGCACGCTCGCGCTGCAAAACGGCGCGCTCGACTTCATCGAGCTCACCGACAGCGCACGCTCCGAGGATATCTGGCGCGTGCGCGGCGCGCTCGTCAAGGCCGTGGAAGCCGTTTCCGAGCAGGAGCCGGTCGATATCGTCGTGCCCATCAGCCGCACGGCGGACTTCATCCGCTTCATCAACGAGCTGGAGGCGCAGAGCGGGATGCAGATGGTCAGCTTCGGCCACGCAGGTGACGGCAACGTGCACCTGTGCGTCGTGCGCGGCGAGCGCGACGACGAGACCTGGCAGCGTGAGCTGCACGCCAATATGGACAAGGCCTATGCCGAGGCCTACCGGCTCGGCGGCGTCGCATCCGGTGAGCACGGCATCGGCGTATCCAAGCGTCCCTACTTCCTGCGCCAGACGGCGAAGGAAAATTTGCAGGCCATGAACGCCGTCAAATCGGCGCTCGACCCGCAGCATATCTTGAACAACGGAAAATCGTATCTCACAGGAGGAAATGACAATGCAGGCACTTTCTGACCGCACCGCAAGCTTTACCGATTCTGTCATCCGCCGCATGACCCGCATCTCCAACCAGTACGGCGCGGTGAATCTCTCCCAGGGCTTCCCCGACTTTGACCCGCCCAAGCCCATCCTCGACCGCCTTTCGCAGGTCGCCTACGAGGACTTTCATCAGTACTCCATCACCTGGGGCGCGCAGGACTTCCGCGAGGTGCTGGCGAAGAAGCAGTCGCACTTCATGGGCCGCGAGATCGACCCCAACGGCGAGATCGTCGTCACCTGCGGCAGCACCGAGGCTATGATGGCCGCGATGATGACCGTCGCCAATCCCGGCGACAAGGTGGTCATCTTCTCCCCGTTCTATGAAAACTACAGCGCCGACACGATCCTCTCCGGCGCGGTGCCCATCTATGTGCCGCTCACGCCGCCGTCGTTCACCTTCGATCCCGAGGTGCTCGAGGACGCCTTCCGCCAGCACCCCAAGGCGCTCGTTCTCTGCAACCCCTCGAATCCCTGCGGCAAGGTCTTCACGCGCGAGGAGCTCGAGATCATTGCCTCGCTCGCCAAAAAGTACGACGTCTACGTCATCACGGACGAGGTCTATGAGCACATCGTCTACGCGCCCCACAAGCACACCTATTTTGCAACGCTGCCCGGTATGTGGGAGCGCACGCTCTCCTGCTCCTCCCTTTCCAAGACCTATTCCGTCACCGGCTGGCGTCTCGGCTACATCATTGCCCCGCCGGAGATCATCGACCGCGCGAAAAAGGTCCACGACTTCCTCACCGTCGGCGCGGCGGCGCCCCTGCAGGAGGCCATCATCCCCGGTCTCAACTTCGGTCAGGACTACTATGACGCTCTTCAGGCCGAATACACGCACAAGAAGGATCTCTTCCTGAAGGGGCTCGATGACCTCAAGATCGTGCACAACGACCCCGAGGGCGCTTATTATGTCATGCTCGATATCTCGGAATTCGGCTACGAGAGCGATCTCAAATTCTGCGAGGACCTTGCAAGCAAGGTCGGCGTGGGCGCGGTGCCGGGCTCCAGCTTCTTCCGTGAGCCGGTCGATCATCTCATCCGCCTGCACTTTGCCAAGAAGGACGAAACCCTTACCGACGCGCTCAACCGCCTGGAATCCCTGCGCGAAAAGATCCCCGCCAGGGGTTAAGAAAGGAGCAACGCCCATGAATGCCCTGAAGGAAGACTGCCTGCGCCTGCACGATGAGCTCGTCGCGCTGCGGCGGGAATTCCACCGCGATCCCGAGCTTGGCCTGCACGAATATCACACGGCAGCGCGCATCGAGCGCGAGCTTGATCGCTGCGCCATCCCGCATGAGCGCATCGGCGAGACCGCCGTTGTCGCCCGTCTGCGCGGCACGGGCGCCGGCACCGGCGTCTGCGTGCTGCGCGCGGATATCGACGCCCTGCCCATCCGGGAGACGAACGACGTGCCCTACCGCTCCGAAACGCCGGGCGTGATGCACGCCTGCGGCCACGACGCGCACACGACGTGTCTAATCGGCGCGGCGAAGGTGCTGAGCGCACACCGCGCGGACTTCGGCGGTGAGGTGCGCTTCCTCTTCCAGCCTGCCGAGGAGATCGGCGAGGGCGCGCGCCCGCTCATCGCCGCGCACGTGCTCGACGGCGCGGACCGCGTCTTCGGCCTGCACACGGCGTCGGATCTGCCGTCCGGCACCGTGGGGCTGCGCCCCGGCTGCAACAATGCCGCCGTCGACCACTTCACCGTCCGCATCCACGGAAAGAGCGCGCACGTCTCCACGCCGCAGCTCGGTGCAGACGCGCTCTACATCGCAAGCGAGCTCGTCGTGGCGCTCCAGGCGATCGTCACGCGCACGACCTCGCCCATCGACCCCGTGCTCATCGGCATGGGCAAGCTCAGCGCCGGCACAGCCTACAACGCCGTCGCGGAATTTGCCGAGCTCGAGGGCACGACGCGCACGCTCCTGCCCGAGACGCGCACGCACGTCCACGCAGCCATCGACGCCGCGGCGGAGCATATCTCCGCCCTCTACGGCGGCACGGTACAGGTCGAATGGGAGGACTTCGCTCCCCCGCTTCTGAACGATGCGTCCGTCTGCGAGGAGGCCTCCCGGGTCGCCGCGGCCCTCGGCATCCCGACGACGAAGGAGCGCGCGCTGTCGCTCAGCGGAGACAACTTTGCCGACTATCTGCTGTACGTGAAGGGCGCTTACGCCTACCTCGGCACGGCGAACAGCGACAAGCCCCACACCTGCATCTCCAACCACCACGGCGACTTCGACATTGATGAAGCGGCACTGCCGCTCGGCGCGGCGCTCTACGCCGCGTATGCCGTCGAGGTCTGCCGGCGCGAAACGGGACAAGTCGCTTTTTGACGGAAATTCCCGCACCGCTTTTTCGCTCAAATCGTTTTATCCATATATCAACACCGTCATCATCATAAATAGCGATGATAACGGTGTTTTATGCCGCAAATTTGAATTGATTTTTATTTTTAATATGTTACAGTGTATTCTTGTCGCTGCAACAGCGGCGGCAAGAAAAATCGCAAAAATTTGAAAAGAGGTACGAAATGAAAAAGCTGTTTTCTCTGCTGCTTTGTGTCGTGATGGTGCTCTCCCTGGTCGCCTGCGGCTCGAAGACTGATGACACGCAGACGTCCGACGAGCCCCAGGAGGATACCGCTCCCGAGCTCTCCGGCACCATGAAGGTCGTCGCCACCGGCGATGTCTACGGTCCCCTGTTCGACGCGTTCACCGCCGATACCGGCGTTACCGTCGAATGCCTGTCCATGTCCTCCGGTGAGGTGCTCTCCAAGCTCCGCGCCGAAGGCGGCACCCCGTCCGCCGATCTGTGGTTTGGCGGCGGTATCGACGCGTTCATGAGCGCCAAGGACGATGACCTGCTCGAGCCCGTCATGTTCGACGCGGCTGCCGATCTCGGCGACGAGTACAAGGACGCCGAGGGCTACTGGTACTCCAAGGGCATCACCATCGTTGGCTTCCTGCTCAACAACTCCCTCATGGAGGAGCTGGGCCTCACCGCTCCCGAGAGCTGGGATGACCTGACCGACAGCCAGTACGCCGGCGAGATCGTCATGTCCAACCCCGCTGTTTCCGGCACCAACTACGCCGTGGTCAACGCGCTCCTGCAGGCCAAGGGCGACGAGGGCTGGAACTACTTTGAGGCGCTCAACAACAACATCGCTTACTACGGCAAGCGCGGCTCCGACCCGAAGAACAAGGTCTCTTCCGGTGAGTTCGCTGTCGGTATCTCCTACATCGACGCCAGCATCGAGCAGGCCGCCGAGGAGAACGATCTGACCATCGTTTACCCCTCCGACGGTATGCCCTGGGTCCCCGAGGGTGTGGCCGTGTTCAAGAACGCTGAGAACGTCGACGCTGCCAAGTACTTCGTCGAGTGGCTCTTCAGCAGCGACGATCATCTCCGTCAGCTCGCCGAGATCGAGCAGAAGAACGGCATCAAGGTCATCAAGCCCTCCATCGAAGGCATCGAGCTGTCCTATGATCCCACCCTTCTCATGACTGAGGACCTGTCCCTGTTCGGCTCCCAGCGCACCGAGATCCTCGAGCGCTTTGAGCCCCTGATGGGCGACAAGGCCGCTACGGAATAAATGAAGTCCGCCGGCATTATCCAAAAAAATACGGAAAAAAGGACATCTCACGATGTCCTTTTTTCCCTTTGTGAAAACGCAGTCGACAAGCTGATCTTATTTCTCCTGCTCGGGAGCGTGCTGCTGTTCATCCTCTGGCCCATCGCGTGCATCGCGCTGCGCAGCCTGCGCGGTGCGGACGGCGGCGTGAGCCTTGCGATGTTCGGCACCGTCCTGCGTCAGTACGGCGAAAGCCTGCGCAACAGCATCTTCGTCGGCGTCTGCACGGCGGTGCTTTCCACCGTCCTCTCGCTCTCGGCGGCGCTCGTGTGCGCCACGGCGCGCGGGTGGAAGCGGACGCTCTGTATGCTCATCATGCTCGTGGCGATGGTCTCGCCGCCGTTCGTCTCGTCGCTCGCCTATATCCAGCTCTACGGCCGCCGCGGATGGATCACCTATCGCCTGCTGCACCTGAGCTGGAACCCCTACAACTGCTGGGGCATCATCCTGATGCAGTCGATCTCGTTCGTGCCGCTCAACGCGATGTTCCTCTCCGGCATCCTCGAAAAGCTGGACGAGGGCAGCCTTCAGTCGGCGCGCGATCTGGGCGCAAGGGGCGGAGCCATCCTGCGTGATATCGTCCTGCCGCTCATCCGGCCCGCGACGCTCGTGTGTCTGCTGCTCTCGTTCGTCCGCTCGCTCGCAGACTTCGGCACGCCCATCATCATCGGCGGGCGCTTCAGCACGCTGGCCGCGGACATTTACCTGCAGGTCGTCGGGTATTCGGACCTTGAAAAGTCCTCGGCGATGAATATGTTCCTGCTCGTCCCGTCCATTGTCTTTTTCTTTATCTACCGCGCGCTGATGCGCCGCTCGGACAAGCTGACCGAGGGCAGCCGCGCCGCGCAGGGCGGGCTCGGGCTCACGCTGCCGCACTGCGGCGCGACGGGCTGGGGCATGATCGTGCTGAGCGCCGTCTTCTTCGTGATGATCGTGCTGCAATACGGCTGCGTGTTCCTCTCTGGCTTTCTGAAGAGCACGAAGGGCGTCTATTCCCTCACGCTGCAATACTGGGATCAGCTCTGGCGCATCGGCTCGTCGACGATGCTGCGCAGCGTTCAGTACGCGCTCATCGTCTCCATCGTCGGCACGGTCTTTGCCATGCTCTTTGCCTACTACATGGACCGCCGCCGCATCATCGGCCGCAATCTCTTTGACTGCCTGGCAACCCTGCCCTATATGCTGCCGGGCACGTGCTTCGGCATCGGCTACATCCTCGCGTTCAACCACGCGCCGCTCAAGCTCACAGGCACGGCCTTCATCGTGCTGGCCAATATGCTCTTCAAGCAGCTGCCGACCTCCACAAAGATCTGCACCGCGTCTCTGACGCTCCTGCCCGAGGTGCAGGAGCGCTCGGCGCGCGACCTCGGCGCGGGGCGGCTCGCCGTGCTGCGCGACGTGGTCTTTCCCGCGCTGCGCCCCGCGTTTTTGAGCTGCTTTGTGTATAACTTCACAAGCAGCATGACGACGGCAGGCTCCATCATCTTCCTCATCGACGCCAAGCGGCAGCTCGCCGTCTTCAAGCTCTTCGACGCGGTGTATCAGGGTGACTACGCCCTCGCCTCGCTCATCGCGAGCGTCATCACCGTCATCGTCCTTCTTGTCGAGGGCCTTGCCTTCCTCATCACCCAGAAAGGAGAAAAACGCCGTGTATCTTGAACTTGACCATCTCAGCAAGCAGTTTGACGGCAAATACGCCGTGCATGACCTCTCCCTCGGCCTGGAAGAGGGCGGACTTTTGTGCATCCTCGGCTCATCGGGCTGCGGCAAAACGACCACGCTCAACATGATCGGCGGCTTTCTCAGGCCGGACAGCGGATGCGTCCGCCTCGACGGGCAGGATATCACTGCCCTGCCGCCCGAGCGCCGGCCCGTTTCGACCGTGTTCCAGTCCTACGGTCTGTTCCCGCACATGAGCGTGCTGCAAAACGTAACCTACGGCCTGAAATTCCGCAATTATTCCCGTGCGGAGGCGAAGGAAAAGGGCCGCCGGTATCTGGAGCTCGTCGGCCTTGCCGAGCGCGAGGATGCGCGCATCAGCGAGCTCTCCGGCGGACAGCAGCAGCGCGTGGCGCTTGCCCGCGCGCTCATCGTCGAGCCAAAGCTGTGCCTTCTCGACGAGCCGCTGTCAAACCTTGACGCGGCGCTGCGCGTGCGGATGCGCGGCGAGCTGAAGCGGCTGCAGCAGGAGCTCGGCACCACGATGGTCTTCGTCACGCACGACCAGGAGGAGGCGCTCATTCTGGCCGACTCCATCGCCGTGATGAGCGAGGGCGAGCTTTTGCAGCTCGGCTCGGCGGAGGAGGTCTTCCGTCATCCCGCCAACGACTACATCGCGTCATTTCTCGGCCTCAACGACATTGTGTGGAAGGACGACGGCAGCGTGCTGAAGGTCATCCGCCACGGAGAAAAGGAGTAAACGCCCATGCTTGTTGATATGCACCTGCACGAATGCACCTTCTCGACCGACAGCTTCCTCCACCTGGAGGAGATCGTCTCCATCGCAAAGGAAAAGGGTCTGGACGCAATCTGCATCACGGACCACGACAGCATGGGTCTGCGCGAGCGCGCGGAGGCCTATTCCTGCGAGATCGGCTATCCCATCTTCGTCGGCGTGGAATTTTTTTCGCTCTGGGGCGATATCACCGCCTGGGGCATCGACGGCATCCCCGATCACCGCATCGACGCGCAGGATTTCATCGACCTGGTGCGCGAAAAGGACGGCTTCTGCGTCTCCTGCCACCCCTTCCGCAACAACAACCGCGGGCTGCGCGAGCATCTGCGCGACGTGCACGGTCTGAACGGTGTGGAGGTCCTCAACGGCAGCACCCCGCTCGAGGACAATCAGATGGCGCTGCGCTTTTGCCGCGAGCTGGGGCTCAAGGCCATCGGCGCGAGTGACGCGCACGTGCCTCAGCAGGTCGGCAAATACGTGACATGGCTGCCCGAAATGGTCACGACGCTGCCCGATTTCGTCACGGCGCTGCACACGCTGGAAACGCGTCCCGCCATCTGGACGGGCAGCGGCTACGACGTTGTCACCGAATTTTAAGCGGAACTTTTCAGGAGACCGGCGCGCCATGCGCCGGTCTCCTGTTCCATGGCGCTTTGTCATATGTGATATTCATGCAGGAAAACTGTAGTAATATTCCACAAGAAGCGCTTCTCCGGCGGAAAAAGATTCTCAAAATTTAGAGAAGTGGAAAATTAGGCATTGACATTTTTCCGGCGCGGGAGTATGGTAACGCCAACAATTTCAAATGCCCGATCGCAAGGTCGGGAAGATAGAGGCGCGGCCGACAAGAGTAGCGCGTTCGCAACGGAGCAGAGATCCGGAGCGCGTGAAAGGGGAAGCCGCCGAAGTGGAAACGGGTCCTGTACCGTTTTTGCTGGTTCGTCAGAGAACATCTGCCGGACTGTCACGTATGTGGAGCGCTATCGAGGTCGGCAGGCTGTCCGTCCCCAAGGGGAAGATGGGTTTGCCGGATTGCAGTACATTTGCAGCCGTAAATGCTTCACAAAGCATTTACGGCTTTGTTTTTTGTCTGCATCGGGAGTGCGAAGGATCCCTGAAAAAGCAGGACTCCCCTGTTTTTGAAAAATCAAACCCATCACAAGAAAGGAAACCACCACCATGAAGCTCAGAACCTTTACCGCCCTCCTGCTGGCGGCCGTCATGCTCTTCGCACTCACTGCCTGCGGCAGCACCCCCACCGCCGACGACAGCAGCAATGATCAGCAGCAGGAAGAAACCACGCCTGATACCACCGCCGAAAGCAACGAATTCCGCGTCGGCATGGAGTGTGCCTACGCCCCCAGCAACTGGCAGGAAAGCGAAGCCAGCGACACCAACGTCCCCGTTGAAAACGTCTCCGGTGCCTACGCCGAGGGCTACGACGTGCAGATCGCCAAGATCATCGCCGAGAATCTCGGTAAGGAGCTCGTCATCGTCAAGCTGAGCTGGGACGGCCTGATCGACGCGCTCAACCAGGGCCAGATCGATGCGATCATCGCCGGCATGATGGATACCGCCGAGCGCCGCGAGTCCATCAACTTCTCCGAGCCCTACCGTGAGACCACCTACGGCATCATGGTCCTCGCCGATTCCCCGTACTTAAACGCCACCTCCATTCAGGACTTTTCCGGTGCGGCCGTCCTCGGTCAGCAGGGCACGGCGCTCGATGACGTCATCGACCAGATCGAGGGCGTCGACCACCTCAGTCCCGTCGGCAGCGTGCCCGACATGATCTCCCGCCTGCAGCAGGGCTCCTGCGATGCCATCGTCATCAACGAGGAGAACGCGCAGGGCTACCTTGCTTCCAACCCGAACTTCCGCCTTGTCACCTTCACGGACGGCAACGGCTTCACCCTCCCGGCCAAGGGCTCCTGCGTTGGCCTGCGCAAGAACGACACCGAGCTGCTTGACCAGGTCAACGGCATCCTCGCCACCCTCGACAAGGACACCCGCGCCGAGATGTGGCAGACCGCCGTTGACAACCAGCCGCAGTAAGGCCCCACGCACCGCCGCCGCTGCGATTGCGGCGGCGGGCACGCGAAGCGCAGCACAAGATCGGGCGCGCTTCGCACCACGAAGGAGGAATCACAAATGACCGCACCCACCGCGCCCCGGCAAAACTTCATCACCCGGGATCACCGTTATGTTTATTTAGGCGGAAGTCTTATCGCCCTGCTGGGCCTTGGTATGTTCTATTCCGCCCCCAGTCCGTACAGCTTTATCCCAGCGCAGTCCGTGTTCGGCACGGCGCTCGCGGTGATCTGCTGGTTCTTCCTCGGCGTGAGCGCCATGGCGCTGCTCGTCAAGTGGGCCTACTGGAACAGCTATGAGGGCACCGTCATGAAGCGCCCGCTCATCGTGCGCATCAGCCGCTACCTCTCCTATCTGGATGCCGCGGCCTGCGCGCTGCTGGTGCTGGACCGCTTTATCCTCAAGCTCGCCTACATCGTCAATACCGCCATCCACGCCGAGAGCAATCCGACCAAGACGCTCTCCACCATGGTCTACATGGCGTATAACCAGCGCTCGCTCTTCGCCATCGGCATTTCGTACACGGTGCGTCTGGCCCTGTTCGGCACGGCGATCGCGTTCGTGCTGTCGCTTCTCATGGTCTTCCTCCGCATTCAGGAACCCGACAAGCGCGACAACGACTTTGTAAAGTTCCTCAAGATCGTTGCCAACAAGTTCTCCCGCTTCTACATCTTCGTCATCCGCGGCACGCCGATGATGGTGCAGTCGCTCATCCTTTATAACGCCGTGTTCGGTCTTTTCAAGCGCACGGGTATGAGTGTTTCGGACATCAACCGTGTCTGGCCTCTGTTCTTAGCAGGTCTTGTCACCGTTTCCCTCAACTCCACGGCTTACCTCGCCGAAGTCCTGCGCGGCGGCATCCTCGCCGTGGACGCGGGCCAGATGGAGGCCGCGCGCTCGCTCGGCATGACGCACTGGCAGGCGATGCGCAAGGTCGTCTTCCCGCAGGCCATCAAAAATTCGCTTCCCGCCATCGGCAACGAATTCATCATCAACATCAAGGATTCGTCCGTGCTGTGCGTCGTCGGCGTGTCCGACCTGATGTTCATGACCCGCTCGGTCGCCGGTATTTATTATAAAGGTACCGAGTGCTATCTCATCGCTGCCATCGTTTACCTCATCCTCACGTATCTTTCCTCGCTCCTGCTCAAAGCCCTTACGGGCAAGATGACCGCGCCGGACAACACCAAGCGGCACCAGGGCAACCACACCGTCGACCTGGGGCTTCCCAGCTCGAACTGACAGGAGGGCGCTATGTCGAACGATCCCATCATCAAAATTGAACAGCTTGAAAAGTCCTTCGGCAGCCTTCACGTGCTCAAGGGCATCGACCTGGAGGTCGACCGCGGCGAGGTCGTGTGCATCATCGGCGCGTCCGGCTCCGGCAAATCGACGCTGCTGCGCTGCATCAACCTGCTGGAGGAGGCCGACTCGGGCCACATCTGGTTCGACGGACAGGACTTAATGGACCTGAAGGTCAACCTGAACGCCCTGCGCCAGAAGATCGGCATGGTGTTCCAGGGCTTCAACCTCTTCAGCAACAAATCGGTGCTCGACAACTGCACGCTCGCGCCGATGAGCGTCAAGCATATCCCCAAGGCGAAGGCCGAGGCCACCGCCAGCCGGCACTTAAAGACCGTCGGCCTTGAAAACTTCATCCACGCCGACTCCCGCCGTCTCTCCGGCGGGCAGAAGCAGCGCGTCGCCATCGCGCGTGCTCTGTGCATGGAGCCGGAGATCATGCTCTTCGACGAGCCGACCTCCGCGCTCGACCCCGAGATCGTCGGCGAGGTGCTGGACGTCATGAAGAGCCTCGCCCAGCAGGGCATGACGATGGTCGTCGTCACGCACGAAATGGCGTTCGCCAAGGAAGTGAGCGACCGCGTGGTCTTCATGGACCAGGGTGTCATTTTAGAGCAGGGCTCACCCAAAGAGGTCTTCGGAAATCCGAAGGAGCCGCGCACGCGCGAGTTCCTCAGCCGTTATCTGGAGGACAAAATGCAATGAGACCTGTTGCCGACTACTTTGCCCGCGAGGACGATTTTCCCGATCTTGACCGTGAGGGCGCGCTGGCGCGCCTGTCCGCCGCCATCCGCTGCAAGACCATCAACTACGCCGACCACAGCCTGACGGACTATACGGAATTCGACAGGCTGCACGCGCACATGAAGGCGAGCTACCCCAACATCATGCGCGCCGGCACCTTTGAGCGTCTCGGCCACCACGCTGTGCTCATCGCCATCCCCGGCAGCGACGAAACGCTGCGCCCCTGCCTCTATATGTCGCATCAGGACGTCGTGCCCGTCGTTGAGGGCACGGAGCAGGACTGGACGCACCCCGCCTTCTCCGGCGACGTGGCAGACGGGTATATCTGGGGCCGCGGCACCATCGACATCAAGGAGCAGGTCTTCGGCGTGCTCGAGGCCGCGGAGTATCTGCTCGCCCACGGCAAGTCCTTCCGCCGCACGGCATATCTCGCCTTTGGCGACGATGAGGAGACGCTCAACCTCGGCGCGCTTGCCATCTCCGACCATTTGAAGGCCCAAGGCGTGACGCTCGAATTCGTGCTCGACGAGGGCGGCCACAAGATCGATTCCGGCGAGGCCTACGGCGCGCCCGAGCTTGCCGTCGCCACCGTGGAGCTGATGGAAAAGGGCTACGCCGACCTGGAGCTCTCCGTTCACAGCATCGGCGGGCATTCGAGCCGTCCCTACGGCGGCACGTCACTTGGGCGTCTCTCCGGGGCGATCGCCAACATCACGCGCGCGCCGTTTGCCGTGCGCCTCAACAGCGCCATGATCGGCGCGTTTGAAACGCTCGCGCCCTACATCACTGAGGAGCCGCTCAAAACGCTCGTGCAGGATGTCCGCGGCAACGCGGACGCCATCGCAGCCTACTGTCACGAGGACCCCGCGCTCTTCCCTTACGTTTCCACCACCATCGCGCCCACGATGATCCGCGGCGGCAGCGCCGCGTGCAACGTCATGCCGCAGGATATGCAGGCGGTCATCAACTTCCGCCTCGGCAGCGGCGACACGGCCGAGAGCGTGATGGCCCACTGCCGCGCAGCCGTGCAGGACCCGGGCGTGGAGCTGCGCTTCCAGCAGGCCAACGACCCGTCCCATATCGCGCGGCGCGACGGCTACGGCTACCGTGCGCTCGTTGAGACCATGGGCCGCTACTTCCCCGAGGTCGTGTTCATTCCCGCGATGACCGCGGGCGCGACAGACGCCTACCGTTATGAGCAGATCTGCGACACGTGCCTGCGGTGCAGCCCGTTCATGACCGAGCCTGGCGAGGTCGCATCCGGCGTGCATGGCACGAACGAACGCCTTCCCATGCGCTCGTACCTTCAGGGCATCCGCGTGCTCATCGCACTGATGCAGCGCGCGAATGTCGACGCGCAGTAATGCCTTTTGCGCATCGTTGCGCATTTCAAATGAGCATTCGACATTTCTTTTCCTCTGTGCTACGATAAGGACGTTCCCAAGGAACGTCCTTATTCTTTTTGACCGATTTTCATACAGCAATATGGAGGTATTTGATATGAGCAAGCAGTTAGTCGCCTATTTCTCCGCCACCGGCACGACAAAAAAGGCCGCCGAGCGACTCGCCGGGGCCATCGCCGCAGACCTTTTCGAGATCAAGCCCGCCGTTCCCTACACGCAGGCGGACCTCAACTGGATGGACAAGCACAGCCGCAGCAGCGTGGAGATGAACGACCCGAAGTCCCGCCCCGCCATCGCGGGGATGCCCGCGGATCTCGGCGCTTACGACACCGTTTTTGTCGGCTTCCCCATCTGGTGGTACGTTGCGCCGACCATCATCAGCACGTTCCTGGAAAGCGGCGATTTTTCGGGCAAGAAGGTCGTCCCCTTTGCCACCTCCGGCAGCAGCGGCATGGGCAAGACTCTCGCGGGCCTCAAGGCCGTCTGCCCGGAGGCAAGCTGGGTCGAGGGCAAAATGGTCAACGGCCTGAGCGACCGGGCGCTGAGCGATTGGGCCAAGGGCGTGTAAATAAGCAAAGGACGAAAGCCGCAGCTTTCGTCCTTTCTTTATGGATATTGCTTTCAGGATAGCAAAAAGCCTTGAAACCATAATGGTTTCAAGGCTTTTCTCTGGTGCGCGGTATAGGACTCGAACCTATGACCCCATGCACGTCAAGCATGTGCTCTACCAGCTGAGCTAACCGCGCGAATCGAACAGTGATATACTACTATATCCGCCGTCTTTTGTCAACACTTTTTTCAAAAAACTGCGAATTTTTCTTCTTCCCGCAAAGAGACTATTTTTAGTCTACGCTGCTCGCGCGCAAATGTAAAGACGGGAAAATAGCAGAAAATGACCGCCCTTTTTCATCTATTTTTCTGCGGGCGCCTTTCTTGTCAATTCTGCGTAAGTTCTATATAATGGGGTCATATTATGTGTTGAATGAAAATGGGGTGCTTTTTTACGATGGGAAAGATCGGTTTCGATAACGACAAATATCTTGCCATGCAGTCCGCGCACATCCGCGAGCGCATCAGTCAGTTCGGCGGCAAGCTCTACCTGGAATTCGGCGGCAAGCTGTTTGACGATTTTCACGCCTCGCGCGTGCTGCCCGGCTTTCAGCCCGACAGCAAGATCCGTATGCTTCAACAGCTGCGCGACGATGCGGAGATCGTCATCGCCGTCAACGCCAACGACATTGAAAAGAACAAGGTGCGCGGCGACCTCGGCATCACCTATGATGACGACTGCCTGCGCCTGATCGACGCGTTCCGCTCGCTGGGGCTCTACGTCGGCGGCGTGTGCATCACGCAGTACGCGGGGCAGAACGCGGCGGACGCCTTCATCAAGCGGCTCAACACGCTGGGCGTGCGCAACTACCGCCACTACCCCATCGCGGGCTACCCCTCCGATGTTGCCCACATCGTGAGCGACGAGGGCTTTGGCCGCAACGAGTACATCGAAACGACGCACTCCCTCGTCGTTGTCACCGCGCCGGGCCCCGGCAGCGGCAAGATGGCGACCTGTCTCTCCCAGCTTTACCACGAGCACAAGCACGGCGTGAGCGCGGGCTACGCCAAGTTTGAGACCTTCCCCATCTGGAATCTGCCGCTCAAGCATCCTGTCAACCTGGCTTACGAGGCCGCGACCGCGGACCTCGACGACGTGAACATGATCGACCCGTTCCACCTCGAGGCCTACGGTGAAACGACCGTCAACTACAACCGCGACGTGGAGATCTTCCCCGTCCTGCGCGCGATCTTTGAGCGCATCTCCGGTCAGTGCCCCTACCAGTCCCCGACGGACATGGGCGTCAACATGGCGGGCAACTGCATCATTGATGACGAGGCCTGCCGCGCCGCCTCGCGCATGGAGATCCTGCGCCGCTATTACACCGCCCAGGTCGATGTGGCGCGCGGCATTGCCGACGCCTGCCAGCTCAGGAAGCTCGAGCTCGTCATGCAGCAGGCGGACGTGACGCCCGACCTCTGCCCCGCTGTGGCCGCTGCCAAGCAGAAGGCCGAGGAGACCGGCGCGCCCGCAGGCGCGATGATGCTGCCGGACGGCCGCGTCGTTACGGGCAAGACCTCTTCCCTGCTCGGCGCTTCCGCCGCACTGCTCCTGAATTCCCTCAAGGCCATGGCCGGTATCCGCAGCGACCTGGACCTCATCTCCAATCAGGTCATCGAGCCGATCTCGGCGCTGAAGATCCAGTCCCTCGGCCACCACAACCCGCGCCTGCACTCCGACGAGGTGCTCATTGCGCTGGCGATCTCGGCGCTGACGAATCCGCTTGCCGACATGGCAAGATCACAGCTCGGCAGTCTCCGCGGCTGTGACGCACACTTCTCCGTCATCATCTCGGAGGAGGATATCAAGCTCTACAAGCGCCTCGGCATTCATGTCAGCTGCGAGCCGAAGTATGAATCCAAGCGTCTTTATCACAAGTAATTTTGGAGAAGCAATATCATGGCAAACGAAAAAAACCGCAAGGAACGCTATGCCGTCGTCTGCGGCGGCGTGAACATCGATATCGGCGCGCACTCCTTCGCTCCGCTGCGCGCCAAGGACTCCAACCCCGGCAAGGTCGAGCTCAGTCTCGGCGGCGTGGGGCGCAACATTGCGCACAATATGCGCCTGCTCGGTGTGCCGACCTACCTTCTGACCGCCGTGGGCGGCGATTCGCGTGCGCGCCAGGTCGAAGAAAGCTGCCAAGCGCTCGGCATCGACCTTTCGCACGCGCTGCGCGTGCCCGACGGCCGCACCTCGACCTATGTCTTTGTCGGCGACAGCGACGGCGATATGGCCATCGCGGTTTCCGACATGGAGATCTGCGAAAAGCTGACGCCGGACTATTTCGCCTCTCAGCTCGACCTTCTCAATGGCGCGGCCGCTGTGGTCGTCGACGCGAATCTGCCGCGTGCGTCCATCGCATTTATCACGGAGCGCTGCACCGCGCCCGTTTTCATCGACCCCGTTTCCACCGTCAAGGCGGAAAAGCTCCGGGGGCTCCTTGGCTGCGTGCACACGCTCAAGCCCAACCGCATCGAGGCCGAGCTCCTCTCGGGCGTAAAGATCACGGACGATGAAAGCCTTCGCCAGGCAGCGCAGGCGCTGCTCGACCAGGGCGTACAGCGCGTGTTTCTGTCCCTCGGCGGCGACGGTGTGCTCGCCGCGCAGCAGGATGAAATGCAGCGCGTTCCCATCTGCCGGGCCGAGATGCGCAACGCCACCGGCGCGGGCGACGCGATGATGGCGGCGCTCGTGTGGTCGTTTCTCTCGGGCCGCTCGCTCACCGAGAGCGCCGCGTCCGGCACTGCTGCCGCAGCCATCGCGGTCGAGAGCGAGGAGACCATCAACCCCGCCATGAGCGCTGAAGCCGTGGAAAAGCGCCTTGCGCACTGAAAAAGCGAATAAGAAAAAAGGACCGCCAAAGCGGTCCTTTTTCTTATTGTTCGATGAGATAGCTCCCGCTCTCCGGCGCTTCGGTCAGGATGGGCACAAATTCCACATCATAGGCCTTCATCGCCTCAGTCACGCTCCCGAGCTCATCCGCCGTGACCTTGACGTACACGCGGTCAAATCTTTCCGCGAGCTCGCTCATCACGATGCCGGAGTTTGCCTCGCTGCCCGCGAGCACGATGTCCGCGTCCACGCTGACGGAGAGCTTGCCCTGGTAGCCCGCCTGCTCGAGCGCGGTATGGATATCGTCCGAAAGCAGCGCCAGTGCCTCCTGCTGCGTCATGGTGCGCTCATCCGTCTTGATGCGGCTCATGCGCCCCTCGCGCGGGTAATGGAAATCGTCGAGCAGCAGCTCGTCAAAGCCCATCTTCGCGCACTCGCTCACGATGTCGGTCACGTATTGGCGCGCGGCCTGCTTTTCCGGCGCAAGCCAGTGCGTGCTGTTCGTGTCGTACCAGACAAAGCCCGTCAACTGGCACACAGCGGCGTCCGTCATGTGCTTGTAGGCATACAGGCTGTCGTGCAGCGTGCTGATGCGGCCGATCGTATAGTAGTCCGAGTCGACAAGGCCCTGAATGGCCGTGTCCGATGTGCTGTTCCCGGCCACCGCGCCGCAGTCGATTGCGCCCTGCACTTTGGAATTATAGTAGAGCTTGCCGCTCGCGTCCTTGAGCTCGACCGCCACGGCGTTCACGTCCTTATCAAGGCCATCGAGCGCTGCCTGCCAATCGCTGCCGAGCGCGTCCGCACCCAGCTCGACTGCGTAGGTATCCTTGATGACGGGCTTTTGCACCGTGATCTCAAGGTCGTCCTGCTTCTTATCGTCGCCGCTGTCGCCGCCGTTTGCGGTATCGTCCTGCGAGACCTTCTTTATCCACGGGAACTCAAAGCGGACCGAGCCGTCCGCCTCATATACCATATAGCGCTGCGCAAACAAAAAGCCGCACGCCAGCAGCAAAATGACCACCAGCACCACGGCCAGCACGCCTCTGCCGCGCCTGCGCCCGCGATAACCGGTATAGCCCTTCGTTCCGCTCGTTCTTCTTGCCATTGTCCGCATCCGCCTCCTTTTTCTCGTGCAACAGTTTACCTTTTGAGAGCAAAAAAATCAACAAAAACCTTTCGGTTTTTGTTGATTTTCCGCTTTTGTATGCTTTAGCCCTCGATAGCGTCCATTAGCGCGACGCGGCGGGCGTGGCGGCCGCCTTCAAACGCGGTGGAGAGGAAGGTCTCGACCATGGCCGCGGCCAGCTTCGGGCCTGTGAAGCCCGCACCGATGGCCATCATGTTGGCGTTGTTGTGCTGGCGGCACAGCTGCGCTTCGAGCGCATCGGCGCAGTGCGCGCAGCGGATGCCCTTGACCTTGTTCGCTGCGATGGAAATGCCGATGCCCGTCGTGCACACGACGATGCCGTACTCGCACTCCCCGCTCGCCACGGCGCGCGCGGCGGCCTCGCCGAAGATGGGATAGTCGCAGCTCTCGGTGGAATAGGTGCCGCAGTCCTTGACCTCGTGGCCCATGCCCTCAAGCTGCTTTTTGATGTCTTCCTTCATGGCGTATCCGCCGTGGTCACAGCCCAATGCGATCTTCATAATGTTTCTCCTTTTATCGGTCAGATTTTGTGAAAGACCGGTTTTCTCTTCTCAAACGTGCACACGTAATTGAGCCCGCAGCTCTTGAGCAGCTCCTGCGTCTCGCGTGCGCGCATCCCGACGAATTCCGGCGTGTGCGCGTCGGTGCCAACGGTGACGATCTCGCCGCCAAGCTCGTGATAGAGCTTCAGCCACTTCCCGTCCGGCAGCGGCGTGTTGCCGCGGTTGACGTTGCACTCGATGCCGCAGCCGTTTTCAATGAGCGCGCGGAACACCTGCGACACCTCATCCTCAAAGCCATCGAAGCTCATGTGCATCCCATGGTTTTCGTTCATGTAGCGCAGCGGCAGCGTCAGATGCCCCAGCACGGAGAACTTTCCCCACCGGGCCGTTTTCAGCACGAGCGTCAGGTAGTCCGCGATCTGCTCGCGCGCCTCGCTCTCCGTGCACTCCGGCATAAAATAGAGATCGTTCCACTCGTATCTTGCCGACAACTGGTGCTGCGAGCCGATGACAAAATCGAGCTCCGGCAGCCGGTCGAGCAGCGCCTCTGCATAGGCAAAATCACGCGCTGCCTCGCCGAGCTCGATGCCGCGGCGGACGATGATCCGGCCGTCGGCCCCGCGGTCGGCGCGCGCAAAGGTCTCCTCCCGATTTGAAAAATCGTGCTCCCAGTGCGTCATCTCGCACGGGCGATAGGTATCCACATGGTCCGTCAGGCACATTTCCTGCAAGCCCTGCGCGATCCCCGCGCGCACCATGTCCTCCACCGGCGTTTTCGAGTCGAACGAAAGCGAGCAGTGGGTGTGATAATCGGATAAATACATTTTCTATCCTTTACAGCTTGAACTTTCCGAAGAAGCTCTTGTGCTCCTCATAATTCTTCTCGCCGAGCGACTCGCTGAATTTCTTGAGCGCTTCCTTCTGCTCGCGGTTCAGGTTGCGCGGCGTTTCGATGTTCACGGTGACGTACTGGTCGCCGCGGCCGCGGCCATTGAGCCCGGGAATACCCTTGCCCTTTAAGCGGAAGGTCGTGCCGCTCTGCGTCCCCTCGGGGATGGTGTACTTCACCTTGCCGTCGATCGTCGGGATCTCAAGCTCCGCACCGAGCACCGCCTGCGTAAACGTGATGGGCGCCTCGCAGAGGACGCTCGTACCCTCGCGGCGGAAGATCTCGTGCGGACGCACGGACACAACGATCAGAAGGTCGCCCGCGGGGCCGCCGTTCTTGCCCGCGTTGCCCTGCGCGCGCAGCGAAATGGTCTGCCCGTTGTCGATGCCCGCAGGAATGCTGACCTTGATGGTCTTGCGGTGGCGGATCATGCCCTTGCCGCCGCACTTGGGGCAGGGCTGATGAATGATCTTGCCCTTGCCGCCGCAGCGCTGGCAGGGTGCCGACGTCGACATATAGCCCAGCGGCGTCTGGCGGCGCTGCTGGATCACGCCGCTGCCGCGGCAGTCAGGACAGACCTCGGCGGTCGTGCCCTTGGCGCAGCCCGAGCCGCGGCAGTCAGGACACTGCTCGATGCGGTCGATGCTGACTTCCTTCTCGCAGCCGAAGGCCGCCTCTTCAAAGCTGATGTTCACGCTCGTGCGCAGGCTTTCGCCGCGCTGGGGCGCGTTGGGGTTCGCGCGCGCGCCGCCGAAGCCACCGCCGAAGAAGCTGCCGAAGATATCGCCGAGGTCGCCGAAGTCGAACCCGCCCGCGCCGTAAGCGCCGCCACCGGCGCCTGCGCCGTAATTCGGGTCAACGCCCGCAAAGCCGAACTGGTCGTAGCGCGCCTTCTTGTCTGGGTCGCTCAAAACCTCGTTCGCCTCGTTGATCTCCTTGAACTTCTCCTCGGCTTCCTTGTCGCCGGGGTTCATGTCGGGATGATACTTGCGTGCGAGCTTTTTGTATGCTTTTTTGATCTCTTCTTCCGAAGCGCCCTTGGAAACGCCGAGCACCTCGTAATAGTCTCTTTTATTTTCAGCCATAGACTACGCTCCTAAAAACGCCGCAATCGGGGGCAGTATAAACTGTCCCCGCTGCGTCGATACGATTTCAATTACTTTTTGTTGTTGTCGTCGTCATCCACGACCTTGTAGTCAGCATCGTAATACTGCTGACCGTTCGGGCCGGTCTGCGCGCCGCCGTTCTGGCCGCCCATGTCGGGGCCAGCCTGTGCGCCGCCCTGCGGGTTCGCCTGCTGATAGAGCTTCTCGCTCATCTGGTAGAACATCTGGGTCAGCTCTTCGGTCGCGCTCTTGATGGCGTCGGTATCGTCGCCCTTGAGGACTTCCTTCAGCTTGTCGATACCAGCCTGAACCTTGGCCTTCTCGTCCGCGGGGATCTTGTCGCCCACTTCGCCGAGGGTCTTCTCGCTCTGGTAGACCATCTGGTCGGCCTGGTTGCGGACTTCGACCTTTTCCTTGATCTTGGCGTCCTCAGCGGCGTACTGCTCGGCGTCCTTGACGGCCTTTTCGATATCCTCCTTGCTCATGTTGGAGGAGGAGGTGATGGTGATGTGCTGCTCGGTGCCGGTGCCGAGGTCCTTCGCGCTGACGTTCACGATGCCGTTGGCGTCGATATCGAACGTGACCTCGATCTGAGGCACGCCGCGGCGGGCCGGAGCGATACCATCGAGGTGGAAGCGGCCGAGACTCTTGTTGGCAGCGGCCATCTCACGCTCGCCCTGCAGAACATTGACCTCAACGCTCGTCTGGTTGTCGGCGGCGGTGGAGAAGATCTGGCTCTTCTTCACGGGGATGGTGGTGTTGCGGTCGATGAGCTTGGTGCACACACCGCCCATGGTCTCGATGCCCAGGGACAGCG
>OOBN01000977.1_pt1 | contig 22939 bp, 20 predicted proteins | sample 1671091 | NCBI WGS metagenome assembly OOBN01 (sample SAMN06348121, study PRJEB24527) | human gut metagenome | biome: human gut; feature: ankylosing spondylitis patient; material: feces | host: Homo sapiens | place: China | collected 2015-10 | reverse complement strand
TAGACAAGGCCATCCTGAAAGGCCTGGCGGTCCAGCCGGAGGACCGCTTCCAGAGCGCGGAGGAATTCTTGAACGCCATTGAGAGCCAGCAGGTGGTGGAGGTGCCCCAGGCGGGGAGCGCCCAGCCCGGGACTCCGGCCAAGAAAAAGCTCAGCCCCGTGCTCATCGGCGGCGTGGCCGCGGCGGTGGCGGTGGTGCTTGGAATTGGCATCGCCATCGGCGGGAACTCCGGCGGTTCCGGAGGGGAGGCAGGCGGCGGGAACCCCATCGCGGAGGCCCTGGCCCCCACGGTGACCATCGGCGGGGAGGAGTACAGCACGGCTCTCACGGAACTGGACCTGTCGGACAGAGGCCTGACCAATGAGGATATCCACGGCCTAGCGGAGATGACAAATCTCCAGACTCTTTCCCTTGAGGGCAATCCAGATGTCACCGACCTTTCCCCACTCTCGGGCTTGACCAATTTGACCGCTCTGAATGTGATGGAAACAGGGGCAGCCGATCTCTCCCCGCTGTCCGGTTTGGTCCATTTGGAGGAACTGGATCTTGCAAATCCGGATATCGCCGATCTTACCCCGCTGTCTGGCCTGACCAATTTAAAAATTCTGTATCTGGATAACGGAAATATGATTTCCAGTGCGATTACGGATCTGTCTCCCTTGGCCGGACTGACCAATCTGGAAGCGCTCTACATTCCCGCGAAATCTAATTATACTGATTTTTCCCCATTGGCTGGAATGACACATTTGAAAGAATTGTCTATGATGGGCTCTCAATCTGACGGGACCAACAGCATTGACAGCCTGGATTTCCTTAAAGGCCTAAAAGACTTGGAGCGGCTTCGTATCTCTGTCAGAAGCTGTGACCTGACCCCCATCGCGGGGCTTACCAAGTTGAAAGAACTCAGAATGAATGGAGAGCTTTTTGCGGAAAGTACCAGCATCTTTCAGAACCTGACAGAGCTGGAATCCTTGATCCTTTACATGGGAAATTCCAGTCTCTGCACGGTTTCCGACATGAGTGATTTCTCTGGTTTAACAAAGCTGCGGGCACTGAACATCAATGTATCTGGTCTGGAGAGCTACGCTGGGTTGGAAAACCTGACGGAGCTGGATGAACTGGCCATTCACTGCAATGAAAGCTCGAGTATCCGCAATTTAGAGCCTTTAAAAAATTTGAGCAATTTAAGGACACTGGAGCTTTATTTTGGAAGCAACAATCCCTCTGTTGACATCAGTGCGCTTTCTAACCTGAAAAACCTTCAATCTGTATCGTTTGCTCCCAGCCGGGTTATTGCAGATCTTTCCCCCATCAGCCGCGTCCCCAATGCGGAAATCTATTGATCAGGAGCGATGTTTATGGCAGCCATAGCGCAGAATCTCTGTTACAACTGTTTCCAGGAGCGAGACAGCCTGGATGGCCCATGCCCCCACTGCGGCTTCGACCTGGCGGAGAACGAGAAAAAGTACCCGGTGGCCCTGCGGGCCGGGACCGTCCTGAATGGCCGGTACATCGTGGGCCGGGTGCTGGGTCAGGGCGGCTTCGGTATCACTTATCTGGCCTGGGACACCCAGCTGGAGGCCAAGGTGGCCATCAAGGAGTTCATGCCCAACGAGATCGCCACCCGCATCGGCACCACCGTCTCGGTGGCGGTGGAGAGCCGATCTGAGGACTTCACCTACGGCTCCGAACGGTTCCAGGAGGAGGCCCGGACCCTGGCCAAATTCATCGGCAACCCCAACATTGCCGCCGTCACCAGCTACTTTGACGAGAACGACACCTCGTACTTCGTCATGGACTACATCGAGGGCATCTCCTTTAAAACCTACATCGCCAACCACGGCGGAAAGGTGAGCGTGGAGGACACCCTGAATGTGATGATCCCGGTGCTCCGGGCCCTCACCGCGGTCCACGCCGAGGGCTTCATCCACCGGGACGTGACCCCGGACAACATCTACATCACCAAGGACGGCATGGTAAAGCTGCTGGACTTCGGCTCCGCCCGGTACTCCATCGGGGACAAGAGCAAAAGTCTGGACGTTATTTTGAAAGTGGGCTACGCGCCAAAGGAGCAGTACATCCGGAGAAGCCGCCAGGGGCCCTACACCGATGTGTACTCCTGCGCCGCTTGCTTCTATGCGGCGCTGACCGGCTTCCTGCCTCCGGAGGCGCTGGAGCGGCTGGACCACGACGAGCTAGTCCCCGTCTCCCAGTGCGGAGTGGATATCCCGGAATACTTAGACAAGGCCATCCTGAAAGGCCTGGCGGTCCAGCCGGAGGACCGCTTCCAGAGTGCGGAGGAATTTCTGAACGCCATCGAGTCCCAGCAGGTGGTGGAGCTGCCCCAGGCAGGAGCCGCCCAGCCCGCAGCGCCCACGAAGAAAAAGCTGAATCCCGTGCTCATCGGCGGCGTGGCCGCGGCGGTGATCGCGGTGGCCGTCGGCGTAGGGGTGCTGGGCGGAGGCGAAAGCCCGGTGGCGGAGGCGCTGGCCCCCACCATCACCGTCGCCGGACAGCAGGTGTCTGCGGCGGATAATTTCCTGGAGCTGGTGGACGGCACGCTCACCGATGCGGATATTGCCGCCATGAAACAGATGGGAAATCTCCAGCGCATCTATCTGGAGGGCGTGTCCATTGAGACAGACGGGCTGGCTTGGGTGGCAGAGTTCCCGAAGCTGACCGAGTTCAGCTGCGAGGGGTATCTGACGGATGAACTGGACTTGACGCCCTTTGCTGGGCTGACGGAGCTGACCCGGCTGAGCTTCTATCAAAACAACAACACCGGAGCGCCGGTCAGCGATTTGTCCCCCTTGGCCGGGCTGACCAAGATGAAACGGCTCGACCTGTGCATCGATTTTGATGTAAAGGATCTGGCCCCATTATCGGGGATGACTCAGTTGGAAGAACTGCAGCTCTATGGCACCAGCAATAACAACAATAACTCCGGGCTGACGGACCTCAGCGCGCTGTCTGGAATGACGCGTCTGACCAGCCTGCGGATCGATCTGGGCGCTGTGGAGGACTTCTCTCCGCTGTCTGGTATGACACAGCTTCAGGAGCTGAGGATGTACGGGAACTTTATTACGGATGACCTGTCCTTCCTTCGGGGGCTGACAGAGCTGCGTACACTCAACATGGTCAGCAGCAATGGCAGCGAGGGGGCGCCTGTACAGGAGGACCTGACCGATCTGTCCGGCCTGACCAAACTCACAGACCTTCAACTGGATGTACCAGTGGCGGATCTCCACGGTTTGGAGCCTCTGGTGAATCTGCGTGCCCTGCAGATGTACGGGTCCAACTCTACGTATACCGATGTGGACGCCCTGGCTGGGCTGACAGAATTGACCTCCCTGTATCTGCCCTACCGCGTCTACAACGATTCGACCCCCCTGCCGCCCATCAATCTGGACGGGCTGGCCAATCTCACCAAGCTTCAGTCCCTGGAGATCAGCGATGGGGTGGAGAGCCTGGAGCCCCTGCGAAACCTTACGGAACTGAGGGATCTGCGGATCCGGGCCAACAACAGCGAAGACGGCGAGCTCTCTCTTGCGCCGCTGGCGGGACTGACCAAGCTGAACAGCCTGGATATCTCAGGCGATCTGGTGGGGGGCGACCTGTCCGCCTTGTCCGGCCTGACCGAACTACGCTCCCTGAGTATCAGCCACTATGACCGCAACTACGACCGCTATGAAAACCGGCAGGAGATCCGGGACCTGTCCCCTCTGTCCGGCCTGACGAACCTGAGCAGCCTGAACATCTATGGCGCGGCGGAGGGGATTGACACATCCCCCGTAGCCCATGTCCCGGACCTGAGCATTTCGTGATAAGAGATGCCGGCTCTTTTCTGCAAGCCCCATTGACAGGGACCTGTGAGCGGTCTGGCTAAATCATCAATCAAGAAAGGAGCGGATGGTGTGGAAACTTATGGTTCTCAGCTTATCTGCTACAACTGTTTCCAGCAGCGGGACAGCCTGGATGGCCCCTGCCCCCACTGCGGCTTCGACCTGGCGGAGAATGAGAAGAAGTACCCGGTGGCCCTGCGGGCCGGGACCGTCCTGAATGGCCGGTACATCGTGGGCCGGGTGCTGGGCCAGGGCGGCTTCGGCATCACTTATCTGGCCTGGGACACCCAGCTGGTGTCTCTGGATCTGTCGGACGGGTATCTGGGGTTAAGCGGGTATCAGACCCTGGAGGCGCTGAGCGGGCTGGAGAATCTGGCCGCCCTGTTCCTGCGGAACTACAATATCCGGGATCTGTCCGGGCTGGAGGGGGCGCATGCCCTGCAAAACCTTTACATTGAGACCCAGAACCAGCTGACGGATATTTCGGCGCTGCGGGATCTGGAACATCTGACCAACGTCACCTTGATATTCGACGGGGATGAGAACCGGATCTCGGATATGTCCCCTCTGGACCATGTACCCAACGTGACCGTTGAATGACCAAACTGCAAGGAGGAACCCCTATGGCACAAATTGAATGCGGGCGGGGCCACTTATACGACCCGGATAAGTATCCCACCTGTCCCTACTGCAACACCAACCAGCAGATCACCGTGGCGGCGGCAGGCCGCACCGCCCCCATCCGGGTGACGGGGACCAACCGGACGGCCCCGGTGTCGGTGACGGCGCCCCAGCGAACCGCCCCCCTGTCCGGCGTCTCGGTGACCGCGCCCCAGAAGACTGCCCCGCTGTCCGGCATCTCGGTGACCGCCCCCTCCAAGACCATGCCCCCCAGGGGCTACAACCCCAACGGGGTGCCGGTCCAGCCGGAGGAGGCCCCCGCGCCCGCCTTCCCCCACGGGGCCAGCGTCACCAGCGCGGGCAAGACCGTGGGCATGATGCAGGAGAAGATGGGCTTCGACCCGGTGGTGGGGTGGCTGGTGTGCACCGAGGGCCCCAGCCGGGGGAAGAGCTACACCATCCGGGGCGGCATCAACTCCATCGGCCGCAGCGACCGCATGGACATCACCATCACCGGCGACCGGACCATCTCCGCAGAGAACCACGCCAGACTCAGCTACAGCGACAAAAACAACCGCTTCAACCTGCTCCCCGGGGACGGGCGGAACATCGTCTATCTCAACGGGGAAGAGGTATTCTCCCCCATGCCCCTGAAGGCCTATGACCAGATCGACTTCGGCACCACCAAGCTGCTCTTCATCCCGCTGTGCGGCGAGCAGTTCACCTGGACGCCGGAGCCCGGGGAGGATGGCCATGGGACTGTTTGACCGGCTCTTCCGCCGCTCCGCCCCTCCGGCCCAGGCGCCGGAGCCGGCCCCGGCGGACGATGGGCCCCGGGACCTGGTCCTCCGGGCGAGCAACCTCCAGGGGATCGGCCGGCGGGAGGAGCAGGAGGACTCCTTCGCCCTGCTCAACACCTCCGACCCGGAGGCGCTGGCCCAGCGGGGCCTGTTCGCCGTGGTGTGTGACGGCATGGGCGGCATGGAGGGCGGCAAGGAGATCAGCGAGGGGGCGGTGGACGGCTTCCTGCAGCTCTTTCAGGCCCTGAACGACGAGGGCGACGTCCCCCGCCAGCTGCGGGAGGGGACCTGCGCCCTCAGCGACGGCCTGTTCCAGCGCTTCGGCGGGCGCAGCGGCACCACCGCCGTGGCCGTGCGGGTCTTTCAGAACGCCCTCCACTGGATCAGTGTGGGGGACAGCGCCATTTTCCTGCGCCGGGGCGAGGGGGTGTTCCAGCTCAACCAGGAGCACACCTATCTGAACGTCCTCTACGGGCAGGAGCTGGAACAGACGGTGATCTGCAGGGAGCGGGCGGAGAGCCACGAGGACGCCCGGCGGCTCACCTCCTTTGTGGGCATCGACTGCCTGGAGGAGGTGGACCAGAGCCTGCGCCCCCTGCCCCTGCTGCCCGGAGACGTGATCCTCCTGTGCTCCGACGGCATCAGCGGCATCCTGTCCCCGGCGGAGCTGTTGGAGGCCATGTCTCTGGAGCCCGACGCGGGGTGCGCCCTGCTGGAGACCATGGTCCGGGAGAAGGACCTGCCCGAACAGGACAACTACACCGGGATTTTGATCGCCTGTACCTAAGAAAAATAGCATATAAATATCGTATAAGGGAGAGATCGCGATGAAAATGGTACGAACATTATCCGCACTGGCGCTGAGCGCAATGCTGGTGGGGGCCAGCGTGCTCCCCGCCTCCGCCGCCTTCCAGCAGAGCGTGCTGGACGGCATCATCCTCATCCGCTCCGGCGCGCCGGACGCGGACGGGACCATGACCTATTGGCAGGGCACCGGCTTCTTCGTGGGCGAGGAGGGCCAGGACCCCCAGTACATCGTCACCAACTGCCACGTGGTGGAGGACTTTATCCTGGCGGGCAAAGCCCTGGGCGGCGGCGAGCTGCACGTGCTCTTTGACCAGGACGACGAGGCGGAGGCCTATCTGGTGGACTATGACGCGGAGAAGGACCTGGCCGTGCTGAGGCTGGCCGAGCCCACGGACAAGCGCGCCCCCCTGTCCATGCGGCAGGCGGAGGACTCCATGCTGGGCGACGAGGTATACGCGGTGGGCTACCCCCTGGCGGCCGACGTGACCGTGCAGGCGGTCAACTCCTCCAGCAAAGAGGACGCCACGGTCACCACCGGCAGCATCAGCCGCCTGCTCACCGAGAGCGGCACCGGGCGGAACCTCATCCAGACGGACGCCGCCCTCAGCGGCGGCAACTCCGGCGGCCCCCTCACCGACGGGACCGGCGCCGTCATCGGCGTGAACACCTACGGCTCCGACCTGGACCAGAACCTCTTCTACGCGGTGAGCATCAGCGAGCTGCTGCCCATCCTGGACCGGAACAACATCCCCTACACCATCGCGGAGGCGGGGGGCGGAAACACCATGATGTACGTGGCCATCGGGGCGGTGGTCGTGGTGGCCGTCATCGCCGCGGTTGTGGTGCTGAGCCGGAAAAAGAAGGGGGCTCCCGCCGCGCCGCAGCAGCCCAGCCAGAGCCAGCCGGAGGAGGAGACAGGCCGCCAGCCGGTGCTCCGCTCCATGGCCGCCCAGCACGGCGGCATGGTGGTCCCCCTGCACCACCAGCCGGTCCAGGTGGGGCGCGACCGGGCGGTGTGCCGTCTGGTCTACCAGGACGGGACCCCGGGCGTCAGCTCCCGCCACTGTCAGATTTTCTTTGACGAGCAGGAGAACCTGTTCGTGGTCACCGACCTGAACTCCACCTACGGCACCTTCCTGGCGGACGGGCAGCGGCTGGCCCCCAACACGCCGGTCAAGCTGGCCCCCAAGAGCTCGATCTATCTGGGCGAGGTGGCAAACACCATCTATCTGGAGCTGGAGTAATCCTATGAAACTTTCCATCTATTCCTATACCAACCAGGGCGGGCGGGAACACAACGAGGACAGCCTCCGGTGGACCTCGGACGGCACGGAGGGCGTGTTCGTCCTGGCCGACGGGCTGGGCGGCCACGACCGGGGCGAGGTGGCCTCCCAGCTGGCGGTGGAGGTCATCTGCGGCGGGGAGGACAGCCCCGTCCCCGGCCGGGAGGAACTGCTGGAGCGCTTCCAGCAGGCCAACGCCCGCATTCTGGAGCAGCAGAAGCAGCCCGGCCAGGAGGAGATGAAGACCACGGCGGTGGCCCTGAGCCTGAGCGGCAGCACGGCGGCCTGGGCCCACATCGGCGACTCCCGGCTGTACCGCTGCTCCCAGGGCCGGATGGACCAGCTCACCCGGGATCACTCGGTCACCTATATGAAGTATCTGGGGGGCGAGATCTCCTATATGGACGTCTACCACGACGACGACCGCTCCAGCCTGCTCCGGGCCATGGGAAACCCTGTCTGCACCCCGGAGGGGGGAGAGGGCCCGGTCCAGCCGGGGGACGCCTTCCTGCTGTGCTCCGACGGTTTTTGGGAGTTTGTGTACAACGAGGAGATGCTGGTGGACTGTCTGAAGTCCAAGACGCCGGAGGAGTGGGCCCGGCGGATGCTGCTGCGCCACATCCGGCGGACCCCGCCGGGGAATGACAACTTTTCCCTGATCGCAGTCTTTGTGGAGGAATGAGCATGAAGCGTATTTTGCCGCTGCTGATGGCGGCGCTGCTGCTCCCGGCCCTGAGCCTGGGGGCGGCGGCCGCCGGTCAGGCAGAGATCGTGCGGGCCTTTGGCGCGGGAGAGACCCTGTACACCTATGTGGACCTGGGGGAGGGGGGCCAGCCCATCACCCGGGCGGAGGCCACCCTGGACGGCCGCACCTTTCAGACCACCGGACGCCTGGAGACCGTGCGCCAGGCCGGCTCCCCCGTGTCCTATCTGCTGATGGTGGACGCCTCCACCTCCATGCCGGGCTTTCAGGAGGACGTGGTGGGCTTTGCCGAGAGTCTGGCGGAGCACAGCGGGGAGAACACCCGCTTCACCTTGGCCACCTTTGGCGACGGCTTTCAGGTGATCGGCGAGGATGTGGCCCCGGAGGAGGTCCCGGAACAGCTGGCCGGATTGCAGTATTCCGAGCCCATCACCCAGCTGCACAGCGCCATCGGCCAGGCGCTGGACTACTTTGAGGACCTCCCTAGGCAGGGCAATGAGCTGCGGAGCCTGGTCATCCTCACGGACGCGGTGGAGTATGACCCCCAGGGGGGGATTCCCTACGACACGCTGCTGGAGCGCATGGAGCGCTCTGACGTGATGCTCCACGCCATCGGCTTCGGCGATGACCGCGCCGCCCTGGACCGGTTAAATCAGCTGGTCCAGGCGTCGGACGGGAGCCAGTGGGAGATCGGGGAGGCGTGCACCGCGGACCAGGCCGCCGATCAGCTGGTGGAGTACACCGGACGGCTGTTCGTGCTGGGCTTTGACCTCTCCGGCTATGTGTCGGATGGAGAGGAGAAGCCGCTCTCCCTGGTGTTCTCCTCCGGAGCGGAGCTGGTGGGACAGGCGGAGAGCCAGGTTGCGTTCCCAGTTTCCCAGGACCCGGGCGCGGAGCCGGAGCCGGACAGCGGGACCGAGCTGCCCGCACCGGAGCCGGAGCCGGGCGGGGGCGCCCCGGCGGCACAGCCGGCGGCGCCGGAGGAGCAGCCGGAGAACTCGGCGCTCCCCCTGGCGATCGGCATCGGAGCGGCGGTCCTGGTGGTGATTCTGGCCGCTGTGGTCCTGGGCCGCAGGAAAAAACCGGAGGAAGTCCCGCAGCCCGCTCCAGCCGGCATCTACATGCGCCTGGAGGTGGTGCGGGGAGCACAGAGGACGGAGCGGACCGAATTTACCCTGCGGGATGAGCTTCACATCGGGCGGGACCCCGCCTGTGACATTGCCTTTGACGACGAGACGCTCTCCCTGCGGAACAGCCGGGTCTTTCTGGACCAGGGAGCGGTGTATCTGGAGGACCTCCAGTCTCAGAATGGGACGCGGGTGAACGGGACTCCGGTGTACGCCCCGGTCCGGCTGCGGAGCGGGGACGAAATTTCCGTGGGGAGCGCCTCCTTCCGCCTCAAATTCTGAGCCGCAGTCCGGCGGCTCACGCCCTCTTGCTGCAACCAGAAATCCGCTGGAATCGTCTGATTCCAGCGGATTATTTTGCGCTCCGGCTCTTTTATTTCTCCGGCCTGTTTTCCCGTCCCTGTGCGGCGGCTCACCCACCCAGAGCGGTATGGACCGTCACAGCCTCTCCAGCTCCTGCACCGTGCGGACGAACTCGTCCATCTCCCGGGAGCACCACTTCTCCTTATGGGAAAAGATCTGCCGGTAAAGCGTGACATGAAAATCCGCTACCTGGATCAGGGAGAGCTTTCCCTGCCCCACGCTCTGCTCCACCGCGTACCAGGGCAGCAGGGAGATGCCTTGGTTGTTCTCCAGGATGCGGATAAGGAAGGAGGTGTCGCTGCACTCCAGGAAGGGGGTGAGGCTCCGGTTCCGGGCGGCCAGAAAGCGGTCCAGCACCCGGCGGTAATTGGTGTCCCGCTCCGTGAGATAAAACGGCCTGTCCAGCAGGTCCTCCACGGTCAGCTCCGGAATGCCCTCCAGCTCCGCCCCCAGAGAGGCGGAGGTCACAAAGACCACCCGCTCCTTCTGCTCCATCAGCTTGTTCCAGTTGTTGCTGTACCGAGGCTCATCTAGAATATAGATCAGATCCAGCTCTCCCCGCTCCATCCGCTCGATCAGAAACTTCGGTTCGCCGGTGGTGACATGGACCACCACCTTGGGGTGCCGCTGCCAATAGGCGTGCAGCGCAGCGGGCAGCTTGGAGAAGCACAGGGACTCGATGGTCCCGATGTGGAGCCGTCCGTGCAGCTCCCCGGTGTCCGAAACGGAGAGGCGGGCCTTGTTCCCCTCGTGGAGCACGTCGTAGGCGTGCTCCAGAAACTGTACGCCCCGGGCGGTCAGCGAGATGTGCTTCCCGATCCGGTCAAACAGTCTGGTGTCCAGCTCCTCCTCCAGCTGCCGGATCTGCACCGTCACCGCAGACTGGGAGTACCCCAGGCTCTCCGCCGCCCGGGAAAAGCTTTTCAACTGTGCCACCTGAATAAATGTACTGAGCTGCCGCAGCTCCATGCAAAGCCCCCTCCTTCTTCCGCCCCAGGAAGTAATCGTTGAATTTTTTTAAAGCATCTTATTAAAACTATGAATTTTACATATTATTGCAAACAGAATATACTAAAATCAGCCAATAGGCAAGAGGGAATTTGAGCAAAATTATAGGAGGGGTTTTTGTGGAAAAGAAGAAATTCAAACTCGGTCTGTTCCCCAAACTCATTATCGCAATCATCATCGGTATTCTCTTTGGACAGTTCCTGCCCGTGTGGTTCTGCCGGATCGTGGTCACCCTGTCCAGCATCTTCAGCACGTTCCTGTCCTTCATCATCCCCCTGATGATTCTGGCCTATGTGACCATGGGCATCGCCAACCTGAAAAGCGGCGCGGGCAAGCTGCTGCTCATCACCGTCATTCTGGCCTATCTGTCCACCCTGGCGGCGGGCTCCGCCTCCTTCCTGGTGGCGGACACCCTGTTCCCCAGCTTCATGAGCGACGGCGCCCTGGAGCAGATCGCCGCCACAGCCGGCAACTCCCTGGAGAGCTACTTCAGCCTGGAGATCCCGCCCCTGTTCGACACCCTCTCGGCGGTGGTGCTGGCCTTTGTGCTGGGCCTGTGCCTGTCCACCCTGCGGGGCAAGACCATCGGCGACACCCTCTACAACGGGATGAGCGACTTCTCGGGCGTCATTGACCAGGTGCTCCACTCGGTGATCATCCCCCTGCTGCCCCTGTATATCTGCGGCACCTTCACCAACATGACCAAGTCCGGCCAGACCTTCGCCATCCTGGGCATCCTGTGGAAGGTGTTCCTGGTGGTCATCCTCATGCATCTGATCTGCATCTTCCTGCAGTTCCTGGTGGCCGGGGCCGTCAGCCGTAAAAACCCCTTCCGCCTGATCCGCAACCAGATCCCCGGCTATATCACCGCCCTGGGCACCCAGTCCTCCGCCGCCACCATCCCGGTGAACCTGCAGTGCGCCGAAGCGGACGGCGTCTCCGCGGAGATCCGCAACTTTGTGGTTCCCCTGTGCGCCAACATCCACATGGCCGGCTCCATGATCACCATCACCGCCTGCTCCACCGCCGTGTGTCTGATGAACCAGATCCCCATCAGCCTGGCCACAGTGATCCCCTTCATTATGACCCTGGGCATCGCCATGGTGGCCTCTCCCGGCGCCCCCGGCGGCTCCATCATGACCGCCCTGCCCTTCCTGTACATGGTCTTCGGGGCGGAGGCCGGCGACCCCAGCGGCCCCATCTGCGCCATCATGGTGGCCCTGTATATCACTCAGGACTCCTTCGGCACCGCCTGCAACGTGTCCGGGGACAACGCCATCGGCGTCATCGTGGAGACCATCTATCAGAAATTCATCAACAAGGCGCCTGCCCAGGCTGCGCAGGCCCAGTGACCGAGAGAAGGAGCGCTTATGGCCTTTATCAGTGTCTTTGATGTGCTGGGTCCCAATATGATCGGCCCCTCCAGCTCCCACACCGCCGGAGCGGCGGCCATCTCTTTCCTGGCCCGGAAGATGATCGCCCCCCCCATCGTGAAGGTGGAGTTCACCCTCTACGGATCCTTTGCCAAGACCTACCAGGGCCACGGCACCGACCGGGCCCTGCTGGGCGGGCTCATGGGATTTGAGACGGACGACACCCGCATCCGGAACTCCTTCCAGATCGCCCAGGACCGGGGGCTGGACTACCGCTTCACCCCCTGCACCACCGAGACGGAGGTCCACCCCAACACGGTGGACATCCGCATGGAGAACGCCGCGGGGCAGACCATGGTGGTGCGCGGCGAGTCCCTGGGGGGCGGAAAGGTGCGCATCGTCCGCATCAACGGGGTGGAGGTGGACTTCACCGGGGCCTACAGCACCGTCATTGTGGTCCAGCAGGACAAGCCGGGCGTGGTGGCCCACATCACCAAGGTACTCAGCGACAACGGCGTGAACATCGCCTTTATGCGCCTGTTCCGGGAGGCCAAGGGCCACACGGCCTACACCATCGTGGAGTCCGACGGACACCTCCCGGAGGGGGTCGACGTCCCCCTGCGGAACAACCCCAACGTGCAGGACGTCATGCTGCTGGAGCCATAGGAGGAGGAACAGATGGACTTTAAATCATCTGTTGAGCTGCTGGAACTGTGCCGGCAGACCCAGTGCCCCATCTCAGAGGTCATGCGCCGCCGGGAGTGTGAGCTGGGGGAGACCACCCGGGATCAGGTGGACCACCGCATGGCCAAAGTGCTGGAGATCATGCGGGCCTCCGCCACACAGCCGCTGAAAAAGCCGTCCAAGTCCATGGGCGGGCTCATCGGCGGAGAATCCAAAAAACTCTACGACCACGCCGCCCGGGGCAAGGCCATCTGCGGGGATATCCTCCAGCGGGCCATGACCTACGCCATGGGGGTGGCTGAAGTGAACGCCTCCATGGGCCTCATTGTGGCGGCCCCCACCGCGGGCTCCGCCGGGATTGTGCCCGGCCTGCTGCTGGCCCTACAGGACTGCTATAAGATCTCCGACGACCGCCTTGTGGACGCCCTGTTCAACGCCGGGGCCGTGGGCTATCTGGCCATGCGCAACGCCACCGTGGCGGGGGCGGTGGGCGGCTGTCAGGCGGAGGTGGGGGTGGCTGCCGCCATGGCCGCCTCCGCCACCGTGGAGCTTATGGGCGGGACGCCGGAGCAGTGCATGGACGCGGGCTCCACCGTGCTGATGAACCTGCTGGGCCTGGTGTGCGACCCGGTGGGCGGTCTGGTGGAGTACCCCTGCCAGAACCGCAACGCCGCCGGGGTGGCCAACGCCCTCATCGCCGCCGAGCTGTCCCTCAGCGGGGTGAAACAGCTCATCCCCTTCGACGAGATGCTGGAGACCATGTACGCCGTGGGGCGGCGCATCCCCATCGAGCTGCGGGAGACCGCCTTGGGCGGCTGCGCGGCCACTCCCTCCGCCTGCGCCAGGTGCAGCGGCGGCTGTGGCTGAATGCTTGAGAAACGATCCAGGCCGCTTTAGCTTCTGAGCTAAAGCGGCCTTTTTCATAAGAATTCCCCGCCGGAAGGGGCGAGAGGTGCGGCCCGCGCCTGATTTTTCTCCCCCTCCGCAGGTGCCGTCCCCAGGAAATGCAGCGCCCACTCCCCGGAGCGGGCGGGCCAGGCCGCTCCCTTCTGCCGCCCCTCATAACAATTTGGGTTGGTGATTATTCCAATTAGGACTAGCGGCGCTTTGATCTTTTTAAGGAAAACTGCTATAATTGAGCCGAACCGCGGCAGAGTGTTCAGACACATCAAGGGGGGAGCTGTGAGATGAGTCGCGATCTCAATGTCAAGCATCTGGAGTATTTTTTGAAAGTTGCCCAGCTGGGTTCCATCAACAAGGCCGCCCAGGCGCTCTTTATCTCCCAGCCCTATCTGGGGAAGATCATTCACGATCTGGAGGACGGCTTTGGGTACCTGCTGCTGAACCGGGGGAACCACGGCGTCACCCTGACCCCGGAGGGGGAGGAGTTCGTCAAACGGGCCAACCATGTCTTGGAGGAAATCGGCTGTCTGTGGCACACCTCAGAGCGGAAGGAGGACTACCGTCACCTCTCGGTCTCCATGACAAAGTTTTCCCATGTGATGGAGAGCTTTATCGAGGTGGTCATGCGCCACCAGGACCAGAGGGCCTTCACCCACCGGCTGTATGAGGGCAGCCCGGACCAGGTGCTGGACGACGTATTTTCCGGCCGCGCCACCGTGGGTGTCTTCCATTTTGACCGCAAGCGCCGCAGAGAGGTGGAGGACCTTTTGAGCGCAAAGCGGCTGGTCTACCGACACCTGGCCTACGCCGAGCCCCACATCGTCCTCTCCAAAAACCATCCCCTTCTCCGACAGGGGCAGCCCATCACTCTGCGGGCCCTGTCCTCCTATGGGGTCATCCGCTACTTGGGCCAGTACGACGACCTGCTCTCCACCCTGTTCGGCTCAGAGGCCCTGGGCGACCAGTCGGAGAGCCAGATCATCTACCTGTCCAATCGGGAGTCCCTGATGCGCCTGATCTCCGTCAGCGACTTCTACAGCATCGGAATCCATGACTTCGAGCTCCAGGATTCCGGGTATCAGGCGGTATCCATCCCCATTGCGGACTGTGACTTTCTGTTTGAGTTTGGATATGTTTACAGCCGGGGAACGGAGCTGTCCCGCATCACCCAGGAATTTTTACAAGACGTGGAAAAACGGTTAAACTGCTCAAGAGATAGCGCCTAGGCGCTATCTCTTTTGTCTATAACCGCTCAACTTATCCCGTATTATACAGGGCAGCACCTCCTGTGGTACGATTAGGCCACAAAGCGCTGAGGGCGCGAGGAAGGGAGGTGATTTTTGTGATCCAGGCAATACTGGACCGCGCTGTGGCGCTGGCCCGCCCGGCGGCGGAGCAGGGCGCGCCCGCCTCCTACATCCCCGAGCTGGCCAAGGCGGACCCCCGGCAGCTGGGGGCCTGCATCTTTACCCTGGACGGCGGCCGGTTTTCCTCAGGCGACACCCAGGTGCGCTTCAGCATCCAGAGCATCTCCAAGGTGATCAGCCTGGCCGTGGCTCTGGAGCGCTGCGGCTATGAAACCGTCTTAAGCCAGGTGGGCATGGAGCCCTCCGGCGACCCGTTCAACTCCCTGGTGCGGCTGGAGTCCTCGGAGAGCCACCCCAGCAACCCCATGATCAACTCCGGGGCCATCGCGGTGGACAGCTATCTGGAGCCCGTGATCTCCTTTGAGGAGATGCTGTCCTTCACCCGGGAGCTGTGCATGGACCCGGAGATCCGGCTGGACGAGCGGGTCTACCGCTCTGAGATGTCCAACATCTCCCGCAACCGGGCCATCGCCTACCTGCTGGAAAACAAAGGGGTCATCCAAAGCGATGTGGAGCGGACCCTGGACTTCTATGTGAAGATGTGTTCCCTCAGCGTGACCGCTGAGAGTCTGGCGGGGTTCGGCCTGCTGCTGGCCAACGGCGGCGTGAATCCCAACACCGGGGCGCGCCTGCTGCAGGCGGAGACAGTCCAGGTGGTCAAGACCATCATGCTCACCTGCGGAATGTATAACGGCTCCGGCGGGTTTGCCGTCCGGGTGGGCATCCCCTCCAAAAGCGGCGTGGGAGGGGGCATTCTGTCTGTGGCGGACCGGAAGATGGGCATCGGCATTTTCGGCCCGTCGCTGGACCAAAAAGGAAACAGCGTGGCGGGGGAACAGGTTTTGGAGTACCTCTCCACCCATCTGCGCCTGCATATCTTTGCCGGCGCGGGATAAGCGGCTCTTCCGCTTGAAATCCGAATATGCGCGGCGTGCGGGTGGCGGCCCGCGCCGCAAGACAGAAAAAGGAGGGAACCCAGCATGGACGCACTGTATGTCCTGTATAACGATGTGATCAACAGCTTGAGCAACTTCCTCTACACCTATATTCTGATTATTCTGCTGGTGGCGGGGGGAATCTATTTTACCGTCCGCACCCGCTTTGTCCAGTTCCGATACCTCCTGGAGTCCATCCGGGTGGTCATGCAGCCCAGCCCCGACCAGGCCAATGTCTCCGCCTTTCAGACGCTGATGGTGTCCACCGCCTCCCGCGTGGGCACGGGCAACATTGCCGGCATCTCCACCGCCATCTGCATCGGCGGAATGGGGGCCGTATTCTGGATGTGGGTCACCGCCCTTCTGGGCAGCGCCACCGCGTTTATCGAGGGGACGCTGGCGCAGATCTATAAAAAGCGCGCCCCCGACGGCAGCTGCTATGGCGGCCCTGCCTATTACATTGAGCAGACGCTGAAAAAGCGGTGGCTGGGCGTTCTGTTTGCCGTGGTGATGATCCTCACCTACATGGTGGGCTTCAACCTGGTGGCCTCCTTCAACATCGCGGATTCCTTCAAGGCGTTCAGCTTCTATGATCCCTCCCTCACCCCCATCATCGTGGGCGTGGCGGTGGCCGCCCTGTTCCTGCTGTGCATCAGCGGCGGCGGCAAGCAGATCGCCAAGATCACCTCCATCATGGTCCCGGCCATGGGCGTTTTGTATCTGATCGTGACGGTCTATGTGGTGGTCACACACATCACCCTGGTCCCCGCTGTATTCGCCGGTATTTTCCGCAACGCCTTTGACGTGCAGGCCATCTTCGGCGGCTTTGTCGGCTCCGCCGTGATGCAGGGCATCAAGCGCGGCCTCTTCTCCAACGAGGCGGGCATCGGCGCCGCGGCCTGTGCGGCCGGCTCCGCCGGCGTGTCCCACCCGGCCAAGCAGGGCCTGGTCCAGGTGCTCTCCGTATTCATCGACACCATCCTCATCTGCACCTGCACCGCCATGCTGCTGCTGTGCTCCGGCGCGGAGTTCAGCGAGGAGCTGGCCGGCATGCCTTTTGTCCAGGCCGCCCTGAAAAGCTCCCTGGGGGATTTCGGCGTCATTTTCATTACGATCGCTCTGTTCCTCTTTGCCTTCACCACCCTGCTGGGGAATTTCTACTACGCGGAGACCGGCCTGTCCTACCTGTGCCGGGAGGCCCCCAGCAAGGGGCTGCAGTACCTCCTGCGGGGCGCCGCCACCGTTGTGGTCGGTCTGGGGGCGGTCATGCAGCTCAGCACCGTGTGGAACACCGCGGACGTGCTCATGGGGCTGATGGCAATTATCAATATTCCGGTCCTGATCTACCTCTTAAAACCCGCCATTCTCTGCATGAAGGATTACAGCCGGCAGAAGCAGGCGGGCCGGGACCCGGTTTTCAAGGCCTCGGAGATCGGATTGAAGGAGCCCACCGACTTCTGGCAGTAACGCAAACCGCAGCAAGGGACCCCCTGATACAGGAAACCAGCCTGTATCAGGGGGCCTTCTCGTATACCCACTCCATCCTCGCCGCACAGCCCACGGCCAGGCGGCCCCGACCGCCCGGAGTTTGACCTATATGGGATGTTCCGGCGCGCATCGGTCCCCTGCATTATCTTCCGGTCACCTGATAACGCCGGTGGCAGATCCGGTACAGCAGGCCGAACAAACCGGCCAGCAGGAGATACAGGACTACGCTGAATTGTATGCTGTTGAGCTGAAGGCCGCCAAGGGTGACAAGGTAGTAGTCCTGCAAGGTGTCCGCACTGACGCGGAAAAAGGGCAGATAGCTGGCCGCCTGCTCCATCCACCGGCCGTTCCCCATAAAAAGCTCCAGAATGGAGGCGGCGGACAGGGCGAAGGGGACCACCAGGGCGGGAATCGCGGTGCCGAACAGCTCGGAGAGCAGCATGACAAACATCGCCGCCATCCCGCAGGCCAGCACCAGCAGCCCCAGCAGGATGAGAGAAAGCTGCCCCATCGACACATGCAGGGCGCTGAAGCTCCCCTCCACCCAGAGCTGAAGGGGGGCGGCAAACCCGTTCATCCCGTACAGAGCGCCGCAGAGGGCCATTTGCAGGGCAGAGAACACCAGTGCAATCCCCATGGCGAAACTGACGCCGGCAGCACACCGGGCCCAAAAGGCGGTGGTTTTCCCTTTTTCGCTGGACAGCACCAGCTGGTCGGTGCGCGCCCGGTGTTCCTCCGAGCAAAAGCGGCACAGAGCCGCCGTCACCAGCAGCACTGCCGCCTGACACAGCAGACCGCAGTGCTCCACCATGGCCTGCCAGCCTCCGGCATAGTCCAAGTGTATGGGCCCCAGGCCAGCGGCCTGTTCCTGCCAGTAGGCCAGCTCTCCATCGGTCAGGGGCGCGCTGACATTCTCCTTCTGGAAACGCTGTACCTGCTGTCGGTAAAAGTCCTCCGCGGAGGCCCCGGACTGGTCCTCCATTGTGTTGAGGTACAAAAACGGGGAGTAGGCGTTCAGGTTCCACTGGATGGTCCCCGCCTGGCTGTCCCGGTAGTTCTCCTTCAGCTGGTCCATCAGGGCCTCGTCCAGCACCTGCCCGGAGAGGGCGCGGAGGGAGTCCCGCCGCAGCTTCTCCACTTCCCCGTAGGGCATAACGGCACGGTCCACCGTCCCCCGCTGTGCGTCATAGCGGTAGTAGTACCCGGTCCCCAGCAGAGGCGAGATGTTCGCCGCCAGGAGCAGAAGGACGCCCAGCAGGATGGCCGCCGGGACCAGCCTCTGCCCCAGGATCTTCTTCCACTCAAAGAGGTAGAGCACGCCAAATGCTTTCATAAAAACCGCCTCACATCTTGTCCACCGCACGGGCTTTGCACAGCCAGATGCAGGTAACCAGGGCAACCGCCGCGAGCCCTCCGTAGAGAAGCACGCTCAAGGGGATACAGTCCAGCTGCACGCCGCCCAGGGAGACTAGGCGCTCATCCGCCAGGAAGGTCTGGTATAGGCGCTGAATGGGCATGTAGCTCCAGATCTGGGCCCGCACCCGGTCATAGTAATAAAAAGGCGGCTCAAAGATCATGGAGAGCAATAGAAGTCCCAGCGGCAGCGCCAACGCGGGGACGCCCCGGCGCAGCAGCTTGGACAGAAGCATGGACAGGGCCCCGGCAAACAGGGCGATCAGCAGGCTCATTCCCGCCGTTACCAGCACCGCCTGCCCTGCCGTCATATCCCGGCAGCTGTAGGAGAGGTGTACATCCCCGATCCCCTTCTGGTCCGATTCCAGCTCCAGCAGCTGAATGGGCATCTGGGCTCCCCCCGCCCCGTGGACAAAAAATTGGATGGCCGCCGTGAGGCCAAAGAGCAGCAGCACACAGCCGCAGGCCAGGCTCACCCCCGCCGCCAGCCGCGCGAGGGTCAGCGGCATTCGGCTGTGGGCAGCGCTGGCGAGCAGCGGCCTGGTTTTGTATGCGTCATCATCGGAAAAACTGCTGCACAGACTGATCAGAGCAAAGACAAGGGCCATCAGATTCAGCCAGGACGCTTTCTCCAAAATCCCCCGCCAGCCGCCGGTATACTCCATCACAAAGGGCGTCGTGAGGCGAGTTCCCTCTCGCTCCCAGTATGCGATCTCCTCTTGGCTCAACAACTGGCTGGAAAACTCCTCCTCCCGCCCTCTCTCCAGACTCTGATAGGCATAATCGGCGGGATATTCTATATGCTCAGCCACGGGGTTGACTCTCGTCCGCCCCAGGGTTTCAAACACCAGGGAGTGGTTGAGCAGAACGCAGGTGAGGTCCGGCGCATACTGGTTGTAGATCTCCTGGTACCGGCGGTTCATCTCCTGCATGGTCCAGACCGCCTCGTTGTCCAGCGGCTTCCCGGCGTCCTCCCGGGCAAAGCGGCGCTCCAGCTGGATGGCCTCATAATTGCTGACGGTCTCAAAATGGAACTGCTGTTGTTCGTCCACATAGGCCACCGTCTGCTCGCCCAGAAGGGGCCGCACATTGAGAAAGAGCGTCAAGGCGATGCTCAGCGCCAGCAGGGCGGGCACATAGGGCTTTTGAAATATTTTCTTGATCTCAAAGCGGTAGAGCGTAAAAAATTGTCTCATCTCTCTCACCCCTCAAACTGGTCCAGGTAGAAGCGCTCCAAGTCCTGGCGGATCTCGCCGGGGCCGCCGTCAAAGATGAGCTGGCCGTCCCGCACCATCAGAATCCGGCCGGCGATCTGCTCCACATCGGAGATGATGTGGGTGGAGAGCAGCACGATGCTGTCCGCCCCCAGCTCCGCGATCAGCTCCCGGAAGCGGACCCGCTCCTTGGGGTCCAGTCCGGCGGTGGGCTCGTCCAGAATCAGCAGCTTGGGCCGGTTGAGCAGGGCCTGGGCGATTCCCAGCCGCTGCTTCATGCCGCCGGAGTAGGTCTTGATCTTTTTGCGGGCCGCCTCGCTCAGGCCCACCAGCTCCAGCAGCTCCCGGCTCCGCGCCTCCGCCCCGCGCCGGTCCAGCCCCTTCAGGGCCGACAGGTAGAGGAGAAAATCCAGCCCCGTAAAGTTGGGGTAGTAGCCGAAATCCTGGGGCAGATAGCCCAGCACCCTCCGGTACGCCTCGGCGGACACGTCCACCCCGTCAAAGGAGACGGTGCCGCTGGTGGGCTTTAAGATCCCGCATAGCATCCGCATGAGGGTGGTCTTTCCCGCCCCGTTGGCCCCCAGCAGGCCGGTCACACCGGGGGTCAGCGTCAGACTGATGCGGTCCACCGCAATTTTTGCGCCGTACTGTTTGGTCAGCCGGTCGATTTTCAATTCCATGCGTATTCCTCCATATTGACCAGATACTTCCGGTACTCCCACAGCATGAGGGCCAGCAGAAGCAGGGAAAGCCCTGCGTGGTCCGCCGCACTGGATATTGTCCGGGTCAGCACGGTGAATCTGTCGGCCAGACCGAACAGAAGGCTGACCGCTACAGCCGCGCCGGCGCAGAGATAGAGATTCTCCCCGTGCCGCCGCCGGCGCAGAATCACCAGACAGAGTACAGCGGTCAGGCAGTAGGGGCACAGCATATAAAATCCCGTTTCAACCAGGGGCAGGCCGGTCCACTTCATCACCAGTGGGCCCAGGACCGCCAGCAGGAGCAGGTTTCCAAAGCCCAAAATGCTCATCCGGGCCAGGATGACGGCCCGCAGGGAAAACCGGGCGGCCAGCTCCAACTCCTCCATCTGATAGCGGTCGGAGCGGTTCAGCTCCATCACCGTGGACAGGGCCGCAAAGGGCAGAAGGGCGGCCACCATCCAGACTGCCTGGGGCGGCTGCCGCCATAAAATCCGCAGGGCGGCGGCAAAAATCCCCAGGGACAGCAGCCACCCCCATGGGCGGATATAGCCCACCTGGGAGAGGAAAAATTCCAGCATTGTCATCTGCGGTGCCTCTATCCCCTTTAAAAAGTCCTCTTTGTCCCGGGGCTCCGGGGGCTGATAGATCAGCTTCAGGGCCCGTTTCAATTCCTCGTCACCCATAAAAATCCCTCCGGTTCAGTTGTTTTCGAAGATGTTCCAATGCGCGCCTCTCCTGGCGGTAGACCGCAAAACGGGAAATGCCGAGAATTGCAGCGATCTCCGCGACGGGCATCTCGTTGGTATACCGCAGAAAAATCAGCTCCCGCTCCTCCTCGGGCAGACGCTCCAGGGCCTGCTCCAGGGCGATGCGGACGGTATGCAGCTCATCCCGGTCCTGGGAGGGTATTTGTTCCGCCTGCTCCAGGGGAACGGCCTGCCTTGCGCGGTAGAAATCCGTGCAGAGGTTGCGGGCGATGGTGTAGAGGTACGCGGTCCTTTTCCTGATCTCCCTCTCCTCGTACACCCGGAGAAAGCGAAGGAAGGCCTCCTGTGTCATATCCTCAGCGGCCTGGGGATGGCGGAGTTTCATATAGCAGTACCGGTATACCTTGTCGTAGAGCTCTTCCAGGTCCATGGAAATGATCGGCCTCCCCTCCACTTAATAGGACGGATTTTGCCGGCAGCATGTGCGGAAAATTTCCATAAAATATTGTCCTTCAAAACCGGCCTCTCATATCCGCATAACCGCGGCAGTCCCGGCCCATCTCAAATTTTCCCGAATGCGCGGTTCCATCCCTCAAACGGCCGCCGGATGCCCTAATCCCGGCGTTTTTCTCGTTTTCCACAGCATATCGCAGTTTACCTGCTGCCCCGGATTGATAAGACGCCAAAAATTTTGCAAATGGAGACGCGGATAAAAAGGGACATGGTTTGCAGTGCTCTGATAGAATGAAGCCGCGACACATCATTCTGAAGGGAGACAGGAAACCACGTCCGAAAAGATTGTACAGCCAAATAAGGGGAGAGATCAAGGGGGGAGCTCAAAGATCTGGTTTGGGGCGGCGCAGAGGAAATGTCAAACGAACTGCTGGAGGCCGAGGCGGAGAAGCTGCCCCATACCCGTTGCGAGCGAAATGAGCCCTACCAGCGGTCACGGGCAGCCGCTGCAGCCGGAATCTCACCGCCCCTTCCGGGGATGTCACGCGTAAAATGCCTAGCCCCAAAGAAATACCTTTATTTTAGATCTTTTATGAAAAGAGAGGGAATTGATGAAATAGGCAAGCAAGTTACGTTATCTTTTTCCGCAATGTTTCACCCCCGGGGTTTCTTTTCTATTCGGCATGCCGTCACAGAGCAGGAAAACAGGCCGTTCAACGTCCCAAGATCGGTCGAAGAAAAGCGGCAGAAAACAAAAATAATCCGCTGGAATCAGGCGATTCCAGCGGATTTCTGACTATATGGGAATAAAAACGGGCTATGAGCCGCAGAGGATTTCTCCGTCTGCTGTAACTCAAGCTTTCCGGGCGGCCTTCGTAAAATGCGCAAATGGTGGATAAAATAAGAGACAGTTTATCCGAGGGAGGATCAAGTATGGACAGACGGATCATTTCAGAAGGAAGCCTCAGCGCTTTCATCAGGCATCTGCGGACGGTGGAGCGCAGTGCCGGGACCATCGAGAAATATTTCCGGGACACGGGGCGCTTTGCCGCCTGGCTGGAGGGTGCGGAAGCTACCCGGGAGCGGGCGGCAGCCTGGCGGGACAGCCTGCTGGAGGGGGGCTACGCTCCCGCTACCGTCAACTCCA
>OOBN01000973.1_pt1 | contig 23005 bp, 22 predicted proteins | sample 1671091 | NCBI WGS metagenome assembly OOBN01 (sample SAMN06348121, study PRJEB24527) | human gut metagenome | biome: human gut; feature: ankylosing spondylitis patient; material: feces | host: Homo sapiens | place: China | collected 2015-10 | reverse complement strand
CCGGATTTCCGCCGTGTCATACCGGTCAACCCCCAGCATGGCGCGGACCGCTTCTGTCCGACCGGCGCCCACCAGGCCGAACATCCCCAAAATCTCACCCTTGTGGACTTCAAACGAGACGTCCCGCAGCACACCCTTTTTCGAAAGTCCCTTTACAGAGAGGACGGTCTCGCCGATGCTGCTCTTCCGGGTCCGGGTGGTGTTGACTTTGATCTGCCGGTTGACCATCAGGTTGATCAGCTTGTCGCTGTCCATCTGGGAGGTGGGAGCGGTCTGAATCGTCTCGCCGTCGCGCAGGACTGTGATGGTATCGCAGATCTCGAAAATTTCCTCCAGACGATGGGAGATGTAAATAATGGTCTTCCCGCAGGTTTTCAGATATTGAATATATTTCAGCAGCTTCGTCACTTCTCCATGACCAAGGCGCGCCGTCGGTTCATCCATGATAATGATGTTGGCATTCTTTGCCAGTACGCGAGCGATGACCATCATCTGTTGATCGGAGACATTCAGCTTTCCGGCCTGCATTTTGCTGGGCAGATCGATTTTCAGCTCTTTGAGCTTCTCATCACAGGCGGTATACAGCTTTTTCCAGTCGATCAGCAGAGGCAGAGGACGTGTAGGCTCTTCGCCATAGAAGATGTTTTCCGCCACCGTAAAATAGCTGATAAAGGACAGCTCCTGCGGAACGATGGCGATGCCCAGCTCCTCTGCATGGCGGAGGCTCTGGATCTGGCCGACGTCATTATCTTCATGGACCACGGCAACATCGTCCAGATGGCGCCTCCGGAAGAGATGCTGGCCCACCCCGCCAGCGGACAGATCCAGGACTTTTTGGGCAATTTCATCGACACCCACGCTCAGAAGGAGCTCACCGCCGCCGACTTCATGCGCCCCGGCGTATCCACCGTCTCGGCCACCCGAGGGGTCAACGAGTGTGTCAGCAAGATGCAGCGGCGCAACGTGGACACCCTCATCGTGGTGGACGACCAGGACCGGTACCAGGGGACGGTGTCCATCGCGGACATCCGCCTCACCGGCCATGTGGTCAAGACCATCGAGCCCCTCATCCGCTGCAACACCCCCACCGTCCACACGGGGGACAGCGCCAAGGACTGCTTTGACCTGCTCATCTCCAGCGGTGCCCCCTATCTCATTGTTCTGGACGAGGAGGAGAAGGTGGACGGCCTCATCACCAAGACCAGCATGACCTCCGCCATGGCGGAACAGCTCTGGGGGTGAGATGCGTTGACGATTCAAGATCTTCCCGCTAAATTAGTGCAGCATCTCTTTTTTACCCTGGTCCCCGTGGCCATCGGTTTCCTGCTGGGGGTGCTCATCGGCATCCTGCTGTCCCGGAAGCCCAAGCTCTCCGGCATCGTCCTGCCCATCCTCTCGGTGTTCAACACCATCCCCGGCATCGTCTTTATCGGACTGCTGGTGCTGGTGTGGGGGGCCCAGTCGGCGACAGTGCTGGTGGCTCTGGGGGTGTACGCCACCTTCCCGGTGCTGAAAAACACCTACGCGGGACTGGTGTCTGTGGACCCGCAGTATATTGAGGCCGCCAAGGGCTGCGGCATGAGCGCCATGCAGAGCCTGACCCAGGTGGAGCTTCCCCTGGCCATGCCCACCATCATCGGCGGGCTGCGCATGTCCACCGTCTACACCGTCAGCTGGGCCGTGCTGGCCTCCATGATCGGCGGCGGCGGCCTGGGTGATTTCATCTATGCCGGTCTAAGCTCGGACAACAGCGAGCTCATCCTCATGGGAGCGATTCCGGCTGCGCTGCTGGCCTTTGTGCTGGGCTCTCTGGTGGACGCCCTTCAGCGAAAAGTGGTTCCCAAGGGAATCCGGAGGGGAGGGAGCGCCGCATGACTTTCACCATGATTCTGGAGCACATGTCCCTGGTGGTGGCCGCTCTCCTCTTCGCGATTCTGGCAGGCATTCCCTTGGGCATCATCTGCTACTTCTACCCCTCCACCCGCAAGGTGATTCTCCGGGTGGTGGACCTGATTCAGACTACCCCCGCCCTGGCACTGCTGGGCATCATCATGGTCATCATGAACCCGGGCAAGCCCACGGTCATCGTGGGTCTGGCCCTCTACTCCCTGCTGCCCATTGTGCGCAACACCTGTCTGGGACTGGATCAGGTGCCGGAACACCTGATTGAGGCAGGCAAAGGGATGGGCATGACCCGGATGTACCGCCTGATCCATGTGGAGATTCCCATTGCCGCCCCCATCATCTTCACCGGCATCCGCATCGCCACCGTCACCGCCATCGGCACCGCAGTGTTCGCCTCCTTCGTGGGCGGCGGCGGGCTGGGCAGCGTCATCACCACCGGCATCCGCCAGGAGGACATGACAGCCATCCTGGGCGGCACCGGGGTGCTGATGGCTGCCGCCCTGATCCTGGACCTGCTCATGGGGCTGGCCGAGCGGTACCTGAACAGCCGGAGCAGCCAGCGCTCCAAAGGCAGCCGGTATGCCGCCCGAGGCGCGGCCGTTCTCTCTGCCGCCGCTGCGGTGGTCCTGTGCGTCTACGCCTTCCTGCCCAAGAGCACTGAGGGCCTGCTTCTCTATGAGGGGCAGTACTCCGAAATAAAGCTGGTCAACAGCATGATCAAGCAGCTGGTGGAGGACCGCCACGATCTCACCGTCACCATTCAGGATGAGATGACCGCGGTGAACAACTTTAACGCCATGGCGGGAGACAACCACACCTGTGACCTGATGTACACCTGGGACGGAACTCTCTTGACTACAATTATGGGGCTGGACACCACCGACATCCCGGATGGGCAGACCCTTTACGACTTTGTCAATGAGAAGATGAACGACGAGTACGATATGCACATGCTGGGCAAAATCGGCGTCAACAATACCTATATCCTGGGCGTCACCCAGGAGGTGGTGGACACCTACAATCCTAAGGCCATCAGCGACCTGGTCCCCATCGCCGGAGAGCTGCGCTTCGGCGCCGAGCAGGACTTCTTCACCGACGCGGGCAATATGAAGTTCGGCCCCATGGCGGAGGCCTATGGCCTGGAGTTTGCCGAGGTTAAGCCGGTGGATATTATGATGAAGTATACTCTGGTGGAGCAGGGGGCCTACGACGTGATGGTGGTCTACGCCACCGACGGTCTGAATAAGCGGGCCAACCTGACCCTGCTGGAGGACGACCAGCACTTCTTCCCCGACTACTACGGCACCATTCTGGTGCGCAACGACGTGTTTGAGCGCTTTGCCGACCAGGCCCCCGAGCTGGAGGACACCCTGAAGCTCCTCAACAACCAGTTCACCGACGAGATGATGAGCGAACTCACCTACTACGTGGACGTGGAGGGCCGGGATGTGGACGAGGTAGCCCACGAGTTCCTGGTCAGTGCCGGGCTTCTGGAGGAGTAACCGCTCGATTTTGTCACATTGATTCCTGTAATAGGTACAAAACAGCCGCCTGGGGCTTCCCGGGCGGCTGTCTTTCACTTTTTTCGAGAGGGATTTCGCCGCCCCGGCGGCGAGTGACTTTCTCAGCGATGAGAAAGTCACCAAAGAATCGCCGGGGGACGCGGCCGATGGACTACGGCTCCGCTTTGCTCCGCCTAGGTCCATAGGACCGCTTTCCCCCGGGCCCCCATTACGGGAGTGCTCTCCTATACGTAAAACAGCCCTTCCGGCGCGTGGAAATTTGAGTGGGTGTCTAAATTCCCGCCGGGCCACTGGGCCCTGGGTTTGCAAAAATTGCCGCTGTTGCAGTTCAAGGTCCGCGCCTTGATGTTTCCAGCCAACGCGCCTGGTGCGTCTCCGCCGTCTCTCTGAGCCGCACTTGAGCCCCACCCACGCCAAAAGGCGCACTTTTCATCCGCAGGAGCATCCCGCAAAGGCTGCCGGCCCCTCAGCGGCAGCGGTCATAGACCGGAAACCAATCTCCTGTCCACCCACGCCTTTGCGTTGACCGTCTGCCTCCCGCATTGGCGGCCCTCGTAAACAGGGGGACCGGGGGAAAGCCGTCATTGGCGAACGAAGTTCGCCTCTGCGGCGTCCCCCAGCGATCCTTTGGGTACTTTCCCATCGATGGGAAAGTACCTCGCCCCGCAGGGCAATCCCCCCGCTCCCATTAAAAAATATTGACCAGCGACGGCTGCTCCATCTCGGCCAAAAGCTCCAGCTGGGTCATCAGCTCCGCGTTGGCGGCGGTGTACTGGTCGGTCTCCTCCAGGGCCAGGTACTGCTCCAGTGCTCGGAAGGAGCTCAAAATCTCATCGGTATCGCTGTGCCGCATAAGGATGTGGAGATACGCCTCATGGTCCTGCCAGCTTTGGAACGCCTGCCCGCTCAGTTCGGCGGCCCCCTCCCAGTCCCCCTGTGCGGTCCGCTCCTGGGCCTGCTTCAGCTGCTGGATCATTCCGCCGGTCAGCCGTTCGGCGTACCAGGCGTTCCACAGAGTGCCTCCCAGCAAAACCGCCAGAATGGCTGCCGCCGCCCACAGACGTTTCATGCTCTTCTCCCCTCTTCCTGCTCTGACCGGGGCGCCAGATAGACGCCGCCCACCTCATCCACCGTCATCAAAAACACCTGGTCCGGCTCCTTCAGCCCGTGCTTTGAGAGCTGCTTTTGCAGCCACACCCCGTCGTAGCCCCGGGCGGTCAGGTTTTGGGCCAGGGGCTTTCCGTCGCTGATGAGCACCAGGGGCAGCCCGGTCTCCTCCGCCTCCAGCCCCAGCTGGCTCTGGGTGGGGGGCTTCTCCCGCTCCCAGGGCAGGATGGACAGCTGGCCGTTGGTCTCCAGGATGGCATATTCGATTCCGGCGGGACCCGTATACCCCTGGGCCCGCAGCTCCTCCAGCAGCTCGTCCACGGTCAGCCGGTTGCGGCGCATCTCCCCCTGGTCGATCTTCCCCTTGCGGATGATGACGCTGGGCCGGCCGCACAGGAGAGTACGGAACCGAGTGCTCTTCATGGTGAGTACCGACAGGATCATGGTCAGGGAGAGCAAAGTCAGAATGGGCACGATCCCCGTGAGCAGGGGGATGCCGAAATCCTGCATAGGGACGGCGGCCAGATCGGCGATGATCAGAGAGAGCACCAGCTCCGAGGGCTCCAGCTCCCCCACCTGGCGCTTGCCCATGAGCCGGATGCCGGCGATGATGAGCAGGTATAGGATGATGGTCCGGATCAGGCCGGTAAACATGTCGGTCACCTCACTGCGGAGCGCGAGTGCGCTTTTGGTTCAGTCTTTCCCCCTCTTGGAGAAAGTATCCGAGAGATCCCCCGTACCGCGGAAAAAGTTTTATGAAAAAAGATTCCCCCACCCCTTGCAAAGCGCGTCGATTTCCGATACAATATCTTGAAACACTTTGCGCGTGGATCGTATCTGAATTGTGAACTGGAACGGAAGGGCGTGTGAGAGAATTGATGAAAGCGACTTTGATCCTGGCCAACGGAAGCGTATTTTCCGGGACCAGCATCGGCAGTACCTCCGACCGGGTGTGCGAGATGGTGTTCAACACCTCTATGACCGGGTATCAGGAGATCCTGACCGACCCCTCCTACGCGGGACAGGGGATCGTGATGTCCTATCCCCTCATCGGGAACTACGGCGTCAACCATGAGGACAACGAGTCCAGCCGTCCCTGGGCGGAGGCCTTTGTGGTCCGTCACCTCTCCCCCATTGGAAGCAATTTCCGCTGTGAGGAGACGCTGGACCACTACCTGAAAAAACACGACATCACGGGCATCGAGGGGGTAGACACCCGTGCCCTGACGAAAATACTCCGCAGCCAGGGGAGCATGAACGGCATGGTCACCTGTGCGGAGCATTTTAATGTAGCGGAGATCCTGGAGAAGCTGAAGGCCTACCGGGTGGAGGGCACCGTGGAGCGTGTCTCCCGGAAGGAGCCCGAGGACTGCCCCGCCTACGGCGAGGAGAAGTACAAGGTAGCCATGATGGACTACGGCGTGAAGCAGAACATGATCGAGTGTCTGCGCCGCCGGGGCTGCCATGTCACCGTGTTCCCCGCCGCCACCCCCGCCGAGACCATTCTTGCCGGCGGCTTTGACGGGGTGATGCTCTCCAACGGCCCCGGCGACCCCGCCGACAACGTGGCCATCATCGGGGAGGTCAAGAAGCTCTATGAGAGCACCCTCCCCCTGTACGCCGTCTGCCTGGGCCACCAGCTGATGGCCCTGGCCACCGGCGCCAAGACCGGCCGGCTGGCCTACGGCCACCGGGGCGGCAACCACCCGGTGAAGGACCTGGCCGAGGACCGGGTGTTCATCACCAGCCAGAACCACGGCTATGTGGTGCTGTCCGAGACGGTGGACCCCGCCGTGGCCGAGGTGTCCCATGTGAACGTGAACGACGGCACCTGCGAGGGCCTGCGCTACAAGCGCCCCAACTGCTTCACCACACAGTTCCATCCCGAGGCCAGCCCCGGCCCCAAGGATACGGAGTACCTGTTCGACCGCTTTGTGGCTTCTATGGGAGGTGACCGGTAATGCCGAAGAATCCGAATATCAAAAAAGTTCTGGTGCTGGGCTCCGGCCCCATCGTCATCGGCCAGGCCGCTGAGTTTGACTACGCCGGCACCCAGGCCTGCCGCGCCCTGAAGGAAGAGGGCATCGAGGTGGTGCTGGTGAACTCCAACCCCGCCACCATTATGACGGACAAGGACATCGCCGACCACGTGTATATCGAGCCCCTGAACATCCCCTCCGTCACCCAGGTCATTGAGAAGGAGAAGCCCGACTCCATTCTGCCCACCCTGGGCGGCCAGACCGGCCTGAACCTGGCTATGGCTCTGTACGAGGACGGCACCCTGGAGAAGTACGGGGTGAAGCTGCTGGGCACCAGCCCCGACTCCATCCGCAAGGCGGAGGACCGCCAGGGCTTCAAGGACTGCATGGAGTCCATCGGCCAGCCCTGCGTCACCTCCGAGGTGGTGGAGAGCGTGGAGGACGCCGTGGCCTTCGCCGAGAAGATCGGCTACCCGGTCATCGTCCGCCCCGCCTACACCCTGGGCGGCACCGGCGGCGGCATCGCCTATGACCGGGCCTCCCTGGAGGAGATCTCCGACCGGGGCATCCACCTCTCCCGCGTGGGCCAGGTGCTCATCGAGCGGTGCATCGCCGGCTGGAAGGAGATCGAGTTCGAGGTCATGCGGGACGGCGCGGGCAACGTGATCACCGTGTGCTCCATGGAGAACATCGACCCCGTGGGCGTGCACACCGGCGACTCCATCGTGGTGGCCCCCACCCAGACCCTGGCCAACAAGGAATATCAGATGCTCCGCACCGCCGCCCTGGACATCATCACCGCCCTGGAGATCGAAGGCGGGTGCAACGTGCAGTTCGCCCTGAACCCCGACAGCTATGAGTACGCGGTCATCGAGGTCAACCCCCGTGTGTCCCGCTCCTCCGCCCTGGCCTCCAAGGCCACCGGCTACCCCATCGCCAAGGTGGCCGCCAAGATCGCCCTGGGCTACCACCTGGACGAGATTCCCAACGCGGTGACCGGCAAGACCACCGCCTGCTTCGAGCCCACTCTGGACTACTGCGTGCTGAAGATCCCTCGTCTGCCCTTCGACAAGTTCACCACCGCCAGCCGCACCCTGGGCACCCAGATGAAGGCCACCGGCGAGGTCATGGCCATCGCCAACTCCTTCGAGGGGGCCCTGATGAAGGCCATTCGCTCCCTGGAGCTGAACGTGCGCGCCCTGAAGCTGGACAAGCTGGAGGGCCTGTACACCGACGAGATCGAGGACCTGCTGGTCCAGGTCACCGACGAGCGTTTGTTTGTGGTGGCTGAGGCTCTGCGCCGCGGGTTCTCCCCCCAGAAGATCAACCACATCACCAAGATGGACATCTGGTTCCTGGAGGGCTTCCAGCGGATCATCGACATGGAGAACGAGCTGGAGCGGTGCAAGGGCGTGCCCTCCGCCGACACCCTGAAGCGGGCCAAGGAGATGTGCTTCGCCGACAGCTATATCGGCACCCTGTGCGGCATGAAGCAGGCCGAGGTCAAGGCCCTGCGGGAGAAGTACGGCATTGTCCCCTCCTTCAAGATGGTGGACACCTGCGCCGCCGAGTTCGACGCGGAGACCCCCTATTACTACTCCTCCTACGACGGAGAGAACGAGGCTGTGGAGACCAGCGACCGCAAGAAGGTGCTGGTGCTGGGCTCCGGCCCCATCCGCATCGGCCAGGGCATCGAGTTCGACTACTGTTCCGTCCACTCCGTGTGGGCCTTCAAGCGCATGGGCTTTGAGACCATCATCATCAACAACAACCCCGAGACCGTCTCCACCGACTTCGACGTGGCCGATAAGCTGTACTTCGAGCCCCTCACCGCTGAGGATGTGCAGAACATCGTGGAGCAGGAGAAGCCCTGGGGCGCCGTGGTGCAGTTCGGCGGCCAGACCGCCATCAAACTGGCCAAGGCCCTCACCGAGATGGGCATCCAGATCCTGGGCACCTCCGCCGACGGCGTGGACGCCGCCGAGGACCGGGAACGCTTCGACGAGATTCTGGAGAAGTGCGGCATCCCCCGCGCCAAGGGCCGCACCGTCTTCACCACCCAGGAGGCCCTCCAGGCGGCCAACGAGCTGGGCTACCCCGTGCTGGTCCGTCCCTCCTACGTGCTGGGCGGCCAGGGCATGGAGATCGCCTACAGCGACCGCAACATTGAGGACTTCATGAAGATCATCAACATGACTGTCCAGGAGCACCCCATCCTCATCGACAAGTATCTGATGGGCCGGGAGCTGGAGGTGGACGGCGTGTTCGACGGGGAGGACATCCTCATCCCCGGCATCATGGAGCACGTGGAGCGGGCCGGCGTCCACTCCGGCGACTCCATCGCGGTGTATCCCCCCATCAACCTGGAGGACAAGCACCGTGAGCTCATCCTGAAGCACACCAAGAACATGGCCAAGCACCTGAACGTCATCGGCCTCATCAACGCCCAGTATATCCTCTACAATGACGACATCTACGTCATCGAGGTCAACCCCCGCTCCTCCCGCACCATCCCCTATATCTCCAAGGTGACCGGCGTTCCCATCATCGACCTGGCCACCAAGGTGATGCTGGGGCAGAAGCTGAAGGACCTGGGCTACGGCACCGGCATCTACAAGGAGGCCGACTACTACGCCGTCAAGGCCCCTGTGTTCTCCTTCGAGAAGCTCACCGACGTGGACACCGGCCTTGGCCCGGAGATGAAGTCCACCGGCGAGGTGCTGGGTCTGGCCGAGACCTATCCCCAGGCCCTTCTGAAGGCCTTCAAGGGCTGCGGCCTGCGGGTGCCCAAGCGGGGCAGCCGGGTCATTGTCACCGTGAAGGATGAGGACAAGCCCGAGATGATCGGCATTGCCCGCGGCTTTGAGGAGATGGGCATTGAGATCTACGCCACCTCCGGCACCTGCGACGCCCTCACCGCCGCCGGCATCGCCTGCAAGCGGGTGAACCGGGTGTCTCAGTCCCACCCCAATATCCTGGATATGATCCAGAGCGGCACCGTGGACCTGATCATCAACACCCCCACCAAGGGCCGCAAGCACGACAGCGACGGCTTCAAGATCCGCCGCTCCGCCGTGGAGCACTCTGTGGCCTGTGTCACCGCCATCGACACCGCCCGGGCCGTTCTCACCGTCCGGGAGCAGAGCCGCAGCGAGGACCTGACCCCCATCGACATCACCAAAATCTGACCCAAACGTGTTCGGGGAGGGGGAAACTCCCCCTCCCCGCTTGATTTTCTGCTCCATGAACGCAACCCCTCCACTCCTTTTTCGTCTGAAACAGTAGAAATGGAGGTGCTGTTATGTTCAAAAAAGCGTTTGGATGCGCTGTCTTGGCAGCGGCCGCTGCGGCTTATGTGTGGTTTCTGTCCCGGCCGCCGGAGCCCTTTGATCCGGCGGAGCTGACGCCGGCGGAACCGCTGCTGGATACCTACCCAGGTCAGGTCTCTCTCTTCTGTCAGCCCGTCCGTTCCTCTACCGCTCTGTCCCTCACCTTTGAAAACCATACGGACCGGATCTTTTACCACGGCGATCCCCCGGATTATGAGCGTCTGGATGTAGAACTGGAGGGACACTGGTACACGGTCCCCGTCAAGCCCTACGGCACAGCCGGCGTGGGAACGGAGACTGGCCCCGGCGAAACTTTCACCTATGAACCTCTTCTGGAGGCAGGATACGGAGATCTGCCCGACGGCCACTATCGTATCTGTTTTGGCATCTGGGATGTGACCTCCCGGGGAGATGCTCCTCTCGGGGAGCTGGATGGAATCATTTCCGTCTGCTTTACGGTAGAACAGGGCAAATTCGCCGCTGACCCTGGCTGAGGGACGAAAAAACCACACCCTCCCGGTGTGGTTCTCAGGTGGTATTTATGCTCACCGCTCGCTGGCGGATACTTCCTTGCACTCGTAGATCAGGTCCTCCAGATCGGCGGCGGCATCCCAGTGAAGCTCCATATTGTTCACCTCCTTTGTTTTTCCTTAGTATAATCGCTTCCGTTTCACCCAACAAGAAGCCTGGAGTAAAACGCAGGTAAAATTTTTTAGAAAGGGTGCTTTTATGTCTCATCAGACTGTTATCGTGCTGGACTTCGGCGGACAGTACAACCAGCTCATTGCCCGCCGGGTGCGGGAGTGCAGCGTGTACTGCGAAGTCAAGCCCTACACCACTCCCCTCTCTGAGTTGAAGGCCATGAATCCCATCGGCATCATCTTCACCGGCGGCCCCAACAGCGTGTATCTGGACTCCTCCCCCAAGGTGGACCCGGAAATTTTCACCTGGGGCGTGCCCATTCTGGGCATCTGCTACGGCTGCCAGCTGATGGCCCATCTGCTGGGGGGCCAGGTCACCGAGGCCCAGGACGACTCCGCCCGGGAGTACGGCAAGACTCAGACCTACTATGACACCACCTGCAAGCTGTTCCGGGGCCTGCCTGAGCAGGGCATCTCCTGGATGAGCCACGGGGACTACATGGCCAAGGTGCCCGAGGGCTTCGCCCTCACCGCCCACTCCGACGCATGCCCCAATGTGGCCATCGCCGACGAGACCCGTGGCTTCTACGGGGTGCAGTACCACCCTGAGGTCAACCACACAGAGAACGGCATCGCCATGATCCGCAACTTCCTCTATGAGGTGTGCGGTGCCAAGGGCGACTGGACCATGGGTGACTACTGCAAGACCGCCATCCAGCAGGTCCGGGAGAAGGTTGGCTCCGGCAAGGTGCTTCTGGCTCTGTCCGGCGGCGTGGACTCCTCCGTGGTGGCCGCCCTGCTGGCCGAGGCGGTGGGCAAACAGCTCACCTGCGTCTTTGTGGACCACGGACTCATGCGGAAAAACGAGGGGGACGAGGTGGAGGCCGCCTTCGCCAAGTGGGACATCAACTTCGTCCGGGTGGACGCGGAGCAGCGCTTCCTGGGCAAGCTGGCCGGTATCTCCGAGCCCGAGCGCAAGCGGAAGATCATCGGCGAGGAGTTCATCCGGGTCTTTGAGGAGGAGGCCAAGAAGATCGGCACCGTGGACTTCCTGGCCCAGGGCACCATCTACCCCGACGTGATCGAGTCGGGTACCGGCGACGCCGCCGTCATCAAGAGCCACCACAACGTGGGCGGCCTGCCCGACTACGTGGACTTCAAGGAGATCATCGAGCCCCTGCGCCTGCTGTTCAAGGACGAGGTCCGGCAGCTGGGCCGGGAGCTGGGTCTGCCCGAGTACCTGGTATCCCGCCAGCCCTTCCCCGGCCCCGGCCTGGCCATCCGTATCATCGGCGAGATCACCAAAGAGAAGGCCGATCTGCTCCGGGATGCCGACTTCATCTTCCGGGACGAGATCGCCAAGGCCGGCGAGGACAAAAACCTGAACCAGTATTTTGCTGTCCTCACCAACACCCGTTCCGTGGGCGTCATGGGCGACGGACGCACCTATGACTACACCCTGGCCCTCCGCGCCGTCACCACCAGCGACTTTATGACCGCCGACTGGGCGAGAATCCCCTACGACGTGCTGGACCGCATCAGCGTGCGCATCGTCAACGAGGTCCAGGGCATCAACCGGATCTGCTACGACATCACCAGCAAGCCCCCCGCAACAATCGAGTGGGAATAATTTCAGAGACCTGAAAAAGCCCGTGATTACTGGGTTTTCCAAGACTTCATGCCCTCTGTGGCAACGATTTGGCAACAGTTTTTCATTATTCATAAAAAGAGAGCTAACTGATTTTGATTAGTCAGTTAGCTCTCTTTTCTTTTTGTTATTATTCTGTGCAACAAACAGTCTTTCCCATGGCCTACAGGTGAGAGGATCAAAAGAGGTCCTGGGGTGGCACCTTCACATAGTTCTGGGTCTTATCAAAATCCGGATAGTGGTAGCGCCACTTGTCATAGTTCTCTTTGGAGATTTCACCCGCCTCCAGCATGGCAGCGGCCTGCTGCCAGGAACAGAGCATCTCATGCAGCCGAGCTGCGTCCTTGTTCTTCCGCACATCGACCTTCAGGCAGACTTCTCCATCCATCTCGCTGATCTTGAGCCCGTAGTTATCCTCTAGGGTAAACAGGGTGTGCATGAGTCCTACATAGGAGTCTATGTCCGGGACGGAGAGGGCATGGGGAGAGACATCCAGTACCTGGGCTAGGGCAGCAGTAAGGTCTGCCTTAGGGGTTCTTGATCCTGTTTCATATTGAGCAAGGCGTACATCAGCGGACTTCTCCGGGAAGCCCAGCGCCATGCCGAGATATTTCTGCGTCATCCCCCGCAGGAGACGGAAAAAGTGAATCCGTTCGCCAATCGCCATATCATCAACTCCAATCGTTGCTTGTCCTTAGGAAAAGCGTAGCAGAAATGCTTAGTAAAGTCAAGAGAATCCTAAACAATTTTATTTAATTTATTTTGCGTACTCCGATTGACAAAAGCTATTTTGCTTAGTATAATGACGATAGACTAAACATAATAGTTTAGATTCAATAAATAAAAAAGAACTGCCGCAATCCCTGGTTATACATCCGGGAAAAAGTGGCGGACGAAAGTGAGGAGGCATTTATGCAACACAATATCCAGCCGCAGCAGCCATCAACGAAGAAAGGAAGGTGTTTTCAATGCAGGCACAAAACTTTATGCGCGTGGAGGAAGTGGCCCAGGAGCTGGGTATCTCCAAGTCCCACGCCTACAAGGTGATCCACAAGCTCAACGCCGAACTCCGTGAGAAGGGCTATCTGACCATCTCCGGGCGGGTCAATCGGAACTTTTTCATGGAGAAGTTTTGCTATGGCAAGACGGGAAAGGAGGGCTAATCATGGCAGTCTATAAGGAAGAAAAGACAAACACCTGGCGGGCAGTCTACCGGTACACTGACTGGAATGGCGAGCGCAAGCAGACCCAAAAGCGGGGCTTCAAGACCAAGCGAGAGGCGCAGGCCTGGGAGCGGGAACAGCTCAACAAGACCAGCGCTGATCTGGACATGACCTTCAAGAGTTTCGTGGACCTCTACACGGCGGATATGAAAACCCGGCTCAAGGAGAACACCTGGGCTACCAAGGACCACATCATCCGTACTAAGCTGCTGCCCTACTTCGGCAGGCTGAAAATGTGTAACATCACCGCCCAGCAGATCATTACCTGGCAGAACGAGATGCTGAACCATAAGGACGAGAACGGCAAGCCCTACTCGCCGGTGTACCTGAAAACGGTCCACAATCAGCTCAGTGCTATCTTCAACCATGCGGTTCGGTACTACAACCTCCGAGAGAATCCCTGCAAGAAGGCGGGCAGCATGGGCAAAAAGAAAAACCGGGAGATGATGTTCTGGACCAAGGAGCAGTACCTGAAATTTGCCGAGGTGATGATGGACAAGCCGCTATCCTTCTACGCCTTTGAGATGCTCTACTGGTGCGGTATCCGAGAGGGGGAGCTGCTGGCCCTGACCCCGGCGGACTTTGACTTTGAGAAGCGCACCGTGTCCATCAACAAGTCCTATCAGCGGCTGAACGGCGAGGACCTGATTACCACCCCCAAGACGGAAAAGAGCAATCGGGTCATCACCATGCCGCAGTTTCTGGCCGAGGAAATCCAGGATTACATCAAGATGCTCTACGGGATCAGGCCGGATGACCGGATGTTCACCGTCACCAAGAGCTATCTCCACCGGGAGATGGACCGGGGAGCCAAAGAAGCCGGTGTGCCGCGCATTAGAATCCACGATATTCGTCATAGCGCGGTTTCACTTCTGATCGACATGGGGTTCTCTGCCACGGCCATCGCGGACCGGGTGGGTCATGAGAGTATCGACATCACTTACAACTATGCGCACCTGTTTCCGTCCAAGCAGGCGGAAATGGCAGATAAACTGAACATGGAAAGGGGCAATTAAAATGTCAGCAAAGAATTTGGACAAACACAACCGTTGGAGGAACAAGACCGTGGCTTTTCGGGTCTCCCCGGAGGAGGACGTCCAGATCGAGACGGCGGTGAAGCTCACCGGTCTGACCAAGCAGGATTACATTATCCGGCGGCTGCTTTGCCGGGATGTGGTGGTCCAGGGCAATCCCAGAGTTTACAAGGCCCTGCGGGACCAGCTGGCCGCCGTACTGGACGAGCTGCGCCGGATCGAGGCCGGGCAGGGTGTAAACGATGAGCTGCTGGACACCATCCAGATGATCGCAACTATTATGAACGGGATGCAGGAGGACTTTGCCTATGACCGATGAGAAAAAGAAAATGACCACCCAGAGTTCATCTGTTGGCGCAGATGACGGGCAGTCAATCTCTACAAATTCCAAGACCACTATACCAGACCCGGACGAAAAAAGCAATTCCCCAGAGAGAGATTTGGAGGAACTTTACCGGAAAATGCGCCGCATGAGCGACCCGGCTTACCTCCATACTGTGACCCTGGACGAGCTGATGGACAATGTGTTCGAGGGCAAATCCGCGGTGATTGAAAACCTGCTCTATACAGGAGCGTACATCCTTGCCGGAGCGCCGAAAATCGGAAAGTCTTTCCTGGTGGCACAGATCGCCCACCATGTCAGTACCGAGCAAGACCTGTGGGGCTATAAAGTCCACCAGGGAACCGTCCTTTATCTTGCTCTGGAAGATGACGAGAGCCGCTTACAGCGCCGGATGTTCCGTATGTTCGGAGTAGAGGGGACAAGCTCCCTCCACTTTGCCACCAATGCTAAGATAATTGGTGGTGGTCTGGATGAACAGCTGGAAAAGTTTGTCCGGGAGCACAGTGACACCAGACTGATTATCGTGGATACCCTGCAAAAGGTCCGAGAGGCGGTGAGCGATAGTTATAGCTACTCCAGCGACTATGAGGTGATCGGCAAGCTGAAGCAATTTGCTGACCGATATGGCGTCTGCGTCCTGATCGTCCACCACACTAGAAAGCAACCTGCAGGAGATAGCTTTGAAATGATTTCCGGCACCACGGGCTTGCTGGGCTGTGCGGATGGTGCGCTCCTGATGCAGAAGGAGAAAAGGACGGATAGCAAGGCCACTCTGGAGGTGGTGGGCAGAGACCAGCCGGATCAGCGGCTGTATCTGAGCAAAGACCAAGAGAACCTGGTTTGGGGTCTCGACCATGCAGAGAATGAGCTTTGGAAGCAGCCTCCGGATCCGGTACTGGAAGCTGTGGCGAAGATCGTATCTGTTGATAACCGAGAATGGGAAGGCAGTCCCACTGAGCTGGCCCAGGCGATTCAAACGGATATGGCGATGAACCGGCTTACGAAGCATTTGAATGTGAATGCCAGCCGCCTATTGGAAGAACATCAGGTGAAGTACGAGAACAAAACCAAACACGCCGGACGGCGTATCTGGCTGACTTACATGGTGGTGGAAGCATCCGCGTTTGAAGTAATCGGGTAAAGCGCGACGCTCGCAACGGTCGCGACGGTGTTTTGAGGGGTACTCCCAGCACCGTTGCGACCGTCGCCACCGTCGCGGAAAGGAAAACTGGGGTGGTGTTTTGCCACCCCATCTTCAAGGAGGGTACCCCATTTTAAGGCACCCTAAAAGTACCAGAGGATGTCGCGATTCACGACACCCTATGCCCCGAAACAGGGCACCGGGTACAGGGGCAAAAAGCGTTCGGAGAACGCGCAGCCACATAATGAAATTCTGTGTTCAAAAAGGGGTTTGGGGGCGCTGCCCTCAACAAGCAGACGGCAGGAAATGTGAGTGTGTATTAACACACGCATTGCTTGCCAGTCTTGTGTGTGGCTATCCACACGCATTGCTTGCAAGTATCTAAAACAACCGAAACGGCCCTTGTGCCGCTGCGGAAAATTAACCGAAATTCAAGCATTGGGAGGTAACGAGTATGAGAAAGATTTTGTCCTGTGAGTTTAACCTGGACCCGCCTGCGTGGAGCTACGCTTGGAAGATGGAACCTCACTGTCCATCGACTGCACCGCCGTGGAGAACGAGGTGGCAAACAGTATGTACCAGCGGTCAGAACTGGACTGGCTGATTTATAATGATCCACTGTCCTATGCCGAACTGATTTTGAATGGGGACCCTGAATTATATCTAAAAGCAGTAACAAAGAAAACTCCGTTAGATTGATGGCAAAGAAAATCCGCCAGAAGCAACACTCTAAAGGGTGCGCCTCTGACGGATTTTTTACATCTTATCAATCAAAGCAAATACAACGGCCTGCTGTTCTTCACTTAGCCTTGACCAGCGTTCCAGAAGCTTTTTCTGTGCCTCAGTCAAGGAAACAGGTGCGTCTTCTTCGGCAAACAGTTGAGACAGCGTAATGCCAAAGGCTGTGCAGATTTTCTCCAGGGATGGAATGGTCGGAACCATGTTCTTACGATACCATGAGGAGATCGTGGATTGCGGCAAACCGGAGCGTTCTGCAAGCTGATACTCTGTCCAGCCCCGCTCCTCTCGATACGCGGTTATAACCGAGAGAATATCCTTCACCTGCATCACTCCTTTGCTTGTGTTCTTCGTAAATTATACTTTGATAAATCGTTGTGATTTAATCATTTATATCGTATAATTTTAACGATAAACACAACTATAAAGGAGGGAGAAATTTGGGCGGAAAAAGCTGTTTCTTTATCGGACACCGAGAGGCATCAGAAGAGATTTATCCGGCATTGTATGCGGCTGTGGAGCAGCACATTTTGGAATATGGCGTTACAGAATTTATCGTTGGCCACTACGGCGGTTTTGACCTTCTTGCAGCGTCAGCAGTCAAAGAAGCAAAGCGTTTCTACCCAGAGGTGAGACTCATTTTGCTGCTGCCATACCATCCAGCAGAGAGGCCCATTCCAATGCTAGAAGGATTTGACGGAACATTCTATCCGCCAGGGATGGAAAGCGTTCCGCGCAAGGTTGCAATCGTGAGAGCAAACCGCTATGTTGTGGATCATGTAGACTACCTCATCGCCTATGCCTGGCACCCCGCCAGCAATGCGCGGGAGCTGGTAGAGTACGCAAAAAGAAAAAGCTCGATTACTATTACTGTAATATCTGAAACCAGCTGACTACTTAACAAAATATCATCAAACAATTCAAAGTACAGAATCGCCGGCTGTGGACATAGAGGATAAACAGCTTTCTGACTCGAGTTGAAAAGGATAAGCATCAATTTAAATTACACGCAAGGCATTAACAGTAGGAATACCCCTGCTCACAATGTCTTATTTGGTCAAAAATATAATCGATATAGGCCTCATTATATAGAACTTGACTGTATTCGTTTAAACGAATATAATGGTTAATATATTATTAGCCTTTTGGAGGCATGAAGTATGAATGGGTTTATTACTGTGCAAGAAGCAGCGGACAAGTGGGGGATTACGTCACGCCAAGTGCAAATTTTGTGCAAAAATAACCGAATTGATGGCGCAACACGAATGAGCAGGATATGGGTTATTCCGGAGAATGCAAAAAAGCCTACAAAAGATAAGCTGCAAAAAAATGATAGTTAAAGTTTTACACATAAGCTGTCAATAAGAGGGTGTCAACATGCTTTATATTCAAGACCCATCATATGTAGATTCCAAGCAACTGCTCGATGCATTATTAGAATGTTGCCCATTCGCTCGTTTTGGAGCGGGGGCTTATGCCTTTGTATCCTCTGATGGAATTAAGTTACTCATTGGAGACCCCATTTTCAAGTCTTTTTTAGAGCGCGGGCAGTTTCTCCTAATTGTTGGAATGGACGACATTACAAATACACATTCTTTAACTACACTCAAACATTATATGACGCTCTACCCCAATCTGCAGGTTAAGGCATTTCTTCATAATACTACTAGATCAACGTTCCACCCGAAATTCTGTTGGTTTAATTGTGGAAATTATGGCTATGTTATTACAGGATCAGGTAATTTGACTCAAAAAGGAATGCAGAGAAACAGAGAAGCATTTGATGTGAGACGAGTAACTGCTGATGATCTGGCATCTATCGTGCAATACTGGAATTCTTGGCTTGACAGTGTCAGAGACTTTCTTTTTCCGTTGGATAATGCAGCAGTTGTTCAAAAAGCAGAGGAAAACATCCATCGTATGCAAGCCATACGGCAGCGGAGAGTAAGACCTGCTGTAAGCCCACATACAGAAGTAGCTCAAAAAGAGCAAATAGTTCCTCAAGTCAAGACCCCCAATGCAGACAATATTGAGGAGACCTCTTATGTAGATGACGAGCTTGGAGCTTGGGAATACGACGCCACTTCTTTGGTTCTAATTTGTGAAATACCTCGTGGAGAAAAACGCTGGAATCAGGCCAATTTTGACGCAAATACATTCCGAACATTTTTCGAATCAACACCTGGAGTGTCCGGGCAAATGGCGCTGATCCTACGTGATATTAAACATGATGGTAATTTGGGAGAAATCAGGCATAGACCACCGGTATCAGTAGCGAGCCATAATTATCGCATTGAACTGTATGTTGACCGAGGTACGGCCTATCCTGAACATGGACGAGTGTTGGGCATCTTTGTTAAGCTTTCGTCTAGGACATTCCTCTATTCTTTGGTTTTCCCAACAGACGAAGAATATACGTCGCTTCAAGCCAAATTAGATAGTGAGCGAAGGCGCTGTGATCGGTTGGTAAGGTATCAAACAACTGCTGAAGAATTGCAAACGCTTGCTCCTACACTACCAATTCTACAATATCTCAGTCAGGCGGATTAAGAATGAAACATGATATTAGTGCACACGAGTTGCGTCCTATTCATTATTTGGGCAGCAAACTTCGCATTTTAGATACAATTGGAGTGGCCGTTGACTCCGTTAGCCCAAAAAATGGACGAATATGCGATTTATTTTCTGGTTCCGGTACGGTTTCTCGATACTTTTCCCATTCGCGCCCAGTGACAGCAGTTGACATTCAGGAATACTCTCGTGTTCTTTGTTCCGCCGCCCTTATGCCGGTTCGCTTTCTGTTTTCTGGTGCCGAACTTGTTGCAAGTATCAGGGCATCAAAAGAATATATTACTCTTTGCTCAGTGTTTGAGCCGCTTTTGTCTTATGAGCGTACTGCTACTGAAAGTGCCAAACAAGGTTATATTGATCCTTTATATGATTTAATTGCAAACGGTTCGGTTATTGTTGCAGAAAAAGGGTTTCCGCCAAAATCTCAAGAACTGTCGTCTGCAATTCAGGCCGTCTTGTATGCTCTTAATAAAGCCGGACTTAGTAACTCTGTTAATACAATGGTGACTCGGTATTTTGGCGGCTTGTACTTTTCTGTCGAACAAGCAATATGTATTGATGCCGCGCTAGATTATATCTATAGGCACATTGCCAATGCTCCAATGCGCAATTCAATGTTAGCAGCGTTGCTGAGCGCAACAAGCGAAATCGTTAATACAGTTGGGAAGCAATTTGCTCAGCCGTTGCAGGTCTTCGGCAAAGATGGAGCGCCAAAGCGAAAGCTATTAAAAAAAATTCTAGATGACCGTGCAGTGTCCTTTTGGAATTCTTTTGAAGAATGGATTAATGCCTATTCTGAATTAGAACCCACTCCGTTCTTTTCACATGAGGTATTACGCCTGGATTTTCGCGATGCACTAAGACAATTGCAGCATAGCGATGTTTCAGTTGTGTACGCTGATCCGCCATACACACGATATCATTACAGCAGATATTATCATGTCCTGGAGACCATATGCCTAAGAGATTTGCCTGAAATCTCACCCACATTTGTTGGCGGCACTCAATTGAGCAGAGCAATATACCGTGAGGGGCGGCACCAATCTCCGTTCTGCATTCGTTCAAAAGCTGGAGAAGCATTTGACAATTTGTTCTCAGGTGTTGCCGCTTTAAACGTGCCTTTTGTTCTGTCTTATTCTCCGTTTTCCGAAAGCAGCTTAGCCACGCCGAGACTGCAAACAATAGAACAATTAATGAATAGGGCTCAATTTTATTATGAAAATGTAACAATTGTTTCGCCTGGTCACTTTATGCATAGCAAGTTGAATGCAGTTGAAAAAAATTATGAAGCTGAGAAAGAGGCTGAATTGCTGATTGTGTGTCAAGGCCTAAAGAGGTGAAAAAATGAAAGATATACAAGGTCTACTTCGGGTAAGTGGGCATGGAAATGACTTTGGCAACATGATAATCAAGGGAGATAACTGCGCAGTTTGCGATTACATAATGAACGAGTTTGCGGACAAAGTGAAGTGTATTTACATCGATCCGCCATATAATAATGGAGAAGAGTATGCGCATTACTCTGATGTGTTTAGTCATAAACAGTGGCTAGACAATATGAGATCGATTATTAACCGACTGTTCCGCTTATTGACAAAAGACGGTAGTTTGTGGATATCAATTGATGACAATGAGGTGCATTATCTAAAAGTCCTTTGCGACGAGATCATGGGAAGAAGCAACTTTGTAACGACTATCATTTGGCAGCAAAGAACAACCAGAGAAAATCGTCGTGCGTTTTCAAATAACCATGAGTATATTCTCGTTTATGCCAAAGATCCTGCAACATTTAAAAAAAAGCGCAATCTTCTCTGTGCCGATAATTCTGTTCTGGCAAGGTATAAGAATCCTGACAACGATCCACGAGGGCCATGGCAGTCGGTTTCTTTGAATGTGCAAGCAGGCCATGCTGTAAGTAGTCAATTCTATTCCATTACTGCCCCCGGGGGTAAGGTATTTAATCCACCAAATGGGCGTTGTTGGATTTACAATGAAACGCGAATGAAAAAGGAAATTGCAGACAATAATATTTGGTTTGGATTAGATAAAAATAGTACCCCACGAAAGAAAAAATTCTTATGCGACGCCAAACTTGGGCTCACACCTGAAACGCTTTGGCTGGCGTCGGATGTAGGAACAACAAATGATGCTAAAAAGCAACTTCTGGCGTTATTTCCAACTACGACTGTTTTCGATACACCGAAACCTGAAAGCCTGATACGTCGAATATTGGAAATTGCCTCAAATGAAGGAGATTTGATTCTCGACGCGTTTTTAGGATCTGGCACAACTGCAGCGGTTGCCCACAAAATGAAACGGGCTTATATTGGAATTGATATTAGTAGTGAAAGTATTGATTATTCGTTAAGCAGATTGAAACGTGTCATAGCTGGTGAGAAAAGTGGAATTTCAAAGGATTTAGGCTGGGAAGGCGGAGGATCATTTTCCTATTATGAATACTATGATAATATGAATTTCCACAAGGTAATAGAACTTGATTCGTTGACAATCGCCCAATAATACGGTGTTGTGGACTAAAATAGAGTCGAATATTTGAGGATGAATAAAGCCGTTTTTCTGGCAACATCATGGCAACAAAAAATCAGATAGCCCCTACTATCTGAATAATGAAGATAATGCCAATATCCTGAGCTAAATCCCATAAGCAAATCTGTTTAGAAAACTTCTGACAGGAGCGAGTGGGAATAAATATTCAGCCCGCGGGTCCTTTTTCAAAGGAACCCGCGGGTTTTCTCCTATGGTTGGAACTTTGGCCCGGAGCAGGCGGAGAAAGGCCGCAAACGGCCCCGGCGTTCTATTGACCGGGAAAGGTGGTAAAAGGTTGATTTATAAGCGGCGGCATGATATACTACCTGTAAATTATAAAGAGTTAAGCCTAATTTAATACAGAGAAGCAATATGATTGATGATATGATTATTTTATTTGTATAGTTGCTGGTATGGTCATGATTCGATGTCCCCAGAAGGCATGGGAATTTCAGCATTTTCTTTCTAGCAAAGATGGAGACCCAACAAAACTGTTTTTGATCGTTTGCCGAATATTCGGTATTTTTGCTATTTGCTTTGAGATTGCAGCTCTTGTATATTTCTTTGTAGTGAATAAAATATCGCTTTGAAAGGAGCGGTGTACTTTTGAAAAATTTACAGGCAGGTGGATTCCTTTTCGTTGGTGGAGCTATTCTTATGACCAGCGAAGTTGCAGGATGGATTCCAGTTGTTGGAAGCGTTTGCGCTTTGCTTGGTGGTGGAATGTTAATATATTATCTGTTCAGTAAAAATGGAAAATACTAATTTATAGAGTGATAGATAAATCTCGATTTAGTAGGGAGATAGTACTCCCTGTCGGGCTGTCAATGGTCGAGATGAACGGCAAGCCGCCATGGACAGGAGCGGAGGCTGACGCGCCTTTAATGCAATATTTTTATGGCTTTTTCACTGTTCAATAGGAAGTAAGCTTCTTAAAATTTCTCTTGACATTTTCGCTGCCCTAATTTAATATGAAGTCAGCTTCCTAAGAAGTTAACTTCCTATTTGAGGAGTGAGGAGCGTGAAAACGATTATCAAGGATTTGCGAACTGCCGCAGGATTGACGCAGCAGCAGCTTGCGAACCGGGTTCGTGTGACAGTAAGAACGATCAATTCCATAGAAAGAGGCGAATACAATCCATCGCTTGTTCTGGCCTACAAGATCGCACAGGTATTTCATACGACCGTTGAAGAGTTGTGCTGCTTGAAAGAAAATGTAGAATGTGAGGAAAATCAGGATGAAGATCACAAATAAGAAAATGTTTATCCGGGGGAT
>OOBN01000957.1_pt1 | contig 23333 bp, 24 predicted proteins | sample 1671091 | NCBI WGS metagenome assembly OOBN01 (sample SAMN06348121, study PRJEB24527) | human gut metagenome | biome: human gut; feature: ankylosing spondylitis patient; material: feces | host: Homo sapiens | place: China | collected 2015-10 | reverse complement strand
GGGTAGCCGTGGTCCACAATACGGTTTGCGGTGATGGGAGAGGCAAACACGCGGTTTTTGAACGTTACGCCCTTGATGGTCATGGGGGCAAACATATGGGGATATTTCGTGCAGCTCACAATCATCATCCTTTCCAGATCAGTTTAAAGCGATCCATAGAAAAAGGCCGCCCGGATGGGCCGGACGGCCTTTCATTCGGTATTTACACTTTAACATACCCGGTGCTGGTTGTAAATAACGCACATGAAAGTCAGGGGCATACCTCCAGGTAAGTGCCTGCCTTCACCGTTTCTGGGGCGCCTCCATGATATCCGGGTCCATAGTGCGGTAGCCGTGCCACATCTCGCCCAGCGGGTCAATGTCCAGGCCGCATTCCCGCATCTGGTGCCATCCCCAGTCATAGATGGCATCCAGCAGGGCGCACAGGGACTTGCCCGCAGGGGTTAGGTGGTACTCCACCCGGATGGGGGTCTCGGGATACACCGTCCGGGTGATGATGCCGTCCTCCTCCAGCTCCCGCAGGTTCTGCGCCAGCACTTTTTCCGAGATGGGCAGCTGCCGGGTAAAACGGGAGAAACGGGTACAGTCGTTGTCAAACTGGATGGCGTGGATAATCCGGGGTTTCCAACGGTTGAAGAACACCCGCCGGCAATAGTCATAGCAATCCTCGCCAAAGGGCAGGGTCTTCAGCTCCTCCTGCCGCACCATCAGCTCGGTAAACTGGTTGGTGTCCTGCAGCTCCTTCAGTGCCGCATGGGGGGTACACAGGGCAGACAGCAGTGCCTTTTCCACGTTGCGGAAGCCCACCGTCCATGCGGAAATGCGGTTGATGGAGGCATCAAAGTAATCCAGTGCAATGTTCACCCGACCATCCAGACCGCCGCAGCGCACGATCTCCTTGCAGATCTCCTTCGTTTCATCGTCAAATAGCACCACGTGGTCGGAGTCCCAGCGGATGGGGCGGGTGATGTGGAGGGCGATCTCCGGGAAGAAGGCCAGCAGGGCGGGGATCTTATCGCTGACCACCTCGGTGGGATGGTAGTGACCGTTATCCATCAGGGGAATGCACTTTTCCCGGTTGAAGGCGGCGTAGCTCAGGGCAAACTCGGCGCTGCCCACGGTGTACGCCTCCACACCGATGCCGAACACCTTGCTCTCGATGCAGGGCTTCACCAGCTTGAAGTCGTAAGGCTCGCTCAAAATCTCGTCGATGCTGGCCTTGTAGCGGTCGCGGGGACCTTTGCGATCCGCCGGTACGTCCTTAAAGCCGTCGCCCGTCCAGATGTTCATGGTGCAGGGCTGCCCCAGCTCCTTTGCCAGATACTGGCTGATGCGGATGCAGGCCTTGCCGTGTTCCACCCAGAATTTCCGGGTCTCCTCGTTGGGGCTGGCAAGGGTCAGCGGGTCGCACTTGGGGTGGGAGAAAAAGGTGGGGTTGAAGTCTGCGCCCAACCCTCTTGCCTTGCAGAAATCCACCCATTTTTTGAAGTGCTTGGGCTCCAGTTTGTCCCGGTCTACCCACGGGTTTTCTTCGTCAAAAATGGCATAGGAGGCATGGAGGTTGATCTTTTTGGTGCCGGGGCAGAGGGACAGTACCTTGTCCATGTCGGCCATCAGTTCTTCCGGGGTGCGGGCACGGCCGGGGTAGTTGCCAGTGGTCTGGATGCCGCCGGTCAGGGGCTTGGTGGGGTCGGTATCAAAGCCACGGACGTCATCTCCCTGCCAGCAGTGCAGGGAGATGGGCACGGTCTTTAACCGTGCAATGGCGGCTTCGGTGTCCACACCAATGGCGGCGTAGCGGGCTTTTGCTTCTGCGTAGCTCATAAAGTTCCTCCTTCAGGAATGCTCATCTGAATCTTCAAATTGCCGATGGCGGTGGCCTCAATGGGCAGCGCCACCACCTGTTTTCCGGTATATTGGGCGGTCAGCTCGTTCAGGGTGGCGTTCTTTGCGCCGCCGCCTGCGATGTAGAGCCTGTCCCAGTGCTGCCCGGTGAGGGCTTCCAGCTCCCGGAAGGCTTCCCCGTAGCAGTACGCCAGCGAATGATAGACGCTGTTGATGAGGTCGGCATCCGTGGCAGGGGCTTTGCCTGTCTCGGCAAGGGCGGCTCTGATCTCTGCACGCATATCCTGCGGGGCAGAGAACCGGGCTGCGTTCACATCAAAAATGCGGGTGTAGGTGCTGGTTTTTGCCAGCTCCACCATCTGGGCAAAGGAGATGCCCAACTGCTTTTGCACGCACTGGATGATCCACAGACCCATGATGTTTTTCAGGTAGCGGATGTACCCCACGCCGCCCTCATTGGTAAAGTTTGCGCGGCGGCTCTCCGGGCTGGTGATGGGTTTTGCCAGCTTGACCCCCAGCAAACTCCATGTGCCGGAGGAGAGGAACGGTGCATCGCCCTGCTCCATGGGGATGCCCTCCACGGCGCTGGCGGTGTCGTGGGTGGCGCACAGCACCACCTTGGTCTGCCCGCCCACCTCGGCGGCAATGTGGGGCAGCAGGGGTCCCAGCACCGTGCCGGGTGCGGTGAGCTTGGGGAACATCGCCTCCGGCAAGCCCAGAGCCTGCAATATTTCCGGGTCGTACTCCTTGGTCTGGGCGTTCACAAGCCCGGTGGAGGTGGCGTTGGTGTACTCCCGCGCCTTCACGCCGCACAGCTTCCACAGCAGGTATTCCGGGATCATCAAAAAGTCCTCGGCCTGCGCCAGCCGACCGCCTTTTTTGTCGGCATACAGCTGATAAATGCTGTTGAAGGGCTGGAACTGGATGCCGGTGCGTGCATAAAGATTTTCAAACGGCAGAATGCTATGCACCTCGTTCAGCACTGCCTGCGTCCGGCTGTCACGGTAGGCATAGACAGGGGAGAGAGGCTGCCCATCTTTCAGCAGCACATAGTCCACCGCCCAGGTGTCGATGGAAAGGCTCTCAATGACCGGGTACTTTGCAAAGGCCTCCCGGATGCCCTGCTTTACGTTGGTAAACAGGCTGTCGATGTCCCATTCCAGATGACCGTCCACCCGCCGGACGCTATTGGGAAAACGGTACACTTCCTCGGTGCGGAGAACACCGTTCTCCATCCATCCCACAATGTGCCGTCCGCTGGACGCGCCAATGTCGATGGCAAGATAGTTTTTGTGCATAATGCGCCTCCTGTGTGGCTTTGACTGCTACCAGTATAGCGGCATAATGCTGCCGATTCCATCCGCAAAGGTGACGCATTTTTTGTGAAAAGTCTACTCTTGCACGGCAAAGGCTGGTGCGCTATACTGAACACAGAAAGAGAGGAACCGGAAAATGCTGACCTACAACATGGATGTGACCCCGGAAAGCGTTTGGAAGCGCACCACCCCCAGCGAAGCAGAACTGGCACAGCCCTATTACTGCACCGAGGCAGGGGTATTTTACGCCCAGCAGCATTTTTCCACCGCCCGGACAGATAAGGAAAGTTACATCCTGTTTTATACCCTCCGGGGTGCAGGGCTGATTGAGCAGGGGGAAAGCCATGTGGTGCTCAGCACCGGGCAGGCGCTGCTGCTGAATTGCCGCACGCCGCAGAGCTACTGTACCGCCCCGGGGCAAAGCTGCTGGCATCATTACTGGGTGCATCTGGACGGCGCAGGGGTCGCCGCTATGGAGCCGCTGCTGCTGCCGGGCAAAAAACTGACCCCGGTGCAGCTCACCGGGGTCAAGATGCAGGAATATTTTGAAATGCTTTTGGGGCAGATGGAGCGCAGCACCGTGGACAGCATGGTGACCACCGGGCTGGCGCTCCACGAGATGCTGGCTCTGTGCGCCCAGAGCATTCTTGCGGAAGCTGAAACCACCAGCGCACGGCAGGTCATTTTGCAGGCAGCGGAGACCCTGCGCAAAAATTACCAGCAGGAACTTTGCCTTGCCGACCTGCTGGCAGAAGCGCACATGAGCAAAAGCTATTTTCTGCGCCTGTTCCGGCGGTATATGGGCACGACACCGTATAATTATCTGGTCAACTTCCGCATTACACAGGCAAAGGAACTGCTTGTCCTTACCGACCACAGTGTCAGCGAGATCGCCCAGGAAGTAGGCTTTGGGGATGCCAGCAATTTTTCCACCCGCTTTGCAAAAGCCACCGGGCAAAGCCCCCTGCAATACCGCAAAAGTGCGCTGAAGCCGCTGGAGGGGGCACGGTGAGCGGAGGAATTGTGTCAAAATGACACAATTCCTCCGGGTGCTTTCATAGAACCATGGAATGTGAATGTTTTGCCTTTATAGAGCGTTCGTTTTTTTGATGAATCTTATGAGAAACGTAAAAAATGCTTGCAATCATCTGTAAAATGTGGTATATCCATTATACGAAACATTGCATTGAAAAAAGGTCGTGCGTGGCATGACCGAGAACGCTCTCAAGGGCATTTATAATGGTGGCACGATTCCGTTTGGCTACATGATTGATGAGACCCGGCATTACCAGCCCGACCCGTTGTTGGCTCCGTATGTGGAGCAGACGTTCCAGAAGTATGCAGACGGCGCGACCATGACCGACCTGCGGGATTGGTTGAAGGCGCACAACATCAAAAATTCAATGGGCGGGGAGATGTCCTATAACACGATTCAGCGGATGCTGAGTAATCGCCGGTACATCGGCGAGTTGCGTTTGCGGGATGTGGTACAGCCCAATGCGATCCCGGCGTTGGTGTCAGAGGACTTGTTCAACAAGGTGCAGGAAAAGCTGGCGAAAAACAAAAAAGCTCCTGCCCGTCATAAGGCAGAGGAAAGCTATCTGCTTACCACCAAGCTGTACTGCGGTAAGTGCGGAGCGCTGATGTTTGGCGAAAGCGGTGTCAGCCACACCGGGAAAATGTATACCTACTATAAGTGTGCTGCTGCCAAGAAGAAAAAGACCTGCGATAAAAAGGCCGTGCGGAAACAGTGGCTGGAAGATCTGGTGGTCAACGAGACCATGAAGCTGGTGGAAGATGACGCTTCCATGAATGCCATCATTGCCAAAGTCATGGAATTGCAAAATCAGGAAAGCACAGACTTGCCCATCTACGAAAAGCAGTTGAAAGAAACGGAAGTCGGCATCACCAATATGCTGAACGCTATCCAGATGGGCATTCTGACCAGTTCCACCAAGGAGCGGCTGGAAGCGCTGGAAGAACAGCGGAAGGAACTGCAAGCCCGCATTGCAGAAGAACGGCTGGCAAAACCGAAGATGAAAGAAGAATTCGTCCGGTTCTGGCTGCTCCGTTTCCGTAAGCTGGATATGACCCAGCCGGAGCAGCGGCAGGCACTGGTGGATACCTTCATCAATGCCATCTATCTCTACGATGATAAGGTCCTCATTACCTTTAACTATAAGGAAGGTACAGAAACGGTCGCTTTCGGGGAAGCCGTGAAAGCGGAGAAAAGTTCGGATATGAGTGCGCGAGGTGCACCAGATATTGAACGTCAAATCGTAAGATTTGGCGTTCTTTTTTGTTATGTAACCCCGAAAAATCGGGGTCTGCACGGTCGATGCACGGTTTTTGCACGGTCGTCTTTTTCGTGGGAATCCTCTGCATAAGCTGGAATTGCTTTGAAATGCGTGGTAAATTTTGCATCAGGTCAGCAGTGCCAGACGGAGCTGCGCCTTTACTTCGGGGTCTGCATTCTTCAGAAGTTCCAGCAGAGCGGTCATGGAGATGGTCGGTTCGCCTGCGGCGGGTACAGCCTGCGGGCTGGGGCTTTCCTGTTTCGCATAGAACCCTTCTTCAAACTTTTTCCCAAGCTCTACACGAGAGGACTGCTGGATATGAGCGTAGGTGTTCACCAGCATATCTGCCGTAGCGTGACCCGTTGTGCCCTGCACAGCCTTCACATCGCCGCCGGAGATCATCAGCTGATAAGTTGCACTGGAATGCCGCAGACCGTGGAACACGATACGGGGAAACTCTGGATGTGCGTCCTGCCATTTCAGGAACTTCTTACGAATCAGCACAGGCTCGATCGCCAGACCGTTGGGTAGGCGGAACAGCATTCCGCTGTCATGGTAGCGTGTTGAGTCTTTCATCTCGTCTGCCGCTAACTGATTCAGCCATTTCTTCAATTCCTCTTTCAGTGCAGAGGTCATGAAGATGGTGCGGCAGGAGGACGCCGTTTTGGTGCTTTTCAGGATGAGGGAAGTGGTGCTGCGTTCCAGCTTGTCCGGGAATACTTTGATGATGCAGCCATCGTCTACCTGATTCAGGGCTTCTTTTCGCACTCGCTGCATGGATTTGTTGATACGGAACGTTCCGATGCCATCCGCAGCATCAAAGTCGATATCCTCTGGGGTCAGACCCACGATCTCGCCCTCTCGCAGTGCGCCCACCAATGTGAGGTGGACTGCCAGATGCAGGATAGGGTCCTCCATGCTGTCCAGAGCCGCTCGCATTTCCTCCACCGTCCAGATGGTGCGCTCCTGTGTGGACTTCTTGGGGCTGTCCGCGGGAACAGGACTTTTGACGAGGATGCCCCACTCTACAGCATACTGAAACGCTGTGCCCAGCAGCCGATGAACCTCGTGGATGGTGGTGCCGGAAAGGAATCGCTGCTTCTGTTTTTCGGTCAGTTCCTGCTTTTTGCCCTCGATATACGAGCCGCAGGGCGTTTTGCTCAGGGTCGTATAGAGGTTTTCCATGTGGTAGGGCTTGAGCTTCTGCATCTCCATGCCGCCAATATAGGGGATAATCAGATTCTGGATGGTGGAAAGGTTGGATTCGTAGGTTTTGGGCGCCCACTTGTGCTTGCTGCACTGCTTGGGTAGCCAATCCATCAGGAACTCTGCCACCGTCACCGAGGACGGGATCAGAAAAGTGCCAGCCGCCAGCTCATGCTCGATCTGCTTTTTTCGGTTCGTTGCCTCCTCTTTGGTGGGAAAACTTTCCCATTTGTCGCAGCTTTTGCCGTGTTCATCTTCGTAGGTGTATCGGACGCTGTAAGAGTTGCCACGCTTCGTAATATATGCCATACTGTTGCCTCCTTATCAAGCTGCCCGGTGGAGCCACGCATCGAAACTGTCTTTCGGGACACGGATGCTTCCGCCCACCCGCAGGACACGGAACTCGGTGGTGCTGTTGCACAGGTTGTAGGCAGAGCGCAGGCTGATGGCCAGCATTCGCGCGATCTCTTCCACCGTGTACACCAGCTTGGTGGTTGCCGGGCTGTCAGTCGGAGACTTGACGGCATTGGTTTGAGTGACCACTTCCATTGTAGTGGGATTCGAGTCCTTTTGCAAGGGCTTATTCGTATAATTTTCGGATTTCACAGTTTCGGTCATGTCAGGCCGATTCAAATTCATAGGCAGACCTCCAATTCCTTGTAGCCGGGTGACTTCTACACCTGGCAATTTTTGTTTTCCGACATTTTCGGGTTATCCGACCAAAAGTTTCATGCGTTTCAGCTTTTCCTGCGCGTTCTCTTTGCGGAAACTCACACCGATGCAGGAAACAGGAATGCACATTTCCAACAGGCGGTCATAGATGCGGGCATGGGCGGTATCCTGTGGGTGCCGTATCTCATCCAGCGTCAGGTTGGTGGTGACGATCAGCGGCTTCCGGCTGCGGTATCGGCTGTCCACGATGTTGTAGATCTGTTCCAGTGCGTATTCGGTGCCACGTTCCATGCCGAAATCGTCAATGATAAGCAGGGGATAGCGGCAGAGCTTGTCCACAATATCATTTCGTCCGGAAAAGCTGCTGTTCAGCTCGTTCAGGATTCGGGCGAAGTTCGTCATACGCACAGGCACCTCCTGCTCCATCAGAGCGTTTGCAATGCACCCGGCAAGGAAGCTCTTGCCTGTGCCAACACCGCCCCAGAGCAGCAGCCCAAGGTTCTCTGCGCGCATGGTCTGCCATTGCTCTACATAGCGGTGTGCATGGTGCATCTGCGGGCTGCGGCCATTGTCGTTTTCAAAGGTCCAGTTGAGCATTGCCGGGTCAGAAAATCCCTCGGCTTTCAGCCGCCGCACAAGGTCGCTGTGCTTTTGCTGGCTGATAAGGGCTTCCTGCTTTGCCCTCTCGATGCGTTGGCAGCTGCATTCAATGGGGTGCTTGTTCTTGCCCATCAGAGCGATGCCTTTTGCGAAGAACGCTTCTTTTGGGGTATGACATTTTCCGCAATAAAGCAGACCATCTTTGCCGTGATAATCCTCGGTGTTTTCGGGAATACTGGAAACGGACTGTTCAAAAGTTTTTTCAATCGTCTTTATAGGCTTTCTCCTTCCGTGAATGTGTAGTCCGGGATGCCCGGCGTCGATTTTCGTTCTGTTTTCTGCCGCTTTGCCCAGATACGCAGGGTGGCGGCATGGTCGGCGTACTTCCTTCCGGTGGACTGGACATAAGCGGACAACTGCTCGATCAAACCATCAAGCCCTGCAAAGTCAGCCTTGAGTCGCTTGTACTCTTTTTCCGTCAGAAAGACATTCTGATATTCTCCAAAGGTCAAATAAGCATCTGTTGTTTTTATCAGGTGGTTTTCTTTCAGGTGGTTCTCTTTCAGGTTGTTCTTATTACGTTGGTTAGGTGTGCATTTTTGCGCAATCATACTGTCCGTTTCTGCACAGTCATGCTCGGCACTTTTGCATACTGTGACAGCGCAATTTTGCGTAGTATGCGGAACCTTGAGCAGAATGTGGCTGGGTTTAGAAAAGCCGTAGCGCACTCGTTCGGCAAGGTCGGTTTTTTCCAATTCTGTAAAGGCGCGTGTCACGCTGGAGATACAGCAGTCCAAATCTTTTGCCAGATTGGAAAGCGGATAGATCACATAAATGCGTCCCTGATTGTCCACCCAGTTGTTTTTCTGGGAGAGTGTAGCACGGTCGAGCAAGAGTGTGTAGAGCATTTTTGCCGTATGACTTAAATCGGCATCCAACAAAAATCGGGCATAGGGCAGATATTGCGGCAGTGGCATATTGGGTTTCAAATAATCTGAAATGGCATTCACCTTCTTATCTTTTATACGACCATCTGTCGGGTTAGGAGTGTTGTTCTTTGTCATCATTCAGTCTGTCTTTTACAGTCTGAAGATACCGGCTGGCACGGTCAATAAAAATCAGCAGCTTCTTATTGTTCTTCGGTTCGGTAAGAATATCCGGGTATTCACGAAAGCACATTTCCCACCGCCGGACAAAATCCTCCTGCGCTCCCTGAATCTCGCACATCATGGCTTCGCCATCTGCCAAGCGGCGAGGTGAATAGATGCTCTTGACGGCATCCTTGAGATTCTGCTTTTCTTCCTTGTTGAGTCCTTTCTTATGACCCTGAATGTCTTGCTTGAAGGTCGTTATAAACTCATTGCCCTTTGAAGGCGAAGAATACGAATCCGTGATACTGGAATCCCGTTCGCCTTTAGGCTTACGAAGCTCTGCCACAACTTCGGGACGCTTTTCCTTTGGAACCTTTGCAATCGAGGAAATTTCACGGTCGGTTGCCCGAATCTTTCCACTCAGGATTTCTTTCTGCGCTCCGGGTACTGCCTCCTCCGCAGCTTCCACACCTTTTGCAAATTGCTCTGCACGGTAAACATAACTTTCGGATGTTCCATGTTCCGCAGCGACCTTCGACCGTGAACCGTGCTTTGTGCGGTCTGGTTCATTTTGAACCAGACCACTTTCAGATGCCAAAGTATACTGATTGCCGTGAAACGATTTGATTTGCTTTTCCGCTTCTGCCTGCTTTCCAATCAGGAACTTTTTCTGTTCTGGGGTCAGGTTTCGCCGCCCCAGTTGATTTTTACAGATCCATGCGAGTGCTTCATAGCGGCTGGAAAATTCTTTTTCGATGACTTCAAATGGAATAAATGGATATTTCCGAAGAATTTGATAGCGTGTATGTCCATCCACAATATAGCCGTTCCACGTAATGATCGGATTCAGTACACGTTCTTCTTTGAGGATGTTCATTTCCAGTTGGTGGGTTTCCTCAAATGACGGAGGGTTGATTTGATTCTGGAACTCCGGATCGATTTTAAGCTGGCTCAGTTTTGTCATAGGCAAACCATCCTTTCTGAAATGAAATAGAATATCATTGTTCTTACGCCGTTCTCTCTGCATGGATTTCCTGCCCCCTTTTGGCGGCGTTTTCCGGCTTTCCCACTTGGGGGTCATGGCCGGGTATCCCATGCAGACGATCATTCGGTTTTCAAGGTTCAATTGGTGTCTTGCTGGTAGCTTATCACACTTTCAAAAAAATTTTTAGGACCTGACAGGTCCGGTTTTGCGTGGGTTTTATCCTGAATTCTCTTGAAAATCGGACATCGTGCCCGGTGCGTAAGATAAGTATACCGTATCCTTTTGCTGCTGAACAGGAACTATTCGTTCCGGTTTTGAGGTCTTTTTTCGGCATTTATGGGCAAAAACCGGAAGCTTTAGTTTCGGCTAACCGTTCGGACACCTTTATTGTAGTAAAATTATCTTTGGATTTTTAGGAGATCGCACCTCCGGTTTAGACACGAAAAACGGAGGTATGGCCTCCGCTTTTGAATACAACTTGCTTTAGCTGCGTGCATTTCGTTTTGTACAAAAATAACCGCCAGCTTCAAAGTTTTCTTTGAAACTGACGGCTTGAAGATGGATCTGTTTTCGATTTTTGTGTATCGGAATAGAAGCTCCCTTAAACAAAAATTTCTAAGGTTGAACTCTTTCACAGAGTGCGCAAGCAATGCAGACGTATATACATCTGCTCATTTTGCTCTGCAAAATGCTTGTTGGGAACACCCAAACCCGTGAACTGCATCTGCTGGATGCAGGTTGCGCGATGGCACCGCTTAAGGTAGATAGAAGGTTCCTCATGATCTGGCGCAAGGGGAGAGAGGTTCTCTTGTAAAAAATACGGATTTATGATACTATTGTTTTGAAAAGGTAGCTTGAAAGCTGGTGAGCCGATGTCAGAGAGAAAATCAGAACAGGAATTGGACTTTGCACAAAAGCACGAGGAAGATTTACAGCGGATTCGTGAGTTTCGTTTGATCGACGACGACTTCATGGCGGCTGTGTTTGAAGATCACGCTTGCGCAGAGTTCTTGCTGCAAATCATCCTGAAACGCAATGATTTGGTTGTGCGTGAAGTTCACGGACAGTACAATATTAAAAACTTGCAGGGTCGGTCTGTTCGATTGGATATTCTGGCAGTAGATCAGGACAACCGTGCATATAATATTGAAGTGCAACGCAGCGACCGAGGCGCAAGCGAAAAACGTGCTCGCTATAACAGCAGTCTGCTAGATGCGAACCTTACAGAGTCCGGCAGCAGTTATGATGCACTGAATGAGACATACGTCATATTCATTACAGAAAATGATGTACTGAGGGCGGGTCTGCCAATTTATCACATTGAACGCACCGTTCAGGAAACGGGAATGGTTTTCGATGATCGGGCACATATTATCTATGTGAACTCACAAATCAAGGACGAAACAGCGTTGGGAAAACTGATGCACGACTTTTTCTGTACTGATTCCAGCAAAATGTATTATCCCATTCTGGCAAATCGGGTACAGTATTTCAAACAGGATGCGAAAGGAGTGGCAACTATGTGCAGAGCAATGGAAAAAATGAGAGATGAAACCGCACATGAAACTTCGATCAAGAATGCTTTGACGATGTTGGAAGACGGGTTGCCCTATGAGAAAGTGGCAAAGTATGCGGGGCTTTCAATTGAGGAAGTAAAAGAGCTGGACGCAAAGAAACCTGCCTAAAAAAGAAAAAAGTCGATCGGAAACATAGTTGCTTCCAATCGGCTTTTTGTGTCGGATTTTATTGTGAAAGTTGGTATTAAGGGCCTTAGGCAAGACGGTTCTCTTTTTTACTGCCAGCTGTAAAAGTTGGAAAGCGGTACTCAATCATGCACAAATCCGACCTTGACGAATAGCTCTATAAGATGTACGATAGACTTGATAACATGGAAAAGGAGTGAGACTTTTGGTTACAATTATTACCGGCACAACCCAAAAGCCGACATCCAGCGACCTACTGAAAAGCTTTTTTCAACGTCACGATGAACTGGACGGCTATCTGTATATCGGATACCCGATCATCGGAACCGTAGATGGTGCTTATCCGATCGACAGTCTTTGGGTCTCTCCCGACAAAGGTTTGGTCATCTTTAATCTTATCGAAGGGAAGAACATCGATGGATATGAAGAAGCACAGGACGATTGCGCCAATAAAATTGAAGCAAAGCTCAGGGGATACCGGCAACTTGTCAACAAAAGAAAACTATGCGTTGAGATCAACGTCATCACGTATGCCCCTGCTCTCATGCGCAAAGGAAACTGTGATGAAGATTATCCTCTTTGCTTTGACGACAAAGATCTTCTGGCACAAATCGAAACGTTGAGCTGGGATAATAGCGGGTATTATGAAGCACTGGTGTCTGTGCTTCAGGCAATTTCTACGATTCGAAAAGGAAAAAAGCGCCGGGAAACTACAAAGCCCGAATCCAGAGGTTCAAAGCTAAAAGCGTTAGAGGATTCCATCGCCAATCTAGACAACCAGCAAAGTCGAGCAGTAATCGAGACCGTAGAGGGTGTACAGCGAATCCGCGGTCTTGCCGGATCCGGTAAAACCGTGGTACTGGCACTGAAGGCAGCCTACCTGCATGCACAGCATCCCGAATGGAAAATTGCCGTTACTTTCAACACTCGTTCTCTGAAAGGGCAACTGCGGCAGTTGATCAACACATTTTATATTGAACAAACCAGCGAGGAACCGGACTGGGATAACCTGCACATCCTTCATGCATGGGGCGCACCTGGCGGCGGAGAACGCACCGGTATGTATTATATCTTTTGCGGAACGAACAATCTTGAATACTTGGATTTTTTGTCTGCCAAAAATCATTTTGGTTCTACTGACCCATTTGGTGCCGCCTGCAAAAAAGCACTTGAAGAAGCAGCCGACCCAAAGCCGTTGTACGATGTTGTTCTGGTAGACGAAGCGCAGGATTTTTCTCCGGCATTTTTAAAGCTATGTTATGAAATGCTGCGGGAACCCAAACGGTTGGTTTATGCATATGATGAACTGCAGAATCTTCGGTTACAGTCTCTCCCTTCACCGGAAGAAATCTTTGGCGTTGACGAGCACGGCGTACCAAACGTAACGTTTCGGTCATCGGAAGATGGTCAGCCAAAGCAGGACATCATTCTGGAAAAGTGCTACAGAAACTCCAGACCTGCTCTGGTTACGGCCCATGCATTGGGGTTCGGAATCTACCGAAAGCCTGTTGGAGGGGAAGGCCCCGGCCTTGTCCAGATGTTTGACCAGAGTTCGTTGTGGGAAGAGATTGGCTATCATGTAGCAGCCGGTTCCCTTGAGGACGGAAAACACGTTATTCTGGAGCGCACAAGCAAAAGCAGCCCGGAGTTTCTCGAGAGCCACTCTGACATCGATGATTTGATAATGTTCAAGCAGTTCGATTCTAAAGAAGAGCAGGATCAATGGGTTGCAAATGAAATCCAGACCAACCTTACGGAGGACGAACTGCGGCCGGACGATATCATTGTAATCAATCCGGACCCCGTCACGACCAAATCAAACGTTGCGCCTATTCGGGCACTTTTATATCAAAAGGGCATTCAGTCTCACACAGCTGGTGTAGACACCGCACCCGATATCTTCTTTGACGAGGATAATGCTTCGGTTGCCTTTACAGGAATTTATCGGGCAAAGGGAAACGAAGCGGCGATGGTTTATATCGTCAATGCTGAAGCGTGTTTTGGCTCATTTTTTGACTTGGCAAAACTTCGCAATCAGCTGTTTACCGCAATCACACGAAGCAAGGCATGGGTAAGAGTATTAGGAGTCGGCTCCGGAATGGAAGGGCTGATTGCCGAGTATGAAAAGGTGAAAGATCATCGCTTCACGTTGGATTTTATTTATCCGACGAAGGCTCAGCGGGATCATATGAATATCGTGAATCGCGATATGAGTGAAGCCGAAAAACAAAAGATCAAAAAGAGCAAAGGGAATGTTGCAAGCCTGATCCAGGAGCTGGAAAGCGGTGACATCTATCTTGAAGATCTAGGAAAAGACACTGTGAATCGTCTCATGTCCCTTCTTAAAGGTAAGGAGGAATAACGATTGAGACCCATAAATATTTTCAATCAGATTAACTGTCTAACCACCGATGTGATTGCGGTCGGCATCTGCGATAAACAGAATTTTCCTTCGATGAAATCGTACACCGGGAATATCAGCGAGATTGGAGTCAGTTCTTCGGACAATTCTATTTTTCTGAAGAATGTTCCCTATCGTGAAATGTATTCTGAGCTAGTGAAAAAAAGAAATTACAACATCAAAATGATCGATGGTGCTCTAATTAGTCTCTTGTATCGCTTTCAAGGCAATGAGTTAGTGTCGCATCGACTGTCTTTTTTCCCTGCTCCGGATTTAGAGGTTTTTCAGAATGAGCCGGAGCTGTATTCGAAGGACGAAATGTATCTTGACATCTTAGATCGGAGAGTCGTTACCGTTCCGCTAAGGTTCGATTTTGATTCAGGCGATGCATTCATTCCCGTGGAACATCCAAAGTCGCATTTGACATTGGGGCAATATGAGAATTGCCGCATTCCCGTTTCCTCTGCCGTTTCTCCTTTTCAATTCATGGATTTTATCCTCAGAAATTTTTATCACACGGCACACATTAAATTTTGCGAACGGCTTACACGCTATTCAGATCGATTTGAAAAAAGCATTCTTCCGGAGGAAGAAGCTCTGATTCATGTCTGTACATCCCCATGATCTCATTCCGAATCCGCTCTCAGAACCCCGTCACTCTTTGGCAGACGATGGGACTCTTTTATAACCACCTAGAGAGAAAACGCATTGTCACAAAGACAAGAGGCACCCGACGCTTAAATCGGATGCCTCATTTTGTTTGCGTTGGTCGTTGCCACAATGCTGTGAATCGCTGTAATGGCTTTCGTATAGGAACAGAAACGCGACTATGCCATTTTGGAGAATGGAAATTATTGGAGCTTTTCTTGCGGATGTTTCTCAGATACACGGGGACGTTGCGGTTGGTACAACCATCCTGTACAAGCTGGTGGCCACTCTTGTATATCCCTCTTTACCAGAACTTCAATTTTCTTTTTGACGAATTCCTTGACTTGAATTTTCATTTGTGCGCCCTCCTTTCAATTTTTGACAGCTTGATATGAATAGTGTTATGGCATCAGCAGCTAATGCTGCGGACAAACCTTGCAGTATTGAAGGCGCTATTTGTAACTTTATCAATAAAATTGCCAAAGCATTTAGAATAAATAGCAACCAACGTACAGCTGTTTTTACAATTTTAAGTTCACATTCAGACCAATGAATACTGGCGGTGTTTACTGGTGCGATGCACCAGATTAAAATACTAGAAACTGCGAGTATGAGAGAAAGTGCCCATTTGAAATGGAAAATGCTGGAAACAAAAGTAAAAATAATGATTTCCATTAAAATAGAAAGAAACAAGCATTGGCTATAGGTGGCAGCATGATAACCATTTGTGTATTTCCGAATTAAGAGAAAAAATATCGAAAAGGATAGGGTTAGCTTCCAACCGAAGCCGAAAAAGCCAACCAAACATAGCACGAACCAAGTTAATAAAGTCGTCGCGCGTTTTTCGATACTATATGATAGCCATTCAGAATAAGATTTGTCAATCAACCCCATCGACAGACATTTTTGCGTCAACAGCATTGAAAAGTTGTGCATTACTGTAATCCTCATCCGGAAGATTTTCTTGAATAAAAGAATACACGTTTTGGTTTGAAATTTCTACAATAATGTAACGAAATGGACTTTTTTTGTCACGAAATCGGAGTGAAAGGTATGTCAGCAGTGAATTGAAACCATCCATTCTCATAGAACATGGTATGCTCTCCATGATATTTTTCAAGGATTAGATGTATATTGACAAGCCCAAAACCATGCAATTGCGGTTCTGGCTTTGTTGTTGGAATAGAATCGTTCAGGATCACCACGGGCTTTGATGTGTTTCGGATGGAAATGAAAAAGGCTTGCTGTGTAATTGCCGTAACATGAATCGTCTTGTCTTCTTTTTCATACTGTTGACACGCTTCTATGGCATTGTCTAAGAGATTCGACAGGAGTACTACCATATCAGAAGCATCAAATGGAAGTTTTGATAGATCATTTACTTCAAAATCGATATTTATCTTTTTTCTGGTTGCTTCAGCCGCCTTTGTATTAAAAAGGGCATCTAAAATTGCATGATGTGTGTTGACAAGAAAGAGACGGTCAGTTTGCTGCTCGGTGATTTTTTCAAGATATTCCTCAGCTGCAGCATAGTCTTGACTTTTCATTAGGCGACTAAGAACATTTAGGTGTGCTCGAAAATCATGCACTTTTTTCCGTTGAGCAGAATAAAGCTCGCTTGCTGAAGCCATGCTCTTTGATTGCAATTGAATCTGCTGGTTGAGCGTCAACAATTGTTCTCTTTCTAAGGCAGTACATTCCATTCGTTCCAATAAAAAGAGAATTGCAATATCTGAAATTGAAATCAGAATACAACAGCCTGCCGAAATAATTTTATTAATATCGTGACCACTTGTGACGTAGAGCAAGATCATAAGCATGACAAATGACGCACATGGAAATAAAAAATATAGGATTAGCTGTGAGTTGTGTACATGATCCGTTGATTTGTTGGACATATGCTGGATCATTACTTTTCGAAATAATACAAAAAGAAAAAATTCAGAGGAGTAGTAAATAATACTATATATCAATACCAAAATTCTATCGGATTGAAATACTTGAACATCTACTCCACAGATAAAGGTCGCAAGTAGCCCGATGGCAAAGGAAAGGCTGTAAGTCAAGAGGTACTCTGCGATGACAAGAAAGCATAATAATATATTTGAAATATTTTTGTATAGGATTCGAGTGGTAATAAAACAGGACAGTATAATCAAAAGAACTTTGGCAATTTGGTTCCGATTTAATATAATAACACTGAATTCGACGAATGAGAACATTAAAATGGTCTGTAGTATTACACCGATGAAGAACCTGTAACCTTTCCAGCGATGTGAAGCAAAAGCATCTAAAAATAGGCATATACAAATTGAATCGATGATTGTATAAGCTAAACTAACTAAAGTGTCCATCTGCTTTTACCTCGCCACTGCAAATACTTTTGCTTTAGTTCACTGTAATTTTTTTCACTTGGAGTTAAACAAAGACCACCACGCATTTGAACCCTGTTATATTGGAAAAGCTCAATATAATGCATATTGACTAGATAACTTTTTTGAATGCGAAGAAATCCAAGCGGTTCAATTTTTTCTGACAACTCAGTTATGTTACCATAGAATTGGTATGCTTGACGATTCTCGTCTAATAAGTGCATAATAATGGTCCTTCGATGGGATTCTAGGTATAAAATATCATTCACAGGTACATCAATGATCTCGGAGTTTATTGAAATTGTGACAAGCTGTTTCCGTCGAAGTACCTCTTGGACGGCTGAATCAAAGTAAGAAGGAAGCTTAATGGAGAGATCGGCTTTTAGTAGATAACGAAAAGCTTGAACTTCAAAACCCTCTGGAGCATATTGAATGAAATTTGTGATAAATATGATTACAATATTTCCATTTTCTGCTCGCAACTTTCTGGCAAAATCAATCCCGTTGATTTCTCCCATATCAATATCCAAAAGCGCAATATCATATGGAAGAGAAAGATTTACTTGACTTGGCTGCGAAAAACCATAAAACTTTGATGCTGTGTTCGTTTCTTCAATTTGATGTTTGAGCGATTCAATAACAGAATCAACGACCTGCCGATCATCGTCACAGACTAAGACATTCATTTTGAAATCCCTCCATTGTACATGGGATTGCTTTTTATCACACAACATACTGCCCTGCACCTCATAAGTCAATCGAATTTCAATACAATCGAATGTTTATATAGTATAATACGATTATATTGAAATTTCAAATAGTACACTCTATATAAGATGGGAGTGTGCATGAATGGAGCATTATCTGGGAGAAAAGCTAAAGAAACTGAGAGAAAATCGTGGATGGACGCAAGCGGATCTGGCTAAACGGTTAAATAAGGCTGTATCTACAGTCAGTGGATATGAAAGTGATGCACACGCCATTCCGCTGGATGTTCTTGCAAGTGTTTCGTCCTTGTTCAGCGTTTCAACAGATGAACTCCTCGGACTGGATGCACCAGAGCTACTGTCTCTTTCGGGATTGACGGAAGAACAAAAGAAAACATTGGTAAGGCTTCGGGATGAACTCTTGGCACCAAGCCAACAAGGAAATGATCTTTCTCCACAACAAATGGAGATTCTTCATGATATCATAAAAGCTTTCGGATAATTTTTACTTTAGTATGTCCCCTGATGCTGTGGGTCTAGCATCAGGGGACTATTATTTTATACGAATCCTGTTTTGTTACAAGTTTTCTCCATCTTGTTACAAAATTGTGGACGACATCTATTTTTTGTGATTTGATGCTATCAAAAGAGCGGAGACGATTCCAATGCAGACATTTCCGTGGCAACAAGTTGAGCGTTAGTTGAGGTGTATTTATGAAATTTAGCGCACCGGAAATCTTGACGATTGTGTTGATAGTAGCAATCGTGGCGATAACTTTTCTTGCACTTGCAAAATACCTTATCCGATATGCTGTCGAATTCTATATTAAAATAAAAGGAGATGACTCGAAATGACGTTGAAGAAAAGATTGATTTCGCTTTGCATGGCAGTTGTTTTGATCTTTTCACTTTCGGCCGTTTGTGCTTCGGCTGCACAAGAGGTGGCAACAAAACCACCGACTGTTTCGATGTCCTTTGATCTTAACGATCGTGTCAAGCATGAAGAATCAGTGAAGTTGCCAGATGGTTCGATTGCAAAGATTACTGCTGAACCTATCAATACTGGCCGAGCACTATCTGGAGTATGGAAGATTACCGGAACAAATGGACTGGCAACAATGGAATATTGGATTGAATTGGAAAAAGCTGGTCTTTACACAAAAATTAAACGGACATGGGGGCTTGCGATAACTGGAATTATGACATCGTATGAAGATGCCAAAATTAATGTTGTCAGACAGATGGAGTCGCCTGTTCTTCCTGCAATTGTTGAGGGATATGCGAAATTCACATATTTTGACAATCCGGTTGTTACACTTTGGACGAAAAGTGGTGGCGTGAGAGCCTCAATTTCTGGTAATCAAATTACTACAGAGCTGTACTAATTAACTTAAGAATATGTTCTAAGTTGAATCAGAAAAGCAACTCGGATGCTTCAAAAATGATGAAACTAACCTAAATAAAAATCGCAGTAGCAACAAAGGCTTTGTGTGAAAGGAGGTGAATAGTATGGAGGTTATCTCTGAAAAGAGAGAGCTGGAAACTGTGTTGGAAAATGCACATCCGAGTGCATTCAATACTAACGGCGGTGCTGGCTGTGGTTGCTAATCAGTAATAATGAGATATAGGAGACTTTGGAACAATCTAAAGTCTCCTATATTTTATAATCAAAAAGGAAGATAATATGAAATATATAATTCCTGGATATGTTGAAATTGAAAGAAATGGCGAAAGGACATTGGTAACATCAAACCTGTTGAAAAATAAGATTAAATTGACTGATTTTTCGATTCGACAGGAATTTGATGATATTGTAAAAGCAGGAGGATGTGATGATATTTCGACGGATCTCACAAGGTTACTATATGAACAAGAGATGTTGCAGACAAGACAAGAAATAGATAAAATCGTGTGTAGTCTTAAAGAAAGAATGAATAAGAGCCTCCTTCTAACGATTATGCCCACAGAAGCTTGCAACTTTAGATGTCCATATTGCTATGAACCACACGAGAATATAACTATGACATCAGATATTGTGGAACAAATCAAAAAATATATTCAAAATATGATTGATAAATTTGATAATCTTCAAATAAGTTGGTTCGGAGGAGAACCCACTCTATGTGAAAACATTATACTGGATATTTCATCATGCGTAAAAGAATTGCAGACTGTTCGAAAATTTAATTATGCAGCGACGATGACAACTAATGGATATTTGCTAAACATAGAAACGTTTATTAAATTTTATGAAGTGGGGATACGATCTTTTCAAATAACATTAGATGGATGGAATCATAACGAGACTCGACCGCATATTTCTGGAATACGAACGCTTGAGAGAATAATTGATAATCTTAGAAAAATATCGACCCTTTCTTCTGAGTACGAGTATAATATTATTATACGACATAATATTTTAGATGGGGACCAAGATTTTTCATGGTATGATTATCTTTCATCGCTGTTTGCGAAAGACAAAAGATTTTCAATTCTCGTTGCACTTGTATCTGACTGGGGTGGAACACTAGTGGGCTCAATGCCAATATTAGAAGGCAAAAATAGAAAGCAGTTGAAGTATGCACATCAAGCGTATATTAAGAAAATTGGGCTAACATTATATGAGCAGCCGAATGACTTGTTTTCGGATATTTGCTATGCATCTTTCCCGTACGGATTCGTTTTTCGCGCAAATGGTATGATTGACAAATGTACAATTTCCTTGAATGCGCCAGAAAATCATATTGGAAGAATTGATGCTATGGAGGGTATTATAATTGACCCCAAAAAATCAAAAGCATGGACAGAGGGACAGATTCATCAAAAATGTTATGGTTGCAATAGAGTGCTTAACTGTTTGAATATTAGTTGTAAAAAAGGTGCTGTGGTTGACAATATGTGTGAGAAGTATGTGTGTAAAACATTTTATCCGAACAAGTCTTAACGAAAATTAGGTATAAGTGAATAATAGTTGAAAGATGAAATAATGGATTGAATGTATGGATTACTATTTGAAAAAACAAAAATTTCTTTGCATAATAGTCTGTGTGTTTCAAGCCCTATCATTTACGATGAATGCGTGTATTCAATTCCTATTGATGAAGATATTCGACTCTGCAGCGCAAATGAATTTTAATTTGGTTTTATTTTGGTGCTGCATTGATATTTTTGGATGGGGATTATATCTTTTGTTTTCTGTTTTAGCGGATCGTATACAGGCAAAAGCAATTTGGGCTTTGAACAACGATGTGCGCAAGAATATTTATGATTCTATTTTGCGACAAAATTATAAGCAATATCATAAGAATGATATCGGAGAATATCTATCGTGGGTGACAAATGATATTAAACAAATAGAACAACTGGCATGGATCCCATTTTTTTCTGGTGTTGGCCGTGTAACGCAGGTGATTGTAAGTATTATAAGCTTGGCTTTTCTACATTGGTCACTTGTACTTTTTGCATTGCTATCAGCTTTTTTAATGTGGAGTATTCCAAATCTGTTCCATAAAAAAATAGAAAAACTTGGGAAAAACTGCTCTCAAGAACAGTCTGTTGCCATTAGCCAATTAAAAGATCTTTTTCTCGGAATGGATACCCTGAAGACTTTTGGAAGAGGTGAGAGATTTTTAGGAAAGAGCGAAAGCATAAGTGATAATATTGAACGACCGAACTATATCCTAAATGCTACTAAAGCAGATACGGAGGGAATTGTTGGATTTGTTAATGTTACACTGCAAGTTGTATCAATGCTTTTGATTGTGCTTCTTGTTATGCAAGGAAAAGTAATGCTAGGTGTTTTAGCAAGTGGAACAAATTTGATAGGGGGCGTTTCAAATGGACTGTCTGGAATTTCAAATACTCGTCTTTCTTTGATTGCGGCAAGACCATATTTTGAAAAACTTTCAAATTTGAACACGGACGGAGAACATAAATTCAATAAAATACTCTCTACTTTCAAAAAGAAAATCAGTGTAACAAATGTTTCTTTTAATTATAGAGAGAAGAAGGTTCTTAAAAATATTTCATTTGTATTTGAAAAAGGGAAAAAATATGCACTTATAGGTCCTTCAGGTTGTGGAAAGTCTACCTTTCTAAAGATTCTTCTAGGATGGCTTCCCGATTATACAGGAAGTATTTACTTTGATGATACGGACATTCGTATGGTTGCACCGGAACAGCTTCAACAACAGATAGGCTATGTTGACCAAAATGTATTTTTATTTAACACAACAATTAGAGAAAATATTACGTTGGGAGGAAAATTTGCAGAAGAACAAATCAAAAAAGCGGTTAAAGATAGTGCACTTGAGTACGACATATCTTCTATGCCAAATGGGTTGGACACGATTGTTGGAGAAAACGGGAATAAGATATCTGGAGGCCAAAAACAAAGAATTGCGATTGCTCGTGCATTGATTTATAATCGTTCTATTCTTTTGATAGATGAAGGAACAAGTGCGTTGGATGAAAAAAATGCGGAGCGTATAGAGAAATGCTTATTGGAAAACCCAAGACTGACGCTTATTCTTGTGAGTCATCATCTAACAGAAGCACGAAAGCGGCAATTTGATGAGGTATATAAATTGGACACACCGTAATGGTTAATGGTTCTGACTATACTCTTTGAATTTTGATGTTCGGTCACTCAAACCAATGCCGTCAAGTCGGTAGGTGAGAAGTCGAAATTTGTTTGTTTTGGAGTAAGTGGTATATCAATTGTATTAAGTGAGTTTGGTGTTAATCCTTCAGTATTTATATTATGTACTAATATTGTTTTAATGATTGTTGCTTATTTTGCTTTAGGCTTTGATAATATGAAAAATCAGTTAGTAGGAGCTCTTTCTTATCCAATATTTGTTTCACTTACTAGTATGATTACTAAATATATTGATTTAGGTAATACGGAAATGGTTGTTATTGCTATACTTGGTGGAGTAATGGCCGGTATTGGATATGGACTTATTTATAAGAGTAATTTTTCTACTGGTGGTACTGATGTTATTATTGAGATAGTCTGCAAGTGGTTTAAGTTATCTATGGGTAATGCTAGTCTTATAGTTAATGGTATTATTGTTATAATTGGTAAGATTGTCTTCTCATGGGATATTGTTTTATATGCTATTTTAGTATCTTACTTAATATCGGTATTTACTGATAAAGTACTTCTTGGTATTTCTAAATGTAAAGCATTTTATATTGTTACTGATAAAAAGAAAACAAATATTGTTAAAGAATTTCTTTTATCAATTGATGGTGTTGGAGTTACATTAATGGAGGCTGAAGGAGGTTATTCTAAGAATGATGAATCACTTCTTCTGGCAGTAGTTCCATCAAAGAGTTATTTTATTGTTAAAGATGGTTTAAAAGAAATAGATAATAAGATGTTTTTTTTAGTATGTGATTCTTATGAAGTAAGTGAAAAAGGTGATTTTTCATGATGATAGATAATATTAAAAAAAGAATTAGAAGTAAAAATATTTATAAAAA
>OOBN01000945.1_pt1 | contig 23614 bp, 17 predicted proteins | sample 1671091 | NCBI WGS metagenome assembly OOBN01 (sample SAMN06348121, study PRJEB24527) | human gut metagenome | biome: human gut; feature: ankylosing spondylitis patient; material: feces | host: Homo sapiens | place: China | collected 2015-10 | reverse complement strand
GCGTGGCGACGAGCCGTACTATCCGATCAACACCGATGCGGACAAGGCCCTGTACGCGCGGTACGAGGCCAAGGCCGCGGCCGAGCCGAACACCGTGTTCGGCGGCCGCTTGGGCACCTACAAGTACTATGACATGCACCAGGTGATCGACACCGCCCTGACCGCCTACGAGGAACAAGTCGCGCCGCTGCTGAAGAAGTAGACCGTCGTTTCACCAGAGGATTAACGATTTAGCTTGAAACCGACTGAATATTGCTGAGGCAATAGCCGGTTTCAGGCTTCTGTGTTTTTTGGGAAGCCAAATTTCCTGGGGTACTTAAGGCTCGCCACGAGGAGTACAGTTGTCTGTACCGCACAATGTGGCGCGTAAGACGAGGGGCGCATCTCGCAAGTAGGGTGCGATGCAGTTGAAGGAGTGCATGTCATGACTGATCCGAATGTCAATCCGAACGGCCAGGTGCCGGGGCAGCAAGCTGACGCCAATCCGACTGAGCCGTTAAATGCGATGACGGGGGAAGCAGGAACCGCCGCCAACAATGCTCCAACCCAAGCACTCGCAGCGGGCGAACAGCCCACTCAGGCGTTCACTCCTGTTGAGCAGCCTACGCAGGCGTTTACACCTGCCGAGCAGTCCACCCAGCCTCTTGCGCCGGTCAATCAGCCGGTACCGCCTACGCAGGCTTTGCCACCAGTGACTCCTGCCGCTGCGCCTGCGCCCGCACCGGCAGCACCCAATTCGCCCTATCCGGGGGCGGCTCCGGCAGGCGGATCGGTTCCTCCGGTCTACGGCAGCGTCAGTGCTCCGGTATATCCGGGCGGCGGGGCCGTGCCTCCGCAAACGCCCTATAACCCGTATATGCAAGGCGGCCAACCGAACGGCCAGCCGGGATGGTCTGGTTCTTACGGCAGTGTGCCGCCTGAAGCGAACCAGAAGTACAACGGTCTGGCTATTGCCGGTTTTATCTGCTCGTTCCTTGTCTCACTCCTCGGTCTGATCCTGAGCATCGTGGGCCTCAACCAGATTAAGAAACAGGGCGGCAAGGGCAAGGGCTTGGCCATCGCCGGCATCATCATCAGTGCGGCGGGCATGGTGATACAGGTAATACTGGTCATCGCGCTGATCGTCGGCGGTGCCTCGTATGCCAGCAAGGCTATAGATGAGGCGAAAACCGATTCCTTCTATAGTCAGTCCTCTTCGGGCAACGGTGATAGCAGCGATAAGAGCAAAGCTCAAGATAATCTTGACGATGCGCTGGACGACACGTTGGGCGAAACCCATGACGATCTAACCGACGGCGATTATGGGCTGTACGATTCGATTCAGGATTTCGTCGACTCTTTGGAATTCAAGGACTCCATTGAATCCGAAGCGGATACGTTTGCAGACACCGGCATCACCTTCAACTACCGTGTCGACGGTGACACCTTGGTGTACGAGTACGTGCTCGACGACAGCTATGCCTCGCTAGGCGATACCGCCGCTTCCTCACTGGATGCTATGGACAGCACCTATCAATCCACCGCGAATCTGCTGGGCTCGATGTGCAAGACCTCCAGCGGCAAGGCATCATTGCGCGTCATCATGCACACGCAAAGCGGCCAGTCGCTGTATGACAAAACCTGGACCGAAAAGTAGCAATCCCAGCGAACGTGCGTTTTGGTCGATTGAAGGCCGGTCTGCTTGCTCCTTGGACGGATGCTTCTGCGGAAGGAACCGCCAAGGAGTAGGCTTACAGGCATGAGACTCGCACGTTTTTCTTTGAATGATTCGCCGCGCTACGCCTTCGTGCAGAAGGACGAAACGGACGGCAAGGACTACCTCATCGAACTGGACGGCCATCCGCTGGCCGGCGACCAGGTCAAGCCCACCGGCACTCGTTACCCGGTCGACGGCGATGGCATCCGTCTGCTCTCCCCGGTCATCCCCTCCAAGGTTTACGGTCTGGCCAAGAACTATGAGGCCCACGCCCAGTTCATGCACGAGGCCGGCCACTCCGAAATCGCCCACGCGCCGGAAGACATGGTGATCTTCACCAAGCCGTCCACCTCGGTAATCGGCCCCGACGACCCGATTGTGTACCCGGCCTGCTCCAAGGACATGAACTTCGAGCCGGAAGTGGCCGTGGTGATGGGCCGTATCGCCAAGAACGTGACCGTCGAGAACGCGATGGATTACGTGCTCGGCTTCACCTGCGTCAATGATGTGACGTTGCGCGATCTGCAGGGCATCGACCCCACGTGGACGCGCGCCAAGGGCTTCGATACCTCCTGTCCGCTTGGCCCGTGGATCGTGATGCGTGACGACCTCGACTGGAAGGACGCCAAGATTTCCTTCACGCTGAACGGCGAGGATGTGCCGATGGCGTCTGGCACCACCGCGAACCTGATTCACGGCATCCCCGAGCAGATTGCCGCCATTTCGTCGTTCTCCACGCTGCTGCCTGGCGACGTCATCATGACCGGCACCCCGAACGCCTCCGGCCACCTCGACCCAGGCGACGAGACCATCGTGCACGTCGAAGGCATCGGTGATCTGCGCAACGTAATCGTTCGGGCGTGACTCGTTCTGGCTCCCCTCTCTGAGGGGAACCGTCCAGGCGGAGAAGCTGACTGAGGGAACCAAGAACGCGCCTTACGCTCCCGGCAGAAGTGCGTGCAGGGCGGTCATCACCACCAGGCTGATGATGGCCGTCACTGTCAGCGAGAAGCCGGCGAGTTTGGCGTTGCCGGTCAGCGAATCGGTGAACTTAGTTGAGAAAATCGTGATCGGGGCGAAGGAGCCCAGCACGATGATCTCGCGAATCCTCATGTCAAACTGCCGACCGCGCCGAGACGCCGGGACAGTTCCGTGCCGGCAAGCCGCAGCTTGGTCTTAAGCGACCGCTCCTGTTCGGGGCGCAGCGATCCGCTCACGAAAGTGAGAGCCAGCCCGGCGATGGGAAAGTCGTTGTAGTCGCGCACAGCGACGGCGTATGAATCAAAGCCGGGCGTCACGTCTCCGTGTTCCTCGGCAAAACCGGTGCGTTGGGTTTCGGCGAGCGTTGCCTCCAGCTCCTTGGGCGATTTGGGGCCGATGCCGGTGCGGTCGGTGAACGCCTGACGATTGGGATATAGCGCGCGGACCTGATTGCGGGGGAGTGCGGACAGAATGGCCCGCCCGGTGGCGGTCAGGTGACTGGGTAGGCGCACGCCCACGCCTGACACTAGCGGCGGGCGATGCGCGGCGCGCTCCTCAATCACATAAATGATTTCGTTGCCGTGCAGCACGGCCAGATGTCCGTTTTCGCCGGTCTCGTCAACAAGACGCGCCAACACCGGATGCGCGACCTGCGATACACGATGTTGGCGAGAATAGGCCGATCCCAGCTCGAAAGTCTTGAGTCCGATGCCGTACGCGCGCTGCTCGGCAAGGCGGGTGACCAGTCCGTGACGCTCCAAAATCTCCAACAATTGGTACACCGTGGAGCGCGGAATGCCGAGTTCGCGAGCGAGCGTGGCGGCTTGCGTCTGACCATTGCTCGCGATGAACTCGAGGATGTCGAGCGTACGGTCGGCCGCCGGAGCCAGCGAGACACGTGGCGCGGATGATGATGTCTGATGTTCCCGTTCTGATGGCTTCACCTGCGCCCGCTTGACGGTACGTGGCTCGGTGAAGGCGTATTGCTGCGAGGCATGGCTCATATTTCCATCACCTTACATGTCTGAGATTTCAGACACAAGATGGACGAAGTGGCTTATGGCGGGCATCCGACTGAGGTGAAATGGCCAAGGTTTGATTACCCGGGGAGCGATTGGTCGCGTTTGCGTCGCCTGCTGTTGATGGGCAGGTGCGGTGAGCGAATGCGGGCAGTCGCGGATCCCCGGCGAAGCATGTGCCGCATATGTCGTATATGCGGAATGCGGCACATATATAGAAAGGTATGAGCATGGCAGAGCAGACGGTCACCGTAGGTGTTGGAGCGCTGAGCATCGAGGACGTTATCGCCGTAGCGCGCGGCGGCGCCAAAGTGGCGATTTCGGACGAATCGAAGCATGAGATGGCGCTGAGTCGCGCGGTTATCGATCATTTGGCCGACGACACCGTGCCGCATTACGGCATCTCCACCGGATTCGGCGCGCTCGCCTCCACCTCCATCCCCAAGGAACAGCGTGCGCAGCTGCAGAAAAGCCTGATCCGCTCGCATGCCGCCGGTGCCGGACCGGAAGTGGAGCGTGAGGTGGTGCGCGGCCTGCTGGTGCTGCGCCTGAGCACCCTGTGCACCGGACGCACCGGTGTGCGCCCGGAAACCGTGCAGGTCTACGCCGATATGCTGAACGCCGGCATCACCCCGGTGGTCTACGAATACGGTTCACTCGGATGCTCCGGTGATTTGGCGCCGCTCGCAGCCTGTGCTTTGGTGGCGATGGGTGAAGGCGAGGCCCGCAACGCTGACGGCCTCAAGATCGGCGGCGGCGAAGCGCTGCGTGCGGCCGGCATCACGCCCGTCGATTTGAAAGAGAAGGAAGGACTGGCGCTGGTCAACGGCACCGACGGCATGCTCGGCATGTTGTGTATGGCCATCACCGATCTGCGCCTGCTGCTCAAGACCGCGGATGTCGCCGCCGCGATGAGCGTGGAAGGCATGCTCGGCAACGACCGCGTATTCGCCGCCGACTTGCAGGCGCTGCGCCCGCATCGCGGCCAAGGCGATTCCGCTGCGAACATCGCCCGCATGCTCAAGGACTCTGGTCTGATTGAGGCCGGCCGCCCGGGCTCCACCGTGCGTGTGCAGGACGCCTACTCGCTGCGCTGCACCCCGCAGGTGCACGGCGCCGCCCGCGACACCGTGGAATACGCGGCCTCCGTGGCGGGCGTGGAACTCGCCTCCGCCATCGATAACCCGTGCGTCACGCTGGACGGCCGTGTGGAGTCCAACGGCAACTTCCATGGCGCGCCGCTGGCCTATGTGCTCGATTTCCTGGCGATTCCGACCGCCGACGTAGCCTCTATCTCCGAGCGTCGTACCGACCGCTTCCTTGACGTGGCGCGCAACCGCGGCCTGCCGGCGTTCCTGGCTGGTGACCCGGGCGTGGACTCCGGTTTCATGATCGCCCAATACACCGCTGCCGGCATCGTCTCCGAAATGAAGCGTAACGCCGTGCCTGCCTCGGTCGATTCGATTCCAAGCTCCGCCATGCAGGAAGATCACGTGTCGATGGGTTGGGCCGCCGCCCGCAAGCTGCGCCGGTCGATTCCGGCCTTTGCGCGCGTGCTGGCCGTGGAACTGCTGTGCTCCTGCCGCTCCTTCGACTTCCGCAAGCCGTACCGTCCGGGTGCGGCGGGCGCCGCCGTATACCGCGTGGTGCGCCAGTACGCCAACGAAATCGGCCCCGACGTACGCGATACCTGGACCACCCCGCAGATTGAGGGCGTGGCCGAGGCGATTCTCTCCGGCGAAGTCCTCGCCGCCGCCGAATCCGCCGTCGGCGCACTGAAGTAGCGGCTGCCCAAGCTTCCTCATCAGAGGGGGCTACTAGTCACCCTCCCCACCAAAATCCAAAACTTGAGTCATATGCACTCAAGTTTTGGGAATAGAATGGGTTCCAGGTCGGTTGACCATATCAGACAACGACAAGCTGCGGTCTGTCGCAACGCTCGCAGGGCTTTCGAAGCCCGCGAGCCGCACTGCGCAGACCGCATGATATGGAGGAATACGATATGGAACAGAAGTTCACCACTATGGCCCAAGAAGCCGTCGGCGACGCGATTCAGAGTGCGTCCGCCGCAGGAAACGCGCAGGTCGAGACCCTGCACGTCATGGATGCGCTGCTGCGCCAGGAAAACGGCGTGGCGCGCTCTCTGATCGAGGCCGCGGGCGGGGACCCGCAGGCCATCGGCGCGGCGGTGCGCAACGCTTTGGTCGCGCTGCCGAGCGCATCCGGATCCAGCACCTCGCAGCCACAGGCCAGCCGCCAGCTGACCGCCGCCATCGCCCAGGCTGAGAAGGAAATGCAGCAGATGGGCGACGAATACGTCTCCACCGAACATCTGCTTATCGGCATCGCGGCCAGCAAGCCGAACCAGTCGGCCGAAATCTTGGAGAAGAACGGCGTCACCGCAGCCTCCCTGCGCAAGGCCGTACCCGGCGTGCGTGGTGGCGCGAAGGTCACCAGCCCGGACGCGGAAGGCTCGTACAAGGCCCTAGAGAAGTACTCCACCGACCTGACGGCCGCCGCCAAGGAAGGCAAGCTGGACCCGGTCATCGGACGTGACCAGGAAATCCGCCGCGTGATTCAGATCCTCTCCCGTCGTACCAAGAACAACCCGGTGCTGATTGGCGAGCCCGGCGTCGGCAAGACCGCCGTCGTGGAGGGTTTGGCCCAGCGTATCGTGGCGGGCGACGTGCCCACCACCCTGCAAGGCAAGAAGCTCATCTCCCTTGACCTAGGCTCCATGGTGGCCGGTTCGAAGTACCGTGGCGAGTTCGAGGAGCGCCTGAAGAGCGTCCTGAACGAAATCAAGAATGCGGATGGTCAGATCATCACCTTCATCGACGAGATCCACACCATCGTCGGCGCGGGTGCGGCCGAAGGCTCGATGGACGCCGGCAATATGTTGAAGCCCATGCTGGCCCGTGGCGAGCTGCGCCTGATCGGCGCGACCACGCTGGACGAGTACCGCGAGAACATCGAAAAGGATCCGGCATTGGAACGCCGTTTCCAACAGGTGTTCGTGGGCGAGCCGAGCGTGGAAGACACCATCGCCATCCTGCGTGGCCTGAAGCAGCGTTACGAGGCGCACCATAAGGTAACGATCGGCGACGACGCGCTGGTCGCCGCCGCGACCCTCTCGAACCGGTACATCTCAGGCCGTCAGCTGCCGGACAAGGCCATCGACCTGGTCGATGAGGCGGCCGCTCACCTGCGTATGGAGCTCGACTCCTCGCCTGAGGAGATCGATGAACTGCAGCGCAAGGTGACCCGTCTTGAAATGGAGGAAATGCAGCTCAAGAAGGCCGAGGATCCTGCATCCAAGGAGCGTCTGGGCAAGCTGCAAGCCGAACTCGCGGACACCCGTGAGAAGCTCAGCGGCCTCAAGGCGCGTTGGGATGCGGAACAGGCCGGCCACAACAAGGTCGGCGACCTGCGTGCCAAGCTCGATGACCTGCGCGTGCAGGCGGATAAGTATACCCGTGAAGGCAACTTGGCGGAGGCCTCGAAGATTCTGTACGGAGAGATTCCGTCCATTCAGAAGGAACTCGCCGCCGCGGAAAGCGCGGATGCCGAATCTGCCGATGCCGGCGCGGCCAACCCGGCCGATGAGCCGATGGTCCCGGACCGTGTGGACGCCGACTCGGTGGCCGAGATCGTCTCCGACTGGACCGGCATTCCCGTCGGCCGCCTGATGCAGGGCGAAAACGAGAAGCTGCTGCACATGGAGGACTACCTCGGCAAGCGTGTGATCGGCCAGAAGGAAGCCATCGCCGCCGTGTCCGACGCGGTGCGCCGTTCGCGTGCCGGCATCTCCGACCCGAACCGTCCGACCGGATCGTTCCTGTTCCTCGGCCCCACCGGTGTGGGCAAGACCGAACTGGCCAAGGCGCTCGCCGACTTCCTGTTCGACGACGAGAAGGCCATGGTCCGCATCGACATGTCCGAATACATGGAGAAGGCTTCGGTCTCGCGCCTGATTGGCGCGGCGCCGGGCTACGTGGGCTACGAGCAGGGCGGCCAGCTGACCGAGGCCGTGCGCCGTCGCCCGTATTCCGTGGTGCTGTTCGACGAGGTCGAGAAGGCCAACCCGGAGATCTTCGACGTGCTGCTGCAGGTACTTGACGATGGTCGCCTGACCGATGGCCAGGGAAGGACCGTGGACTTCAAGAACACGATCCTGATTATGACCTCTAACCTCGGCTCGCAGTTCCTCGTGAACGAGGACATGGACGCCGACGCCAAGAAAAAGGCCGTGATGGACGCTGTCCACATGAACTTCAAGCCGGAGTTCCTGAACCGTCTGGACGACATCGTCATGTTCCACCCGCTTACGCGCGAGGAGCTTGGCGGCATCGTGGATATCCAGGTGGCTGGCGTGTCCCAGCGTCTGACCGATCGCCGCATCACGCTGGACGTCACCGACTCGGCTCGCGAATGGCTGGCCAACACCGGTTACGACCCGGCTTATGGCGCTCGTCCGCTGCGCCGCCTGGTACAGACCGAAGTGGGCGACCAGCTGGCCCGTATGCTGCTGGCCGGCAAGGTCCACGACGGTGACACCGTGCTCGTCGACCAGACCGGCGGCGAACATCTGGAGCTCTCCGCTTGGGCGAGCGACCAGATTGTCTCCGACAATCCGGACGTGAGCGTGGACAACGTCACCGAAGACAAGTGACAATCACTGGCTCCCCTCTCTGAGCAAAGCTGTCAGCGAAGCTGACTGAGGGGAGTTCGGGCTGGCGAGCTTCACTATATTGGCTCTCCTCTGAGGAGGAGAGCCTTTTCGCTACCATGGTGCTGAACTTCATACGAGGAGGGCCAGTGACTGGACGATTCGCGCCGACGCCGTCGGGGCGCATGCATATCGGCAACGTGTACGCCATGTTGGGTGCATGGCTTTCGGCCCGCTCGCGTGGCGACCGCATGCTGATGCGTATCGAGGACGTGGACAAGCCGCGTGTGGTCGCCGGTGCGGACCAGCTCATGATGGATGACCTGCATTGGCTCGGCCTCGACTGGGATGGCGAACCGATGTTCCAATCCCAGCGCACTGAACGATACGAATACGCTCTCGAATGCCTGCGCTCGCAAGGTGTGCTGTACCCCTGTTTCTGCTCGCGTGCCGACATTCGCGCCGCCTCGGCCCCCAACGAGGGCGACGGCTTCATGGTGTACCCCGGCACGTGCCGCCGCCTGCTGCACGACCATCCCGACGAGGTCCGTGCCCGTTTGGTTCGCGGCGACCAGCATTCCATCCGTATCGCCATGCCGGAATCGGCAGCGGGAGAAAAGCAACGTACAGTGCCTGACGATTCCGCTGCGCTGTCGGGAGCCGTGCCGCCGGAACAGCAGGGCGATGCCGGAATCGTTGATGGTGTCGCATGCTTTAACGACCGTGTCTATAGTCCACAGCACTACGATTTGGCCCGCGAGGTAGGCGATTCCGTGATTCGCCGAGCCGATGGACTGTTCGGCTATCAACTGGTCGTGGTCGTGGATGACCTCGATATGGGTGTTGATGATATCGTGCGCGGCCGTGATCTGCTGCGCTCCACCGCGCTGCAAATGTGGATTCGCCAGTGTCTGTTGGCTGGCGGCTTTGAGCCGGAATGCGGCAACACGGAAAAGCCTCTCGCCGAGCACCCCGAGTATGCGCACCTGCCGCTCATCGACAATGCGGCCGGCCGGCGTTTAGCCAAGCGCGAACGTTCGCTGGATATGGGAGCCTTGCGCGCCCGCAACGTAACCCCTGAACAGATCATCGGATACTGCGCCTGGCTGCTGCGTCTGCAACCCACTCCAATTCCTTGCAAACCCGCCGATCTGCTGACAGATTTCAGCTGGGAGCCACTGCGCGCCAACCACCCGGACCGCGCGCTGAAACCGGATGATCCAACCACTCCACAATGGCTGGCAGAAGCGTTAGGCTAGAGGCAGCCCAACAGGAAGGATTCCAATGTCGTCGAAGCTCTGGAGAAACGTGGCGCTGGCAGGCGTGGCCGCCGCCGGTGCTGCCGTGTGGGCCGTGGCCCCGCGCACGTTCAATGACAAGCGTCGTAATTTCGTGCCCTCCATTCCGGAGGTATGGTATGCCCATCGTGGCTTGCATGATGCGGGTTCTGGTTTGGTCGGCTATACCGATATCGCTGATTATGGTGGGGATAATCCGGTTAGCGCCCAAGCCGATACCACTGAGCGATCCATCGCCGAAAACGATGATTATGTGTCGCTTGCCCGTCGCATGGCTGTCAAGGCCGGCTACGGCAGTGCGGATATGACCGGTCCGATTGCTCCCGAAAACTCGCTGGCCGCGTTCGCCGCCGCCTGCGAGGCTGGCTATGGCATCGAACTCGACGTGCAGCTTACGCTCGACGGCCAAGTGGTCGTGGTCCATGACGCCGATTTGTTGCGCGTGGCCGGCGATCCGCGCCGCATCGAAGACCTGACTTACGACGAACTCGCCCGTATTCCGCTCTTCCCGAACGGCGAGTCAGGCGATTTGAAGGCCGAACCGTTGCCGGGTGCCGACGCGAACCCGCCGCTGGTGGTCACGCCGTCCGCCGCGCCGAAGGGGTACTACCAGCATGTGCCGCTGTTCTCCGATGTGCTGGACGTGGTGGCCGGCCGGGCTCCGCTGATTGTGGAATACAAGTTCAGCAACAACAGGGCTTGGGATGAGCGTAGCGAAGAGCTCATGGAAAAGGGCCACGCCTTGCTTGAGGCGTATGACGGCCCGTACGTGATCGAATCCTTCCACCCGGGCGCGGTGAATTGGTACAAGGAGCATCACCCTGAGGTGTGCCGCGGTCAGCTGAGCTGGCCGGCGAAGCTGAGCAAGAATGGTGCGGCTGAATGGGCCGCCGGCTTACTGGCGTTCGACTGGCTGTCTCGTCCTGATTTCGTGGCTTATGACTGGACTGGTGGCGCTTCGCCGCAAGTCAAGCTCGCTCGTTCGATGGGTGCGATGCCGGTTTCATGGACCGTGCGCAGCAGCGATGAACTCGCCCAGTGCGCCCCCTACTTCGACCGCCACATCTTCGAAGCGTTCGTCCCCGACGCAGTGTGAGGTTGAGGGCGTTATTGATGCGCCCATGGGGTGGTTACAGGCTCATCGGGCGGTAACTTGCCCATGGGGCGGTTTGAAGAATATGTGAAACCGCGGAATTAAGCCATTTTGGCATACCGCCCCATGAGGATTTTGCCGCCTCATGGGGCAATTACCGCCCCATGGGGGATTTCCCGCCCCATGAGGTATGGCGTTTTACTTGTGATACGGCTCGCCAGCGTTGATTTTATAAGCGCGATAGATCTGCTCCAGCAGAATCACGCGCATAAGCTGATGCGGGAACGTCATCTTCGAGAAACTCAGCAGAAAATCAGCACGACGCAGAATCGCGTCGTCAAGGCCGATTGAACCGCCGATGACCAGCTGAATATGGCTGGTGCCACGCAATCCAAGGTCGTTGATTTTGGCGGCCAATTCTTCACTGGACAGCTGCTTGCCATTGATGGCAAGGGCAATAACAAACGCGCCGTCCTTCAGATGCTTGGCGATGCGTTCGCCTTCTCTGGCCTTGATCTGTCGGTCAACGCCTTCGGAGGCATGGTCAGGCGTTTTCTCATCTGCCACTTCAATGATGTTGAGCTTGCAGTAGCGCGAAAGTCGCTTGGAATACTCGTCAATGGCGTCGCGAAGGTAACGCTCCTTCACGCGCCCCGGCGCAATAATGTCGATTTGCATAGATGTTCCGTTATGTTGGCTCCCCTCGGGGAGGGGAGCCAGGGAAATCAGTCAATTACGCCATAGAGACGGTCACCGGCGTCGCCGAGTCCCGGCACGATGTAGCACTTGTCGTTAAGACGTTCGTCGACCGCGCACACCACGACCTTGAAGTCGATGGACGGGTCGATGTGCTCCTCGACGTACTTGATGCCTTCGGGGGCCGCGATGATGTTGATCGCGGTCACGTCCTTGGCGCCGCGCTCGGCCAGGTAGTGCGTGGCGGCGACCAGCGTTCCGCCGGTGGCGAGCATCGGGTCGATGAGGAAGCACTGGCGGCCGGACAGGTCCTCGGGCAGACGGTTCGCGTACGTCACCTGCTGGGTGGGGTGCTCCTCGTCGCGCTTCATGCCCAGGAAGCCGACTTCAGCAGTCGGAATCAGGCGGGTCATGCCGTCGAGCATGCCCAAGCCAGCGCGCAGCACCGGCACGATGATCGGGCGCGGGGAGGCGAGCTTCTTGCCGGTCATCGGGGCGACCGGCGTCTCGATCGGCGCGGCCACCACGGACAGGTTGCGGGTGGCCTCGTAGGCCTCAAGCATCACGAGTTCGGAGACGAGCTCGCGGAAGGTGGAGGAGGGGGTGTTCTTGTCGCGCAGCACGGTGAGCTTGTGCTCGACCAGCGGATGATTCAAAACATGGAGTTCCATGATTCCCAGCCTAGTCCAAGTTTGCCGACCTGCCGAATTGGTAATGGCGCGGCTTGCTTATCGGATTGGATTTGTGGGTGATTCGACTTTTTGCTGCGATAGGCCAGTTGCAGCAGGACAATGCCCTGTCCGTGCCGAGATCTGCCTCTGATACCTCTGAGAGGGTAAAGCGTAAAAAACAACACGGTGTAAAACAGGGAATGAAACTGGTGTAAAACCGGGAATGAGATAGGTGTAAAATCGGGAATGAAACTGGTGTAAAATCTATATTGTTAGAACGATAGAACTGGGAAAGGCTGCAATATGAACGATTTGAGTGGTCGCGATGGTACCTTGACCAGGCCTGATTATCGTTCACGCGTGGTAGATAGCAGATTAAGTAAACTGCTCAAGGCGTTCGGTGCAGTGGAAATCGTTGGGCCGAAATGGTGCGGCAAGACATGGACCGCGCTCTCCCGGTCTCGAAGCGTTGATCGTCTGGATGATGTGGCAGTTTTCGCGGCCGCCCAAACCGATCCTGCATTGGTGCTGATGGGGGAGGAGCCCCATCTGGTGGACGAATGGCAAGATGTACCGCAAATTTGGGATGCCGCTCGTCGCCATATAGATGACAATGCGAACCGCAAGGGGCAGCTGATTCTTACAGGTTCGGCTATTCCAAAGGATCGTGACGCCATTCATCACAGCGGCACTGGTCGCATTGCTCGTCTGCGCATGTGGCCCATGAGCTTGGCTGAATCCGGAGAATCCACGGGCGCGGTCAGCCTATCCGATTTGTTCGAGGGGAAATTCGAGCCTGCCGAATGCAATACGAGTATCGAAGACATCGCCAGATGGTGTTGCCGTGGCGGATGGCCCGCGAATCTTGAGCTAGACGATGAATTCGCCTTGGAAATCCCGGGCGAATATATCGCAAGTGTGCTGGATATCAGCGTGCCGAAGATGAAGAAGAATCCTGAAACTGCACGAGCTTTGATGCGAGCTCTTGCCGTGAACATCTCGCAGGCACCAAAATATGCGACGCTGGCTGCGGATATGGCATATGGCGATGAGCGGCGTGAGCCGGATACGCAGACGGTGAAGAGCTATTTGGAAATGTTCAAGGACTTGTACCTTCTGACGGATTTGGAGGGTTGGGAGCCGCCACTCCGCGCAAAGAGTCGTGTGCGAACCAAGCCCAAGCGATATTTCGTGGATCCTTCGTTGCCTGCTGCGGTTTTAGGTGCCGCGCCGAATACTCTGATGCGCGATACACAGACGCTCGGCGATCTGTTTGAAACGCTGTGCATTCGTGATTTGAATGTATATCTGTCGGCCATGCCGGGCGCGAACAATCGCATCGCCTACTACCGCGATGACAAGGGGCTTGAAGTTGATGTCATTATCGAGTTGTCTGACGGCAGGTGGGGTGCTATCGAAATAAAACTCAGTGACCTTAAGGTGAACGATGACAATGCGGATAAGCTCAAATCCTTCCGCGACAAAATCTGTGGCAACCCCATGGCCCAAGTTCGCGAACCAGAGTTCATGATGTTCCTTACCGGCCGAGGTGGGAAGGCCTATCGCCGCAATGACGGCATACTGGTCGTGCCCATCGCAACGTTCGGGGCGTGAATCGGGTAAAAGAAAAGAAGCGCCGAACCGCGAAAGCGCCTGTCGGCGCAAGGGCCGCTCGCGGCGGCAAAAAATGGAGCCCGGGGCTTAAGCACGGTCCGACGCGGATACTCAGTATAGCTTGCGATGGGGCTCGCCGCGCCGGGGGAGGTGTGGTGTTGGCTGGTAGCTGATTGTTGGGGTGCGGTTGGTGGGTTTCTCCCTCAGTCATGGGCATCGCCCGTGACAGCTCCCTCATCAGAGGGAGCCTGGAGCGGGGTTACTCCAACCGTCCGCGACGCCAGAGGTTGGCACCGTGTTGGAAATCCTTGGCGGTGGCCATGAGGCTGCCGGCGGTGTGCATAAGGCGGGCGGCTTTGGTGCGCACGGCCTTCTCATCGGCATCCGAGGAGAAGCCGCCGTTGGCCTCGGCCCGGGTCACCATGCGCCGCGCCTCCACGCGCAAGCCCAACGCCACCACATCGGTAAACGCCGCCGCACGCTCAAGCGCCACGGCAAAATCGCCCACAAAAGCACCGGAGAGAATCGAATCGGCCAATCGCACGATGTCATCTTCACTGGGAGCCTGATCCACGCCGGCGATGGCGGAGGCGGTAGTGGCCACCGGCTCACCCAAGCGCCACAGATGCGCGATCGAGTCGCGATTCGATCGCATCCACGTACGCAACATATACAGTCGCCACAGCACACCAGGCAGCGAATCCGGCTCGGTATCGCTCCATAGTTCGGCGATTTCATCCACGCCGACCGTCTCCACCAACGTGAGCACCCGCTCAACAACCGCCGGGTCTTCGCTATGGCGCACACGATCCAGCAATGCGGCAGCAGACAGATGACTCATCTCGCTCAACGCCTGCGGGTCCATGCCACCGGCCAATCCATCGGCCACAGCCGGGTCGAGCTGAGCCGGGCGCGAGGGGCGTGAAGAACCCATGCGAGCAGGTCCGAATGCCGCTCCGGCCGCACGCAACGAGCCGAAGCCCGGGCCCAGACTGCCGGCGGCACCATTGTGCGCGGCATGAGCTGCAGCGGCAGCGGCCGAGGAGTTGGATGAATCAGGAAATGCGGGTCTAGTAGACAAGCGGTTGAACCTTCTGAATATCGATGATTTTGGGACCATGAGGCGTCGGAGTGACGAACAGCGCCACCGCCGTGCCGGTCGGCATGAACGGTGTCTTGGCGATCAGGCGTTTGCTCAGAGACGGCGCAACGCACATGCTGCGCAGGTGTCCGAACATACCACCAATCACCGGCCGGTGCATGCATATCGCTATGGGCTGACGGCGCTCAAGTGCGAACTCGATTTCGCTGAGTAGACACTCCCATGCGGTGTCCGGCGCAGCGGCGTATGCATCTTCGGTGAGCGGATCGAGATGAACCATGTCTCGTCCGGTCTGCCACGCGAACATCTCCAACGTCTCCTGGCAGCGCACCCAAGGCGACGTGGCCAGTCGGTTCGGATTGAAACACGCCAGCTCGCGGTTCAGCGCGTATGCCGCAGCCGCGCCGCGCGGCGTGATCGGACGGTTCTCGTCCGAGCCCTTCCACAGTTTGCGCGCTTCTGCCTTGCCGTGGCGCACGATAATCACCGGCACGGCGTCAAGCGCGCCCTCCTGCACCCGGTCAACGAATAGCGCAAGGATGTCCTTATCGGTGGAATGGCTGAGTTTCTTGCGGGCCTCAGCCGGCGTCAACCACAGGACTTCGTCGATTTCGCCGATGTCCGCCCGATGCACCGGGCCAAACGCATGGGTGCGCCGCAGATTGTCGATGGCGCTGATTGGCGTGGCCATCCAGAACTGGATGTGCTTGGTGTCCGCCGACCGATCCTTGGTATGGCGCTGTTTGCGGCCCTCTTCGGACAGCGGGTACTCGATGTCGCCCAGATAGGGACCGAGCTCCACGGGCAGGCCCGATTCCTCGCCGATCTCGCGCACGGCGGCATGCCGGTGTGATTCGTTTGGGTCGACCTTGCCTTTCGGCCAGCTCCAGTCGTCGTATTTCGGGCGATGCACGATGCACAGTTCGATGCGGTTGAGTACGTTGTCTGCTGTGGCTGGGCTGTCGGCCTGCGCCGGGTCCGGGGTGGAAGCCGCGTCCGATGCGCCGGGTGCTGCCGTGGTCTCGCCGTCAGAATCCGTGGTATTCGCGATGATGGTGCCATCGGTGGCAATATTGGATTTCGCTGATGGAGACGATGCCTGCGTCGGCTCGGCATCATCCTTCCACCGGTACAGAATACCGCCGGCGGCTTCCACGATTCGTCTCATACTGTTCGTACCCATCTCTTGTATTGTAGGTCACGTTGGACCGCTGCTACGTAGTTTTTGCGCGCTGAACAACGATGCCCGGCATCCTCTCGAAAGAGGAGCCGGGCATCGTAACCACCCTCAGTCAGCTCGTGCTGACAGGGAGCATCGAATGAAATCAGTTGTGCGAATTGGGGCGGCGCTGGTGCTTGCGAATCAGATATTCCTGACTGTCGACCAGCGGGCGGCCCTCGTCGTCCTTGGTGTGCAGCACATACGTGCCGTCGGGCTGCATGTGCCAGCTCATGGTGGAGTCGGCCATCTGCAGGTCCACGTACTTGATGAGCCCGTCGACCTGCTCCGGGGCGGTGACACGCACCAGAGCCTCCACACGGCGGTCAAGGTTACGGTGCATGAGGTCAGCCGAACCGATGTAGACCTCCGGGCCGGAAGCCGGACCCTCGCCGATCTGCGGGCCGTCCGCGTTGCAGAAGGCGTAGATGCGGGAGTGCTCCAGGAAGCGGCCGAGAATCGAACGCACGCGGATGTTCTCGGACAGGCCGGGAACGCCGGGCTTCAGAGCGCAGATGCCGCGTTCGACGATGTCGATCTTCACGCCGGCCTGAGAGGCACGGTACAAGGCGTCGATGGTCTTCTCGTCCACGATGGAGTTGACCTTGATCTTGATCCAGGCCTCCTTGCCAGCGCGGGCGGCGTCCTCCTCGCGGCGGATGCGCTGGATTAGACCGGTGCGCACGGTGCGCGGGGCCACCAGCAGACGGTGGAAGCTGGACTTTGGCGCGTAACCGGAGAGCTGGTTGAACAGACGAGTCAGATCCTGGCCGACCACCGGGTCGCAGGTCAGCAGACCCAGATCGGTGTACAGTCGCGCGGTCTTCGGGTTGTAGTTGCCGGTGCCTACGTGGCAGTAGCGGCGCAGACCGTCCGCTTCCTGACGCACGACCTCGATGAGCTTGCAGTGGGTCTTCAAGCCCACGATGCCGTACACCACGTGCACGCCGGCGCGTTCGAGCTTGCGGGCCCACGCGATGTTGGCGTCCTCGTCGAAACGAGCCTTGATTTCCACCAAAGCCAGCACCTGCTTGCCGGCATGAGCGGCGTCGATCAGGGCGTCGATGATCGGCGAGTTGGAGCTGGTGCGGTACAGGGTCTGCTTGATGGCCAGCACCTTCGGGTCCGCGGCGGCCTGCGCAAGGAAGGCCTGCACGGAAGTGGAGAAGGAGTCATAGGGGTGATGCAGCAGGATGTCGCGCTCGCGGATGGCAGCGAAAATATCCTGTGCGCGGGAGGACTCGACCTCGGCGATCTGACGGTTCGTGGTCGGCACGAACGGACGGTTCTTCAGGTCCGGGCGGTCCACGCTGCCGAGCTCAAAGAGCACGGTCAGGTCCAGCGGGCTGGGCAGACGGTATACCTCGTCCTGGCTCACGCCGAGCTGGTCGGCGAGCAGCTGGGAGAGGAAGGGGCTCGTGGTGTCCGTGATCTCCAGGCGGATCGGCGGTCCGAAGCGGCGGCGCAGCAGCTCCTTCTCCATGGCGTTGAGCAGGTTCTCGGCGTCATCCTCTTCCACGTCGATGTCCTCGTTACGAGTCACGCGGAAGGAGCGGGCCTCCTTGATGATCATGCCCGGGAACAGGGATTCCAGATGCGCGGCGATGAGCTTTTCCATGGCGATGAAGCCGTAACGCTCGTCCTTGGACTCCTCATCGGTCATGTCGTCCACCGGCACCAGGCGCGGCAGGTTGCCCGGGATCTTGACGCGGGCGAAGTGCGACTTGCCGGAGGCCGGGTTCTCCACAATCACGGCCAGGTTGATGGAACCGCCGGAAATGTAGGGGAACGGGTGGGCCGGATCCACGGCGAGCGGCGTCAGGACCGGGAACACCTGCTGGCGGTAGTAGCGCGAGAGGCGCTCCTGCTCGGAGGATGTGAGCTTGTCCCACGTCAGCAGGACGATGCGCTCCTTCTCCAATTCCGGCAGAATGGTGTCGATCGTGTAATGTGCGTGCTCGTCTTGCAGACGGTGTGCGGTCTCGCTGATCGCGCGCAGCTGCTGACGCGGGCTCAGGCCGGCGGCAGACGGCACGGCGATGCCCGAGTCGATACGGCGCTTCAGGCCGGCGACGCGGACCATGAAGAACTCGTCAAGGTTCGAGGCGAAGATCGCGGCGAAGTTGGCGCGCTCGAGCAGGGGCATGTCTTCGTTCTCCGCACATTCGAGCACGCGCTGGTTGAACTTGAGCCAGCTGAGCTCGCGGTCGAAGAAACGGTCCTTGGGCAGCGGTGCCTCGCCTTCCTGATCGACGCGGCGGTCGTTGTTGTCGTTTTCGGCAATATGCTCTGCGATTTGGCTGCGCAGAATTGCCTTCGAGGGTGCGTCAAATATCTGTGCCATAGCTTATATCGTAAGCTTTGGCGTGGCCGGAAAACGACTGAACGCGCCAGAATTCAACGGGTGTTCATGTTAGTTCGGTGTTGGTTGGTTTTGAGTGTGCTAGCGTCGCTCGCGACACGCCGTGAGCGGCGGTGAAACGAACGAAATCGAACATCGGACGGGTTCGATGTGAACGGTTCAGCTCGTTTTCCGATAGCCAGAAAGTGCGATTGAACAGTTGTGATAAAAAACGCACAACGACTCTCTGCAGGTTGCGAGAAACGGGAGTGATGAATAGATTATGAGGTACAAGAACAACTGAACAGAGCAGAGCCCACAAATAGTGTATGGTCACGAGGACTGTTACGTTGGACGGGCATTGGAAAGACTTACCGTTACAACGATGATGTTGTGCAGAGATTCTGCTCCAGTAGTTGAACTTGTAGAAAAGGCCCGCTCCGGCGGGCCTTTTCGTTTGTGTGTACAGTGGAGGGCATGACGGAAACACAGCGTACGCCAGAGGGGATGTCGTCGAAACCTCGTATCAAGCCGGCCGATGCCGAAGACGGCCGTCCGGTCTCTATCTCTGCGCGTCTCGGACGACTGCAATTCCACTATTCCGGCAAGTTCCGCGTGCTGCAGATTGCCGACATTCAGGATGGGCCGAAAGTCTCCAAAGACACCATCACCCTGATTGAGGCCAGCCTTGATGCCACACGGCCTGATCTGGTGATTTTCTCCGGCAACCAGATCGCCGGCTACGATCCGGCGTTCGCCGATTCATTCCGTAAACGTCGCTGGTGTGACGAACCTATTGCCGAATCCGCGCTGAACCATACCCGAGCGCTGGTGCGCAAGGCCATTGGCCAGTTCACTGAGCCGTTGGCGGCGCGCGTCATTCCGTGGGCTGTGACGTATGGCAACCATGATTTCCAATGCGGGCTAAGCAATGCGGAACTGGACGGTATCTATCGTGAGTTCCCCGGTTGTGTCAATCCGCCGAGTGAGACCTTGCCGAACCAGATTGCATATACCTGTGGAGCGGGTGGCGCTGTGCAGACGCCGTCTGGTGCCACTGGCTCCGGTGCGGGGATTACCGCGAAGGCTGATACGTTGGGCGTCGTTGACGATGCTGGTGCCGATGCTGTTGTGCCTTCTGCTGTGTCTTCCCCCACATCCGCAGTGGGTTCCGGTGAACCAGGCACCTTCGCGCTGCCGGTTATGGACGTTGACCATACGCGCAATGTGCTGGGTCTGGTCATTCTTGACTCCGGCGATTACGTGCATGGCGGCGGCTTCGGCACACCATCGCCCGCAGCGCTCGCCTTCCTGAACGCCGTGCCCGACCGTATCGGTGCGAAATCAATGGTGTTCCAGCACATGCCGATGCCCGAGTATTACAACGTGCTGAAGCCGGTGGCGGCCAACGCGGCGTTTGCCATGCAGGGCTATCGTTCGCACGCCGATACCTACTACGTGCTGGACGAATTGCAAACCCAGCCCGGCGGATATTTGGGAGAAGGCATATCCTGCCCTGATACGTCAGACGAATTCGAATTGCTGCGCGAGGGGTATTTCGGCGTCGTAGCTGGTCATGATCATCGCAACGGTTTCGTCGGCGAACATGAGGGTCTGTTGCTTATCGCTACGCCAACCTGCGGATTCAATACGTACGGACCGGCTCCGGCCAAACGCGCCACGCGATTGATCGAATTTGATATCCGTCACCCTTACGAGCCGCGTACGCAATTGCTGGAGTTTGGCGAACTGGTGGGCAAGCCCAGTTCCAAACGCGCCTACACCTATGCGGTGAACCAGACCACGCCTGGCGAGGGTGAGGGCGATGATTTGCTGCGCAAGCCGTCGCTATGGAGTCAACTGTCCGGTTTATTCAGGTAACCCGGTTTATTCAGGTAACTGTTCCTGATAGAGGCGGAAAGCGGCGCGAAGTATTCGAGGTTTCGGTGGCCTTCCGCTGTGTTGGACGATTAGTGGCAGAAATCCCGCGTCTCTTTCGTTGTGACGCGGGATTTCTGCCGGTTGGGCTATCGGTTGGATTGACTGGTATGTTTCAGCGAACGGCTTTGACCAGTGCCTCGGTGAGGTACTTGCCGGCGGCCATCACCAGCGGCGCATAGCGGCGTCCGGGAGCGGCGCCCATGCGGCCGGTCGGCCCAGAAATCGAGATGGCGGCGATGACCTGGCCGGAGGCGTTGCGGATCGGGGCGGAAATCGAGCACACGCCCTCTTCGCGCTCGTTCACGGACTCGGACCAGCCGCGCTTGCGTACGGCGGCCAGCTTGGTGGCGGTGAACTTGGCGTGGCGCAATCCCTGGTGCAGACGGTCGGAATCCTCCCAAGCCAGAAGAATCTGGGCGGCGGAACCGGCTTCCATCGACAGCATGGCACCCACGGGAATGGAATCACGCAGGCCGGAGGTGCGTTCCACAGCGGCGATGCACACGCGCTGATCGCCCTGGCGGCGGTAAATCTGCGCAGACTCGCCAGTACGATCGAGCAGGGTCTGCAGGATCGGGCCGGCGGCGGTCAGCAGACGATCCTCGCCTGCTGCGGCGGCAAGTTCGGCGAAACGGGAGCCGAGTACGAATCGGCCATGCTGGTCGCGCAGTACGAAACGGTGGCGTTCCAGTGCAATAGCCAAACGATGTGCGGTCGGTCGAGCGAGACCGGTGGCGGCCACAAGCTGGCCCAGCGTAGACGGGCCGGATTCCAGTGCGTCAAGAATCTTTACAGTTTTATCAAGGACGCCAACGCCGGAATGGATTTCCCCATCGTCCTTGGCGGTGGTGTCTTCAACCGGCTCGGACTTGGTCAAGCTGTTGTTCAATGGTTCTTCCCGGGAATCAGTCATAATAAGGGCGATTATGCCATCTCACATAGTGAAATGGCAAATCGGGGAAGTGTCTCACAGGGTGGCCATGAAGTTGAAAGGGCGTTCGTGGATGCCGAAGAGACATGTCTGGAGCGGAACCGAGTCATGACTAGGTCATGTTCGAGTCGGGTCCGAGTCATATTGAGGCCATCATTTGACCGTATCTCAATATCCGGCATGCTCATGGCCGGGCCCATCGCAAGCACATAGGCTAATACCACGAACAAGGCGCGAACACAATACCTCGCGCGGAATTTTTTGGAGGAATCACTATGGGAACGACACTGGCCGAGAAGGTCTGGGCCGATCATCTGGTGCGCAAGGGCAGCGACGGAGCCCCTGATTTGCTGTACATCGATCTGATGCTCATGCATGAGGTCACCAGCCCGCAGGCGTTTGAGGGCCTGCGCTTGGCCGGCCGCAAGCCGCGTCACGTGGATCAGCTCATTGCCACCGAGGATCACAACACGCCGACCGTTGATATCGATCGCCCGAACCCGGATGAGACGAGCGCGTTGCAGTTGACGACTTTGGAGAAGAACTGCAAGGAGTTCGGCGTGCGCCTGCACCCGCTGGGCGACGCCGATCAGGGCATCGTCCACGCGTTCGCCCCGATTCTGGGCCTGACCCAGCCGGGCATGACCATCGTGTGCGGTGATTCGCATACGTCGACGCACGGCGCGTTCGGCGCGCTGGCGTTCGGCATCGGCACTTCCGAAGTCGAACACGTGATGGCCACACAGACGCTGTCTCTGAAGCCGTTCAAGACCATGGCCGTCAACGTCAACGGCAAGCTGCCCGCGGACGCGACGGCCAAGGACATCATTCTGGCGATCATCGCCAAGATCGGCACCGGCGGCGGCCAGGGTTACGTGATCGAATACCGTGGTGAGGCGATTCGCAACCTCACCATGGACGAGCGCATGACCGTGTGCAACATGTCCATCGAGGCCGGTGCGCGTGCCGGCATGATCGCGCCGGACGAGACCACGTTCGAGTACCTGAAGGGCCGTCCGCACGCGCCGGAAGGCGAGCTGTGGGATCAGGCCGTGGCGTACTGGAAGACGCTGAAGACCGATGACGATGCCGTATTCGACAAGGTGGTGGATATTGACGCCACCAAGCTTGGTCCATATGTGACGTGGGGCACCAACCCCGGCCAAGGTCTGCCGATCACCGCCTCCGTGCCGGAGCCGGACAAGATCGCCGACGCCACCAAGCGTGCCGCCGCCGAACGTGCGATTACATACATGGGTTTGAAGCCAGGCATGCCGATCAAGGACATCGCCGTGGACACCGTGTTCATTGGTTCGTGCACCAACGGTCGTATCGACGATTTGCGCCAGGCCGCCGCGATCATGAAGGGTCACCACAAGGCCGAGAACATTCACCGCGTGCTCGTGGTGCCGGCCTCCTCCCGCGTGCGTCTGCAGGCGGAGAAGGAAGGCCTCGATAAGGTGTTCAAGGACTTTGGTGCCGAATGGCGTAACGCCGGCTGCTCGATGTGCCTGGGCATGAACCCCGACAAGCTGGTACCGAACGAGCGCTCGATTTCCACTTCGAACCGTAACTTCGAGGGCCGCCAAGGCAAGGGCTCGCGCACGCATCTGGCGTCGCCGGCCGTAGCCGCCGCCACCGCCATCCGCGGCACAATCTCGTCTCCCGCCGATCTCTGAGTCAATACACGTGAGCCCCCTCTGACGAGGGGCTGTCAGTCGAAGACTGACTGGGGGAGAGATCCCCGAAAGGAAAATTGTTATGGAAAAACTCACCACACTGACCGGCGTGGGCGTGCCGCTGCGCCGCTCCAACGTCGATACCGACCAGATCATTCCCGCTGTGTTCTTGAAGCGCGTGACCAAGTCCGGCTTCGATGACGCCCTGTTCTACGCATGGCGCCGAGACCCGAACTTCGTGCTCAACAAGCCGGAATACGCCGGTAAGGGCCAGATTCTGGTCGCCGGCCCCGAATTCGGCATCGGCTCCTCCCGCGAGCACGCCGTGTGGGCGCTGCACGATTACGGTTTCCGCGTGGTCATCGCGCCGAGCTTCGCCGACATCTTCTACGGCAACACCGCCAAGAACGGCGTGCTGGCCGCGATTATGCCGCAGGAGTCCGTCGAACTCCTGTGGAAGCTACTGGAGGAAGAGCCTGGTCGTGAGATGACTGTCTCGCTGGAGACCCGCACTGTCACTTGCGGCGACGTGACCCTGCCGTTCGAGGTCAACGATTACGTGCGTTGGCGTCTGATGAACGGCTACGACGATATCGATCTGACGCTGCAAAGAAGCATAAACCAGGGAAAATACTTTTTGATCTCCCGACTTCAAGGTTTTAAT
>OOBN01000943.1_pt1 | contig 23668 bp, 17 predicted proteins | sample 1671091 | NCBI WGS metagenome assembly OOBN01 (sample SAMN06348121, study PRJEB24527) | human gut metagenome | biome: human gut; feature: ankylosing spondylitis patient; material: feces | host: Homo sapiens | place: China | collected 2015-10 | reverse complement strand
AGGACACCGCCCTGGAGCGGCGCTTCCAGCCTGTCATCGTGGAGGAGCCCTCCATTGAGGACAGCGTGAAGATCATCGAGGGGGTGGCCCCCTACTACGAGGCCTACCACCAGGTGTCCATCTCCCCTGAAATGTGCCGCCTGGCCGTCACCATGAGCGAGCGGTACATCACCGACCGCTACCTGCCTGACAAGGCCATCGACCTGCTGGACGAGGCCTGCTCCAACGTGAACCTGAAAAACCGGACCCTGGCCCGGGAGGCGGAGATCTCCAAGGAGATGGCCGATCTGGCCAAGGAGAAGGAGGTCATGATGGCCGCCGACACCGAGGAGGCCTATGCCCGCCTGGCCAACATCCGCAGCATGGAGCTGCGCCTGGAGGCCGAGCAGCACCAGCTCCAGCAGCAGGGCGTCCCCGCCCTGACGGCGGAGCACCTGGCCAATGTCATCGAGCTTTGGACCAACATCCCCGCCAGCCGCATCCAGGAGCAGGAGTTTGAGCGGCTCTCCAAGCTGGAGGACCGGCTGAAGGAGCACATCGTGGGCCAGGACGAGGCGGTCCACGCGGTGGCCGCCGCCATCCGCCGGGGCCGGGTGGGCATCAGCCCCAAGCGCAAGCCCGTGTCTTTCATCTTTGTGGGCTCCACCGGCGTGGGCAAGACCGAGCTGGTCAAGCAGCTGGCCCAGGACCTGTTCAACGCCCCCGAGTCTCTGATCCGGCTGGATATGTCGGAATTTATGGAGAAATACGCCGTCTCCCGGATCATCGGCTCCCCTCCTGGGTACGTGGGCTATGACGAGGCGGGCCAGCTCACCGAGAAGATCCGCCGGAAGCCCTACTCGGTGGTTCTCTTTGACGAGATCGAGAAGGCCCACCCGGATGTGCTGAATATTCTCCTTCAAATTCTGGACGACGGACACATCACCGACGCCCACGGCCGAAAGGTCAACTTTGAAAATACCGTCATCGTGATGACCTCCAACGCCGGCAGCAACACCAAGGTGGGCTCCGTGGGATTCAACCGCACCGCCGACGAGCAGGGAAAGGACCGGGCCATGAAGGCCCTCCAGGACTTCCTGCGGCCCGAGTTCATCAACCGGGTGGACGAGATCGTCTACTTCCACCAGCTCACCGAGGACAACTTCAAGGCCATCGCCGGCCTGATGCTCAAGGAGCTGAAGGACTCCCTGGCCGAGCGGCACATCTCCCTCACCTGGGAGGACAGCCTGCTGGACTACCTGGTCAAGAAGTCCTACTCCGCCGCCTACGGCGCCCGGAACCTGCGCCGTCTCATCCAGAAGGAGCTGGAGGACGCCATCGCCGAGCGGATCATCAACAGCTGGCAGCACCCGGTCAGCCAGATCAACGTCTCCTCCGACGGGGACAGCCTGATTCTGACCACGGTTTGATCCTTTTCAGCAGGCCGCCCGAGGGCGGCCTGCTTTTCTTATCAGGTAAGAAGAAGGCAGACGGCGCGTCCGGGAGGCCGCGCCCTACAGGTATCATACCCCACGGGGGACGGGCGGCCACATGAGGCCACCCCTACGGCGTACCCGGAAGCCGTTTCTTCTTTTCGTAAGGGCCGGACACTGGCCGGCCCGCTGAGGGGTTCCTGCCATTCCGGAGCCCACCCTCATCCGCCTCGCATGTGTTCGGCACCTTCCCCCTGAAAGGGGGAAGGCTTTCGGGCGGCTGATAGCCGCCCCTACGGAGATATCCGAATGTCCCAGACCGGCCCGCGGGAGGGGCACACCCCAGGGTGGCTTCTCTTGCCCCTGCGGGGCAATTCACCTTCAGCCCCTCCCCTACAGCTTTCAAGAAACTCTTCCGGGATGGGGTAGGGGAGGCCCTTGGGCCTCCCGCCGGGATTCGTACCAGCCACCACCTACTCGGCACAGCCAGGCGCGGCTGTGAGACCGCACCAACAACAATTTTGGAACAGCCAGGCCCCAGTGGGCCGGCGGGAATTTAGACACTCACTCAGATTTTGCGCGCCGGAAATTTTGCAATTCTTAACAGGTACGCGTCCGCCGTAACGGGGTCCGGGGAAAGGTGACTATGAGCACGAAGTGCTCATCGGAGCCGTCCCCGGCGGCGTTTTGGTGACTTTGCCGCCGCGGGCAAAGTCACTCGCCGCCCGCAGGCGGCGAAACTCCCCTTCGCAGCAAAACGGTAAAACCTGAGCAGCGCTCCATCTCTGCGAAGCGTGTTTGAGAAAGAGTGTAAAAATGTTAAAATTAAGGAATAATTCTGGAGAACTCCCCAGAGAACTTGTCAAAGTCCGGAAAACTGGCTATAATATTCTTGGGTAAATATCGGAATGTGAAACATGCGCCGGATTCCGGCGAATCAAAACAGAATGGGAGGTGTAAGCAGTGTTTCACATTGGGGACAAGGTTGTCCACCCCATGCACGGAGCGGGCATCGTGGAGAGTATTGTACAGAAGAAGGTCAACGGCGTGACGCGGGATTACTACATCCTGAAGCTGCCAGTGCGGGCAATGGTGGTAATGGTCCCTGTGGAACACTGTGAAGAGATCGGCGTGCGGCCCATTGTGGACCGGGCTCTGGCCGACCGGGTGCTGGATGAGATGGCCTCTCTCCATGTGGAGATGACCAATAACTGGAACCGGCGCTATCGGGAGAACATGGAGCGGCTCAAGAGCGGCGACCTGTTCCAGGTGGCCCAGGTGGTGAAGGGGCTCATGCTCCGGGACGTGGACCGGGGACTGTCCACTGGAGAGCGGAAGATGCTCCACTCCGCCAAGCAGATCTTGATTTCGGAAATTGTCATGTGCCAGAGCAGCAGCTATGAGGACGTGGAGGAGCGGATCAACCAGGCCCTGGCGTAATCACACAACAGGAAAACGCATAGACTGGACAAGGGGGAGCCGAAGGGCTCCTCTTTTGCGGAGGAGGAACAAGAGGATGGCAGGTCTTCTTTCCCGGCTGGGCCGGAAGAAATCGGTACATATCTGGTCCGCCGTGGTGGTGGCGGCCGGGAGCGCCCGGCGGATGGAGGGCATCGACAAGGTGCTCACCACCCTGGGGGAGCTGCCGGTGCTGGTGCACACCCTGCGGGTGTTTCAGCAGTGCCCGGACATCGCGGAGATCATCGTGGTCACCCGGGAGGATCTGATGGTGGAGGTGGGCAGCATCTGCCAGGACTTTGCCCTCACCAAGGTGCGCAAGGTCATCAAGGGCGGCAAGGAGCGCATCCACTCGGTCCAGGCCGGGCTGAGCGAGGTGCGGGAGGACGCGGAGCTCATCGCCATCCACGACGGGGCCCGGCCCCTGCTGCCGCCCGAGGTGCTGGAGGAGGTCCTCCACAGGGCGGCCCAGACCGGGGCGGCTGCCCCGGCGGTGCCCATCACCGACACGGTGAAGCGCTCGGAGAACGGCCTGGCGGTGGAGACGGTGGACCGCTCCACCCTGTTTGCCGTCCAGACCCCTCAGGTGTTCCAGGCCGACCTGATCCGGGCGGCGGTGCAGAAGGCCCTGGAGGACGGGGAGGTGCTCACCGACGACTGCGCCGCCGTGGAGCGGCTGGGCATGAAGGTGTCCCTCACCCGGGGGAGCCGGGAGAATTTGAAGCTGACCACCCCCTTTGACCTGATCGTGGGGGAGGCCATTTTGGACGCGCGGGAGAGGGGAGAGCTGGGATGACCATGCGCATTGGACACGGATACGACGTACACCGGCTGGTGGAGGGCCGGAAGCTGATCCTGGGCGGAGTGGAGGTACCCCACACCCTGGGACTGCTGGGCCACTCGGACGCGGACGTGCTCACCCACGCGGTGATGGACGCCCTGCTGGGAGCGGCGGCCCTGGGGGACATCGGAAGGCACTTCCCGGACACCGACCCGGCCTACGCGGGGGCGGACAGCCTGAAGCTGCTGGACCATGTGGTGGAGCTGCTGGAGAAGAAGGGGTACCAGGTGGGCAATGTGGACGCCACTATTTTGGCCCAGAAGCCCAAGCTGGCCCCCTATATTGAAAAAATGCGGGACAACCTGGCCGCCCGGATGAAGGTGGAGCCGGACCAGGTGAACGTGAAAGCCACCACCGAGGAGAAGCTAGGCTTCACCGGCGCCGAGGAGGGCATCGCCGCCCACGCCGTCGCCCTACTTTCTTTGAAAAGAAAGTAGCAAAGAAACTTGATGCGAAACTTCGTTTCGCCTCGTGAGTTTATACATGCCGTGCAGGCATAAGAATTTTGTGGGAAACCTCTCGCAAAACTGAAGAATCAAAATTTGCAGGTTCTTAACAAAAAAACTTCATTTCCGCCTTGACAGGGAAACCCATGGCTGGTATACTAGCTTCACGGAAGCAAAAGGGAGTAGTGCAGGGCCGCTGTCAACATCCCGGCTTGAAATGCAAGCCTGGCAGCGGACGCCGAGAATTTCGGTTACAAGACTTTTGCGTAAGCGTTTGATTACAGACGTTTGCGCAGAAGTCTTTTTTTCTTTGTATCCCGCTCTGATCCCGGACGACCGCTTCTAAAATGCAAACCAGATCCGCTGAGGCTGCATAGTCCAGCGGAGGGAAGGAGAGACGTGTCCATGGAGTCCAGATATTACAGTCAGACCCCCGAACAGGTCTTAGCGGCCGTGGAGAGCAGGGAGGAGGGCCTCACTTCCCGTCAGGCTCAGGAGCGGCTGGAGCGATTCGGCCCCAACGCGCTGCGGGAGGAGAAAAAGAAGCCGGTGTGGCAGGTGTTCCTGGAGCAGTTCAAGGACCTGCTGGTGGTGATTCTCATTGCCGCCGCTGTGATCTCCATGCTGTCCGGCAATGTGGAGAGCACCATTGTCATTTTTGCGGTGCTGATCCTCAACGCGGTGCTGGGCACCGTCCAGCACTGCAAGGCGGAAAAATCCCTGGAGAGCTTGAAGGCCATGTCCGCCCCCACCGCCCGGGTGCTCCGGGACGGAGAGCGGCTGGTGATCCCCTCCGCCCAGATCGTCCCCGGCGATATTGTGGAGCTGGAGGCGGGGGATATGGTGGTGGCCGACGGCCGCATTCTGCATAACTACTCCCTGAAAGTGAACGAGAGCTCCCTCACCGGCGAGAGCGAGGGGGTGGAGAAGACCGAGGCGGTCATTGAAGGGGACAAGGTGGCTCTGGGGGACCGGAAAAACCTGGTGTTCTCCGGTTCTCTGGTCACCTATGGCCGGGCCCTGGTGGTGATTACCGGCACCGGCATGGACACCGAGCTGGGAAAGGTGGCCGCCCTGATGAACCAGACCCAGCGGCGGAAAACACCCCTCCAGGAGAGCCTGGACCAGTTCAGCCGCCGGCTGGCCATGATCATCCTCATCATCTGCGTGGGCGTGTTCGCCCTGTCCCTGTACCATGCGGGAGGGTTCGGCACCCAGGCCATTCTGGACTCTCTCATGTTTGCCGTTGCCCTGGCGGTGGCCGCCATCCCCGAGGCCCTCAGCTCCATTGTCACCATCGTCCAGGCCATGGGCACCCAGAAGATGGCCCGGGAGAACGCCATCATGAAGGAGCTCAAGGCGGTGGAGACCCTGGGGGCGGTGTCGGTGATCTGCTCGGACAAGACGGGCACTCTCACCCAGAACAAAATGACCCCCCAGACCGCCTTTGTAGACGGGGAGCTCATTTCCTGCCAGGAGCTGACGCTGGAGAACCCCATTCACCGGCGGCTGGTCCGGACCGCCATCCTGGCCAGCGACGCCACCACCGACGAGGAGAAGGGGACCGCCGTGGGCGACCCCACCGAGGTGGCCCTCATTATGATCGGCGACCGCATGGGCATTGAGGAGCGGGCCTACCGGGCCCAGTACCCCCGCCTGTGCGAGCTGGCCTTTGACTCCGACCGGAAGCTCATGTCCACCCTCCACGTGCTGGAGGAGGGGGAGACGGTGATGCTCACAAAGGGGGCCCTGGACGTGCTGCTGGACCGGTCTGTGAGCCTGCTCACCTCGGAAGGGGTCGTAGAGCTCACGCAGGAGCGGCGGGAGCAGATCCTGGCGGTGAACCAGGCTCTGTCCAGCCAGGGGCTGCGGGTGCTGGCCTTCGCCTTTCGGGGGATGCCGGGATCCAGGCAGGTCACCCTGGAGGATGAGCGGAACTATACCTTCATCGGCCTGATCTCCATGATCGACCCGCCCCGACCGGAGGCCGTTCAGGCGGTGGCCGACGCCAAGCGGGGCGGCATCCGCACCGTGATGATCACCGGCGACCACAAGGTCACCGCCTCCGCCATTGCCAAACAGATCGGCATTCTCCAGGAGGGAGACGAGGCCCTGTCCGGTGGTGAACTGGACGAGCTGGACGACCAGGCGCTGGACCGGAAGCTGGAGCACGTGTCCGTCTACGCCCGGGTGTCCCCGGAGCACAAGATCCGCATTGTCAACGCCTGGAAGCGCAAGGGAAAGATCGTGGCCATGACCGGAGACGGGGTGAACGACGCCCCCGCCCTCAAGTCTGCGGACATCGGCGTGGCCATGGGCATCACCGGCACCGAGGTGTCCAAGGACGCCGCCGCCATGATTCTGGCCGACGACAACTTTGCCACCATTGTCAAGGCGGTGGTCAACGGCCGGGGCGTGTATACCAACATCAAAAATGCCATCACCTTCCTGCTCTCGGGGAATATGGCGGGCATTTTCAGTGTGCTGGTCACCTCGATTCTGGGCCTGCCCAATCCCTTTTTGCCGGTCCACCTGCTGTTCATCAACCTGCTGACAGACTCCCTGCCCGCCATCGCCATCGGGGTGGAGCCCGCCACCGGCGACCTGCTCTCCCAGAAGCCCCGGGACCCCAAGGAGCCCATCCTGAGCCGGTCCCTTATGGGCCGAATCGGCGTGTACGGCCTTCTCATCGCCGCCGCCACCATGGCCGCCTACTTTATGGGCCTGAACAGCGGGGGGAGCGCCCTGGCCATGACGCTGGCCTTTGCCACCCTCACCCTGGCCCGGCTGTTCCACGGCTTCAACTGCCGGGGGCGGCAGTCTATCTTTGCCCTGGGCTTTCTGAGCAACAAGGCCAGTCTGGCCGCCTTCTGCGCGGGGGTCGTGCTACTGGCGGCGGTGCTGTTTGTGCCCTTCCTGAGCGGCCTCTTCCAGGTGGCCCCCTTTACCATGGAGCAGATCGGCCTGTGCGCCCTGCTCGCCCTATTGCCCACTGTCGTCATCCAGATCGGCAAGTGTGTTGGTCTGCGATGACCATCTTCCTTTCCTTTCTTTTGCAGAGGCGGTCCCGGTGCGGGGCCGCCTCAATTTTTGCGCCGTCAAATAGAACAGAGCCCCTCCGGAGCGGCCGGAGAGGCTCTGTTTACCCATCGACTTATATCGGAAGGAAAGACACCGCCCACTGAAACACCGGCCCGAAAACCAGGGCAGGGAGGAGGTTGGCCACTTTAAACTTGGTGCCGAAGCACAGGTTGACCCCCACGCAGAAGATGAGCATATTTCCCAGGAAGGACAGATTGGCGATGACCCCATCGCTGAATACCGGGGCCACTAGCCCGGCGCAGAGGGTAACCGCCCCCTGGAGCACTCCCACCGGCAGGGCGGAGAAGATGGCCCCTTTACCGTAGATGGAGGCAAAGATCATCACGATCATAAAGTCCAGGATGGATTTGGTGTACAGGGTGGCCGCGTCGCCGGTGAGGCCGTCCTGGATGGAGCCCACAATGGCCATAGCCCCGATGCACACGGTGAGGGAGGCGGTGACAAAGCCCTGGATGAACTGGCTGTCGCCGCCCCGGTCGGCCTTGGCTTTCAGCCAGGCCCCCAGCTGCTCCATACGCCGGTCCAGGTCGATGAACTCGCCCGCCAGCGCCCCCAGCGCCAGGGCCAGGATCATGGCCAGGGTTTTGCCCGTGCCGGCGGAGGAGAGGACGCCGTTTTCCGCGGTCAGCATCCCCGCCAGCGCCCCCGAGGCCCCGATGAACAGGGTGGCCAGCCCCAGAGCCTTCAAAATACCCTCCTGGTAGTGCTCTTTCAGGCCGCCCTTGGCCAGCAGGCCCAGTGAGCCGCCCACTATAATGGCCAGGACGTTGGCGATGGTTCCCGTGCCGATCATGGAGAATTCCCCCTGTCAATTCCGTTATGTCCTTTGAAATTATAGCAGGTTTTCCCGGGAAGGGAAAGGGAGCACGCGAAAATAGACTGGACAAGCGGCGGTAGGCAGCTGTTCGCCGCTGTTTAAAGTGGGGGCGGCTCGAAAGCAAGGGGCCGTCGGGACAGGGGCGGCGCGGACTGCGGCCGCTGCGGGCAGTGTGTCAGAGCATCGCGCGGCGGATGGCTCCAGCGCAGATACAGACCGGACCACTGGGGCGGTTTTGCTTCCTAAGCATACCTGTGGTTTTCCGTTGACAGGACCTTTGGGCCCGTGGTAAGATAAGAAAAACAATCAACCCACACTGAAGAGAAGGGAGGCACAAATCGTCCGCCGCTGGAGGGGAGCCTTGAAAACCAGAAAAGCCGCCGGGGAGGGCGGCTATGAATTTGGAGGCGTTGGTCAACAAAATAAAAATTTTGTTGACCTAGGAGGAGGCAAAATGGCCCCTCTCCCGGGTTTTCCCGGATTTCAGGCCCTTGGAGCCTATGGCGCTCCAGGTCCGGCTTCTTTTCTTTTGCAGCACGATTTGATTACTTGTGACTGATTATCGCACTGATGCACCGCCCATTCTGCGGGATTTCCTGGTCTACCACGAGACCATCCAGGGCCACTCCCGCCGGACCGTGGACGAATATTTTCTGGATCTGCGGAACTTTTTCCGCTTCCTCAAGCTGGACAAAGGCCGCGTCGCCCGCAATACGCCGCTGGACCAGATCTCCATTGACGACGTGGATCTGGAGCTTGTCAGCTCCGTCACCCTCAGCGACGTGTACTCCTATATGAACTACCTGTCCCGGGACCGGATCGTCCATCCCAACAGCCCGGACGCACACAGCGGGCTCTCCGCGCCCGCCCGGGCCCGTAAGGTGGCCGCCATCCGCTCCTTTTATAAGTACCTCACCAACAAGGCCAAGCTGATCTCCGAAAACCCCATGCAGGACCTGGACTCGCCCCATCTGAAAAAGTCGCTGCCCCGATACCTGGATCTGGAAGAAAGTGTAAGCCTGCTGGACCACGTGGACGGGGCCAATCAGGCCCGGGATTACTGTATCCTAACTCTGTTTTTAAACTGCGGCCTGCGGATCTCTGAGCTGGTGGGGCTGAACGTCGCCGACGTGCGTGGCAATCAGCTGCGGGTGCTGGGCAAGGGCAACAAGGAGCGGATGCTCTTTCTCAACGAGGCCTGCCAGAGCGCGCTGGAGGACTGGCTCACCGAGCGGAGCATGCTCACCCTGGTGGACCAGAACGCCCTCTTTGTGACCTTGCAGAACCGGCGGCGCATCTCCCGGGCGGCGGTTCACAAGCTGGTGAAGAAGCACCTGGCCGCCGCCGGTCTGGACAGCACCCAGTATTCCGCCCACAAACTGCGCCACACAGCCGCTACCCTGATGCTACAGAACGGCGTGGATGTGCGCACCCTACAGGAGGTGCTGGGCCACGACCACCTGAACACCACCCAGATCTACACCCACGTGGACAACGACGATTTACGCACGGCCGCCCGGGCCAATCCCCTGGGAAAGGTAAAAAAACGGGGAAAATTGGAAGAAAACGGGGAGAATGGGGAAGAAAACACCTAGCCTCTCCCCTTCCCACCTGCCATCAAAAAAATGAAAAAGGGCCAGAGGATTGTTCCTCTGGCCCTTGCTGGATTTCGGGATTTATACGCGGATCAGCTCATAGCTACGGCTGCCCAGGCCGATCTTTTCGGCGTGCTCCAGACAGCTCTTCCAGTCGGTCTCCGGGGTGGTGTTCTTGAAGTGGTCGTGGTGGTCGCAGAAGCCTTCGGCGTGCATGTTGTCGTCCAGCAGGCTGCCGGGGATGGGCTCCTGCTTCAGGCAGGCGTCGGCGCAGGCCTGATCCAGGGCCACCGGGTCAAAGGAGGCGAACATGCCCACATCAGGCAATATGGCCATGTCGTTCTCCCCGTGGCAGTCGCAGTAGGGAGAGACGTCGATGACCAGGCTGATGTGGAACTGGGGCCGCCCGTCCACCACCGCCTTGGCGTACTCGGCCATCTTCCGGTTCAGATCCGGGATGGCCGCGTCGTTCTCCGCCGAAATGGCGTCGAAGTTACAGGAGGCGATGCACCGGCCGCAGCCCACGCACTTGCTGTGGTCGATGGAGGCTTTCCGGTCCTCCCCATAGGAGATGGCGTCCTGGGCACACTGCTTGGCGCACTGGCGGCAGCCCACGCAGCGCTTGGCGGAGACGTTGGGCTTTCCTGCCGCGTGCTGTTCCATCTTGCCCCGGCGGCTTCCGCAGCCCATGCCGATGTTCTTAATGGTCCCGCCAAAGCCGGTCATCTCGTGGCCCTTGAAGTGGCTCAGGCTGATGAAGATGTCCGCGTCCATGATGGCCCGGCCGATCTTGGCGGTCTTCACATACTCCCCGCCCTGAACCGGGACCTCAATGTCGTCGCTCCCCTTCAGGCCGTCGGCGATGATCACCTGACAGCCGGTAGAGTAGGGGGTGAAGCCGTTCTCATAGGCGCTCTCAATGTGCTCCAGGGCGTTTTTCCGCCGCCCGGGGTACAGGGTGTTGCAGTCGGTCAGGAAGGGAAGGCCGCCCAGGGACTTGATCACGTCGGCCACCCGCTTGGCGTAGTTGGGCCGCAGGTAGGTCAGGTTGCCCGGCTCCCCAAAGTGGATCTTGATGGCGGTCATCTTGTGGTCAAAGTCGATGTCGCCGATTCCGGCGGCGCGGATCAGCTTCTCCAGCTTGTCCAGCTGGCTGACGCCGATCTGGGTGCGCAGGTCGGTGAAATAAACTTTGGATGTTGGCATCTTGGTTCTCTCCTCACATTTTTTGAAGTGGCAAAAATACTTTTTCTATTGGTCAGAAGCGGGAAAAGACAACGCCCCGCTTGGTCTCGATCACCCCAGGCACAATGGCGCAGAAGGAGCCCGCCACGATCAAAATGATCCCCAGCAGCATATTCAGAGGGATCTCCTCCCCGTGGAGGGCCCAGGCCAGCACCGGGGACAGGGCTGGCTTGAAGAAATAGACCAGAGAGACAATACTGGCCGGCTGGTACTCCATGGCCATGAAGTAGGCGCAGAAGCCCACACCCGCCACACCAGCGGACACATACAGCACCACGGGCAGGTTTTCCAGGGTATATCCGGCAAACAGCGGAATGTTGGCAAAGGCGGGCAGTCCCGCCGCGGTGATGGCCTGGGCCGCAGCCGGGATGTGGGTGAGGCCGATGAACACCAGGATGATCAGACTGCCGAACAGGAATCCAAAGCAGGTGACCACCGAGCCGCCGAACTGGGCCACTTTTTTCTTTCCCATGACCCCGTAAATGGCAAACAGGATGGTGGCCGCCAGGGCCAGCACCACGCCGAAGGGGTCCAGACGGGTCTCAAAGGGGTTGATGATGGCCACGGTCCCCAGCACCTCCAGCACCAGGGCGGCGATGTGGCGGCCCCGGATGGCCTCGCCCAGGAACAGAAAGGCCAGGAAGGTGACGAACACCGGGTTGCAGCTGAACAGGACGGCCACTACCCCGGAGTCCACGTAGTTCACCGACAGCTGATAAATAGGCATACAGATGGCGATACCCACCAGGCCCAGCAAGGCGAAATAGGCCACGCTTTTCCGGTCCAGAGACAGCCCCCGCTTTTTCAGCGTCCGCCAGGCCAGCGGGGCCAGGAACAGAAAGCCGATGAAGAAGCGGGCAAAGGTGAGCTGGACGGAGTTGATCTCCCCCGCGATATACTTCAAGGCCACCTCAAAAGTGCTGAACATGATGGTGGCGATGGCAATAAAGATGTACCCCTGTTTCATATCCGCTCCCCTTTTCTCTCCAGCGTAGGAAACGGGCGGACCGCAACACGGCCCGCCCGCCGGCAGAGTTGATTATAGCACAAAATCAGGGACTTGAACAGAGCGGAGCCGGTCAGTCCAGAAGATTTTGGAACTCCTCCTCGGTGAGGACGGGAATTCCCAGCTCCTGGGCCTTTCTAAGCTTGGAGCCCGCCGCCTCCCCGGCCACCACATAGGTGGTCTTTTTGGATACGGAGGAGGCGGACTTGCCCCCCCGCTCCTCGATGAGGGCGGAGGCCTGGTCCCGGGTGAAGTGCTCCAGCGAGCCGGTGAGCACAAAGGTCATGCCCGCAAAGCGCTGGTCGCTCCCCTGCTCAGCCGCCGTCATGTTCACCCCGGCCTCCTTCAGGCGGGCGATGAGGTGCTGGCTCTGAGGGCTGGCAAACCAGTCCAGGACGCTCTGGGCAGTGATGGCTCCGATGTCGTCCACAGCGGTGAGCTCCTCCAGGGCGGCGCTCTGGATGGCGTCCAGGGTGTGGAACCGGGCGGCCAAAATTTTGCCCGCCTTCTGCCCCACCTGCCGGATGCCGAAGGCGTACAGCAGCCGGGACAGGTCCTGCTCCTTGGAGCGCTCGATGGCGGCAATCAGATTCTGGGCGGACTTCTTGCCCATCCGCTCCAGAGGCTCCACGTCCTCCGCCTTCAGGAAGTACAGGTCCCCGGGGGTCTTGACCAGCCCGGCGTTCACCAGGTTCTCCACCACGGCGATGCCCAGGCCCTCAATGTCCATGGCGTCTCTTGAAGCGAAGTGGGCCAGGTTCCGCAGCAGCTGGGCGGGGCACTCGGCCCCGGTGCAGCGGATGTGGGCCCCGTCCTCGTCCCGCTCCACGGGGGCCCCGCACACGGGGCACACCGTGGGAAACACATAGGGGACGGTCCCCTGGGGCCGCTTCTCCCCTACCACGGACAAAATCTCCGGGATGATCTCCCCCGCCTTGCGCACCAGCACCGTGTCCCCGATGCGCACGTCTTTCTCCGCAATAAAGTCCTGGTTGTGGAGGGTGGCGTTGGTGACGGTGGTCCCCGCCAGCCGCACCGGCTCCAGCACCGCCTTGGGGGTGAGCACCCCGGTGCGGCCCACCTGGATGACGATGTCCACCACCTTGGAGGGCTTCACCTCCGGGGGGTACTTATAGGCCGCCGCCCACCGGGGGAACTTGGCGGTGCTGCCCAGGGTCTCCCGCTGGCTCAGGTCGTTGACCTTGATGACCGCCCCGTCGATATCAAAGGGGAACTCCTCCCGGTTTTCCCCGATGGCGGCCACCCGGTCCACCGCCTCCTCGATGGTGGCCGCGCTGTAATGGGGAATCACTTTAAAGTTCTTGGATTTCAAATAGTCCAGTGTCTCCAGGTGGGTACGGAACGTCTCCCCCTCCGCCCACTGGACGTTAAAGACCGCGATGTCCAGCTTTCGGGAGGCGGCCACCTTGGGGTCCAGCTGCCGCAGAGAGCCGGCGGCGGCGTTCCGGGGGTTTGCAAAGAGAGCCTCTCCCCTTCTCTCCCGCTCCTCGTTGAGGGCGTGGAACACCTTTTTGGGCATATAGACCTCCCCCCGGACAATGAGCTGGCTGGGGGCGTCCGGGATGCGCAGGGGGATGGACTTCACCGTCCGCAGGTTTTCGGTCACGTCCTCCCCCACCTGGCCGTCCCCCCGGGTGGCCCCCCGGACAAACAGGCCGTTCTCATACTCCAGCGCCACGGACAGGCCGTCCACCTTGGGCTCCACGTCGTATACCGCGTTGGGGACCACGCCCTTCACCCGCTGGTCGAACTGGCGCAGCTCGTCATAGTCAAATACGTCCTGGAGGGACTCCAGGGGCACCTTGTGGACCACCTGGGCAAAAGACTCCAGGGGTTTTCCGCCCACCCGCTGAGTGGGGGAATCGGGGGTGATGAGCTCGGGGTGCTCCCCCTCCAGCTCCTCCAGCCGGCGGAGCTTGTGGTCGTAGTCGTAGTCCGACATACTGGGGTTATCCTGTACATAGTACTCGTAGTTGGCCTGCTCCAGCTCCCGGCGAAGGGCCTGGATCTCCTCTTGAATGTCCATCAAAGTTCCTCCTGCGTTTGTCTTGGTGGGGATTTCATGCGATATATCGGGTTGTAGAGTGTCTCCGATAGCCCGTGAACGAGCGGCCCTGCGTGGCCGACTCTGCGACAAATCAGCGGGGTGTGCGTAGGGGCGGATATGATCCGCCCGTATCCAATTCACTGTGGGTACAGCGGGCGGCTGATAGCCGCCCCTACAACTAAAATTCCCCGTTTTGTAAAAAGATCTGGGGCACCTGCCCCACAATGACGGTCTCGGCAATGGGGATCTGGGTCTCGCACACCGTCCCCACCGCTCCGCCGGGGAGCATGAGGGTCAGGGGGACCGCAAGCTCCAGGTCAATCTTGTGCAGGGTCTGGTTCACCCCGGCGGAGGAGAACTGGCTTTGAAACTCCCCCTCCACCGTGCCCACCGTCATGGCGTGGACCTTCATGGGGGGCCCCAGCCCCCAAAGCAGGTCCAGATCCACCAGACTGCCCAGGGGAATCTGGATCTGGGACACGTCCACCCCGTCCAGGGCCTCCAGCACCACTCCGATCAGCTCCGCCCGGAGCTGATTCATAGCCGCCGTGTTGGTGGTCAGGGCGGTGATGGTCCCCGCGGAGTCCCGCTGGATGGTCACCAGATCTGAGTAGGTGATTTCCTCCTCCCCCAGCTGTTCCCAGATGGCGTGCTCGATCACCCCGGCGATGGTGTTTTGTGCCTGGGCCTGGGCCGCCGTCACCACCATGGGCCGCAGCCGGGCCTCCAGAAAGCCGATGACCGCGGCGGCCAGAAGAACGCCCACCAGCAGGGTCACCTGCCAGGGTTTGGGCCGCCTCCAGCGCGCCCGCACGGGAGCCGCCCCGGAGCGCCCTCCCCTCCATCCGCGGGGGCGCAGCGGGCGCCGGGACCGGAAATACCGCCGCAGCCGCCAAAGCAGGTCCATACGCCTCCCCTCCCATCAAGAGAGGATATGCGCCCGGCGGCTTGGCCTATTTCAATTTTTAGTGGTTCAGCAGCTCCTCCACCGCCAGCAGGACCCCCAGCTTGCCCGACTCGAAGGTGAGGCCGCCCTGGAGGTACACGGTGTAGGGCTCCCGCATGGGGGCATCGGCGGACAGCTCGATGGACGCCCCCTGGATGAAGGCGCCCGCCGCCATGATGACCTGGCAGTCGTAGCCGGGCATGTCCCAGGGCTCCGGGGTGACGTAGGAGTCCACCGGGGCTCCGAACTGGATGCCCTTGCAGAACTTCTTCAAAGCCCCGGGCTCCTTCATGTGGATCATCTGGATGATGTCGTGGCGCACCGCCGAGGACACCGGCTCGGTCTCATAGCCCAGGAGTTCCATCACCCGGGCGGCGAACACGGCGGTCTTCACCGCCTGGGCCACCGTGTGGGGGGCCAGAAACAGGCCCTGGTACAGCAGGCGGTTGTTCCCCAGGGTGGAGCCGCACTCCGCCCCGATGCCGGGCACCGTCAGGCGCATGGCGGCTCCCTCCACCAGGTCCCGCCGCCCGGCGATGTAGCCGCCGGTGGGGGCCAGGCCGCCGCCGGGGTTTTTGATGAGGGACCCTACTACCAAGTCAGCCCCCACGTGGGTGGGCTCGATGGTCTCCACGAACTCCCCGTAGCAGTTGTCCACGATGACCGCCGCATTGGGGTTGGCCTCCTTGATCACGCGGCACATCTCCCCGATCTCCGCCACCGACAGGGAGGCACGGGTGGAGTACCCCTTGGAGCGCTGGATGAGCACCGCCTTCACCCGGGGGTCGGCGGCCGCCTTGGCCATCCCCTCCAGGTCGGGCTTGTTGTCAAGGAGTTCTACTTGCCGATACTCGATGCCGTAGTCTTTCAGAGACCCGTGGCCCTTGTCCACCGCGCCGATCACCCCCAGCAGGGTGTCGTAGGGGGCCCCCACAGCGGACACCAGCACGTCCCCCGCCTTCAGACAGCCGTACAGGGCGGCGGCGATGGCGTGGGTGCCGTTGACGAACTGAATGCGCACCAGGGCGGCCTCGGTGCCGAAAATCTGGGCGTAGATCTCGTCCAGCTTGTCCCGGCCCAGGTCGTCGTAGCCGTAGCCGGTAGTGCCGGCGAAGTAGGCGTCGGCCACTCGGTGGGTCTGGAAGGCGTCCAGCACCCGGGCGGCGTTCTCCTCGGCGATGGCGTCGATACGGGCAAACTGGTCCTTTAATTCCTCCTGGGCTTGACGGCCCAGTTCTCTTACTTTTTCGCTGATCTGTAAACTCATAATTTGGTTACTTCCTCTTATTTTTCTTGTTTATCTTGGGTGAGATTTCGCCGCTATCTCCGCGCTAAGAGCCGCCCTGCGGGCGGTTGCGCTCCGAAACGCGCCTGCGGGCGCAGTCGGCGGCGAGTTTCTTTTTGGACGGCCAAAAAGAAACCAAAAAGCCGCCAGGGGGCAAGCGCAGATCGGTTTTCAGCCGATATGACGCTTGTCCCTATCCCCTCTGGCCTTCGGCCATCTCCCCTTGACAAGGGGAGTCGGCCCCCGAGGGGAAGGCTTTAGAAGGCGGGCGGCGCCCCCCCGCCGAGACACAGGGGGAGAAAGCCCAAACACCGCAATCCCTGCGGGAGAGCGGACAGAGAAAAGAAGATCTCTGCCCGCCGTCCCGTGTGGACTGTGAACCACAGGAGAAAGGAGTGAGGCCAATGGCAGAGCAGCCCTATGCCATTGAAATGCGGGGGATCACCAAGACCTTCGGCAGCGTCGTGGCCAACAAGGATGTGAATTTGACCCTGAAAAAGGGGGAGATCCTGGCCCTCTTGGGAGAGAACGGGTCGGGCAAGACCACGCTGATGAACATGCTCTCCGGCATCTACGCCCCGGACAAGGGGGAGATCCTGGTGGACGGGGAGCCGGCCGTCATCGCCTCTCCGGAGGACGCCAAGCGGCTGGGCATCGGCATGGTCCATCAGCACTTCAAGCTGGTGGACGTGTTCTCCGCCGCGGACAATATCTGGATGGGCAAGAGCGGGGCGGGCTTCTCCCTGGGCCGGGACCGGTACCAGGAGGTGGCCGACACCGCCAAGCGCTTCGGCTTTGATCTGGACCCCCGGAAAAAGGTGGAGAGCATGGCCGTCTCTGAGAAGCAGACGCTGGAGATCATCAAGGTGCTCTACTACGGGGCCAAGGTCATCATCCTGGACGAGCCCACCGCCGTGCTCACCGTGCAGGAGATCGAGAAGCTCTTCGGGGTTCTCCGCCGGATGAAGGAGGACGGACACTCCATCATCATCATCACCCACAAGCTCAACGAGGTGCTGGAGGTGAGCGACCGGGTGGCCATCCTCCGCAAGGGGGAGTACATCGGCACCGTGGACACCGCCTCCACCAACGAGCAGGAGCTCACCGAGTACATGGTGGGCCGGAAGGTGGACCTGAACATTGAACGCCCGGTGGTGGAGAAGACCCGGCCCCTGCTGGAGATCCGGGACCTGACCATCCTCAACGACGAGGGGGCCACCGCCATCGATCACGTGAACTTTTACATCCGGGGCGGCGAGATCCTGGGGGTGGCGGGCATTGCCGGCTGCGGCCAGCGGGAGCTGTGCGAGGCCATCGCCGGCCTGCGCCCCATCCAGTCGGGACAGATGATCCACAAGGGGGACAACATCGTGGGCCTGTCCCCCAAGGCCATCCTGGACAAGGGCATCTCCATGTCCTTCATCCCCGAGGACCGGCTGGGCATGGGCCTGGCCCCGTCCCTGTCCATCACCGACAACATGTTGCTGAAAAACTACGGGGACAGCAAGGGTCCCCTGGTGGACCGGAAGCTGGGGAGAGCGGACGCGGAGCACGTGATTGAGGAGCTGGGGGTGGTCACCCCCTCCACCGAGACCCCGGTGCGCCTGCTCTCCGGCGGCAACGTGCAGAAGGTCCTGCTGGGCCGGGAGATCAAGGCGGGGCCCAACGTGCTCATCACCGCCTACCCGGTGCGGGGCCTGGACATCAACTCCTCCTACGCCATCTACCACATCCTCAACCAGCAGAAGCAGGACGGGGTGGGCATCCTCTTTGTGGGCGAGGACCTGGACGTGATGCTGGCCCTGTGCGACAAGATCATGGTCCTGTGCCACGGCCGGATGATGGGCGTGGTCCACGCCCACAAGACCAGCAAGGAGGAGCTGGGCCTGATGATGACCGGCGCCCTGGACCTGTCCAACAAGTATGAGGACAAGCCGGCGGGCATCGCAAGAGATACCAACATCGTCCCGGACCAGCCGGAGGACGAGGGAAAGGAGGCGTAAGGCGGCATGCGGTTTCATATCGTCAAGCGGGACGCGTTTCCCCTGTGGAAGCGTCTGGCCTTTTACCTGGGCGCGGTGGTCATCGCCCTGCTCCTGGGCGCCGTGGTGCTTATGGCCATCGGCGTGAATCCGGTGGACTACTACTGGCGCATGTTCACCATGGGCATGGTGGGCAACAAGATCGCCTACCGGGCCTTTGAAAACTATCTGAAAGTATTTGTCCCCCTGGTGGTCACCTCGGTGGCCCTGTCCCTGGCCTTTAAGATGCGGTTCTGGAACATCGGGGGAGAGGGACAGTTCATTCTGGGGGCGGTGGCCGCCGCCGCCGTGGCCTTCCAGGCCGGGCCCCTGCTGCCCGAGCCGCTGACCCTGGTGCTCATGTGTCTGGCCGCCATGCTGGCCGCCGGGCTGTACGGGGTAGTCACAGCCGTCTTCAAGGTGAAGTTCGGCACCAGCGAGACCCTGCTCACCCTGATGCTCAACTATGTGGCCCTGTACTTCATCACCTTCCTGGGGGAGACCAAGGCCGCCTGGAACTTCTTCCTGGAGCCCAGCTCCGCCCGGCCCATCTTCACCAGCTTCAGCAGTCTGGCGGAGTTCCCCGGCATCCCCATCGGAAAGTTCCATCTGAACGTGTGTGTGATCCTGGCCGTCCTCATCGGCGTGGGGATCTACTTCTACTTAAAATACACCAAGCACGGCTATGAGATCGCCGTGGTGGGCGACAGCATCGGCACCGCCCGGTACGCCGGTATGAAGGTGAACCGGATCATCCTGCGCACGGTGTTCCTGTCCGCCTGCCTCATCGGCCTGGCCGCCGCCTTCAAGGTGGGCACCGCCGGTATCCTGTCCACCGCCATCACCGACGACGTGGGCTGGACGGGCATCATTGTGGCCTGGCTGGCCAAGCTGAATACCGGGGTCATCTTCCTGGTGTCCGCCCTCATCGGCGTGCTCCAGTACGGCTCCGCCGCCGCCGCGGCCACCTTCGCCCAGGTGGACTCCAGCTTTGCCGACATGCTCCAGGGGGCTATCCTCTTCCTGGTGCTTGCCGCCGATTTCTTCACCCGCTTCCGGGTGGTACCGTCCGCGAAAGGGGGAAACAGCAATGGAAATGGATAAGCTGGGGGTCATCACCACCTTCCTGCACAGCATTGTGGTCTATAACATTCCGCTCCTGTACGGCACGGTGGGGGAGATCACCGTGGAGAAGTCCGGCAGCCTGAACCTGGGCGTGGAGGGCATTATGGCCGTGGGCGCCATCTTCGGCTATCTGGTGGGCTGCTGGACCAACAACCTGATCCTGGGCATCCTCACCGGATTCCTGGCCGGGGCCCTGTGCGGGCTGCTGTTTGCCGTCCTCACCGTCTCCCTCCAGGCCAACCAGAACATCACCGGCCTGACCCTCACCACCTTCGGCCTGGGCGTCTACTTCTTTGTGGGCAACGGGGTCAAGGCGGTGAGCTGGCCCGCCATGAACGACTACGCCAACATCAAAAACGGCTTTGCCGACGTCGCCATCCCCGGCCTGTCCCAGATCCCGGTGATCGGAAACGGCCTGTTCAGCCACAACATGCTGGTCTATCTGGCGGTGGTCATCGCCCTGGTCATGTGGTGGTACATGAACCGCACCACCCCCGGCCTGCGGCTGCGGGCGGTGGGGGAGAACCCCGGGGCCGCCGACTCGGTGGGCATCAATGTGAAGTGGTACAAGTACCTGCACATCTGCCTGGGCTGCGGCATCATGGGCATCGGCGGCTACTACATGAGCCTGAACATGTCCGGCTCCTTCAACAGCAGCTGCTGGATCAACGGCTACGGCTGGATCGCGGTGGCCCTGGTCATCTTCGCCAACTGGAACCCCGCCCTGGCCATCCTGGGCACCTTCGTGTTCGGCTTCTTCAACACCCTGCGGGTGTCGGGGGGCAGCCTGGCCGCCGCCTTCCCGGACACTCTGGGCTGGCTGGGGGCGGTGCCCTCTCAGCTCTACCAGGCTCTGCCCTTTATCATCACCGCCATCGTGCTGGTGGCCACCTCCATCCGGCAGAAGGGCAGCGGGCAGCCCGCCGGACTGGGCCTCAACTACTTCCGGGAGGAGCGGTAAAGCCGCCTCTCCAGCAATTCTACCGACAGTTCCGCCGGGGTCTCTCGACCCCGGCGGATTTTTTCAGCAAAAGTTCAGGAAAACCGCCGCCGCCCTTGACAGGAAGATTCTACACATGTAGTATAGGAGTAGAAGATACTACGCATGTAGGAGGGGAAAGAAATGGCCAAGCTCACCGACAGCGAGTGGAAGGTGCTGAACGCCCTGTGGGCCGGAGGGCCCCAGACCCTGGGCCAGGTGCTGGAGCGCCTGGAGGGGGACACCGGCTGGAGCCGCACCACGGTACACACCTATCTGACCCGGATGATGGGGAAGGGGCTGGTGTCCGCCGACGAACACAGCCCCAGGCGGTACTCCGCCGCCGTCACCCTGGAGGAGTGCGCCGCCCAGGAGGAGCGCAGCCTCATGGACCGGGCCTACGGGGGCTCGGCCGGAAAGCTGGCCGCCGCCTTTCTCCGTTCCGCCTCCCTCACCAGGGAGGAGCGGGACGAGCTGCGGAAGCTGCTGGACGAGATGGAGGTGTAGCATGGAAAACATCTGGATGTTTCTCCAGCAGACGGCGGCCGCCTCCCTGGTTGCCCTGTTCCTGCTGATTCTCCAGCGCATTTTCCTGGACAAGCTGTCCCCCCGGTGGCAGTACGGGGTGTGGCTTGTCTTGCTCCTGCGGCTGCTGGTGCCGGCGGGCTTTGGGGGCCGCCCCACCGTCCTGGACGTGACGTTCTGGGTGGAGACGCTGCGCACCCGGGTGGAGCTGGGCCTGAGCTCCGCCTACAGCTCCCCCTTTGTGACCTCCCTGCCCGCCGCCCCCGTGCCCCTCCCGCCGGCGGGCGCCCCTGCCTCCTGGACGGACTGGGCCTTCCTGATCTACTGCGCGGGGGTCGTGCTGTGGGCGGCCTGGTTCGTGGTCAGCGCGGTGCGGCTGTCCCTGCGGGTGCGGGGCGGCGTGCCGGTGGAGGGGGCGCGCCGGGACACCATCGCCGCCTTGGCCAAGGAGTACAAGCTCCCCATGCCCCGGCGGGTGGTGGAGTGCCGCTGGGCACGCACTCCCTTTGTGGTGGGGGTGGTCCGGCCCGCCCTGGTCCTGCCCATGGGCTGGGCGCTGGACGAAAAGGTGGTCCTCCACGAGCTGCTCCACCTGAAATACCGGGACGTGTGGGCCGGGTGGCTCACCACCGCCCTCCGGTGCCTCCACTGGTGCAACCCGTTTCTTTGGTTTGTCTTTGACAAGATCGGCAACGACCGGGAGTCCCTGTGTGACCAGCGGGTGCTGAAGCGGCTGGAGGGGGAGGACCGCCGGGACTACGGCCGCTGTCTCCTGGCCATGGCGGACGACAAGGCCGTACGCACCCCCGGGGCCACCACCATGGCCAACGGGGCCCGGGCGGTGAAGGCCCGCATTGAGGCCATCGCCCGGTTCAAGCGCTTCCCCCAGGGGATGGGGCTGGTGTCCGGGTGCATCGTGTTCGCCCTGTCCCTGTCTCTGGTGGCGGGGGTGCCCGTGCCGGCGGCGGGAGAAGAGACCACTGTGCGAGCTTCACAGGAGATCGAAATAGCACCGGAGCTGGTGGCCGAGACCCTGGCCCTGGCCTCCCAGAACCGGGCTGCAACCGTGGCTGGAGCCCTGGACGCCTACGGCAAGGGGGAGTACCACCGGTTTTACGACGGGATCTACGACGAACTGCTGTGCTGGACCATCTGCGCCCCCCAGGAGGACCTGCCCGCCGTTTTGGAGCGCTGGGAGCAGGATCGTGGGAGGGCGGCATACGGCTGGCGCACCGGCCCGGTGTTCCGTGGGTTGACCTCCGACGGGGCGGACGGCTACCTGTGTCAGGTGTTCTGGTTCCGGGATATGAAGTTTAAAAGCAACGATGACCCCCTCTGGCCGGAGGAGGACGAGCCCTGGCCGGTGGAGTACCTGTGCCACACCGTCCGCGTCCGGCCCGACGGAGATTACTGGACGGTGGAGAAGCTGGCGGAGACCTCCGGGCTTTGTGAGAAGGGACTGGAGGAGTCCCCGCTCAACCAGCACAGCAGCGCCCCGCTGTACGGCCCCATTACCTGGTCCGGAGAGGCCAACGGCGTCTCTGTGGAGCTGTCCCACACCACCTGTCTGCTGAACACCAGGGAGGTCCTGGGCCTGGACTCTCTGCACGACTATTTCGACGGCAGCAGCTCCTTCAACTGGTCCGGTCTGGTGACAGGCTCCCGGCAGGAGGAGGGCACCGATCCGGAGGACCCGGTCCCCAACGCCCAATTTTTCCGCTACGAGCAGTCCCTGCGCGTCCAAGTGGGCAACCCCGGCGGGACTCCCTATAACATCCAGATCCGGGTGGAGCCTGACTGGCATGACCCGGAGATTGTGCCCTCCGGGAGTTCGGGCGGCCGGTCCTACTCGACCCTCTCCTATGGAACGGGCACGTATCAGAACCACGCCACCTTTTACTACTTTGATACCATTCCCCTTTTAAAGCAGGGGGAGACCAATACCGCCTCAGCCGGCAGCGGCGGCGGAAGCGGAGGATTAGGAGCTGACATGAAGGAGGTCGCGGGTCCGGACTTTTACACCGTCACCGTACAAAAAGGGGCGGGGGAATCCTTCCAGATCCCCCTCACCCCCCGGTACACCACCCCCGACGGCGGGACCTTTCCCCTGGACGGAGAGGAGGCGACCCCATGACCCAGACTGCGGACCTGTTCACCGGCGCCCGGCGCGTCTTCTGGGGGTACTTCTTCCTGCTGCTGGACTTCAACCTGAATTTGGGCAGCGCCGTCACCATCCCCCTGCTGGCCAACTGCGTGGGGTGGATCTTCCTGTGGCGTGGGGTGGACGCGCTCGCCCCCGTCCGCCCCTCTCTGGACCTGCTGAAGCCCTTCTGCACCGCGCTGGGGGTGTGCTCCCTCACCCAGTTCGTCCCAGCCCTGGACAGTCTGCTCCCCGGCTGGCTGAGCCTGTTCATCTCCATGCTCACTCTGTACACCCACTTCCAGCTGCTCACCGACCTGGCCGCCCTGGCGGAGGAGATGTTAGGCGACGGCGAGCTGGCCAAGCGCCTGCGCACCTCCCGCACGCTGTTTCTGCTGAGTCAGACGGCCATGTACTGCTACGACCTGGTGCTTCAGGCCATGGGCCTGGTGGTTTTGCTGCTGGCCGTCACCTTCTGCGTCTCTGTGCTTCTTCTGTTCCAGCTCTGGGGGTTCTCCAGGGACCTGGAGACACAGCAGAGCCCGTAGGGCGCGGCTGCCCCTAAAGCCCTCCCCCGGGGGGTGAGGGGCGCTCCCCCCCAAAAGCCTTCCCCCTGGGGGGAAGGTGGCACGGCGAAGCCGTGACGGATGAGGGGGC
>OOBN01000927.1_pt1 | contig 23979 bp, 21 predicted proteins | sample 1671091 | NCBI WGS metagenome assembly OOBN01 (sample SAMN06348121, study PRJEB24527) | human gut metagenome | biome: human gut; feature: ankylosing spondylitis patient; material: feces | host: Homo sapiens | place: China | collected 2015-10 | reverse complement strand
CGCGCATCGCGGACATCGTCTCCGGCATCACCGAGGGCTGCCGCCAGGCGGAGTGCGCCCTGGTGGGCGGCGAGACTGCCGAGATGCCCGGCTTCTACCCCGAGGATGAGTACGATCTGGCCGGCTTCTCCGTTGGCATTGTGGACGAGGAGAAGATCATCGACGGCAAGAAGCTGGCCCAGGGGGACGTGCTCATCGGCCTGGCCTCCTCCGGCGTCCACTCCAACGGCTTCTCCCTGGTGCGGAAGATCTTCGACGTGGAGCACGCCGACCTGAAGACTCCCCGGGAGGATCTGGGCGGCAAGAGCCTGGGCGAGGCCCTGCTGGCCCCCACCCGCATCTATGTGAAGGCGGTGAAGGCCCTGCTCAAGGGCGGCGTCGACGTCCACGCGGTGAGCCACATCACCGGCGGCGGCTTCTATGAGAACGTGCCCCGGATGATGACCGACGGCCTCACCGCCCAGATCCACCTGGACTCCTTCCCCCGCCTGCCCATCTTCGACCTGATTCAGAAGACCGGGAACATCCCGGAGCGGGACATGTACAACACCTTTAACATGGGCATCGGCATGGTGCTGGCCCTGCCTGCGGGCCAGGCCCAGCAGGCCCTGGAGATCCTGTCCGCCGCCGGTGAGACCGCCTATCAGATCGGCGAGGTGATCTCCGGCGAGGACGGCGTCGTCCTGGTGTAATTTTGGGTAGGGGCGGATACTATCCGCCCGCTTTCCCGCGACTGTCCTTTTCCGCGGGCGGCTGTCAGCCGCCCCTACATCCGAGGAGGTTTTCTTCATGTCCAAACGCATTGCCGTGCTGGTCTCCGGCGGGGGGACCAATTTGCAGGCCCTCATCGACGCCCAGGCCCGGGGGGAGATCGTCAATGGCGAGATCGTCCTGGTGATCTCCTCCACCCCCAGCGCCTACGCCCTGGAGCGGGCCGCCAAGGCGGGCATCCCCAGCTGTGTGGTGGCCCGGAAGGAGTACCCCTCCAACCAGGCCATGACCGTGGCCCTGGTGGACAAGCTGAAGGAGGCCCGGATCGACCTGGTGGTGCTGGCCGGATTCATGGTCATTCTCACCAGTGAGATGGTGCAGGCCTACCCCAACGCCATTTTGAACGTCCACCCCGCCCTCATTCCCTCCTTCGCCGGCCCCGGCTGCTACGGCCTCCACGTCCACGAGAAGGCCCTGGAGTACGGGGTGAAGCTCACCGGCGCCACCGTCCACTTCGTCAGCGAGGAGTGCGACGGGGGGCCCATCGTCTCCCAGAAGGCGGTGGAGGTTCTTCCGGACGACACCCCGGAGGTCTTGCAGCGCCGGGTCATGGAGCAGTGCGAGTGGCAGCTCCTGCCCCAGGCGGTGTCCCTGTTCTGCCAGGACCGGCTGAGCGTGGAGGGGCGGACGGTGCGGATTTTGAATGCAGAATGCAGAATGCAGAATGCAGAATGATCTTTCGTTCTGCGGGATCTTTTTTACAACCAAGCACGCGGTGTAACTGACGGAAGTGGAATCGACCACGGGGAGCATCGCCTCTGAATTGCCGACCGTCTGGGCGCACCGTGATTTTGAACATCGGTGCGCCCTTTTCTTGTTTACTCTCCCCTTTTTGCTGGAAATAGACAACCGATATAGGGGGTATACGTATGAAACGTCCCGGACGACTTTTACTTGGGATTGCCGCTCTGGCCGTAGGCGGCGGTCTGGGCGCTGTCCTGCTGTCAGATTTTCAGCCGTTGAACATACTTCTCTTTTTGGCCTTGTGTTTCCTATTGGGAGGGGGATTTTATCACATTGACAAAACTTTCTTTCAAGAATAAGCTCTGGAGGGAGGATTCTTCTTTATGTCCGTGCAGACTATTTTAGCCGCCGGGTTTCTGCTTCTGGGCGGCGCATTGCTCTTACTTGTCAGCAGCCTGGGTTTCCTCAGCGAGTGGTTTTTCCCCTTCGGCTTACTTTTTATCCTGGTTGGGGCAGTTCCCCTGATGATCCACCTGACCAAATGCTGGTTCGCCTGGTATTGTAAATTGCCCATTTTCCCCACAGACAACCCCAAAAAGGAGGACTAACCAAATGAAAACACTGGATTTGAACGAGATCTTGAACACCCACCCCTACCCCGGCCGGGGTATCGTCCTGGGCCGCTCCGCCGACGGCAAGAAGGCGGTCATCGTCTACTTCATCATGGGCCGCAGCGAGAACAGCCGCAACCGCATCTTCGAGACCACCGAGGACGGCATCCGCACCAAGGCCTTTGACGAGAGCAAGATGACCAACCCCTCCCTTATCATCTACCACCCGGTGCGCGCCCTGGAGGACGGCACGGTCATCGTCACCAACGGTGACCAGACCGACACCATCCGGGACCACATCCTGGACGGCCACTGCTACCGCCACGCCCTGAACACCCGGGAGTTTGAGCCCGACGGCCCCAACTACACCCCCCGCATCTCCGGCGTGCTCAAGCCCGACTGCACCTACAACCTGTCCATCCTCAAGAGCCTGGACGGGGACCCCTCCTGCTGCTGCCGGTACTACTACGAGTATGACAACCCCAAGGCCGGGGTGGGCCACTTCATTCACACCTACCAGGAGAACGCCGAGCCCCTGCCCTCCTTTGAGGGGGAGCCCCGCCGGGTGGCCATCACCGCCCCCAGCGCCCAGGCCCTGGCCCAGGAGGTGTGGGCCAATCTGAATGAGGACAACAAGGTCTCCCTGTTTGTCCAGTACATCGACCTGGCCTCCGGCGGGAAGGATACCGTGATCCTCAACAAGCATCAGTAACCGGCATCTGCCGCCCGCAGGCGGCGAAATTCCCTTTCAGACAAAAAGGAGGCCCCTCATGTCTCTCACCGATCCCATTTTACAATTTCAGCAGACCCGCGCCCAGGTCCCCTTCCAGCCCCCCACGGTGTGCACGGCAGAGACCTTCCCCATCCTCCTGGCGGGGGTGCCCGCCCTGCGCAAGGTCCCCGGCCTGGCCACGCTGGAGGACGCGGGGGAGGCCTACTTCACCTCCATCCCCTACTGCCTGAGCGGGGAGGACCGGCAGAAGACCCGGGAACACCTGGAACAGGTCTACGGCATCACCGACCGGGACAGCATGATTGCCTTCTGCCAAAATGAGCTGTGGGTCCACCCGGAGTACCTGGACTTCGAGTCCTTCTGGGAGGGCCGGCCCGCCTTCTCCCTGGATGAGCTGAACCCCGGCGCCCGGGCAACCTTCCAGCGGCTGTCCGACTTCGCCCGGCAGTTCCAGCCCTTTGTGGGCCGCCGGGGCTTCCTGGCCTGGGACATCAGCGAGACGCTGGGACACCTGCGCATAGCCTGCGCCTGCGACCTGATCTCCCCCGAGGAATATAGAGAGCTCTCCCAGCACTGGGTGGAACAGGCCGCCGCCTTCCACAGCTGGGACGAGTACGCCGTGGGCCTGGTGTGCGGAGCCGCCTACTGGGCCTTCCGCATGGGCGGGGACCAGGGGGCGGAGGACGCCGCCGCCTATCTGGAGCTGAACCTGCGGCTGGTGGAGCAGCTGCTGGGCAGCAAGCAGGCCTGGGCGGGCCGCATGTGGCGCCGCCCCCAGGGGAAGGCCTACAAGCTCTCCCCGCCCGAGATGCGGGCGCTGCTCCAGAACTGGGAGGGGCCGGACGGCTGTCTGGCCACCGACCACATCACCGTCCTGGGCAAAAAGGTGGGCTACTGCTACCGGGAGAAGCCCGACAGCCAGTACCCGGACAGCGGCTGGCGGTTCTTCTCCGGGGAGGAGACCGACGAGTACGCCAACGATGTCAACAATGTGGGGGTCTACTCCCTGAACACCATCTGCAACTATGACCCGGACATTCTCCCCCTCCTCACCGCCCCCTACGGCACCGCCTACGCCCGGGGGGAGGACGGGAAGTTCCACGCCGAGCCCTTGGAAGCGCCGGAGCCCTGATCCTGTAGGGGCGGCGATCAGCCGCCCGCCCCCGGTTTTCTTTCATACACCACGGGCGGATAATATCCGCCCCTACACATGTTTCCACAACCTCAGATACAGAAAGGATGACCTGCCATGACTGAACTGGAACTGAAATACGGCTGCAACCCCAACCAGAAGCCCGCCCGCATCTTCATGGAGAACGGGGAGCTGCCCCTGAAGGTGCTCAACGGCAAGCCGGGGTACATCAACTTCATGGACGCCCTCAACTCCTGGCAGCTGGTGAAGGCCCTGAAGAAGGCCACCGGCCTGCCCGCCGCCGCCTCCTTCAAGCACGTCTCCCCCGCCGGGGCCGCCCTGGGCCTGCCCCTCACCGACGTGGAGCGGCACATCTACTTCGCCCCCGAGGGGGAGCTCTCCCCCATCGCCTGCGCCTACATCCGGGCCCGGGGAGCCGACCGGCTGTGCTCCTTCGGGGACTGGGCCGCCCTCAGCGACGTGTGCGACGCTGACACCGCCCGCTTCCTGGCCCTGGAGGTGTCCGACGGCGTCATCGCCCCCGGCTACACCGACGAGGCCCTGGAGATTTTAAAGACCAAGCGCAAGGGCGGCTACAACGTGGTGGAGATCGACCCCAGCTATGAGCCCGCCCCCATTGAGCGCCGGAACATCTACGGCATCACCTTCGAGCAGGGCTACAACAGCCTGGACATCAACGAGGAGATGCTCCAGAACATCGTCACCGAGAACAAGGAGCTGCCCCAGCAGGCCAAGCACGACATGCTCCTGTCCCTCATCACCCTGAAGTACACCCAGTCCAACTCCGTGTGCTATGTAAAGAACGGCATGACCATCGGCGTGGGGGCCGGCCAGCAGAGCCGCATCCACTGCACCCGCCTGGCGGGCAACAAGGCGGACATCTGGTGGCTGCGCCAGCATCCGAAGGTTCTGGGTCTCCAGTTCGTGGACAACATCCGCCGCCCCGACCGGGACAACGCCATCGACCTGTACATCTCCGACGAGTACGAGGACGTGCTGGCCGAGGGGGTGTGGCAGAACACCTTCAAGGTGAAGCCCGAGGTCCTCACCGCCGAGGAGAAGGCCGCCTGGATCGCCCAGATGTCCGGGGTAACCGTGGGCTCCGACGCCTTCTTCCCCTTCGGGGACAACGTGGAGCGGGCAAGAAAATCCGGCGTGCAGTACATTGCCCAGCCCGGCGGCTCCATCCGGGACCAGCAGGTCATCGACACCGCCAACAAGTACGACATGGTGATGGCGTTTACCGGGATTCGGCTGTTCCATCATTAAACGAACACAACAGGCAGGCCGTTTTCTGTCTGTAGGGGCCGATGTCCTCATCGGCCCGCGGGCGGGTGAGGACACCCGCCCCTACAGAGCCCGTGGGATAACGCGATATGTTTCGTGATCACACCCCGCAGCATATCTGAATCTATTTTGTAGGGGCGGCCTCTGGCCGCCCGCTCGAGAGGAGCGTATTATGAAAGTTTTAGTGGTTGGAGGTGGCGGCCGTGAGCACGCCATCTGCTGGAAGCTCGCCCAGAGCCCCAAAGTGACCGAGTTATACTGCGCCCCCGGCAACGGGGGCATCGCCCAGGTAGCCCAGTGTGTGCCCATCAAGGCCACCGACGTGGAGGCCATGGTGCAGTGGGCCAAGGACAACGCCATGGACTTTGTCATGGTGGCCCCCGACGACCCCCTGGCCCTGGGGATGGTGGACGCCCTGGAGGCGGCGGGCATCCCCGCCTTCGGCCCCCGGGCCAACGCGGCCATCATCGAGGCCAGCAAGGCCTTCTCCAAGGAGCTGATGCGCAAGTACCACATCCCCACCGCCAAGTACGAGACCTTCACCGATATGGACGCCGCCCTGGCCTATGTGCGCGCTGAGGGGGCCCCCATTGTGGTGAAGGCGGACGGTTTGGCCCTGGGCAAGGGCGTGGTGGTGGCCTCCACTGTGGAGGAGGCCGAGACCGCCGTGCGGGAGATGATGGAGGGCCACAAGTTCGGCGACTCCGGCAATACCGTGGTCATCGAGGAGTGCATGGTGGGCCCCGAGGTCACCGTGCTGGCCTTCTGCGACGGGGAGCACCTGGTCCCCATGCTGTCCTCCCAGGACCACAAGCGGGCCTATGACGGCAATCAGGGTCCCAACACCGGCGGCATGGGCGCCTTCTGCCCCTCCCCCAAGTACACCCCTGAGATCGCCCAGCGGTGCATGGAGGAGATCTTCCTGCCCACCGTGGCCGCCATGCAGGCGGAGGGCCGGCCCTTCAAGGGGGTCATCTACTTCGGCCTGATGCTCACCAAAGACGGCCCCAAGGTGGTGGAGTACAACGCCCGCTTCGGCGACCCGGAGACCCAGCCCCTCTTGTCCATGCTGGACACCGACCTGATGGACATCTTCCAGGCCTGTGTGGACGGCACCCTGGACCAGCTGGAAATCAAGTGGAAGGAGGGCGCGGCCTGCTGCATCGTGCTGGCCTCCGGCGGCTACCCGGTGAAGTACCAGAGCGGCTACCCCATCTCCGGCCTGGAGGAGGCGGGCAAGCTGGCCACCGTGTTCCACGCGGGCACCAAGATCGGGGAGGACGGCGCGGTCCTCACCGCCGGCGGCCGTGTTCTGGGGGTCACCGCCACCGGGAAGGACCTGGAGGACGCCATCGCCAAGGCCTACGCCGCCTGCAAGCCCATCTCCTTCCAGGACATGCACTTCCGCACCGACATCGGGAAGGTATGACGCAGTTGGAGATCCAAGGCATTGTATTTGACGTGGACGGGGTGCTGTTCGACACAGAGCGGCTCACCCATCAGACCTGGAAGACCGTCAGCCGGGAGATGGGCTGGCCCCAGGTGGGGGAGGCCTACCTGGAGTTTGTGGGCCAGAACCGGACGGACATCTTCCGCAAAATGGTGGAGCTGTTTGGGGAGGAGTTCCCCAAGGAGACCTTTATGAAGGTGTGCTCCGCCTACTCCCAGGCCCGCATGGAGCGGGAGGGCGTCCCCATGAAGCCGGGCGTCCGGGAGATTCTGGCGTTTCTCAAGGAGCGGGGCATCCCCACCGCTCTGGCCACCTCCACCGGACGGCCCCGGACGGAGCGGCGGATGGAGATGACCGGTCTGGGCCCCTACTTCTCCGCCATCATCACCGGGGACCAGGTGGAGCACAGCAAGCCGGACCCGGAGATCTACCTCCTGGCCTGTCAGGCTCTGGGCGCCGACCCGGAGCACACCATCGCCGTGGAGGACTCCCGCAACGGCATCCTCTCCGCCTCCCGGGCGGGGATGCAGGTCATCATGGTTCCCGACATGATCCCTCCCACTCCCGAGCTGGAGTCCCTTCTGTTCCGGCGCTGCGGTGACCTGCTGGAGGTACGGGAGCTGTTGTCCCAAATTCTGTCCCAGTGAGAGACAGCGCCAAAGCCATGGCTTTGGCGCTGTCTTTTTTCGGCACGCTTTTGCAAGGATCTCCGAAGTTCCTTGCGGCTCATAGGGGTTTTTGCAGGAAATGTTTCAAAAAGTTTCTGATTTTTTCTCTTCTTTGCAATTCCTTAACATTCTTTTTGTCGGAATCATCTTGCTTTTTTCCGCCATAGGTAATATACTAGGATGGCAGCTTTTCTATGCGGACCCTCTTTCCGGGTTCCCCTTGGATTGGCTGTTCTTTTGCGGGGGGAGAAGAACGACAACAGTATTTGCGCACAGCCCGGAGCGGCGGGCCGGCCCCTTTTCCTCCACACGAACCGGAAAGGACGCGACGCCATGAACTACTACCAGGAACCCCCAGAAAAGGTCCTGGAGGAGCTGCGGACCACAGAGTCCGGACTCTCCCACCAGGAAGCCGGTGACCGGCTGGCCAAGTACGGCCCCAACAAGCTGGCGGAGGGGAAAAAGGTCACCCTGCTCCAGCGCTTTATCCAACAGCTGTGCGACCCCATGATCATCATTCTGTTGGTGGCTGCCGCCGTGTCGGGCGTCACCGCAGCTTACTCCGGCGAGAGCTTCACGGATGTATTTATTATCCTGATCGTGGTGCTCATCAACGCGGTCCTGGGCGTGTACCAGGAGAGCAAGGCGGAAAAGGCCATTGAGGCCCTCCAGGAGATGACCGCCGCCACCAGTAAGGTGCTCCGGGACGGCAAGATGTCCCTGCTGCGCAGCGACGTGCTGGTCCCCGGCGACATCGTGATCCTGGAGGCGGGCGACGCGGTCCCCGCCGACTGCCGCATTCTGGAGAGCGCCAGCATCAAGGCCGAGGAGGCCGCCCTCACCGGCGAGAGCGTCCCGGTGGAGAAGGACGTAAACGCCATCGTCACCGACGACGAGGTCCCCCTGGGCGACCGGCACTGCATGCTGTACATGGGCTCCACCGTGGTCTACGGCCGCGGCCGGGCCGTGGTCTGCTCCACCGGCATGGACACTGAGATGGGCAAGATCGCTGACGCCCTGGCTCAGGCGGAGGAGGGCGAGACCCCCCTGCAGCGGAAGCTGGGCCAGCTGAGCAAGATCCTCAGCGTGCTGGTGCTGGGCATCTGCGTATTCATCTTCCTGTTCAGCCTGCTCCGGGCGGGCGACTTCCACCTGGACACCATCATCAGCACCTTCATGGTGGCCGTCTCTCTGGCGGTGGCCGCCATCCCCGAGGGTCTGGCCGCCGTGGTCACCATCGTGCTGTCCATCGGCGTCACCAATATGTCCAAGCGCAACGCGGTCATCCGGCGGCTCACCGCCGTGGAAACCCTGGGCTGCGCCCAGGTCATCTGCTCGGATAAGACGGGCACCCTGACCCAGAACAAGATGACCGTGGTGGACCACTTCGGCAACACCCTGAAGACCGCCCGGGCCATGTCCCTGTGCTCCGACGCCGCCCCCGATGAGACGGGGAACGCGGTGGGCGAGCCCACCGAGTGCGCTCTGGTGAACTGGGCCACCAAGGAGGGCCTGGGCAAGTCCGCCATGGAGCGGGAGACCCCCCGTGTGGGCGAGGCCCCCTTCGACTCAGGCCGGAAGATGATGTCCACCATCCACAAGCTGGAGAAGGGCTATGTGCAGTACACCAAGGGCGCTCCCGACGAGCTTTTGAAGTGCTGCACCCACTATGAGAAGGACGGCAAGATCCTCCCCCTGGACGAGCAGGCCAAGGCGGAGATTCTGGCCCAGAACAAGGCCATGGCCGATCAGGCCCTCCGTGTGCTGGCCGCCGCGGAGCGCCGCTATGACGAGATGCCCCAGGATCAGTCCCCTGCGGCCCTGGAGCACGACCTGACCTTCCTGGGGCTGGCGGGCATGATCGACCCCATCCGCCCCGAGGTGAAGGCCGCCATCGCCGAGTGCAAGACCGCCGGCATCCGGGCCGTGATGATCACCGGCGACCACCGGGACACCGCCGTGGCCATCGCCAAGCAGCTGGGCATCCTGGAGCACGACGACCAGGCCATCACCGGCGCTCAGCTCAACCAGATCAGCGACGAGGAGCTGGATAAGACCATCGACCACTACAGCGTCTACGCCCGGGTGCAGCCCGAGCACAAGGTGCGCATCGTCAACGCCTGGAAGAAGCGGGGCTGCATCACCGCCATGACCGGCGACGGCGTCAACGACGCCCCCTCCATCAAGTCCGCCGACATCGGCGTGGGCATGGGCATCACCGGCACCGACGTGACCAAGAACGTGGCCGACATGGTGCTGGCCGACGACAACTTCGCCACCATCGTGGGCGCCGTCCAGGAGGGCCGCCGGATCTACGACAACATCCGCAAGGCCATCCAGTTCCTGCTGGGCTCCAACATGAGCGAGGTGCTCAGCGTCTTTATCGCCACTCTGCTGGGCTTCGTCATTCTGGAGCCCGTCCACCTGCTGTGGATCAACCTGATTACCGACTGCTTCCCCGCTCTGGCCCTGGGCATGGAGAAGGGGGAGCCCGACCTGATGCGGCGTCCCCCCCGGAAGGCCAGCGACGGCATTTTCTCCAACGGTCTGGGCTTCGACGTGGCCTACCAGGGCGCCATGGTCACCGTCCTGGTGCTGGCGGCCTACTTCATCGGCCACTTCATGGAGTCCGGCGTGTGGGAGATCACCCAGAGCGCCGACGGCATGACCATGGCCTTCCTGACCATGAGCATGGCCGAGATCTTCCACAGCTTCAACATGCGCTCCCAGCGGGGCAGCGTGTTCAAGCTCCACAGCCACAACAAGGTCCTCTGGGGCGCCATGCTCCTGAGCCTGGTGCTCACCACCGGCGTCATCTACTTGCCCGGCATCTCCGACGCCTTCGGCTTCACCCACATCAACCCCGTGGAGTACGCCGTGGCTCTGATTCTGGCCATTCTCGTCATTCCCATTGTGGAGTGCGTCAAGGCCGTTCAGCGCTCCATGCACAAGCGCTGATCCCACACAGCAGAAATGGACGGAAGATCATCTTCCGTCCATTTTTTGTGGAAAAACGGCCGCTGCAACCGGCGGTTGTCAAATTGTATCCCTCTTTTGGTTGCAAAACCGGGAACTCTTTGCTATCCTGAACAGCGTCAAAGGTCCTTTGCAACCACTTGTTTTGGAGGTCACACCCATGGAATTTCAACAGCGTCTCTATGACCTGCGCAAAAAGGCGGGGCTGAGCCAGGAGGGTCTGGCCGACCTGCTAGGGGTCACCCGGCAGGCGGTCCAGAAGTGGGAGGCGGGCGCCTCCCGCCCCGATATGGACAACCTGGCCGCCCTGGCCCGCTATTTCAATGTCACCCTGGACTACCTAGTCACCGGGGAGGAGCCCCCCGCCCCGGCGGCCCAGACCACCATCGTCAACAACTACTACCAGCGGTGGCGCTATGAGTACAAGAGCCAGCGCACCCTGTTCGGCCTGCCCCTGGTCCACATCCGTCTGGGGGACCGGGGCACCGGCGTCGCCAAAGGCGTTCTGGCCATCGGGAACTACGCAGTGGGCATCTTCACCATCGGCGGCTTCTCCCTGGGCCTGGTGAGCATCGGCGGGCTGTCTGTGGGCCTGCTGTTCTCCCTGGCAGGTTGGGCCATTGGCGGAATCGCCGTAGGCGGCTTTGCCGTGGGCCTGCTGGCCATCGGCGGGGCGGCGGCGGGCCTGTTCGCCATGGGAGGCGGGGCCTTCGGCGTCTACGCCGCGGGTGGAGGGGCCTTCGCCTCGGAAATCGCCATCGGCGGCTCCGCCCACGCTCCTCTGGCTATCGGCCGGATCGCCGAGGGGGCTCTCACCTTTGCTCCCGGCTCCGACCCGGCCCAGATCGCAGAGGCTATCCGCCAGGCCGCCTCCGGCGCGCCCCGCTTCCTTCAAAATCTCCTGATCTTCTTGGCACAAAACTGGTAAGCGGCACGCACAGCAAACCCGGAGCAACGGCCCAAGGTGAGGCGGCAAAGGGCCCGGAGCGTTAGTTCGGACCCCCAGGCGCATTTCGAAAACCGCACCGGAAACAAATTTTGCCCACTCAGGCCCCCAGTGGGGCCGGATAAAAACGTACCCAAGCACTCCTAAATTTTGCACGCCGGAAGGGCCATGCCATCCTAAAGGGACAGCCCCTGTAAATGGGGTCCAGGGGGCCGCGAATATGGGCGCGTGCGCCCATTTTGAGCGTCCCCCTGGTGCCTCTTTGGTTTCTTTCTGGGCACCCAGAAAGAAACTCGCCGCCCGGGACATGTCCCGAAAGAACAAAAACTTCCCCGGCGGCGAAACAAGGCCTAGTACCGGTTCAGAGGAATCTCCCCGGTGTCCTCCCCCTTTTCAATGGAGCGGATCACCGCGTCATAGCCGTAGTTCTCGTTCACCTGGATGTGGACCCGGTCCCCCACCCGCTTTCCCAGCAGGGAGCGGCCCACCGGGGACTCCTTGCTGATAAGCCCCTTGAGCACATCCTGGCGCATGGTGGTGACGATCTGGTACACCTCGGTCTCGTCGTCGTCCTCCATGTACACGGTGACCTTGTCGTACAGGCCCACCTGGTCCGCCCCGGAGGTGTCGTCAAACACCTTGGCGGTTTTGATCATGTTCTCCAGAAAGCGGATGCGGCTCTCGTTCCGGTTCTTCTCCTGCTTGGCGGCCTTGTACTCGAAGTTCTCGCTCAGGTCCCCGAAGGCCCGGGCCTCCTTCACCGCCTCCAGCAGCTTGGGCCGCAGGGTGATCCGCCGGTAGTCCAGCTCCTCCCGCATCATTTTCAGATCCTGTCGGGTCAGTTCGTTGTGCATGGCAGTTTCCTCTCAAAATCAAAGGCGGACGGCGCCGCAGGCTGTCAAAAAAGTCCTTGGACTTTTTTGACAGCCTGCAAGAATGTCGTTACTTTCCCGCCGCACAGCGGCGGAAAAGTCCTCGCTGCGCTCGCTGAACGCCTTGCTGCGCAAGGCATTCAGGGCATTCGATTCCACTCGAGGCGGGCTGCCGCCCCCTCGAGCTCCCCCACCCAAGCTGAGGCTAATTTTACTCAACTAAGTTTTTTCACAAGGCGCCGTCCACAGAGCTTATTCAGATGTTGTCTCCTCTCGGAAGACCAGGTGGACGCTCTCGCTGTGGGTCAAGTATACCATCGTGGCATAGCACAAGTCAAACTCCAAAATATCGCCCACCTGAATATCCCGGACCGTGTTCTGCACATCCACCAGGGTGTGGTCGGAGGAGGCCCCCAGCATGATGAGTCCCGGCTCCCGGGAGACCAGGTCCTCACACTCCCCGTAGTCCACCCGGCCCATGGCCAGGAGAGCCCGGCGGCGGTGGCCCCGGTCCACATAGGTGCGGGTCCGCCCGAAGGCGTCCACCGACAGCTCGCCCACCGGGTGGGAGGGTTTTGTCTTGACCTCGATCACCTCGGCCCGGAGGGTGAACACGTCCTTGTGGAGCTCCGGCATATCGCAGCCCCACACCCGGCCCAGCAGGAGCAGCTCCCCCACCCGCAGGTGGTTGATGCGGCTGGGCATGGTGCCGTCCAGCACCATGTGCACCGAGGAGGAGGCCCCGCCGGAGATGACCTCCAGCCGGCGGCCGATGGCCGCCTCCACCGCCTCGGCGGCGGAGATGAGCTCCTCCATCTTCTCGGGGGTGGCCTGGACCGAGCCGTAGCAGCCCAGGTTGGTGCCCACCCCCAACAGGTCCAGGTTCTCCAGCTTCTGCTCCACCTCCATGGCGGCGGAGATGAGCTCCTCCCGGTCCCAGAAGCCCTCCCGCAGGTCGCCCAGGTCCACCATAAGGATCACCTTGTGGCGCACCCCCGCCCGGGCGGCGGCCTCGTTGGTGGCCCGGAGCACCGAGATCTCACTTTGCAGGCTGATATCCGCCCACTCCACCAGCTCGTCCACCTCGGTGGGCATGGGGATGCGGATCATCATCAGCGGCGTGCGGATGCCCGCCTGCCGCAGGGTGCGCAGCTGCTCCAGGCGGGAGGAGCCGATGCTGTCCAGCCCCGCCCGGTCATATACCTTTGCCGCCTCCGGCAGGGCGCAGAAGCCCTTTACGATCCCGGAGAGCTTGATACCAGAAACCTGGCAGCGCTCGCGGAGCGCTGCCAGGTTTTCCTGTAACTTTCCGAGATCGACTTCCAGCTGTGGATACTGTTCTTGTCTCTCTCTCATAACATTCGATTCTGTGTTTCCTCTGGATCAGACAGCAGCCTTGCGCTTCTTGTAGGGCTTGTTGTCCATGTCCTTCAGGGTCACGCCGACCCAGGCGCAGGCGGCGTTGATCACGGGCATCAGCCAGTTGAACATGGCGAAGGGAGCGTACTCAGGAACGGTGATGCTCAGGGTGTTCTCAATGTACACGCCGCAGGTGTTCCAGGGAACCAGGGCGGAGGTGACGGTGCCGGCGCCCTCAAGAGCAGAGGACAGAACGGAGGGGTGCAGGCCCATCTTGCGGTACTCCTCGGCGTACATACGGCCGGGGACCACGATGGAGATGTACTGCTCGGGCATGGTCATGTTGGACAGCACGCAGGTGACCTCGGTGACGGTGACCAGGGCAGCGGGGCTCTTGGCCAGCTTCTTGATCTGGTTGACCACGACCTCCAGCTGGTGGGTGCCCTCCATAATGCCGCCGAACATCATGGCGATGATGGTCATAGCCACGGAGGACATCATGCCCAGGATACCGCCGCTCTCCAGCAGGGTGGTCATGGTCTCATAGGTCTCGGCGCTCAGAGAGCTCTGGAGCAGAGCGTGCATGTCGTCGGAGAAGGAGAAGCCGTTCATGCCGAAGGAGAACAGGGTACCGGGGTCGCAGTTGCCGGGCTGGAAAATCAGGCCCACAATGGCTCCGGCAAAGATGCCCAGGGTGATGCCGGGGATGGCGGGCATCTTCATGGCCACTGCCACAATGACGATCACCGGGGGCAGCAGCAGGATGGGATTGATGTGGAACACGCCGCCCTGAGCGATATTCAGAGCGTTGGCGAACTCGGTCACGCGGCTCATATCCGCGTCGCCGCCGTGATACTGGGTAACGCCCAGCACACCGAAGAAGATAATACAAATGACATAGGTAATGGCCGTGGGCAGCATCATGGCCTTCACGTGGCTCATTACATCGGTACCAGCCATGGCGGGAGCCAGGTTGGTGGTGTCAGACAGGGGGGACATCTTGTCGCCGAAGTAGGCGCCAGAGAGGATCGCGCCGGCGGTCATGCCGGGGTTCATGCCCAGGCCAAAGCCGATGCCCATCAGGGCCACACCCATGGTGCCCATGGTACCCCAGGAGGTACCGGTGGCCAGGGAGGTGATGGAGCAGATCAGCAGGGTGGCGATGAAGAAGATGGTGGGATGCATCAGCTGCAGGCCGTAGTAGATCATGGTGGGCACCACGCCCGCGTTGACCCACACGCCGATCAGGATACCGACGATGATCAGGATACAGATGGACTGGAGGGCCTTGTAAATGCCGTCCATCATCATCTTCTCAATGTCTTCCCACTTGTGGCCCAGATACAGGGCCATAATGGCGGCCACACACACGCCCACAAACATGGGCACATGTACGTCAGCACCGTAAATGACAATACCAACCGCCAGAATGGCGACCAGCGCCACCAGGGTGATCAGGGCCTCCCATACCTTTGGCATTCGGGGCTCTCTGGATTTCTTTGCCTCACTCATGGATCATTACCAACCTTTCTTTCAATACTTTGCATAGCTTTGCATGACATTGCATTGGCTTGCTTTGGCTTTGCATTTCTGCATTTTTTGATTCAGCGTTGGAATTCCTGGATTGCGGCGTTTCCCCTTATCAGCCCTCCTTCCCCCTCTAATTTACAACCGACACAAAACAGGTGCAAGTCCAGGGCGCCCGGGGCGCGCAGACGCGCGCCCCGGGGCTTGGGATCTCACCCCGCAGAACCGTGTTTGCTGCTTGAGTGCGGGGTGTTTGCTCAATAACCCAGCTCGGTCATGGCCTCGTCAATGGCCTTCACGACGATATCAACTTCCTCCTCGGTCACGATCAGAGGCGGAATGAAGCGCAGCACGTTGCCGGCGGTGCAGTTGATGAGCACCTTCTTCTCAAAGCACTTGTTCACGATCTGGGGACCGACCTCGTTGTTGGCCAGCTCGGCGCCGTTGATCATGCCCATGCCGCGGACCTCAGTGATGCAGGTGGGGTGCTTCTCCTGGAGCTTGCGCAGCTCGGCGCGGAAATACTCGCCCACCTTGGCCGCGTGGTCCATCACGCCGCCGTTGATCATGGTGTCCAGAGTGGCCTCAGCCAGGCCGCAGGCCAGAGGGCCGCCGGCGAAGGTGGAGCCGTGGGTGCCGGGGGTCAGGGTGTAGGCCGCGTCGCCCCGGGCGCACACCGCGCCGACGGGCACGCCGGAGCCCAGCTCCTTGGCCATGGAGCAGGTGTCGGGCTCCACGCCGTAGTTCTGATGGGCGAACAGCTTGCCGGTACGGCCGGAGCCAACCTGCACCTCGTCGAACATCAGCAGGATGCCCTTCTCATCGCACAGATCGCGCAGGCCCTGGAGGAACTCCTTGGTGGCGGGACGGACGCCGCCCTCGCCCTGAACGGGCTCGGTGAGGATGGCGCAAACGTCGTCGCCCATCTGCTCCTTCACGGACTCCAGATTGTTGAACTCAGCATAGCGGAAGCCCTCGGGCAGGGGGGAGAACCACTTGGGATTGTGGACGATCTCCTGGCCGGTGGCGGTGGCGGTGGCCAGCGTGCGGCCGTGGAAGGACTTCAGCATGGAGATGACCACATAGCGCTCGGGGTGGCCGTGGTCCACGGCGTACTTACGGGCCAGCTTGATCTGACCTTCGTTGGCCTCGGCGCCGGAGTTGGCGAAGAACACCTTCTCGAAGCAGCTGTTCTCGCAGATCAGCTTACAGACCTGGATGGCGGGCTCGTTGTAGTAGTAGTTGGAGCAGTGCATCAGGCCCTTGGCCCGGTCCAGCGCCTTCACAATGGCGGGGTGGTTGTGGCCCAGGCCGTTGACGGCGATGCCGCCCACAAAGTCCAGGAACTTGTTCCCGTCCAGGTCCCAGACCCAGGCGCCCTCGCCGTGATCCATCACGATGGGCATACGGGCATGGTTTCCGTACAGATACTGGTCAGCGACGGCGATGGCTTCGGCGTTGCTCTTGAACTTCTCAATCATGGGAATCGTCCTCCTTTATAATCATGATACGTCTATTCCTGCCCGGGGCGGGAGCCCCGCCCCGGGACCTCTCCCAATGGCGCTGGGGGATTATTTCCACTTGATGCCCACGCTGGGCGCATCCTTGCCCACGGTGGTGCCGATGCCCTCGTCGGTGAAGGCCTCGTACAGGATGCTGTGGGGTTTTCTTCCGTCGATGATGTGGACGTTGGTGACGCCCTCCTCAATGGCCTGGACACAGCAGTCCACCTTGGGAATCATGCCGCCGGCGATGGTGCCCTGATCCTTCAGGCCCTGCACGTCGGCGATGTTCAGATAGCTGATCACATCCCGGAGCTTGATGTCGTTGCACAGCCCCTCGATGTCGGTGAGGAGCATGAGCTTCTCGGCGCCCAGGGCGCTGGCCAGCTTGCCGGCGGCGGTGTCGCCGTTGATATTGAAGCTCTGTCCCTTTCCGTCGGTGCCCACGGGGGCCACCACGGGGATGTAGCCCGCGTCCAGCAGGGCCTGCACCGGGGCGGCGTTGACCTCCACGATGTCGCCCACGAAGCCCAGCTCCTCGCTGCGCTGGACACACTTATAGATGTTGGCGCTGATGCCGGACAGGCCCACGGCCTCGCCGCCGATGGCGTTGATCCGGCCCACCAGCTCGCTGTTCACCTGGCCGATGAGCACCGCCTCCACCACATGGATGATGTCCGCGGAGGTGTAGCGCAGGCCGTTGATGAACTGCACGGGGATGTTCAGCTGCTCCAGCATCTTGTTGATGCCGGGGCCGCCCCCGTGGCTGAGGACGGGCTTCATGCCCAGCAGCTTGAGCATCACCACGTCCTGGAGGACGGCGGCCTTCAGCTCCTCATTGATCATGGCATTTCCGCCGTACTTGATGACGATGACTTTGCCGGCATACTTCTTCAGATAGGGCATGGCCTCCATCAGGGTGGCCACCTTGCTTGCTACATCGTTCACAGCACGCCCTCCTTTTTAAGAACGGTAGTCGCCGTTGATCTTCACATAGTCGTAGGTCAGGTCACAGCCGAACGCGGTGGCCTGTCCGTCGCCGCTGTGGAAGTTCACGATGACGGTGATGTCGTGCTCGGTGAGCACCTTCTTGGCCAGCTCCTCGCTGAAGTTAGTGCCGAAGCCGTTCTCCATGACCACCACTTCGCCGGCGGCGCTCTTCAGGATGCAGTCGGCCTTGGTGGGATCCACGTCGGCGCCGGAGTAGCCCGCGGCGGCCATGATGCGGCCCCAGTTGGCGTCCTTGCCGAAGACGGCGGCCTTGAACAGGGTGGAGCCGGCGATGGAGCGGGCCACCAGCTTGGCGTCCTTCTCGGTGGGCAGGCCGTAGGCCTCCACGATCATCAGATGGGTGGCGCCCTCGCCGTCGGAGGCGATGCGGCGGGCCATATCCATGCAGATCATATCCAGAATCTCGGCGAAGGCGGCCTTGTCCTCCTCGGTCTCCACCGCCACGCCGGAGGCGCCGTTGGCCAGCAGGAACAGGGAGTCGTTGGTGCTGGTGTCGCCGTCCACGGTCATCATGTTGAAGCTCTTGTCGGTGCTGGCCTTCAGCATGGGCTGCACCACGGCGGCGTCGATCTTGGCGTCGGTGGTGATGTAGGCCAGCATGGTGGCCATGTTGGGGTGGATCATGCCGGAGCCCTTGGCGCAGGCGCCGATGCGGATGGTGCCGCCGGACAGCTCCAGCTCATAGGCCACTTCCTTCTTCACCAGGTCGGTGGTCATGATGGCCCAGGCTGCGTCGGTGCCCTTCTCCACGCTCATGTCGGGGACGATGCGGCGCACGCCCTCCAGCACCTTCTCCACGGGGAGCTTCTGGCCGATGACGCCGGTGGAGCACACGAACACCTCGTCCTCCCCCAGGCCCAGCAGCTTCTCCGCCTCGGTCTCCACGGTCTTAGCGTCCTTGATGCCCTGCTCGCCGGTGGCGGCGTTGGCGTTGCCGCTGTTGATGACCACGGCGCGGGCCTTGCCCTTCTTCAGGATCTCCCGGTCCAGGATGACGGGAGCGGCGCAGAACTTGTTGGTGGTGAACATGGCCGCGCAGGAGGCGGGCTGTTCGGAGTAGATGATGGCCACGTCGGGCTTCTCGCTCTTGCGGCTCTTCACGCCCACATAGCAGGCGCCTGCCAGGAATCCCTTGGGGGTGGTAATGCCGCCGCCCTCGATCAGTTTATAAGCCATACTGCATACTTCCTTTCCGCTGTTTGGATGAATGGATCAGGGATACATGGGGGCGATCTTCAGGCCGGTGGTCTCGTCCAGGCCGAAGATGATGTTCATGTTCTGGATGGCCTGGCCGGCGGCGCCCTTGCCAATGTTGTCGATGACGGAGCTCACCAACAGGCGCTTGGTGCGGGCGTCATAGGTGGGGGTGATGCAGCACAGGTTGGTGCCGGCGGTCCACTTGGTCTGAACGGGCTTGCTGGCGGGGTACACATGGACGAAATACTCATCCTTGTAGTACTTCTGATACAGCTCATACAGCTCGTCGTTGCTGATGTCCTTGTTCAGAGTGGCATAGATGGTGACCTCGATGCCGCGGATCTGGGGAGTCAGGTGGGGCTGGAAGTTGATGAACTGCCAGGTCTCGGGCTTCATCAGGTCCTTGCCGGTGATGTAGGCGATGTTCTGCTCGATCTCGGGGGTGTGGCGGTGAGTGCCGCCCAGGGAGTAGGCGCAGAAGCTGTTGCTGGCCTCAGCCAGGAGCTTGTTGGGGGCGGGACGGCGGCCGGCGCCGGTGTAGCCGCTCTTGGCGTCCACGATGATGGTGTTGTCCACCACCATGCCCTCCTTCAGGACGGGGTACAGGCCCAGAGTGGTGGCGGTGGGGTAGCAGCCGGGGTTGGAGATGAGGCTCTTGCCCTTGGCCAGATCCCGCTGGATCTCGGGGATGCAGTACACGGCCTCCTTGGTCATCTCATAGTTGGGGTGGTCCAGGTGGTACCACTTCTCCCAAACCTTCGCGTCACGGAACCGGATGTCGGCGCCGAAGTCGATGAACTTCTTGCCGCCCGCCAGCACCTTCTCGGCAATGCCGCACACGGTGCCCGCGTCCACTGCGGTAAACACGACGTCGCTGTCCTTGACGATCATATCCACGGTCTCGTCGTTCAGGGGCAGGATCTCCTGGTCATAGAAACCAGCCAGAGCGGGGTGCTCGTCCTGGATCTTTCGGCCGGCAGCGAAGCTATCGGCCAGGTGGGCCACCTGAGTTTCAGGGTGGTTCACCATAAGACGGAGCAGCTCACCACAGGCATAGCTGGCGGCACCACAGATGGAAAAACGGATCATGACACGATTCCTCCTTTTAATTTTCGGCTTGCGCCGTTCTTATAGGATTCCATTTCAGCAGTCAATTCCAAATATTCAAAACTTTCCCGAATATTCGGTATAGATTCTGTTGAATTTTCCTGTCACCTATTATATAATTACTGGGCAGTATACACAAGAAATTCTTTTTTCTGCTGTTCATTCCAAAGGGGAATGCTTTTGGGAATCCTATCCATACTGCTAAGGAGTTATTTGATTTATGAGTATCCGTAAGTACATTGCCTATCTAAAGACCATCGAGACGGGGAGCATCACCCATGCCGCCGCCCAGCTGGGCTACACCCAGTCGGCCATCAGCCGGATGATCGCCGACCTGGAGGACTCCTGGGGCGTCAAGCTGCTCACCCGCAACCGCTCCGGCATTGAGATCAGTTCGGAGGGCCTCACCCTCCTGCCCAAGCTCCAGGCCATCTGCAAGGACTATGAAGATCTGAACTACGCCATCTCCGAACTCCACGGCCTCAGCTCCGGCTCCATCCGCCTGGGGGCCTTCTCCAGCATCTCCAGCGGGCGGCTGCCCCAGATCATCAAGTCCTTCCACGAGCTCTATCCCCACATCGACTTTCAGCTGGTCAACGGGGAGTACAATCAAATCGCCACCTGGCTGCGGAAGGGTCTGGTGGACTGCGGCTTTGTGAGCCTGCCCGCCCCCAATGATCTGGAGGCCTCCTTCCTGCTCCAGGACAACCTGGTGGTCATTCTGCCGGAAAACCATCCCCTGGCCGACGCCCCGGTCTATCCGGTGGAGCGCCTGTCCAGCGAGGACTTCATCAACCTGAAGGAGGAGCAGGACTACGAAATCACCAAATTCCTGGACCATCTGCAGCAGAAGCCCAACATCCGCTATGAGGTGAGCGACGACTACGCCATCCTCTCCATGGTGGAGTGCGGACTGGGCATCAGCGTGGTCCATGAGCTTATGCTCCACCCCAACCGCTACCGCGTGCGGCCCAAACACTTCGACATCCCCCAGGTGCGGGACATCGGCATCGCAGTCAAGAAGGACGTGCCCCCCTCCACCATCACCCGGCTGTTTGTGGCACACGCCAAGCAGTGGGCCCAGGAGCACCTCCCCGCTGAAATCACCTGACGGGGACTTCTGTAACTTTCGTACAGAATTCTTCCGTTCCGGCTCCATCGTTTGGTACAATCATACCACAACCCTGCACAAAAGGAAAGGGAAAATTTCAAAAATTTTTCCTGAATGTATAGTCTTATTTTATGCATCATTATTCAATCTCCCCTGGATTCTCAAGGAGCTGCCGGAAGTTCTTTTCCTTCTTTCTTTCTATTTTGAGCAAAAATTTCTTCATTTCCCCGCATTTATATCTGATTTGTTTTTAATTTCCTGTTTCTCAGGTGGATTTTTCCGCTTCCGCGCCAAAATATCTCCTGGAAATGCAGCGAGCACGGACCAAACATTTTGCATGGTCCGTGCTCGCCTTTTGCATAAGCTTCCAGCTTATCCGATTTCTTCCCACTCTTTTTCCCGGAACCCCACTTTGACAAACTGCTCTCCCACCAGGATGGGCCGCTTCACCAGCATTCCGTCGGTGGCCAGCAGGGCCAGCTGCTCCTCCTCGCTCATGGCGGGCAGCTTGTTCTTCAGGTCCATGGCCTTGTAGAGCTGTCCGGAGGTGTTAAAGAACCGTTTCAGGGGCAGGCCGCTCTCCTGCCACCAGGTCCGCAGCTCCTCCTGAGTGGGGTTCTCCGTCTTGATGTCCCGGAGGGTGTAGGAGATTTCCTTCTCGTCCAGCCACTTCTTGGCCTTCTGACAGGTGGTGCACTTGGGATAACAGACAAACAGCATTGAAATTCCTCCTTTGTTGTTGAACACAGGCGGCTATGAAAACCGCTCCTGCAAAAACAGCCCCGGCTTCCGCCGGGGCTGTTGTAAGATTTAATAATTCATCTGCTTGCGGCGGGACAGGTTCATGGTGCCGTCCTGCATCTGGTCCAGGCTGTCCAGGCTCTTGCCGGTGCCCTCGGCCACGCAGGAGATGGCGTCCTCGGCCACGTGGGTCTCGATGCCGGTATGGGCCTCGATGAGCTTGTCAAAGCCCCACAGCAGGGAGCCGCCGCCGGTCATCACGATGCCATTGGTGGAGATGTCGGCCACCAGCTCGGGGGGCGTGCGCTCCAGAACGCCGTGGATGGCCTCCAGGATGCGGCTGGAGACCTCCTCGAAGGCCTCGATCATCTCGCTGGAGGAGACGGAGAACACCCGGGGCAGGCCGGTCATCAGGCAGCGGCCCTTGATCTCCATGGTGACCTCCTCAGGCCGGGGGAAGACGCAGCCGATGGACATCTTCAGCTCCTCGGCGGTGCGGTCGCCGATGAGCACGTTGTGCTTCTTGCGGATATACTTGACCACCGCCTCGTCGAACTTGTCGCCGGCGATCTTGATGGAGGCGGACTCCACCACGCCGCCCAGAGAGATGACGGCAATGTCGGCGGTGCCGCCGCCGATGTCCACCACCATGTGGCCGTCGGGTTTGGTGATGTCGATGCCCGCGCCGATGGCGGCGGCCACAGGCTCCTCAATGAGGTAGGCCCGGCGGGCGCCCGCCTGGATGCCGGCGTCCACCACCGCGCGCTCCTCTACCTCGGTGATGCCGGAGGGCACGCAGATGAGCAGACGGGGCTTGAACAGGGAGAAGGTGGTCACCTTCTTGATGAACTCCTTGAGCATCCGCTCGGTCATGTCGTAGTCGGAGATAACGCCCTCCCGCAGGGGACGCATGGCCACGATGTTGCCGGGGGTGCGGCCCAGCATGGCCTGGGCGTCGGTGCCCACCTTCAACAGCTTGCCGGTGTTCTTATCCATGGCCACCACGGAGGGCTCCCGCAGGACCACGCCCTTCCCCTTGATATATACCAGAACGGACGCGGTGCCCAGGTCAATGCCAATGTCCTTGCTGAATAAATTAAACATATCGCTCCACCTTATTGATGATCATTTCCGGCGTTAGTATACCCGCGCCGGTTTGTGGTTATATCCAAACTAGTTTTCATTATAGCGGGTCCCACGCCGGTTTTCAACTATTATTTCGCCATTTTTCCATGGTTTTCCGGCCCCCATGTGATTCATTTTTTCCGGGCCTGGGCCAGGGTCAGCCCCCAGACCTCCGCCGCGCCCCCTTCCAGGAGCAGACGGGCGCACTCCCCCATGGTGGAGCCGGTGGTCACCACGTCGTCCACCAGCAGGACGCGCAGGCCGGACAGGTCCTCCCCGGTCAGCCGGTACACCCCCTGAACGTTGGCCCGCCGGGCCGCCTCGTCCTCCAGGTGGGACTGGGGGCCGTTGTCCGTTCTCTTCTCCAGCAGCTTCCGGGCCGGGAGGCCCAGCTCCCCGGCCGCCGTCCGGGCCAGCAGCTCCGCCTGGTCAAAGCCCCGCTTTCTCTTCCGCTTTCGGCTCAGCGGGGTCCAGGTCACCACATCCACCGCTCCGGTCAGGCTGTCCTGGGCGCACTGAGCCATGAGAAGCCCAAAGGGCTTCCCATAGCTGGGATTTCCCGGGAATTTATACCGGCGCACCGCCTCGGGCACCCCGTCCCGGTAGGCCAGGGGCGAGAGACACCCCGCCGTCCCCTCCACCGCCCGCAGGGCGTCCTCCCCCAGAAGCCACGGGAGCTTCCCCTGGCATTCCGGGCACACCGGGGCCCTGGGATCGTCCAGAATTTTCTGGCAGAAGGGGCATTTTGGCGGGAACAGCAGGTCCAGAAAAGATTCCCACAGGTTCATTGGGGGGAGTCCTCTTTCTCAACCGGGATCGGGCCATTTTCTTTTTCAAAGTCGCTGACACACTTCCGGATCAAATATAAAATCTGCCGGCTCATGGAACGGCCCTCAAATTCTGAAACGGATTTGAATTTATCGTGCAGTTCAGAGTCCATTCGTATGCTGAGATGGGTTCGTTTCTTCATAGCAAACCGCCCTTTTTTCGGAATATTCTCAGCATACACAGAGCCGTTATTTTTATTTAAAAGTTAGTGCATTTTTACGGCTTAAAATTTTACTGTATAGAGTGTTCTTAAGCCTTCCCCCCAGGGGGAAGGTGCCCCAGTGCGCACACTGGGGCGGATGAGGGGGCGATGATAGAGC
>OOBN01000926.1_pt1 | contig 24020 bp, 32 predicted proteins | sample 1671091 | NCBI WGS metagenome assembly OOBN01 (sample SAMN06348121, study PRJEB24527) | human gut metagenome | biome: human gut; feature: ankylosing spondylitis patient; material: feces | host: Homo sapiens | place: China | collected 2015-10 | reverse complement strand
ACAGGTCCTTGTTGGCGGCGTTCTTGCCGTCAAAGTCGGTGCCGCCGGAGGCAAAACCAAAGCTCACCTTGGACACTGGCAGGATGGTGGTGCCGTCCTCGGTGGTGATAGGCTTGCCGATGATGGTATTGGCGTCCACCATCTCGTGGATCTTGTCCATGGTAACGTTCATAATGCCCTGAATCGGATGCTCAGCCATAATGCAAATCTCCTTTGATCGTTTTTGTCAGGCCTGTGTCCCCGGAGTTTTACCGGGAGATCGCAGACTGTCAGGCTCCGTCACACTCGTCACACAATTTTATTCAGTGTACCACAGTTACAGGAAAACGTCCAGCACCTTTTCGCGCCAGAACTCCGCCAGCACACGCACCGCTGCGACGACGATAAACAGCGCCCTTGCCGAAATGCGCAAGGACACACGGTCCTCTACGGTGGGTTCAGCGCTGCCAAAGTCCGGCACGATGCGCAGTTCGTCAAACTGCAGGTAAATGAAGCGGTCAAGCACGCCCAGCACCGGGTATAGCCATGCCTGCAGCTTGCCGTAATTGCGGGCCGCTGCAGCAGGGTCCTCCCCGCGCACGCCAAGGCACACCCGGATGTGGGTGATGCGCAGCGCGCCGAATACCGCCCGGATCAGCGTCCCGGCCCCGCGCAGGATGGTGCACAGGATGTTCAGGGTCAGTTTTGCCTTTTTGCGCGGCTCTGCGGGCTTTTTCTCCTTGGCAGGCTTCTTTGCCGCTTTTGCCTTTTTCGGCTTCTTTTTGCGGTTGCTCTCCTCCGTCGGCTCCGGCTTCGGGTACTGGAACACCGGGAAGGTGATGCCCAGTGCCCCGGCCTTTACGGTCAGGGTGTCCTGCTCCCAGCTGACATCCGCACAGAACGGGATGAGCAGCAACAGCACCATTAGAGCCAGCACCACCAGCAGCAGGATGCCAAGGACCTTCAGCAGGAACACCAGCACCCCGCCCACAGCGGCAAGAACGGTGGTCATGGGTCATCCCTCGCTTTCTGCCGGGGCTTCCGGCTGATGCACCGGCGGCAGGTCCGCCAGACTGGACAAGCCGAATACTCTTAAAAAGGTGTCGGTGGTGCGGAAACTCACCGGACGGCCCGGCAGGTCCAGACGGCCCGCTTCCTCGATCAGGCCCTTTTCCAGCAGGCCGGACACGCTGGACGAGGAGTCCACCCCGCGCACCTGCTCGATGAAAGCGCGGGACACCGGCTGATTGTAGGCGATCACGGTCAGGGTCTCCATGGCGGCAGGGCCCAGCGGCACGGCGCGGCGGCTGTCCAGCACACGGCGCACGCAATCGGCCCACTCGGTCTTGGTGGCCAGCTGCCAGCGGGTGTTCAGGTGCAGCAGGCACAGGCCGCTGTCCTCCCGGGTGTAGCGGGTGCGCAGCTCTTCCAGCGCGTTTTCCACGCTGGTCTGGGGCAGCTGCACAGCCTGCGCCAGCTTGTCGGAGCCGATGGGCTCCCCGCAGGCAAACAGCATGGCCTCCACTGCGGCACGAATCTGTTTCTGGTTCATTTTTTCTCCTTTATCCGGGTGCGCTGCATGGTCAGCTCCCCGTTCTCCCCCAGGGTGACGCGGCCGCCGCGCACCAGCTCCAGCAGGGCCAGAAAGGTAGCCACGTTGGTGCTGCGGCTCTGCCGGGGCGAGAACAGCTGGCCCATGCGAGCCGCCGCCCCGCTGATGAGGCTGCGCAGGATATACACCACCCGGCTGGTCACCGACACCATGGGGGCCGTGACCAGCGGCTCAAACTGCTGCTGGGTGGGCTCCCGACGCAGGCGGGTGCGCCCGGCAAGGGCGTTCCAGTAGTCGGCCAAAATTTGGGGTGCATGGTGCAGGGTGTAGGTGTTGTCCCACTCCATCTCCATCGGCTGCCGCACGAACACCGGTGCCTGCTCCCCTTTTGCCCGCAGCAGCGCGGCCATACGGCGGCACTGGTCGTACTCGATGAGCTGGCCGGTGAATTCCTGCTTCATCCGCTCACCCTCTTCGCTGCGGGGCAGCAGCAGATAGCTCTTCATCTCCACCAGATGGGCCGCCATCTCGATAAAGGCGCTGGCGGTCTCCGGGTCCGGGTCGGCCTGCTCCACCGTGCGGGTGTACTGGTCGATCAGTTCCAGAATGGGGATGTTGTGCAGGTCCATCTTATGTTTGGCCACAAGAGCCAGCAATAATTCCAGGGGGCCGTCAAAATCTTCCAGATGGAAGGTCAGTTCCTCTGCCATCGCTCAGACCACCGTCCCGGCTGCTGCGTAGTAGACCGAATAGGCGATCCGGTCAATGTAACCGGTGCCCGCACTCAGCAGATCCCACACAGCATTGTTCAGGTAATACAGCGGGGTATCCAGCAGGCCCATCCACACCGCCGCCAGCAGCGCGATCATGATATAGCGCTCGTACTTCATCAGGCCGAAGTACGCCCGCTGGGGCAGCGCCACCAGCAGGATGCGGCTGCCGTCCAGCGGCGGCACCGGGATAAAGTTGAACACCGCCAGGCTCACGTTCATCAGCACCATATACTGGAGGAAGTAGGCCAGGTAGTAGGTGGCCTGGTTTACCGGAGCCCAGTAGTACATCACCTTCCACAGCACCATGGCAAGGTAGGCCAGCACAATGTTGGCCACCGGGCCCGCCAATGCGGTGAGGGCCATGCCCCACTTGGGGTTTTTGAAGTTGCGGGGGTTGGTGGAGACCGGCTTTGCCCAGCCCACGCCCGCAAATACCATGCACAACGTGCCCAGCAGGTCAAAATGAGCAAAGGGGTTCAGCGAAAGGCGGCCTTCGCGCTTGGCGGTAGGGTCCCCCAGCAGCCAGGCAGCCAGCGCATGGCCGGCTTCATGGAACGGGATGGCCACCAGTGCCACCAGTGCGCGGACGAGATAATAGGTTGCCCGTGTCATAAGCATCTCCTGAAAAACAACATTTTCTATTATAATACTATCTTTTGGCCGGTTGAGCAACCCTTGCTGCATAAGATTGGAAAAAGATGACGGAAATTTTGAAAAAAGACTTGCATTTTGCCCGCATCTCTGGTAAAATAGTCAAGCTGATTATTTTGATTCCTTACTTCACTCTAGGAGGTGCAAGTACCATGGCTAAGTGTGAATGCTGCGGCAAGGGCGTTACCTTTGGTATTAAGGTCTCTCACTCCCATCGCCGTTCCAACCGTACCTGGAAGCCGAATGTCCGTCGTGTCAAGGCGGTCGTGGATGGCTCCCCCAAGTATGTCTACGCATGCTCCCGTTGCCTGCGCGCTGGCAAAGTTACCCGCGCTGTCTAATTTGGTGTATGTGGCCGGTCACTTTGTCGAGTGGCCGGCTTTTTTTGTTGCCTTAAAGGAGATGAACGCATGGCTCTTCCCACCGATCCCATCATGCTGTTGAGCGTGGTGAACCTCAAACTCCGGGATTATTACAAAAACCTCGATGCTTTGTGCGAAGATCTGGACGCCGACAAGACTGATCTGTGTGCAAAGCTGCGTGCCGTCGGCTACGAGTACGACGCACAGCGCAACCAGTTTGTCTGATTTATCCTGAAACGCTACTGCCGGCCGGACGTGCAGCGACTGTGCGCCGGGGCCGGATCATGATAAAAAAGGAGTGCTTGATTGATTATGATGCAGGGTACCTATTACAAAGAGTGGAGCAGTGTGCTGAACCGCGAGATGGAGTTTAAGGTATATGGCAGCGCCGGTGTGCCGGTGCTGGCTCTGCCCGCCCGCGGCGGCCGCTTTTTCGACTGGGAGAACAACGGCATGCCGGACGCCATTGCCCAGCTGCTGAACGAGGGCAAGATCCAGCTGTTCTGCGCCGACAGCGTGGACGGCGAAGGTGTGCTGAACGGGGATCTGCCGCTGCGCCGCCGGGCCGAGGCACAGGAGAAGTATTTTGTTTACCTGACTGCCGAGCTGGCTCCCCGCATCCTGGCCCTGAACAAGGCCGAGAAGGGCACCAAGATCTGGTGCGCCGGTGTGGATCTGGGCGCTTATCAGGCCGTGAACTGCCGTCTGCGCCGCCCCAACCTGTTTGCCGGTGCCGTGGGCATGGGCGGCATCTACAACCTGAGCCGCTTCTGGGGTGTCGAGAACGACGATCTGGTGCTGCGCTGCTCTCCCTTGCTGTACCTGCAGGAGAACGGCATCGCCAACAAGCTGGCACTGGTCAAGGCCGAGGAAAACAGTCTCATCCTCTGCGCCGGTCAGGGTGCCTACGAGGATGACGCCAAGGCCGACACCCAGGCACTGGCCGATGTGCTGCAGGCCCAGAGCCTGCCCGCTCATCTGGAAGTGTGGGGCGGCGACGTGTCCCACGACTGGTACTGGTGGGGCAGGATGTGGAGCCTGTTTGCTCCGCGCATTCTGGAAAAGTAACTTTATCACGGTTCTGTGTGAGGGAAAGCCTGCGGGTTTTCCCTCTTTTTTCTTTTATTTCAAATTCCTACTTGATTTGTCGGATATGGTGTGGTATACTCCTGTTGGAAGCAAAATATACCCCCAAGGGGTTTGTGAAAGGAGCCTGCATCATGGAATCCACCGAAAAAAAACCCTGCTGTTGCTGCAGCACCGAAGAGCCTGCGGCGGACACGGTTTTCCCCGCCGATGTGCCGGACGCTGTCCCCTCCTGCTGCCGCCACAAGGACCGCAGCCCGGAGGAATACAAAGCACTGGTCAACCGGCTGAGCCGCATCGAAGGGCAGGTGCGCGGCGTGCGCGGCATGCTGGAAAAGGATGCCTACTGTGTGGACATTCTGGTACAGGTGGCAGCGGTGAACTCGGCGCTGAACAGCTTTGCCAAGGAGCTGCTGGCCCAGCACATGAGCACCTGTGTGGCCGATGACCTGCGTGCCGGCAGCGACGAAAAGCTGAACGAGTTGATCAAGCTGCTGCCCCGGCTCATGAAGTGACCCTGCGGCAGACATACTGGACTTATCAGGAGTGAATACGATGGAACAATACAATGTAACGGGTATGAGCTGCGCGGCCTGCTCTGCCCGGGTGGAAAAGGCCGTAAAAAAGGTACCGGGTGTGACCAGCTGTTCGGTGAGCCTGCTGACCAACTCCATGGGCGTAGAGGGCACCGCATCCAGCGCGGCGATCATTCAGGCCGTGCAGGAAGCCGGTTACGGTGCCAGCCCCAAGGCGGCCGGTGCTGCCGCCGCCAGCTCCCCCAGCGCCGACCTGGACGCGCTGGCCGACCACGAGACGCCCAAGCTCAAGCGGCGGCTGATTGCTTCGCTGGGCTTTCTGCTGGTACTGATGTACTTCTCCATGGGGCACATGATGTGGGGCTGGCCCCTGCCCCACTGGTTTGATGACAACCATATTGCCATGGGCCTTGTCCAGCTGCTGCTGGCGGGCATCGTGATGGTGATCAACCAGAAGTTCTTCATCAACGGCTTCAAGGGGCTGATCCACGGCTCCCCCAACATGGACACGCTGGTGGCCATGGGCTCCATGGCCAGCTTCGTGTGGAGCACCTACGCCCTGTTTGCCATGACCCGCGCACAGGTGGACGGCAACGACGAGCTGGTCATGCACTATATGATGGAGTTCTACTTTGAGTCGGCGGCCATGATCCTGACTCTGATCACGGTGGGCAAGATGCTGGAGGCCCGCTCCAAGGGCAAGACCACCGATGCACTGAAGAGCCTGATGAAGCTGGCTCCCAAAACGGCCACCCTGCTGCGGGACGGTGCCGAGGTGACCGTACCCATCGAGCAGGTGCAGAAGGGCGACATCTTTGTGGTGCGCCCCGGTGAGAACATCCCGGTAGACGGCGTCGTGCTGGAAGGCAGCAGCGCCGTGAACGAAAGCGCCCTGACCGGCGAGAGCATCCCGGTGGACAAGGCCGCCGGGGACAAGGTGAGCGCCGCCACGGCCAACCAGTCCGGCTTCCTGCGGTGCGAAGCCACCCGCGTGGGCGAGGACACCACCCTGGCCCAGATCATCCGGATGGTGAGCGATGCCGCCGCCACCAAGGCTCCCATCGCCAAGGTAGCCGACACCGTGTCCGGCTTTTTTGTGCCGGCGGTCATCAGCATTGCAGTGGTCACCACCGTGGTCTGGTTGCTTCTGGGCCGGGAGCTGGGCTATGCGCTGGCCCGCGGCATCTCGGTGCTGGTCATCAGCTGCCCCTGTGCCCTGGGCCTTGCCACGCCGGTGGCCATCATGGTGGGCAACGGCATGGGCGCCAAAAACGGCATCCTGTTCAAGACCGCCGCTTCGCTGGAAGCTGCCGGCCGCACCCAGATCGTGGCGCTGGACAAGACCGGCACCATCACCAGCGGTGAGCCGAAGGTCACCGACATCCTGCCCGCCGACGGCGTGACCGAGACCGAACTGCTGACCCTGGCCGCCGCGCTGGAATGCAAGAGCGAGCATCCGCTGGCCCGCGCTGTGCTGGCCTATGCCGAGGCACAGCAGCTGGACGCCCCGGAGGTGACTGACTTTGCGGCCCTGCCCGGCAACGGTCTGAGCGCCAAGCTGGACGGCAAGGAGATCTTTGGCGGCAACGCAGCCTTTACCGGCACCAAGGTCACCGTCCCGGCCGAGCTGGCACAGGCGGCAGCTGAGCTCTCGGCACAGGGTAAGACCCCGTTGTTCTTTGGCGGCGCAGGCCGTCTGCTGGGTGTCATCGCGGTGGCCGACACCATCAAGGAGGACAGCCCCCGGGCCATCCGGGAGCTGCAGGCCATGGGCATCAAGGTGGTCATGCTCACCGGCGACAACCAGCGCACGGCTGACGCCATCGGCAAGCAGGCCGGTGTGGACGCTGTGATCGCCGGGGTGCTGCCGGACGGCAAGGAAGCCGTGATCCGCCAGCTGCAGGCCGCCGGTAAGGTAGCCATGGTGGGTGACGGCATCAACGACGCCCCCGCCCTGACCCGCGCCGACACCGGCATCGCCATTGGCGCCGGTACCGATGTGGCCATCGACGCCGCCGATGTGGTGTTGATGAATTCCAGGCTCTCGGATGTGCCCGCCGCCATCCGCTTGAGCCGCGCCACCCTGCGCAACATCCACGAGAACCTGTTCTGGGCCTTCCTCTACAACACCATCGGCATTCCGCTGGCAGCCGGTGCGTTCATTTCCTTCGGCCTGACGCTGAACCCCATGTTCGGCGCAGCGGCCATGAGCCTATCCAGCTTCTGCGTGGTGAGCAACGCCCTGCGGCTGAATCTGTTCGATTTGCACAGCACCAAACACGACCACCCGCTGAAAAACGCTTCTGCCCTGCCCGCTGCCCTCACGCAGCCCGCAGCGGTTGAGGATAAAGAGAGTACCATCAAGGAGGATATGACCATGAAAAAGACTCTGCATGTAGAAGGCATGATGTGCGGCCACTGTGAGGCCCGTGTGAAGAAGGCGCTGGAGGCCCTGCCCGAAGTGACCGAGGCTGTGGTGAGCCACGAGGCCGGCACCGCCGTTGTCACCCTGAGCGCCGAAGTTTCCGACGATGTGCTGAAGAAGACCGTCGAGGATCAGGACTACAAGGTCACCGGCATCCAGTAAGCCCCTCCCGCACAAACAGCAGCGGCCTGTTCCCCCGTTTTGGGAGAGCAGGCCGCTGCTTTGTTTTATGTTTTTTCAGGAAAGTTCTGCAAGGCGTCTGGCTCCTCTGGTTTTCAGCCAGTGCCCCAGCAGCCCGTCCGCACCCGCCAGCAGCACAAGGGCCGCCGCCATGACCGCCGGAAGCGGAAGGATCTTCAGCAGATTGGTCTGCGCAAGGGTCAGCACCAGCACAGCAACGAGATTGGCCGCCATGGACAGCAAGGTACAGCCACTCATTTTGATCACCGCAGCCTCACTCGTCCAGTGCAGGTTGGGCAGCACAAGCCCCAGTGCAAGGCCCATTTCTGCGCTGAGCAGCACGAACAGCTCTGCTTCCAGCAGGGTCAGGCAGAAATACACCGGCGGCATCTGCACCGCCGCCTGCATGCACACAAGGCACAATGCCGCCGGGACGCCGGTCAGCAGTAGATGCAGTTCCAGCTTGGCACACAGGGCCTGCCAGGACGGGATGGGCAGGCTTTGCAGGAGCCAGACCGTCCGGCCTTCCAGCGAGACGGAGGGCGTGGTCAGGAAGTTGGCTGCCGACACCGCACACACGGCACAGCATACCAGAACCGGGACCCCTTCCGGCACGGCCTGCGCAAACCGGGCAAAGAGGTCTGCCTTCCACAGGGACACGCCGCCCAGCACCAGCAGGCCCAGCGTGCCCATGGCGCTGTTGAGCATATAGGCTGAGCTGGACCCAAGATGCAGCAGTTCCCGGCGCAGCAGAGCCTGCCGCAGGCTGACAGGGCGTGCTTTTCGCGCATGGTATGCCGTGCGGGCCGTACCCTTCCGGGCCGTCATGCGGCGCAGGTAGGGCTTTTCCAGCAGCTTGCAAAAGACCGCAAAGCACAGCACTGTGCCCAGCACGAGGCCGACCAGCGCCGGGAGCTCCCCTGCCGCCGCGCCGCCCAGCAGCCGCAGCGGCCAGGCTGCACGGGCAAGCGCCGCACTCGACTGTGCGGCATCGGCCAGCAGATCGTCCAGCATCTCCTGCACCCGCAGGAAGCCCGCATAGTACAGCGCAAAAAACACCAGCGAGCACGCCACGGTGACCAGACTTTTGTGCCGGGCGCGGTCATTGGCCAGCGCCACGGCCCAGCCCAGCAATACCGCCAGAATGCAGGCCGCTCCGGCCAGCACCAACGCCATGGGGATGCTGCACAGTACCCCGGCCAGCGGATGGGCTGCCAGCAGGCCGTAACACACCACCGCCGGGACCCACGCCATGAGCAGGTAGATCAGGCAGGCCAGATAAACGGTGCTCACCCGCACCCCGAAAATGACCGCCGGCGGGATGGGCAGCGAGAGCAGCAGTTCGTTGTCCCGGCTCTGGAACAGGCCGGAATAGCTGGTAAAGGCGCTGGCCAGCACGCTCACCAGCAGCGCCGTGAGCCCCATAGAGGCAAAATACAGCCAGTCCAGCCCGGCCGGGAGCAGCACCGAAGCCAGCGGCAGGGCCATGCCCGCAAAGCAGAGCATGAGCACCACCACCAGCACGGCAAACAGCAGCGCATACCCCACGGCCGATGCCCGGGACCGCGCTTTGCCGGTCTTGCTGCTGCGGAGAAAGGCCGCGCCCAGCTCCCGCAGCTGCTTACGGAGCAATGCACGGATCATCATGCCTGCGCCTCCGTGCCTTCCAGTTCCAGAAAGACCTCTTCCAGACTGTCATCGCCGCGCACCTCGTCCATGGAACCGGCCCGCACCAGCCGCCCGGCCCGGATGATGGCCACCCGGTCGCAGAGCTTTTCGGCCACCTCCAGCACATGAGTCGAGAAGAAGATGGCCCCGCCGCCGTCGCAGAAGCGGCGCATCAGGGTCTTGAGCTGGTGTGCCGCCAACGGGTCCAGCCCCACGAAGGGCTCGTCCATGAGGATGAGCTTCGGCTCGTGGAGCAGGGCCGAGATGATGGCCAGCTTCTGCTTCATGCCGTGGGAGTATGCGCTGATGGGCTGGGCCAGGTCCTGCGTGAGGTCGAACTGGTCGCCGTAGGACCGGATGCGCTCGGCACGTTCCCGTGCCCCCACGGCAAAGATATCCGCGATGAAGTTCAGGTACTGGATGCCGGTCATGTATTCGTACAGGTCCGGGTTGTCCGGCAGATAGGCCAGCCGCCGCTTGCATTCCAGCGGGTCATCCTGCACCGAGATGCCGTCCACCGTAATGCGGCCGCTGTCGAACTGCTGGATGCCGCAGCAGCACTTGAGTGTGGTGGTCTTGCCCGCGCCGTTGTGGCCGATGAATGCGCAGATCTCGCCGGGACGGATGTGCAGGCTGAGATCCTGCACGGCCGCCTTGCCGCCGTAGGTCTTGGTCAGATGTTCGATGTTGAGCATAAAGTGCCCTCCTTTGTCCGGGGCAGTGCGCCCCTCTGCCCTTAGAATATACCTTCCACAAGGGGGAAGGTCAAGGGTGACCGGTCCGCGGCCGGTCAGAGTGCAATAATTTACAGTTTCTTCAAAGATGCCCCTTGCAAAAGTACAGAAAAATGGTATACTAATACAACGAACTGAACGGAGAAAGGAGGCGCGCAGCATGGCACCCACCAAAGAGCGCCCGGCGACTAAAACCATCGCCACCAACCGCGAAGCGCGCCACGAGTATTTCGTTCTGGAAGCGCTGGAGACCGGCGTTGAACTCAAGGGCACCGAGGTCAAAAGCCTGCGGGCCGGCGGGGTCAACCTGAAGGACAGCTGGGTGGACATTGAGGACGGCGAACTGCTGGTCAAGGGCATGCACATCACGCCCTACGACCACGGCAACATCTTCAACCAGGACCCTCTGCGTGTCCGGCGGCTTCTGGCACACAAAAACGAGATCCGGCGGCTGCACCAGCAGTGCAAGCTGCAGGGATACACGCTGGTGCCGCTTTCGCTCTATTTCAAACATGGCCGCGTAAAAATGGAACTGGGCCTTTGCAAGGGCAAAAAGCTCTACGACAAGCGAGCCGACGCCGCCCAGCGCAACGCCAAGCGTTCCATCGACCGCGCCATGAAATCCAACGGCAAGTACTACTGATCGTTTCAGACGGTTTCCCTGAAGCGGAACTTCTCCTGTTTTTCGTGCATCGCAAGGTACACTTTTATGGGGGCGTAAAGGTTTCGACGGGGGGAGCGAGGTCTGGGCAGCGGGTAGCAGCGGGGGAACTGCTCTATAACTCCTCCAAACAATTAACTGACAACAACAATTATCAGTTGCTCGCAGCCTGAGTGCTGCGCGTCTCGCCCACTCTTGTGTCGTGTGGGGCCGGGGCGTCCTTTAGACACAGCACCTGAACGGACTTAAGCTTTGCGGACCGGCAGGAACTCATGAAGCTACCAATGCGCTAGCCTGACGATCGGCGTGGCGCGGCGGGAATGTTGTAGATCGCCTGCACCCGGAGACACCTACACTGAACTCTTTTCGGACATGGGTTCGACTCCCATCGCCTCCACCAGTAAAAAACACCTAGATTCGTTAAAATCTAGGTGTTTTTCTTTACTTATACCACACTATTTACCACATTTTTGGATTTTAGTGTGTTTTTATCCCTGCCTGATCTCGATTTTCCAGCCCTGTTTTTCAGGCGGCAGCGGCTGCCCGTCCTTATCGCTATTCATGCGCTGGTCAATATCTGCCAGCTGCAAAAAGGCCGGTTGGATTTCTTCAAGCCAGCGATAGCCAACGGATGTATGACAGCGGGGGCAGCAGTCAACAAAGCCGTCAAGCTCCACGGCTGCCACAAGCGGATAAACAACAAAAGTCTTTTTGCAGTTCGGGCAGGTCAGATGCATTTCCAGCATGGTTTTACGCTCCTTCGTTCTTGTTGAAAATAAGACGGTCAAGGCTATATGCGGTTGCGTCACAAGTATGATTGTCCCGATCTGGCACACTGGGCAGAAAATTGCCGTCCTTGTCCGTGTCGTACTCATATTGTGAGAACTCGCGGTAGATGTTGGGCGTGCGCCGGGGGTCAACTACAAGCGTCCGCTTTTGCAGCCACTTGATGCGGTAGTTTACACAGCCGGGGTGCTTGGTGCAGGGACGCGCCTGCAAGCCGTATGTACGCAAGTCCATGATGCTCTTGGGTTCGGCGCAGTCGCAATAAATAACCTGTTCAGGGGCTGTTTCTGCGCCTGTGATGGGGTTTTTCCTGCTTTCGCCCACATGGTCAAGGCTGTGCCCCCTGATCTCAGCGGCAAGGGCCTCATTCGACAGGCCGCGCTTGTAAATCTCATCCGCAAAATAGATGGTTTCGGTGCTGCGGTCATAGAACAGCGCCACAACAGCGGCAGGGTCAGACGCAAAGCCGAAATCAACACCAACATAGCGGTAACACTGCATTTCAAGCTCTTCGTCTGCGATCTCGCGCACTTCCAGCGTGGTGAATACCTCGCCGCCGCTGCCGGTGGGAATGCCCAGATACTCGTGATCGTACACTTTCGGGCTTAGGCTCTGGATGCGCTGGGCTTCGTTCAGAAACACCTCTCCCAGCCATTCCGGGGGCACCTGGGTGTAATCCGTGTGCATGGTCAATGCTTCCTCGTTGGGCTGCTGGATGAACTTATTTGCCCAGTTATTCAGGGACACAGGCGGGTTGAAGCTGCGGAACACAATAGGCTTACCGCCACGGCCCACGGACTGCATCACGCTGCGGACAAAGTTTTCTCCGGGCAGCTCGGAAAATTCCTCGAACCACACCCACCGGAAAAAGCCCTTTGCAGGCTTGATAGATTTGATCTTGCTGTTATCGTCCAGCCCTCGGAAGATGATCTGCGCGCCGGTGGGAAGGTAGGTGCAGCGCATAGGGGACACGGTGCAGCTCCACAGGTCAGACACGCCCAGCGCGTCAATAGCCCATTGGATTTGTGCAAACACGGATTCCCTCAAGGTGCTGCCCCACCGTCGGAACACCACAGCAGAGCCGGTGCCGGTGGGGTCTTTCTGGATGCCGTCCACGATCTCCAACGACACAAAGGACGATTTGCAGGAGCCGCGCCCACCGGGAAGATTGTAGTAGGTGTGTGCATCGGCTGCTATATCCGCGTGGATAGCGTGGTATACAGCCGCTTCGTGTTCGGTCGGGTCAATACCCTGCACACGCTCAAACGTGGCAGCTCTGGCCGCTTTCCGGGCCTGTAGTGCCCGGATGCGCTTTTCCAGTCGGTCAAGCTCCATTCGCTTCCACCTCGTCCAGCAGCTTTTCCAGCTCTGCCAGCTTCTTCTGCTGTTCGTCAATGCGGATGCAGTTTAGAACGCTGTTGCAGCAATTTGTGATAGCCGTTGCCCGCTGTGGGTCGATCTGGTTATTCAGCAGCATATTTGCGATCTTGGACAGCGTGCGGCGTACCTCTGCGGGAGTTGAAAGTTTGATCTTCAAATATACTCACCTCGATACAAAAAGGGCGCACAGGTTGCCCCATGCGCCCAGATGATGCCATATCAGGCGATTGCCTGATAATAGATAGCCTTTGCCTTGTTTTCCAGAACAAAGCAGTCGTAGTAAATACGGCCCTCCACCAGACTGCCGGACAGGAAAGGCGGGTCAAGGTGAATCTTGTACTCTGCCAGTTTGACCGGGGCCACGGTAGCCACGGGATGCGCGATCATGAAGCCAAACTTCGCGGGCAGGCGGTTAGACGCGATCTTGACCACGTTCAGGCCGTCCAGCTGGGCGATAACGCCCTTTTTGCGCAGTTCTGCACCGATGTCCTGATTGTCAAAGGTGGCCTTGGACTGCTTCAGGAGCGTGTAGGCGGTCGGGGTCAGAATGAGCACGCGATCAGATGCGGGCACTTCTGCGTCATCCATCTGGGCATTTGCCGTGATGATCTGTGTATAGATGTTCTCAGCGGTCAGGGCTGCGGCTTCCGGCTTAATGCCTGCATTTGCTGCCATCACGCTGTAAACATAGGAGTCAATCTCCGGGAACACCTTCTCACGCTGCTGGCGTGCCAGAGCGCTGGCGGCTGCAACCTGCATCTTGGTTTCGTCCGTGTCCATCTTGTCCACCTCGAAAGTGAACGAACGATCTTTGTTGATCGTGAATGTCTCGGTGGTGGCCTGCAGGGTGCTGATCGTGCCGTACTGGCTCTTGTTTCCATCGAGAATGGGGCCGTTGCGGTTGAAGTCCTCCATCTCGGTGGACTTGACCTTGTACAGTTTGATGGTCTTTGCGCCATCAAAATTGAAATCCTTGTTGGTCACAAGGCTGGTCTTGCTCTCGGAGTAAAACTGTTCATCGGTATATGCTTGGAACTGGGTCGCTAACTCAATAGCCATTTATAGATCCTCTTTCAGTTGTTCAGACCGAAAGCCCGCTTCAACTCAGCGTCTTTGTCTTTACCCTGGGAAAGCCAGGTGGGCGGGGTGTCCACCCTTGCGCCGGTGGTGGTCGTGGTGACAGTGTACCCGTTGCCGGTGACGCTCTGCACCGCCTTTACAGCGGTCTTGAACGCTTCCGGGTCGCTGGTGTCCAGCTTATCCAGCAGCGCCGCGCTGATATGGTTATCAGCCAGATACTGACGGCAGGCTTCCCGGGCTTCCCACTGGTTGAAACGCTGGCTTTTGGCTTCTAACGCTTCCTCGCGGGCTTTCAGATCTTTTTCTCGTGCGTCAAGGTCGCCCACGCGCTCGGCACTCTTGGAGCGCTCACGGGCAAGCCGATCTGCAACGATGGTGTTTACTTCGTCTTGGGTAAAAGTCCGCTCAGAGCCGTTATTTTCGGCCTGCTGGGCGGCGCTGGGGGTAGTGGTGGGATTCTCCATTGATAGCACCTCATTTTCCGCATGAGTAAACGTAAAAAGCAGCAGGCGGCAAACCTTATGCCGCGCATGGTGCACCGGGGAAAGGAAAAGCCCGGTGCAAGGGGTATGTCCGCTCCTGCAATGCTGGGCGCTCTGATCGTGGGTCATGGCACACCCACAGCCAGACCGTGCAGCAAAGAGCAGTCAGGAGCCGGACGGCGCTATAAGCCGCCTGCTACGCTCAGTATACCACATTGCGTTGTAAAATGCAAATATAATGCTATGAAATGTCAATTTGTTGCTACATTGCGTTTCTGCTGGGACAACTGTAAACTGTATGCGCCGTAGCTCATGCCCATAGCGTCAGCCATAGCGGCCACTTCGCCCAGTGACAGCCGTTCGCCGTGTTCCAGATGATATGCAGCCCATGCCAGAGTTTTCACGCGGTTCCGTTCCCGTTCATCCTGGGCTTCCCGTGCTGCACATTCAAGGCAGCGGCTTTCATTGGCAAAATGCCACATCACAGCCCCACAGACAGGGCATTTCTTGAGCCTTTTCTTCATGGTATAGAATGACCTCCGGCAAATAAAAAGAGCGTGCAGCAGCCTTTCCGGGGCTGTAACACGCTCTCAGGGGGTGGGGTGGCGCCATGTACTCAACGCACCACCGTTAAAATTTACTCTTTGTAATGGTCTGAAAGAGCGTCTGCACTACGCTCGTATTGTACCATAAAGAGGACTTAACTGCAAGAATTTTACCTTGCAATGTCATTTCAATTACCTGTTTGCGGCTTCCATAGCTGCAATCTGTTTGTCCGTCAGCTCGTTGAGCTGGTCTTTCAAACCTGTAATATCGCACATAGCAGCACCTAGGAGCGAATTATACCGAGGAGAAGCTTCCCACAGAAACGCGATCTCGTCTCTTGTGTGGCTTCGGTCAAGGTCATTCGCTTTGTGGCTTTCTTCAAACCATTCTTCAAAAATCGTCAGCAGATTTTGAATGTGCTCTACAGCTCCGGCCAACTGACCATAATCTACATCATTCAGGCTCATACTGTCACACCCCCTCACAGATTGCCGCTGAACCACATCACAGCGGCACCGAGGAAACAGACCAGGGCGAACGGGCCCACGACAGAAAATTGATAAGCAGTGTAACCAAACATTGAAAATCCCTCTTCTTTCTGATAAAATGAGGGCGGGAAACATTACTGCAATGCGTTGTCCCGCCATTTGCCGCCCGTCCCTGTTGGCGCAGGGAAAGGCGGCTTTCTGTTTGTCGGCGGTCTTAATCAGGACGGCATGAAAGCGTCTTTGGCAGACTTCACGAGTTTTGCAAACTTCCCCGGGGTCATGTCGTGGGTGAAATCCGTATAGGCTTCAACGCCGTTCTTCACACCTTCCTGCTCTGCCTGCGCCATCAGATCAGCGGCCAGCAGCGCAATGGTGTTTTTATCCACGGTGCTGACGGGCAGGTCATTCAGAGCGTTCATCAGGGCATTCGCTGCATTAACCAGCGGTTCACACTGCATACGGACTTCACGCGGGATGATGAGCAAACCTTCTTCGCCCAAAGAAATGCCGAGAATGTCAACGCTGCAAGGCGCCACACTGGGGGCTTCTTCCTCGTCATCGTCCAAAAATTCATACGGGGACGAACCCTGCCGCACATCAATAGAAAGTTCAGGCTTGCCCTCTGCGCTCAGGGTCGGCGTGATGAACACCACCGTGTCGTCACCATCCTCCGGCTTATCAGACAGCCAGAGCTGCACGCCGTCGCTGGGGTGGCGCTCTTCCTTGCAGTAAAAAGGCGCGTCATAAGACAGGGACTTGCCGCGAACGGCATTGTTGAGCACATGAAGTGCGTTGTCGGGGCCATCGGTCTGAATGGTCAGATTGGAGTCCATAAGCATAGTAATCATAAGTAAACCTTTCTGTGCCCTACGGGCACGCTCAAATATGTAACACGGTCAAATTAGGCCGGGTTGCCGTTGGTTCAGCGGGTCAGGCCTTTGGCGTGCAGCCAGATCAGGCGCAAAGCCCGCAAGTCTGCGCGTTCCAGCAGTCGGGTAATAGCGGCAATGTAGCCGGTGCGGTCGGTGTCGTTCACGTGCTCACCCCCTCACGCGCTCTTGCTGCTGTCGCTGATCTGGGCGGCAGGCTGGGTGCCCTGCGTCAGCTGGGGCGCTGCCTTTGGGGTCTGCAGGGCTTTTGCCGGGGCTTTTTTAATTGCCTGCATGAATGCCGGGCGATAGATGCGATTCATCTCGCTCACGCTGGTATCACGGGATGCAAGCAAACTGCGCATTGCGGACGGATTGCCGTAGAGCTTGCGCACAGCTTCCGGCAGAGCGTTAAATACATCCCATGCCCGCGCAAGGCATTTTTCCCGGCTGTTTTCTTCGTCCAGATTTCCACCGTTCCGGGCGCACTCTAGCTCGCTGTCAATCCGTTTGGCCGCTGCCAGAGTGCTTACCCACATCTGTTCCGGGGACGGCAGCGCGTCAAGCTGGATGTCCCGCACAGCTTCCTGCCAGTCAGCAAGGAACTGTTTCGGATAGCGGCAATTACCCAGTGCAGCATAGAAAGCTGCTTCGGCAATATCATCCGGCACAGTGCCCAGATTGGCCGTGTAGGCTTTCAGCTGAGCGGTTATAGTTTCATCAGAAAGGTGCTGCTCGAAGTAGTCCATGCGGGTCTGCATCAGTTCTTTTACCTTTTCAAGGGTCATTTTGTATCACGCTCCATTCTTTCGCTTGAGATTTTCGATTATTCGGCTGATCTGGTCGCCAGCGCTTTCAAACTCTGGCACGGTGCTGGGTGGCTTGTCCTTATCCAGCGGGTAAAATTTCAGCCAGCCCTGCCGCGTGGCCTGCTTGACCACCTCTGTCCATTCACAGCGGTGAAATTCTTCATCCAGCTGCTGGCACAAGCTGCGCCGCATGGTATCGGTTAGGCTCTTGCGCTTTTCTTTGCGCATACGGTCATAGTCCTGAAGGGCCTGCAGCAGCTCGCCGTCACCATCGGCAAAGGTTGTGAAAATATCCGCCGGGGGAGTATCATGCGCGCCAGCCGCGGAAACGGCGTTGCTCTCCTTCTTCTCTTCCGTGTCCCTGTCCACATCCTTTTCCATGTCCTTATCCTTATCCATGTCCTTATCCGGTTTTTCATTTTCGGAAAGGGGGCTTTCAGAATTTTGTAAAGGGGGCTTTTTAGGTCTGCCGCCTTTTTCGCCGCTGCTCTGATATTTTCGACTGTTGTCGATATTGGGTTTTATTGCAACCCAGAGCGGGCGAAGCGACTTTTTCAAAGGAACTTCTTCGCCGTTAATGCCGTATTGGCAAACAGCAAAGAGAAAGTCCCCGCGATCTTTGGTGTTTAGTTCGCAAGCCGCTTCAAGATATGATGCAAAAAATTTGAAACTTTTTCCCATTATGCGCCCTTCTTGCTCTTGGGAGACGGTTCAAAGAAAAACTCCCCGATCTGCTCCCAGGGGATGTTCAGGACAGCAGCCACACGGGTGATCTCGTCACTCGTCCAGGGCTGATACCCCTTCATGCGGGCGGTCATGGTGCTTTTTGCCATGCCTGCGGCCTGCGCTACATCACCCTGCCGCATTTCCATTTCCGCGAACCTTACGCGGAGTTTGTGATAAGGCTGGTACATTGTTACACCTCTTCTTTCAATTCGTCCAGCGGCACGCCAAGGGCGGCGGCAACATGGCCTGCGGTGGTGCGCCATACCGGTTGACCCTTACGCATTTTCCATATAGCATTGCGTCCAACGCCTGCCTTTAAGGAAAGTTCCTCGGTAGTCAAGTTCTGACGCGCCATCTCCGCTACAACTTTCACGCGATCGACTGTAATTGACTTCGACAATTTATCTCACCTCAATTCAGGGACTTTTGTCCCTCTGTAGCGTATTATAACAGGGCTTTTTATCCCTGTCAATAGTTAAATTAGGGCTTTTTCTTCCTTTTGAAGAAAAAATATGATATACTACACGCTAAAGGGGGAGTTTTAGATGACAATCGGAGAAAGAATCGCCGAGGAGAGAAAGTTTGCTGGATTGACGCAAAAAGAACTCGGCGCACAAACTGGCATTGACCCATCGACAATTCGCAAATACGAATCCGGGAGACTTAACCCCAAAATTGAAACAATAAAGAGAATTGCAGAAGTCTTGAATATTTCCTGGTATGTACTACTCGGAGAAGATGACGATTTACAGGGGCTTGTAAAGGCCGTTAATTCTGTTGAATATGATCCTGAAAAAGAGAGGCCAATGGTTGATGTTGAAGGAAATCTTTATCTACAAGACTTAAAAACATTGGACGACTTAAAAGATCGGCAATTTAGAGAAAATCATGCGGGACGTGAGGATTGTTCACACTTGCAGATTACTGACATTGAACGGAAAAGACGCTATCTTGATGAACTGTTTTTCTGTCTAAATGACAGCGGCCAGAATTTACTAACAGAAATGGCAAAAGCTATTTGCATGTTGGACAATTACCGTATACCAGTTCTTTCTTTGTCTGGCTTTTTAACGTATGAAAAAGCTATAACTGATAAATTATCACCACCAAGCCCATTATCAGATGATAAAAAATAAAGCCCGCTGCACAGAGCACAGCAGGCGGGGGTGTGTCGCGTTTCACAACGTACCCACTGACGGGAAATCATTGACATAGAAAGAAGGTGAACCAATGGAATTGACCATAGAGAACCTGCGCACACTGGCTCAGGGCGGGCAAATCTTTCTAACAGCCCATTCACAGGCCCGGCTTTATGAGCGCGGTATCCTGCTGGCAGACATTCGGCAGGCCATCCAGAGCGGGAAAATCATCGAATACCGCCCGGATGATTACCGCTGTCCGTCCTGTTTGGTGCTGGGGGTCAATCTGGCAGGCCGCTGGCTGCACGTTGTGTGCGGTATCCATGAGGGTGCATTGTGGATCCTCACAGCCTACTGGCCAGATCTCGACCACTGGAACGCAACGTATACTGAACGAAAGAAGAAAGGGGAATAAATATGACTTGCTTTTTCTGCAAGGGCGAAATGAAGCCCAGCACGACCATTCACACGGTGCAGCTGAAGAACTGCGTTGTGGTTATCAAAAATGTTCCCTGCATGGAGTGCGAACAGTGCGGTGAAGTCGTGCTGTCTGCCGATACAGTGGAGAAGATAGAGCGCATTTTGCAGACGGTCGAAAAGGCTGTTGCTGAAATTACCGTGGTCAACTTCCCGGATTGTGCAGCATGAGCAGGCGAACGAACAGCGCCGTTTGGCAGGAAGCTTACAGCCGGTGGCGGGTGGCGGTGCAGAAGGACGGCCAGCGCCGGTATTTTTACAGCAGCACACCCGGGCGCACCGGCCAGCGGGAAGCAAACCGAAAGGCTGATGCGTGGCTTGAGGACGGCATAGGCGCGAAGGTGGGCAGGGTAGAGGATGTGTATAAACTCTGGATAGAGGGCTTAAAGCAGACCACCAGCGCAAGCAATTATGAACCGATCGAGAGCCGGTGGCGTACCTGGGTGCTGCCGATCATCGGCAAAAAGCGGGTCAATGCCCTTACAGATGCAGACTTGCAAGCCATCATCAACAAAGCCCACGCGGCAGGCAAGAGCCGTAAAACCTTGCAATCACTCGCCGGGGATCTCCGTGCCTTCTGCAAATACTGCCGCAAAAGCAAGCTGTCCACCTATCTGCCGGAGGATGTGCAGATACCCGCCGGGGCGCGTCTGAAAGGCAAAAAGGTCTTGCAGCCAGATGATCTAATAAAGCTGTTCACGGTGGATACAACGCTTTATCGGGGCAAGCGCGTGCCAGATGATTTTATTCATGCGTACAGATTCGCGGTCTTGACCGGCCTGCGTCCGGGGGAGCTGGTGGGCTTGCGCTGGGCAGATATCAAAGGTAGCACAGTCAATATTTCCCGCGCCATCAACGTAAAAGGGCAGGAGACGCGCGGAAAGAACGAAAATGCTTGCCGGTCATTCGTCCTGCCGGACGTTGCAAAAGCTGTCCTAGAAGCTCAGAGGACTATCACCGGGCATTGTGAAAGCGTGTTCTGTCTGGAAACAGAGCGGCGGTTTTATAAGCGCTGGAAAGTGTACTGTGCTGCCAACGATTTGCAGCCGGTCAGCCTGTACGAATTGCGGCACAGCTTTGTTTCCGCAATCAAGACGCTGCCCGCTGGTGAGGTCAAGGCGCTTGTAGGTCACTCCGAAGATATGGACACATACGGCATTTACTCCCACGCCCTGACCGGTGAGGATGTAGCCACAGCGCAGGCCGTCAACGCGGTATTTATGAAGCTGCTGCACGGCTGAAAAATACCACACTTTTTACCACACTTCCCGATTTTAGGGAACTGGGTGCGGTTCTATGTGCAGAATTTCAGCCCATAGCAACGCCACATTTTCAGCCTGAAAATTGTGATTTTTTCACGATAGAACGGCGGGAATTGGTTCGACTCCCATCGCCTCCACCAAAAACAGAACTCCCCTGCCGCGCTGCGGTGGGGGAGTTCTTGTTTTTGTGGTCCCGGCGATGAGGAGGCGAACAGCACGCCCCTGCGCAGCAGGGGCAGCAATCAGCCCAGTGGGCTGTTGCTGCGTGCGCGGGTCCCAACCATCCGGAATGTCTACCAGGGAGAGGTTGGGTGGATACCCTGCACCTTGGCCGTCCCGGTATTGTTCATATCATGGTTGACAAGATGGCAACAATCAAGTATATTAAGCTCAGAAGAACCGGTAGGGGTTTCCATGTTGAAAGCAATTCCAGCATCGTACCCCTCTGACCCGGCTCTTTCAGAAGAACCGGTAGTCACGCTGTCGGTGGTGGAAACGCCATCTCCACGGGACTCTGACCCGGTTCTTTTTTATTTGCCATATCCGACCATGCAAAAACGCCCCGTCTGGCAGACTGTATCGTCTGCAGACGGGGCGTTCGTTTTCGGTTTACAGTTCTCCGCGGCCGGAAAGCGCACGGTAAAGGGTGGTCTCGTCGGTATACTCCAGGCTTGCACCCACCGGCAGACCGTAGGCCAGACGGGTGGTCTTGATGCCCAGCGGCTTGATGAGCTTGGCCAGATACATGGCGGTTGCCTCCCCCTCTACGGTGGGGTTCATGGCCATGATCACTTCCTTGACCTTGCCGTCGCCCAAACGGGCCAGCAGTTCCTTCACGCTGAGCTGCTCGGCCCCGATGCCGTCCATGGGGCTGATCAGGCCGTGCAGCACATGATACAGGCCGTGGTACTCCCGGGTGCGCTCAAACGCCTGCACATCCCGCGGCGTTTCCACCACGCAGATGACCGACGTGTCCCGCTTGGCGCTGGCGCAGATGGGGCAGATCTCGGCCTCGGTGTAGTTCTGGCAGATGCGGCAGCGGTGGAGCTTGGTGTGCGCGTTCTGGATGGCCGAAGCCAGGGCCGCCGCGTCCTCATCGGACATGCTCAACACCTGGTAGGCCATGCGGGTCGCGCCTTTGCGCCCGATGCCCGGAAACTTGCCGAACTCTTCGATCAGCTTTTCCAGCGGGGCAGCATTGTAGCCCATGTTCTTCCCTCCAGCCGGATCAGAGACCCGGAATGTTCATGCCGCCGGTCAGCTTGCCCATCTCGGCCTCGGCGGTCTCGTCCACCTGCTTGACGGTGGCGTTGACGGCAGCAGCCACCAGATCTTCCAGCATCTCGATGTCATCCGGGTCCACAGCTTCGGGCTTGATGGTGATGGCCAGCACCTCGTGCTTGCCGTTCATCTTCACGGTGACCATTTCACCGGAGGCACTGCCGGTGTACTCGGCGGCTTCCAGCTCGGCCTGCTTGGCCTTCATGTCCTCCTGCATCTTCTGGGCCTGACGCATCAGGGCGTTCACATCGGGGCGGCCAAAGCCTGCGGGCATTCTTGCTTTCATAGTTTGTTCTCCTTTGTCTTATCGGTTGAAAAGCCTTCCCCAAAAGGGGAAGCCTTATTTCTGTTTTCGGGCGGTGTCCTCAATGGACACATCCAGCCCCAGCTTTTCCAGTGCGTGGAGCGACTGCTCCGCGTTGGACACGGCTTTCCCTGCGGTTCTGGGCTCGTAGGGGCCGATGGGGATCGCCTTGCCGGACACCTGCAAAATGAGCTTTTTGATCAGCCGCTGGCTGTCCTTGTTGGCCCGGATGAAATCGCGGAAGGTCTTGCCGCCGTCGATGAGCACCCGGGTACCGTCAAAGTACGCCTTGGATTTGCGCAGGTAACTGTACAGCATGGGGTCCACTTCCTGCAGCTTCTGGGTGATCTGTGCCCACTCCGGGTATGGGGCCAGACTGCCCGCTGCCGGTCTGGGCTGTGCGGGAGCGGCTTCCTGCTTCGGGGCCGGGGCCATTGTCTGCAGCGCAGGAGACGGTTCCTCGCGGGGCGGCGGCACGGGCCGTACCAGTGCAGAGGGTTCCTCCCAGGGCAGCGCTTCCCCGCCCTGCACGGGCGGTTCTTCCGGCAACGGCGGCAGCTCTTCGGCCTGCACGGGCACCTGCACAGATGCAGGTTCCTGTGTCGGCTCCGGTGCGGACTGCACCGGCTCTGCCGCAGGCTGCAGCGGTTCCGGCAGCGGGGCAGGTTCCACGACCGGCTGCTGTACGGGAGCCTGCTGTACCGGTGCGCTCACAAAGGGCTGCACCGCCGGAGCCGAAGCAAACGGCTGCACGGCAGCGGGCTGTGCGGCACGGGCGACCGGTGCTGCCTGCACTGGTACGGTCTGCCGCTGCTGCGGCGGTTCCGACAGGCTGAACAGCGCCAGTTCCAGCTCAATGCGCTGGTCACTGCCGCGGGTCATGTGCTCCAGTGCCGCGCCAAGGGTGCGGATGGCCCGGATGGCCTCCCGCTGGCCCAGCTGCGGGCCTTTTTCCAGATACTGCGCCTCCTCTTCCGGTGACACACCGGAGAGCAGTGCCTGCCCGCCGGGCAAAGCCGCCAGCATCAGGGCGCGGTAGTGGGCGATGAGTTCTTCGGTCAGGCGTTTAACGTCCACCGACTGCTGCCGCAGCTGGGCTAGCTGGGCCAGTGCGGCGGCTCCGTCCTGCGCTTCCAGCGCGTCGGAGATGCGAAACAAATAGCTGCGGTCGGTCACACCGGCCATGCGGCGCACCACGTCCGCGTCGATCTTTGCCGTGACGCCTGCGCAGGTGTCCAGAATGGACAACGCATCGCGCAGGGCACCGTCGGCCAGGCGGGCGATCAGCTCCGCTCCGTCCGATGTCAGTTCCAAGTGCTCTTCCCCGGCGATATACTCCACCCGCTGTGCGATGTCCTCCGGCCCAATGCGGGTAAAATCATACCGCTGGCAGCGGGACAGGATGGTGGCCGGCACCTTCTGGATCTCGGTGGTGGCCAGAATAAAAATGACATGGGCCGGCGGTTCTTCCAGCGTCTTGAGCAGCGCATTGAAGGCCGCCGTGGACAGCATGTGCACCTCGTCGATGATGTATACCTTATACTGGCAGGCGCTGGGGGTGTAGGCAGTCTCATCCCGCAGGTCGCGGATATCGTCCACGCCGTTGTTGGATGCGGCGTCCATCTCCACCACATCCAGAATGCTGCCGTTGTCGATGCCCTTGCAGATCTCGCATTCGCCGCAGGGGTCGCCGTTCTGCGGGTGCAGGCAGTTGACCGCCTTGGCAAAAATCTTGGCGCAGGTGGTTTTGCCGGTGCCGCGCACGCCGGTGAACAGGTAGGCGT
>OOBN01000920.1_pt1 | contig 24095 bp, 21 predicted proteins | sample 1671091 | NCBI WGS metagenome assembly OOBN01 (sample SAMN06348121, study PRJEB24527) | human gut metagenome | biome: human gut; feature: ankylosing spondylitis patient; material: feces | host: Homo sapiens | place: China | collected 2015-10 | reverse complement strand
TACACTCTTTCCCTACACGACGCTTCTTCCGATCTTGCCCGTGCCGCCGACGGTGATGTTGCCGATGCAGATGATCGGAATGTCGAACTTCTCGCTTTTGAGGATGCCCCAGTCGAAGAGGCGGTGACGGAACGTCACCCCCGCTTTATAGAGGAAGGCCGCAGGCGCGAGCAGGCATTTGAGCATCTTTCTATCGGTTTGAACAGATAACTTTCAAAGGTAACGATTTTTCCCGGGACCACCAAACCAAAAGTCGCAAATCTGGTTCCAGAGCGGAAAATAGCGACTGATTTTGCGGAAACGGAGGCCCGGGCACCGCCCCCTGTCGCGGGGATTTCCAGATGCTGTTGGGTCGCAAAAAGTCCTGATCGCAGTCTGCGACTGGTGTTGTTTGCCGCTTTTTGGTCGGCTGTACCCCGCGGTCTTCGCCCGCGGGGTACTTTGTACTTTTTGGTGTCAAAAGTAGCGAGAAAGCCGTGACGATGTCGCGGGTGTTTTGTACCTTTTTTCCGCAAAAAGTACTGATCGCAGTCTGCGACTGGTGTTCTTTGCCGCTTTTTGGTCGGCAAAAAGCGGCGCAAAAACCGACCCGCCGACAAAAAAGGCTAAAAGACGCGGCCTAACGCTGGCTCCGGGCGACTATTCGCGGGTTTGTAAACAAACCGTCCCCTCCGCTCGCGCTTTTAGCCCGTCCCTTGCCAACGGCTCCGGTATCCGGTCGGATTTCTGTACTACCCAAAAATAGTAACGCCGGTGATACTAATGCTTGAAGTGCCTCTCACCGGTGAATACCATGGCGATGCCCTTCTCGTCGGCCTTCCGGATCGAATCCTCGTCGCGGACCGAACCGCCGGGCTGCACGATCGCCGTCACGCCGTATTCGGCGGCCAGCGTCACACAGTCGTCGAAAGGGAAGAAACCGTCCGACGCCAGCACGAGACCCTCGGTGACGCCTGCGGCATGCGCCTGCTTCAGGGCGATCTCCGCCGAGCCGATGCGGTTCATCTGTCCGGCGCCGACGCCCAGCGTCCGGCCGTCCTTCACCGCCACGATGGCGTTCGACTTCACGTGTTTGACGATATGCCAGCCGAAATTGAGATCCTCCATCTGCTCCGCAGCGGGCTTCGCCTTCGTGACGCACATATCGGCCGTAACGGCCTTCGTCGCCACGTCGAGGTCCTGCACCAGCAGGCCGCCGTTGACGCTCACATACTGTTTCGGGTCCACGTCGCCCTTGTCCATGCTGACCTCGAGCAGGCGCAGGTTCTTCTTCGCCGAGAGCACTTCGAGCGCCCCCTCGTCGAATTTCGGGGCCATGATGATTTCGAGGAAGATCGGCTTCATCAGCTCGGCCGCTTCGCGCGTCACCGTGCAGTTCGTCGCCACGATGCCGCCAAAGATCGACACCTTGTCGGCCTCGTAGGCCTTCGTCCATGCCTCGACGACATCAGACGTGTGCTCTTCCGATCTTGAATCCCTGCGGCGCCGCAGGGATTCATGTGTTTGAGGCCCACGCAGAACGGCTTGTCGAACTCGCGCACGATGCACAGCGCGGCGTTGGCGTCCTGGATATTGTTGTACGACAACTCCTTGCCGTTGAGCTGTCTGGCGAATGCCAGCGAATAGGGCACCTCCTTCCCCTCGCGGTAGAATTTGGCCGACTGGTGGGGGTTTTCGCCGTAGCGCAGCGACTGCACGAGGTCGAACTCGAGGAAAAGCTTCTCGTTCAGACCCGCCTGCGCGCGCATATAAGCGGCGATCATCGCGTCGTACTCGGCGGTATGCGTATAGGCTTTGGCCGAGAGCTTCAGGCGCGTGGCCTTTTCGGTATTGCCGCCGGCGCGAATCTCGTCCAGAATCGCGTCATAGTCCGCGGGGTCGCACACCACCGTCACGTCGGCCCAGTTCTTGGCCGCCGAGCGAAGCATCGAAGGTCCGCCGATGTCGATGTTCTCGATGGCGTCCTCCATCTTCACGCCGGGTTTCGAAATCGTCTCCCGGAACGGATAAAGGTTCACACAGACCATGTCGATGAACTCGATATGATTATCCTTCAGGGCTTTCAGGTGCTCCGGATCGTCGCGGCGGGCCAGCAGTCCGCCGTGCACGTTGGGATGCAGGGTCTTCACGCGGCCGTCGCAGATCTCGGGGAATCCCGTCACGTCGCTGATGTTGATTACCTCCACGCCGCTGTCGGCCAGGAGCTTCATCGTACCGCCCGTGGCGATCACCTCCCAGCCCAGAGTCCGCAGCCCTTTGGCAAACTCCACGACACCGGTCTTGTCACTTACACTAATTAATGCGCGCATTATTCGATCAGTTTTTTAATAGTTTCAATGTATAACGGATATTCCACGGCATGAATCATCGCTTCCAGTTCCCCGATGTCATCGCCCTCGTAGGGAAAGGCCCGCTGGGCGATGATGCGTCCGCCGTCCAGCTCGGCGTCGACGTAATGGATCGTCACGCCGAAGACCTTGACGCCGTATTCCAGCGCCTGCTCGATGGCATGCGCCCCGCGGAAGGCCGGCAGCAGCGAGGGGTGGATGTTGATGATCCGCCCGCCGTAGGCCCCCAGCAGCACGTCGCCCACAATGCGCATGTAGCCCGCCAGGCAGACCAGCTCCACGCCCGCGGCATCCAGCCGCGCGACGATCTCCCGCTCGTAGTCGGCCTTCGAGGCATATTGCTTCGGCGCGAAGACGAACGCCCCGACCCCGTGAGCGGCAGCCCTTTCGACCACCTTCGCACCGGGTTTGTCGCAGACCATCAGCACCACTTCGGCATCCAGCACGCCCCGCTCGCAGGCCGTGACGATGGCTTCGAAGTTCGTGCCGCTGCCGCTGGCGAAAACCGCAAGGCGCCGCATCCCTCTATCGGATGACGACACCCTCGGTGTCGGTTACGCGTCCGATGACCGTGGCACGCTCGCCCTGCTCCGTGAGGATGCCGATGGCCTTCTGCGCCTCGGCGGCATCGAGGGCAATGACCATGCCGATGCCCATGTTGAAGATGTTGAACATCTCGCGGTGGGCCACCTTGCCGTACTTTTCGAGGAAGCGGAACACGGGCAGAATCTCCCACGACCCTTCGTCGATCTCAAGCCCCTGCCCCTCGCGGAGGATGCGGGGAATATTTTCGTCGAAACCGCCGCCCGTGATGTGGCTGATGCCGTGCACGTCGCAGTTGCGAACCACCTCCAGCACCTGCTTCACATAGATTTTCGTCGGCGTGAGCAGCACCTCGCCGAGCTGTTTGTTCGACAGTTCGGGATAGGACTCGCGCAGGTTCAGGCAGTTGTCCGCGACGATCTTGCGCACGAGGCTGAAGCCGTTGGAGTGCACGCCGCTCGACGCAACGCCCACCAGCACGTCGCCCGCCCTGACCTTCGAACCGTCGATCAGCTGCGACTTCTCCACAACGCCCACCGTGAATCCGGCGATGTCGTATTCGCCCTCGGCGTACATGCCCGGCATCTCGGCGGTCTCGCCGCCCACCAGCGCACAGCCGGCCTGACGGCAGCCGTCGGCGACACCCGCGACGATGGCCTCGATCTTCTGGGGTTCATTGCGCCCCACGGCCACGTAGTCGAGGAACACCAGCGGTTCGGCGCCCTGCGCCAGCACGTCGTTGACGCACATGGCCACGGCATCAATGCCGATCGTGTCGTGCTTGTCCATCTCGAAGGCCAGCTTGAGTTTGGTTCCCACGCCGTCGGTCCCGCTCACGAGCACCGGTTCCTTCACCTTGAGGGCCGAGAGGTCGAACATACCGCCGAAGGCGCCGATGTTGCCCATCACACCCAGACGCGAGGTCGAGGCCACATGCTTTTTGATGCGCCGCACCACTTCGTATCCGGCTTCGAGATTCACGCCGGCCTTTTCATAACTTTGAGCCATAGCAATATATGGTTTAAATAATTTAAATTCCCTGTTTTTATCCCCATTCTCCGGGCCCGTCATTGGGAGGCATCGCCAGATGCCGTGGCAATCCGGGAAAAATGCCGTAACGTCACAACACCGGTTCAGATTGCCGCGTCGGACCTGCGTCCTCCTCGCAATGACCGCTTCGCGTCCGCTAACATTTTACGTCCTTGTTGGCCTCCTCGGGCGACTGGTAGAGCGCCGTGGGATACTGCCCCGTGAAGCAGGCCATGCAAAGTTCCTTGCGGCTGCCCGCCTTCAACAGCGACTCGGGCGAGAGGAACACCAGCGAATCGGCGCCGATCTCCTCGCAGACCCCCGCCGTGTTCTTGCGGGCCGAGATCAGCTCCTCGCGTGTCGAGGTGTCCACGCCGTAGAAGCAGGGATCGGTCATCGGGGGACTGGCGATGCGCACGTGCACTTCGGTGGCTCCCGCCTCCTTGAGCATCGTGACGATGCGCCGCGAGGTCGTGCCGCGCACGATCGAGTCGTCGACCAGCACCACGCGCTTGCCCCTGACAATCGAACGCACGGCCGAAAGTTTCATCCTCACGCCCTTCTCGCGCAGCTCCTGCGAGGGCTGGATGAAGGTGCGGCCGATATACTTGTTCTTGATAAGTCCCATTTCATACGGCAGTCCGCTCGCCTCGGCGTAACCCATCGCGGCGCTGAGGCTCGAATCGGGCACGCCGACCACGATGTCCGCCTCGGCGGGAGCCTCCTTCCAGAGCAGGCGTCCCGACTCCTTGCGGTAGGCGTGGACGTTGCAGCCGTCGATGTCGCTGTCCGGGCGTGCGAAGTAGATGTACTCCATCGAACACATTTCGTGACGCTTGTACATCGAGTAGTCGCGGCTGCGGATGCCCTGCCTGTCAATCGTCACGATCTCGCCCGGCTCGACGTCGCGCACGAACTCCGCGCCCAGCACGTCGAACGCGCACGTTTCGCTCGACACCACCCATCCGTCGCCCAGCTTGCCGATCGACAGCGGACGCAGGCCGTACTTGTCGCGGCAGGCGTAGATGCGGTTGGCCGTCATAATCAGGAAGGCGAAAGCGCCTTCGAGCATGTTCAGCGCGTCGATGATCGAGAAGATGCGCGGCCGGTCGTGGTAGCGCGTCTCCTTCTTGATCAGGTGGGCCAGGATCTCGCTGTCGGAAGTCGACTGAAACAGGCTGCCCTTGTTTTCGAGGTGGCGGCGCAGCAACTCCGAATTGACGATATTGCCGTTATGCGCCAGCGCGAAGTCGCCCGTGTTGTGGCGGAAGAGGAACGGCTGGACATTCTCCATGCCGCCGCCTCCGGCCGTGGTGTAACGCACATGGCCGATGGCCGTGGAACCTTTCAGCGTGGCGAGTTTCGCCTCGTCGAAAACCTCCGTCACCAGCCCTCCGCCCTTGATGCGGCGGAACGTGCCGCTCTCGTCCACCGAGACGATGCCGGCCCCCTCCTGCCCGCGGTGCTGCAAGGCGTGGAGACCGTAATAGGTCAGCGACGCGGCGTTCGGCACTCCGTAGATGCCGAACACCCCGCACTCCTCGTGCAATTCACGGTCGCGGATCACTTCCATCATACTACCCGACGATTTTTTGCAGGCGCGCCAGAATCTCCTCGTAAGCCTCGCGGACCTTGCCCAGGTCGCGGCGGAAACGGTCCTTGTCGAGTTTCTCGTTGGTCGTGGCATCCCACAGACGGCAGGTGTCGGGCGACACCTCGTCGGCCAGCACGATCTCGCCGTCCGACGTCTTGCCGAACTCGATCTTGAAGTCCACCAACTTGATGTTCATCTTCAGGAACAGCTCCTTGAGCACCTCGTTGATCTTGGCCGTCATGGCGTACATCTCGTTCAGCTCCTCGTACGTAGCGGCGCCCAGCGCAACGGCGTGATGGTCGTTGATCAGCGGGTCGCCCAGCTCGTCCTTCTTGTAGCAAATGTCGAAAATGACGTTCGAGGGCTGCGTGCCCTCCTCGATGCCGAGACGCTGGGCCATCGAACCGGCGATGACGTTGCGCACGATCACCTCCAGCGGAATGATCGTCACCCGGCGGCAGACCTGATCGCGGTCGTTGATCGTCTCGATATAGTGGGTCTTCACGCCGGCCTTATGCAGCTCCTTGAAGATCAGGGTCGAAATGGCGTTGTTCAGCACGCCCTTGTTCTCGATCGTAGCTTTCTTGATGTTGTTGAAAGCCGTAGCGGCATCCTTGTAGTGGATGATGATCTTATCGGGATCGTCCGTGCGGAAAACCTGTTTTGCCTTGCCCTCGTAGAGCATTTCGAGCTGTTTCATGTTGTTTGGGTGTTTTTTGATTATTTGATTCGTTGTCTCATTTCATATTGAAGTCCACCACGATCGGACGGTGGTCCGAGGGGTGCCAGAAATTCGAAAGTTTGGCCGGGTCGCGAACCGGCTCGGTGTAGGCGTCGGTCACCACGTCGGCATGCGTGATGCGCTCGTAGAGCGGCGGCGTGCAGTAAACGAAGTCGATGCGCGACTTGCCGCCCGTCGTGGTCTTGAACTCCCCGGGATATTTCCCGGCGATCACGTCCACATAAGGCGTGTGCCGGAGAATGTAGTCGTGCACCAGGAAACGCGTGTCGCCCGCCGGATATTTGTAGAACCAGTTGTCGCGCGACGAACGCGCGTTGAAGTCGCCCATCATCATCCAGAACTGCTTTTCGGCGCCCGGAACCGAATGGATCGTATGGTTGCAGATGTATTCCATCTCCATGCGGCGGTATTTGTCGCCGCCGTTCTCGGCACGGCTCGCATCGCGGTCTTTAGCCTCGAAGGCATACCCCTGCGGCCAGGTGTGAAGCGTTACGATGTTGACCGTCTTGCCGTTCTTCTCGATGCGCGCCCAGCCCGCTCCGTGCGTCACCACGCTGTCGGGTTTCGAGCCGACGATACGTTCGACGTTCTCGATCGGGTATTTCGACGTGATCACCTGCGGGTAATTGTCGCGGTGTCCGCCCACATACCAGTATTTGTGGCCGTAACGGGCGGCCAGTTCGCCCCAGTTCCCGACCAGATAACGGTCGGCGACATCCATCTTGTCGGCCGTGCCGGTCTTGTAGATCGACTGCGCCTCGCACCAGACGCAGACGTCCGGATCGTACGCCCTGACCCACTCCACGAACTTGTCGTAGTTGTCGCCCTGCCCGGACCACATTCCGTTCTGAATGTTCCAGTACAGCAGGCGCATGTTGTTTTTCGGGTTCTTCGGGTTTTTCCGGGCATGAACGCAGACCGGAGCGAGCATCGCCGCAAGAAGCAGCACGCCGCAAAATCGGAACAGGGAGGTTTTCATCGGTTATCGTTTTTTTAAGGTTATTGCACTTTGCGGAAATAGGCCACGGCATTGGCGAACAACGACTGCTGCTTGTTGCCGGCGATGTTCTTGAACAGGTTGTTTTCGTAACGCTCCGTGTGGCCCATCTTTCCAAGAATCAACCCGTTCTGCGAGATGATGCCCTCGATGGCGTACGACGATCCGTTGGGGTTCCAGGGAGCCTCTGCCGTGGGGTTCCCTGCGGCATCGGCGTACTGGAAGGCCACCTGCCCGTTGGCGAACAGCTCGCGGGCAAGCTCCTCGCTCACCACGAACTTACCCTCGCCGTGGCTGACGGCAATCGAATGCAGTTCACCCGGACGGAAGCCGCGGAGCCACGGAGAAGCGGTCGTCGCGACGCGCGTCGAGACGATCTGCGAAATATGACGGTTGACGTCGTTGCGGAACAGCGTCGGCGACTCCTTGGTGACCATGCCCAGACGTCCGTAAGGCAAAAGGCCCGACTTGACCAACGCCTGGAAACCGTTGCAGATGCCCAGGATCAGGCCTCCGCGGTCGGTCAAAGCGTGGATTTCGTCGCGAATATCCTTATTGTTCAACACATTGACAATGAATTTGGCGCTTCCGTCGGGTTCGTCGCCCGCCGAGAAGCCGCCTGCGAGCACGAAGATGTGCGCCCGGCGGATATGCTCCTTCATTTCGGCGATCGAGCGCAGAACGTCGTCGCCGGCGATGTTGCACAAGACGCTCGTCCGGACCTCGGCCCCCGCCGCGCGGAACGCCTTGGCGGTGTCGTAGTCGCAGTTCGTGCCGGGGAACACCGGAATATAGATCACCGGGGTCTCGACCGCCTCGCCGGGATAAACGAACGTTTTCGGGGCGGGTGCGGAGATCATCACCTCCGCCGAGTTCCGGCCCTTGTCGGGGTAAACGGCCGCGAATTTCTCCGTATTGGCCTTGTAAAGCTCTTCGAGCGGCATCTTCACCCCGTTGACCGTCAGCGCCTCCTCGGCGACGGTGAAGCCCAGCAGTTCGGCATGCGGATATTCCAACGTGCCCTCGCACTCGACGAGGATCGAGCCGTAGGCGTATTCATACAATTTCGGCTCGTCCATCGTCACCTCCGCGCCGATGCCGTTGCCGAAAGCCATCTTGGCAAGGCCCTCTCCGACGCCGCCGAAGCCCACGGACCACGCCGAGAGGATTTTCCCGGACTCGATCCGCCCGCTGACGAACGCAAAGTTCTCCTTCAGCTGCGCCGTGTCGGGCATCCGGTTCTCCAGCGGAGTATGGCGGACGAGGTAAATGCGATGTCCTGCGCCTTTGAGGTCGGTGGAAATGACCTTCGAAGCGTCGACCGTCGTGATGCCGAAGGCCATCAGCATCGGCGGAACGTTGATGTCCTGGAACGTGCCCGACATCGAGTCCTTGCCGCCGATCGAAGGCAGGCCCAGTTCGACCTGCATCTTCAGCGCACCGAGCAGCGCGCCGAGCGGCTTGCCCCACGACTCGGGATTCCGGGTCATACGCTCGAAATACTCCTGATAGGAGTAGCGCATCCTCTCGTAACGCGCACCCGCGGCCACGACCTTCGCCGCAGCTTCCACGACGGCATAGGCCGCGCCGTGGTAGGGACTCCACGAAGCCACGTAGGGGTTGTAGCCGAAGGCCATGATGCTGGCCGTGTCGGTATAGCCGTCCGTGGGGAGTTTCTGCACCGAGACCTGCGTCTCGCTGCGCTGCATGCGGCCGCCGAAGGGCATCAGCACCGTCGAGCGGCCGATCGTCGCGTCGAACATCTCCACGAGGCCCCGCTGCGAGACGACATTGTTATCCTTGAGGTTGTTCGTAAAACGCTCGGCGAGGGTCTCCCCCGCCACTTCACGGGCAAAGGGATCGCGGTTTTCCACCACGCCGATCCGCGCCTCGGCATAATGCTTCGCCCCGGCGCTGTCGATGAATTCGCGCTTGAGGTCCACGACCTTCCTGTCCCCGTTGAACATCCGCATGCGCGCCGTGTCCGTCACGTCGGCCACGTGCACCGCCTCGATGTTCTCCTCGCGGCAGTATCCCATGAACTCCTCCATGTCCTTCGCCTCGACCACCACCGACATGCGTTCCTGCGATTCGCTGATGGCGAGTTCCGTGGAGTTCAGACCGCTGTACTTGGTCTTCACGCGGTCGAGGTAGATGTCCAGCCCGTCGGCCAGTTCGCCGATGGCGACGCTGACGCCGCCGGCACCGAAGTCGTTCGATTTCTTGACGAGGCGCGTCACCTCCGGACGGCGGAACAGCCTCTCGAGCTTGCGCTCCTCGGGGGCGTTGCCCTTCTGCACCTCGCTGCCGCAGGTTTCGAGCGACTTGGCGTTGTGCTCCTTCGAAGAGCCGGTCGCACCGCCGATTCCGTCGCGGCCCGTGCGGCCGCCGAACATGATGATCTTATCGCCCGGTGCGGGACGCTCGCGGCGGACGTTCGCAGCCTTAACGGCCCCCACCACAGCCCCCACTTCGAGGCGTTTGGCGACATAGTCGTCGTGATAGATCTCGCGGACATGGGTCGTAGCCAGTCCGATCTGGTTGCCGTAGCTCGAATAGCCCGCCGCGGCCTTCTTCGAAATGACGCTCTGCGGCAGTTTTCCGGAAAGGGTCTCCGACACAGGCAGGTAAATGTTTCCCGCGCCCGTTACGCGCATCGCCTGATAGACGTAGCTGCGGCCCGACAGCGGGTCGCGGATGGCGCCGCCCAGACAGGTCGAAGCCCCGCCGAACGGTTCGATCTCGGTCGGATGGTTGTGGGTTTCGTTCTTGAACTGCAACAGCCACTTCTCGGTCCGCCCGTCGACATCGACGTCGATATAGACCGAGCAGGCGTTGTTCTCCTCCGAGACCTCCAGATCGTCCAACAGGCCTTTCTGCCGGAGGTAGCGCGCGCCGATGGTCGCCATATCCATCAGGCAGAGGCTCTTGTGCTCACGGCCCAGTTCGCGGCGGATACGCAGGTACAGCGCCAGCGAATCTTCGATCTCCTCCTTGGCGAACGACTCCTCGACGGTGATGCCCTCCAGCTCGGTCGTGAAGGTCGTGTGGCGGCAGTGGTCGCTCCAGTAAGTGTCGAGGATGCGCAGCTCGGTTTCGTAGGGATCGCGCCCCTCCGAACGGAAGTATTTCACCACCTCGCGCAGGTCGTCGGCGTTCATCGCCAGACCCATCGTCTTGCAGTAAGGCTCCAGTTCGGAATCCGCCATCTCCCGGAACCCTTCGAGCACCCCGACGGGCTTCACTTCGGCCTGCTCCATGTCGCTGAGCACCGAAAGGTCCTTCTCACGCGATTCGACGGCGTTGATGTAGTAATGCCGGATCTTCGCCAGCTCCCCGTCGGTCGTCTTGTCATCGAAAACGAGCAGCCTCGACGAGCGGATGTCGACCCGGGCCTCGGGATCGATCAGCCGCACGCAGTCGACGGCCGAAGCGGCGCGCTGGTCGAACTGGCCGGGCAGATACTCCACGGCGATATACTTGCGCCCCGCGAGGTCGAACGTGTCGGTCACCGAGTCGGTCACCGCCTCGCCGAAAACCGTATAGCGGCTCTTTTCCAGCAGCTCTTCGCTGAAGCCGAAAAGGTCGTAGACGCAGAGCAGGCGCACCTCGCCCAGCGACAGGTTCAGATTGGTGTTCAGCTCGCGGCGCAGGCTCTCGGCCTCGACCCGGAAGCGGGGTAATTTCTCGACAAAAATGCGGTAATTGGTCGTATTATTCATTTATCTCTGTTTGTTTCATTCATCGTTCAGCGGCTCAATACGCCGTTATCACGTCCTTTGGCCGTGTACGTAAGCGCCCCCCGGAGGGAAGCTGCCTGCGGGACGGCCCGATCGGTTATTTCACAAAACGTCCGGCCCATTCGGCCTCGAACCGTGCGGCATCCATCCCCACGAACGTGATGTGGCCCATCTTGCGCTTGGGACGGCTCTCCGTCTTGCCGTAGAGGTGGACATATACGCCCGGGAGGTTCTCCGCGGCGATTCGCTCCGCGGCTTCGAGATCCTGTCCCAGAATGTTTTTCATCACCGTGGGAGCCACCGGCTGCGGCTCCTGCAAAGGCTCCCCGACCAGATAGCGGACCAGTTCGCGGAACTGGTTCGTGGTCGCGCCTTCGATGGTGTAGTGACCCGAGTTATGCGGGCGCGGGGCCATCTCGTTGAAGTAGATTTCACCGCCCTTGATGAAATACTCGATGGCCAGGATGCCCCGATAGCCGCAATCGCGCATGAAACGCTCGCTCTGGGCCTTCATGCGCGCCAGCACCCCGGAATCGACTTCGGCAGGTACGATGCACAAATCCAGAATCCCGTCGCGGTGGACATTGCGCCCCACGGGAAAACTAACGACCCGCTCGCCGTCCGCCACCATCACGATGCTGGCCTCGGAATCGAACGGCACGAACTCCTCCAGGATGCAGGGAACCGCAAGCAGGGGCAGCGCCCCGGCGATGTCGGCCTCCGTCTTCAGCACCCGCTGCCCGTGGCCGTCGTAGCCCAGCGTGCGGGTTTTCAGCACGGCGGGAAGCCCCAGCCGCCGCACGGCTTCGCGCAGCGACGCTTCGTCGTCCACGGCCTCGAAACCGGGCGTGCGCAGCCCGTGGTCGCGGGCGTTCGACTTCTCGCGCAGGCGGTCCTGCGAATCATAAAGGGGTTTGTAGCCCTGCGGGATGTTGTATTTCCCGCACAGCGGAATCAGAATATCCCCCGGTACGTTTTCGAATTCATAGGTCACCGCGTCGCTGCGGCGGCACAGTTCCTCGAGCGCCGCGGCATCGTCGTAGGCCGCAACGATATGATCGTCGCAAACGTTGAACGCCGGAGCGTCGGCCGCCGGGTCGAGGCACACGGTGCGCACGCCCAGTTCCCGCGCCTGCTCGGCGATCATCAGCCCCAGCTGACCGCCACCTATGATACCGATGGTCTTCATTAATCCGCCTTTATGTTGTTTATTCGTCATTCGTTGTTTTACTTTCGACCGTTGTCATTCGCGGCGTGCCGCCGCGTTTACCAGTCTGCCCCATCCCAACCCCCTCTCTCGGGAGGAGCTTGTCGCACGCGGTTGGAAATTTCCCAACTATATTTCAGCCTTCAGCACATCCGCGGTCTGTTTGGCGCGGAAGGCGTCGAGTTTCGCCGCCAGAGCGGCATCCTGCAAAGCGAGGATCGACACGGCGATCAGCGCGGCGTTCTTCGCCCCGTTGATGGCCGTCGTGGCCACGGGAACGCCCGCGGGCATCTGCACGATCGACAGCAGCGAGTCCAGCCCGTTCAGGGCGCGCGACTTCACGGGAACGCCCACCACGGGCAGCGGAGTCATCGAGGCCACCATGCCCGGCAGGTGCGCCGCGCCGCCGGCCCCGGCGATGATCACGCCGATACCGCGCTCCCTGGCCGTCTTGGCGTATTCGCACAGCAGATCGGGCGTGCGGTGAGCGCTGACCACCCGTTTTTCGAAATCGACACCGAACGCTTCGAGCATAGCGACGGCTTCGGCCATCACCTCGTAATCGCTCACAGAGCCCATAATCACGCCTACTTTCATATGAATTCGTTTTTTATATCACTTAAAACCCGTCTCTTGAGCGGACGGAGAACCGGCGCCGGAACGCCCCGACCTGCCTCCGCCCCTGAATCCCGTCTTTCGGACGGGTGAAAAAAGCAGACCGCCACGACATCGCATGTCATGGCGGTCTGGTATCTATCCGAGCACCCCACGAGCAGGCATCTGCTGCCCCAGGGACGCTGCACGTCGCATCTGCTGCTGACACGCCCGCGAATAGAAGGCAGCGGCCTGGCCCTGCTGTTTCTTTCGTTCGCGTTGGTCGATATTGCAGCCTGAATTCATGGGAATTAACCTAACAGTTGTAAAAACAACGTTACAAAAATAGCGCTTTTCGACATACTTTCAAAATTCCCGGACAGATTCTATCGACAATTTATCGACAATCCTCCCGGCTCATCGAATAGGGCGCATCCCCGGGCTTCGCGCCCCGGTCTTTGTCTGGCTCCGGCTGCATCCCGAAGGCGATCTTTGCGCCGCCGAGCAACTCGCCGTATTCGAGGAACGTCTTCCCGGTGACCTTGCCGTCGACGGTCATCCGTCCCACATAACGGTTTTCAGCGCAGTTCTGCGGGGCGTCGATCTCCACGGTCTGGCCGTTCTCCAGATGGATCGCCGCTTTCCGGAACAGCGGGGAGCCGACCGCATACTCGTCCGATCCCGGGCACACGGGATAGAATCCCAGAGCCGAGAAGACATACCACGCCGAGGTCTGTCCGTTGTCCTCGTCGCCGCAGTAGCCGTCGGGCTTCGACGAATAGAGGCGGTCCATCACCTCGCGCGTCCACCACTGCGCCTTCCACGGCTGGCCGACGTAGTTGTAGAGGTAGATCATGTGCTGCGCCGGCTGGTTGCCGTGGGCGTAGTTGCCCATGTTGGCCACCTGCATCTCGGTGATCTCGTGGATGCGGAACCCGTAGTAGCTGTCGTCGTAGATCGGCGGCACGACGAACACCGAATCGAGCATTTTTCCGAATTCGGTTTTGCCTCCCATTAGGGTTGCAAGGCCCTCCGGATCGTGGAACACCGACCAGGTGTAGTGCCACGAGTTGCCCTCGGTGAAGGCGTCGCCCCACTTGTAGGGGCTGAACGGCGACTGGAACGTGCCGTCCTCGTTGCGGCCCCGCATCAGGCGGGTTTCGGGATCGAACATGTTTTTATAGTTCTGCGAAGCCTTTTCCAGCCGTTTCGCATCTTCGTCCTTGCCCAGCATCTTCGCCGTCTGCGCGATACACCAGTCGTCGTAGGCGTATTCGAGCGTCCGGGCGGCATTTTCGTTGATGCCCACGTTATAGGGCACGTAGCCCAGCGTGTTGTAATATTCGTGTCCGAGGCGACCGGTGGAGCTTACCGAGGGATGCACCTTGTCGCGTCCCGCAAGCATCGCCTCGTAGAGCGTGGCGACATCCTCTGCGGGCGTCACTCCTTTCAGGATCGCATCTGCGACTACGGAAGCCGAATTGTTGCCCACCATGCAGCCGCGGTGGCCCGGCGAGGCCCATTCGGGCAGGAAGCCGCTCTCGCGGTAGGTGTTGGCCAACCCGGCCTGAATCTCGGCGTTGACCGACGGGTAGACCAGGTTCAGCAGCGGGAACAGACACCGGAACGTATCCCAGAAACCCGTGTCGGTATACATATAGCCCGGCAGCACCTCGCCGTTGTAGGGGCTGTAATGCACCGGATTGCCTTTGGCGTCGATCTCGTAGAATTTGCGAGGGAACAGGGTCGAGCGATAGAGGCACGAATAGAAGGTCCGGTACTGCTCTTCGGTGCCGCCCGAGACCTCGATCCGCCCCAGCACCTCGTCCCAGCGCTCCTGCGCACGGGCTTTCACCGTCTCGAAATCGGCATCGCCGACCTCGGTTTCGAGGTTGCGCAAAGCCTGCTCTTCGGAGATGAACGACGAGGCCACGCGCGCCGTCACCTGCTCGCCGCGGCGGGTGGTGAAGTACACCGCCGCCAGCGCATGGCCGCCTTCGACCGACGAACCGGCGATTTCCCGCTCCCCATCGAACAGCTTGCTGCTTTCGATCGGCTTGTCGAAGCGGATGACGAACCAGTTGCGGAAATTGTCGGGCACGCCGCCGCTGTTGCGCGTGGTGTATCCTACGACGGTGCGGCTGTCGGGCATGACTTTGACCTGCGACCCGCGGTCGAAGGCGTCGATCACCACGCCCGATTCGTCCGACTCGGGAAAGGTGAAGCGCAGCACGGCGGCGCGATCCGTCGGAGCCATTTCGGCCACGACATCGTGGTCGGCCAGATAGACCGAGTAATAATAGGGCTTCGCCGTCTCCGACTGGTGGGAGAACCAGCTCTGGCGCGCATTTTCATCAACCTTGTCTTTGCCGCGCACGGGCATGATGGAAAACTGTCCGTAATCGTTGATCCACGGCGAGGGCTGGTGGGTCTGCTTCAGGCCCCGGATCGTGTGCGATCCGTAGGTGTAGGCCCAGCCGTCGCCCATCTTGCCCGTCTGGGGCGTCCAGAAGTTCATGCCCCACGGCAGGGCCACGGCCGGATAGGTGTTGCCCGTCGAAAGCGAGTAGTCGGACTGTGTGCCCACGAGCGTCGTGACGTATTCAGAAGGGCGCAGCGAAATTTCGTGTTTCGGGGTTTCGCAACAGCCCCAGGCCAAAGCCGAAAAAAACAACAGTATGAGGTTCTTCATTTTTTTATTCCAAATTACCGGATTGAGTAAAAAGACAAGCTACCGGGCTTTCGCCTCGCAGTAGGCACAGCGGCAGGTCCCGTCCGCCTGACGGTGGAACAGCCGGTCGACATCCTCCGTGGCGGAGATGCAGCGGCGGTTCGGGCACTCGTATTCGTTCACGACATACCGTTCGCTGAAGACCGGGGTGCGTTCGAAGGGCCTGTTCTCGTCGGCCCAGCGCAGCAGCGTATAGATCAGCGCCATGCGCACGAACTTTCCGTTCTCGACCTGGCGGAAGTAAGCCGCGCGGGGATCGTTGTCCACGGCGCGCGTGATCTCGTTGACGCGCGGCAGCGGGTGGAGAATGATCATATCCTCCTTGGCGGTCTTCAGTTTCTCGGGGTTGAGCACGAAGCTGTTCTTCACGCGGTCGAACTCCTCCTCGTCGAGGAAACGCTCCTTCTGCACGCGGGTCATGTAGAGGATGTCCAATTCGGGCATCACCTCCTCCATGGTCTCGACCTCGCGAAACTCCAGATGCGAGTTCTCGGCCATCTCGGCGAGCATGTAGTCCGGAAGGCGCAGCTCCTGCGGAGCGATCAGGATCACCTTGATATTCGAATAGCGCGACAGCGCCTTGATCAGCGAGTGGACCGTGCGGCCGAATTTCAGGTCGCCGCAGAAACCAATCGTCATGTTGTCGAAACGGCCCTTCTCGCGCTTGATCGTCAAGAGGTCGGTAAGCGTCTGCGTGGGATGGGCGTGGCTGCCGTCGCCGGCGTTGATGACCGGGATGCCCGCATACTGCGAGGCCACCAACGGCGCACCCTCCTTGAAGTGACGCATGGCGATGATGTCGGCGAAGCAGCGGATCACGCGCACGGTGTCGGCCACCGTCTCGCCCTTCGACACCGACGAGGAGTTGGCGTCGGAGAAGCCGATGACCTGCCCGCCCAGTTCGAGCATCGCCGCCGTGAAACTCAACCGCGTGCGGGTCGAAGGCTCGTAGAAGAGCGTGGCCAGTTTCTTGCCCCTGCACGCCTCGCTGTACTTGGCGCGGTTGGCGATAATGTCCTCGGCCAGAGCTACGATCTGCTCGGTTTCGGCAACCGTGAGGTCTGTGGGATCAATCAAATGTCGCATAAGTTATTTATAGAAGTTCGGATTTTAAATTCTTCAACGGTCCCTCTTTTCGGTCGGTCCCGATTCACGGCCTTCCGCCGTGTTTGCAAACCGGACCCGCCCCTAAATCCCCGCCTCGGCGGAGACTTTGGCTGCGCGGGTATCCGCATTGTTCCGCTTTCATTGCGCCGTCGGTATTTCCCGCTCGCGGCACGCAACGGATCGGCGGAAGGCGCCGGGCGATCGCGGCAAACCCTGATTCTGATTTTAGGGGAGCGATTTTTAGCCTGCCCGGTGATCGGCACGGATGGGCTGTACATGAGGCACTGCCCATTCGGGACGAGCGGGGAAGGACGAAAATCGCCCGCTAAAATCGGAATTATTGCATCCAGCTCTCGTCCGACGGATTGTTTCGGAAGGCGATCAGCCGCGCCTTGTCCTCGGGCTTGATATACCCCTCCTCGGCGGCCACTTCGACCAGCGCGTCGAGGTTCGAAAGGCTGTAATTCGTAACGTTCGCCTCCCGCATGCGGTCAAGCCCCTTCTGCATCCCATAGGTGAAGATCGAAGCCACGCCCAGCACCTCGGCGCCGGCTTCGCGCAGGGCCTCAACCACCTCGATGCACGAACCGCCCGTCGAGATGAGGTCCTCGATCACGACGACCTTCTGGCCCTTTTCGAGCCGGCCCTCGATCCGGTTGCCGCGGCCGTGGTCCTTCGAGCCGCTGCGCACATAGCCCATCGGCAGGTCGAGGATCGTGGCCGTGATGGCCGCATGGGCGATTCCGGCGGTCGAGGTTCCCATCAGCACCTCGGCTTCGGGGAATTTCGTGCGGACGATTTCGGCGAGGCCCGCCTCGACATGGCCGCGGACGACAGGAGCCGTCAGGGTCAGCCGGTTGTCGCAGTAGATCGGGCTTTTGATGCCGCTCGCCCAGGTGAAAGGCTGTTCGGGGCGCAGGAACACCGCGCCGATCGACAGCAGGTCTTTAGCAATTTTCTTCTCCATCTTACTTGAACGCAGGTTCGGCAAAATTCTTCATTCTTTCCCCTCCCCATGGGAAGAGTGTCAACCATGAAATCCGCCGAACCTGCGTTAACGGCATTTGCGATGCCGATTTCATATTGACATTCCCACTAAATCTCCCTTTGGCAAAGGGAGACTTCGGGGCGGAAACCCATTTATTCTTTTCGTTTTTCAGTTTTCATATCTTCGGCGACCCACAACGTCCATGTATCGACGTTGTCGGTCAGGACTTCAGGCAGCGGCAGCGGAATGCGCACATCGGGCGCGATGCCCGCGGAGTCGATCCCGCGGCCTTCCGGAACCCGGCAGGAACGGGTCGTGGGGAGCATCATCCACCGGGTCGGGTCCTGCGGAAAATAAAGTATTTCGCAGTTCGAGAAATCGAGGCACCCGAGCGTGTTATCCTGCCCGTAAACGGTCGTGCGGCGACTGCTGGCCCTGACTTCGAGCACCAGCTGTTCACCCGAGGAGCCGACTTTCCCATCAATCAGCAGCCCCGCCCGGCGAGGCCGCGGCGAGACGGAATCGTAGTGTATCCGGTAGGTTTTCGGTCCGTCCGTCAGGAACTCCCCGGCCGGAGTGCGTTCCATCCGTGCGATCTTCCCGCGTCCACGCTCCGTATCTCCGGCAAACTCCCGCACGTGGGCGACGGCCAGGTCCGAAACGCGGTACTCCATGGCATCCTCCGCCCCTTCGTGGTCGTAGAGCAGCCGGAGCAGCGGTTCATAGGCGCTGTCGCTCCCGCCGCCGTTGCCGCGGATGTCGAGGATCAGGTTTTCACACCCCGAGGCCAGATAAGCCCGCACGGCAGTCCGCACCCAAGCGGTCTGTTCTTCATTCAGGTCGCACGACGGGAAACGGATCAGATACGTTTCGCCGTCCACCCGACAATGGGTGAACTGCGGGTCATAACGCTCCATCCGTGCCGCGTAATCCGAAGGTCGGCGGATTGATTTGGGCCGGTAAGCCCTCACGCCCTCCGTTCCGAGGTGCGAATCGTCGAACCAGCCGAGATACTCGGCAACGGCGTCATACGTGTCGCGCCCCGAAGCGATCCCGCTCCGCAGCCGCTCTTTCAGCGCCCCGTACTCCGCCGCGCGGTTCGCCGTCTTGTCCGGATAGCCCGCATAGGCGCGCTCCACGACGCCGACGGCGAAGTCGAAATCGGAGACTTCGCCGCCTTTCACCGGGACTTGCGCCCCGGCAGGCAACAACAGCCCGGCAACGGCCGCGACAAGCGGCAGAACACGCAGCAAGACACTCATTTATTCCAGCGCCGAACGTAAAATCTTCTCCACCTCCTCGGGATAAATGCCGCCCTCGTGGACCTTCACGCCGTCGACGTAAAACGTGGGCACGTAATAGTAGTCGAACGCGTCGGCCACGGCGGGCTGCTCCGACTCCTCGATCAGCTCGATCCCGACGGCGGCCAGCTCCGGATGGGCGGCACGCGCCTCGTCGATGTAACGCAGCGCCTTCTTGCAGAAGGGGCACGAGCGCAGGTAGAAAAGTTTTACCGGTTTCATAGAATTAACAATTTTTGTAATATCGTTCCATCTCACGCAGCCGAATGCCGTATTCGCCGCCTATGGGGGCGTTTACAAATCCGATCCCCCGCCTCAAGCAGGGGCTTGTCGCATCGCGACCACAAGGCAACCAGAACCACGGTCTATCCGACGAACTCGGCGACGCACCGGCGGTAAGCCGCCACAGGGTCCTCCGCCGCGGTGATCGGGCGTCCCACGACGATCAGGTCGGAACCGATCTCCCGGGCGCGGGCGGGCGTGGTGACGCGCACCTGGTCCGCCACGTCGCCATCTGCAAAACGCACGCCGGGCGTGACCGTCAGAAACTCCTCGCCGCACGCCCCGTGCACCATGCCGGCTTCCAGCGGCGAGCAGACCACGCCGTCCAGCCCTGCGGCCCGGGTGTTCTGCGCGTATTTCACGATCGTGTCGTTGATCGAGGCGTCGATCAGAAGTTCCTCCCGCATGCGCTCCTCGCTGGTCGAGGTGAGCTGCGTCACGGCGATCAGCAGGGGCCGCGTGCCGTCTTCGCGCGTAAGGCCTTCGCGCGCGGCTCGCATCATCTCGATCGTCCCGGCCGCATGGACGTTGCACATGTCCACGTCCAACCGCGACAGCACGGCCATCGCCTTTTTCACGGTGTTGGGGATGTCGTGGAGTTTCAGATCGAGGAAAATCCGGTGTCCCCGGCGCTTGATCTCCCGCACGATGGCGGGTCCCTCGGCATAGAACAGCTCCATGCCGATTTTCAGAAAGGGTTTGCGCTCCTCGTCCTTAAAGAGGTCGAGGAACCGGAAGGTGTCTTCCGCCGACTTGAAGTCGCAGGCTATGATTACATCGTGTTGCATAATATACAAATTTAGCATTTATTTTTCACATCGGGTCAGCGTGCGGCAAATTCGGAGTTTCGCAGAACATATTCGACGCATGTGGCTGTCGGAGCCGACGAGGGAAACGCCGAAGGTGCCGCGCAATCACTCGATGCAGCCGATTATGTCGCTCAACTTTTCAATGCCCAGCCGCTCCATTTCGCCGGGCAGCGCCTCGACGATCTCCTTCGAGGCATAGGGATTCACGAGGTTCGCAGCCCCGACCTGCACGGCCGAGGCTCCGGCCATCATCATCTCGATCACGTCGCGGGCCGTCGTGACGCCGCCGCACCCCATCACGGGAATCCGGCACGCCCGGGCCACCTGGTAGACCATCCGCAGCGCAACGGGGAAGACCGCGGCGCCCGAGAATCCGCCCATCGTGTTGGCGATGACCGGACGGCGGCGCGCAATGTCGATACGCATGCCCAACAGCGTATTGATCAGGCAGATGCCGTCGGCCCCCGCCTCCTCGCACGCCCGGGCGATCGCGACGATGTCCGTCACGTTGGGCGAAAGTTTGATGAAGACGGGCTTCGTCGTCACGGCCTTCACGGCGCGCGTCACCTCGGCGGCGGCGTCCGGACAGGTCCCGAACGACATGCCGCCGTGCCGCACGTTGGGGCACGAGACGTTGACCTCGATCAGCCCCACCTGCTCCTGCCTGTCGATGCGCTCGCAGCAATAGGCGTACTCTTCGACCGAGAAACCCGAAATATTGGCGATGACGGGTTTTCGGAAGAAGGTTTTCAACCGCGGCAGCTCCTCGCGGATCACGGCGTCGATGCCGGGGTTCTGCAACCCCACGGCATTGATCATCCCCGCACCGCACTCGGCGATGCGCGGCGTGGGATTGCCGAAGCGCGCCTCGCGCGTCGTACCCTTGAACGAGAACGACCCGAGGATGTTGATGTCGTAGAACTCGCGGAACTCGTTGCCGTAGCCGAAGGTTCCGCTGGCCGGCACGACCGGATTGTCCAATTTGAGGCCGCAGAGTTCAACCGAAGTATCTGTCATAATTGTAAATTTTGAATTATGAATTGTGAATTGTTCTTACCAGATGATTTCATCCTTGGTAAGGACCGGCCCCTCCTTGCAGATACGTTTGTAGCCGTATTTGGTTTTGCACGAACAGCCCATGCAGGCGCCGAATCCGCACCCCATGCGCTCTTCGAACGACAGCTGGCCGTCCTGCTCCACGGCGTTGTAGAGCGCATGGAGCATCGGCAGCGGCCCGCAGGCGTAAAAGTAATCGAAATCCAGTCCCCGTTCGGCGATGGCCGTCGTGACGAAGCCCCCGACGCCCCGCGAACCGTCGACCGTCGAGACGGCGACCTCGCAGCCCAGCGCGCGGAACTCCTCCTCGTAGAAGACCTCCGACGCGGTGTTGAAGCCCAGCACCACCTGCACGGGCTTTCCTTCGGCGAGGAGTTTTTTCGCCAGGTTGTAGAGCGGCGGCACGCCCACGCCGCCCCCGACGAGCAGGGGTCTCCGCGCGTCGTTCTTCGTCGAGAATCCGTTGCCCAGACCCGTCAGCAGGTCGAGCGTTTCGCCCGGCAGCATGCGGCTCATCTGCTCCGTTCCCCCGCCCACGACCTTGTAGATCAGCGCAATCGAACGGTTATCGTAATCGCAGATCGAGATAGGGCGGCGTAAGTACTTGCCCTCCAGCGCAATATTGACGAACTGCCCCGGCGCCGAGATCCACTGCGTATCGCCCGCGAGGGTCATGCGCCACACCGCGTCGGTCAGCGGCTCGTTCGTGAGAATCTTATAGATACCTTTCTTATACATAATTTTTTCAGCACTTTTGATCCGGCAAAAGTGTCCAAAACCGGCCCGACGATCGCCTTCGCCTACTTCATGCGACCTAACGCTGGAAACGGGCGCCTATTCGCGGGTTTGCAAGCAAACCGGCCCCGTTTCTCGCGCTTTTAGTCCGCATTCCGTTGACGGCTCCGGCGTCTTGTCGGAATTTTATTTCGAATCAATAGTCGAAACGCGCAGCGTGATCTCCTCCAGCACATCCAGCAGCACCTTCACCGTCTCCAGCGCCGTGAAGACCGTCACGTTGTTCTCGACGGCCGTGCGGCGTATTTCGTAACCGTCGAGGCGCGTGTTGTGCTGGTTGATGTCGATGGTGTTGATCACGTAGCTGACATGCCCCTGACGCAGCGCCTCGATGATCTCGTTGCTGCCCTCGTTGAGCTTGCGGCGCGTACGGGTGCGGATGCCGTGCGCCCGCAGGAACTCGGCGGTCCCGGTCGTCGCCTCGATGTTGAAGCCCAGGTCGTAGAACCGCTTCACCAGCGGAAGCGCCTGCTCCTTGTCGTGGTCGGCGATCGTCACGAAGATCGTTCCGTAGTTCGAGACGTGCATGCCCGTGGCCTGCAACGCCTTGTAGAGCGCGCGCGTCAGTTTGTCGTCGTAGCCGATGGCCTCGCCCGTCGATTTCATTTCAGGCGAGAGATACGAATCCATGCCGCGGATCTTGGCGAACGAGAAGGCCGGAGCCTTGACGTACCAGCGCTCCTTCTCACGACCGTAGACCTCCGTGATGCCCTGCTCGCGGAGCGACTTGCCCAGAATCACCTGCGTGGCGATGTGGGCCATCGGCACGCCCGTGGACTTCGAGAGGAAGGGCACGGTGCGCGACGAGCGCGGGTTGACCTCGATGACGTAGACGTCGTCCTCGCCGGCGACGATGAACTGGATGTTGCCCGTAAAATTAAACTGACAGACAGTAAAATGGAGGTGAGTAAGTTGTTGAAGGAAGTTTTGCAGGATGATTATTCCTATGAATTTTTGAATAAAACGATTGTCATCCGTCCGGTAAAACAACAGCAAAATCCGAAAATTGTCATACAGGGAACGGTAAAGGATACGAAAGGAATACCCTTGCCCGGCGTTTCGGTGGTGATTCAGGGGTCTACGGTCGGGGTGTCTACGGATAATGCCGGAAAATTCCGGATGGAGGTTGCGGATCTGCCCGATTTGGTACTGGTATTTTCGTTTGTAGGAATGGAAACGCGTGAGATACCGTATCGTGGAGAAGAAATGTTGAATATAGTTCTGAAAGATGCTGTTACAGAGATTGGAGAAGTGGTTGTGACCGGTTACCAGCAGATCGAGAAAAGGCAGTTGACCAGTGCTGTTTCGACTATCAAAACAGAAGACCTGAATATGGTAGGGGCTTCCAGTATCGAAGATATGCTACAGGGACAATTGGCAGGCCTGTCGGTAGTGAATACTTCTGCAGCTCCCGGCGCTGCCCCCAAAATACGGGTCAGGGGAACGGCAACGATAGCCGGTAACGCCGATCCGCTCTGGGTGTTGGACGGAGTGATGCTGGAAAATTCCGTGCCTATAACAGTCGCAGAGCTGAATAGCCCGGATGTCATGAATATGTTCAACTCCGCTATCGGAGGAGTGAGTCCCAACGACATAGAGAGTATCACAGTTCTGAAAGATGCTTCGGCAACGGCGATTTACGGGACGAGGGCAGCCAATGGGGTGATCGTGGTGACGACAAAGAAAGGAAAGCGGAACGGATTCAATATCTCTTATCAACACACTTCAGCTGTCAGCCTGCGTCCTGCTTACCGGGATTTTGACCTGATGGACTCCCGGGAAAGAGTGGAACTGACCCAACAATGCTATGACGATGGTTTGTATATCAACGGAGGGGTAGGAATGGAAGGACTGATGAGCCAGTATGCCTTGGGTAACCTTACCCTGCAACAATTCAGGGAAGAAGTGAAAAAGACGGAAACCCGGAATACCGACTGGTTTAAACTATTGTACCGGAATGCATATACCCAGACCCATAACCTGAGTGTTTCCGGCGGTTCGGAGAAAGCGGATTATTACATTTCCCTGAGTTATGACGGGGAGCAAGGGGCCGACAAACAGACGGATTATAAGAATTTCAACGGACTGGCCAAATTGAATGCAGAACTGTTCCGGGGAGTACGCCTGTCTGCCACTTTACAGGCAGGGCGCCGTGACCGGGAAACTTTCCATGCCAGTGCCGACCCGTTCGAGTATGCAGTACGGACTTCACGGACGATTCCGGTATATGAT
>OOBN01000919.1_pt1 | contig 24099 bp, 23 predicted proteins | sample 1671091 | NCBI WGS metagenome assembly OOBN01 (sample SAMN06348121, study PRJEB24527) | human gut metagenome | biome: human gut; feature: ankylosing spondylitis patient; material: feces | host: Homo sapiens | place: China | collected 2015-10 | reverse complement strand
TACAATTCTAGTCATTTACTCCAATCATCGACCAACCTCTTTTGGCATCATTACCTGTAAAGCAGGCGGGGAATCTTTCGGAAGATTCCCCGCCTGTCGTTTTGGGCGCAGCCGCGTCGGATTAATATCCGAATATCTGTTCCTGCGAAACCTCGGTCACGGGACCCAGCGTATGCAGGTAATCCATGTCGATGTCAGACTTGTCTCCAAGCACGGCATAGGTGTAGGTACGGTCCTTGACCCACTTCTGCTGGTAGGCCTTCACGTCGTCGAGGGTCATGGCCTTCACCTTCTCGTATATGGCCTTGTTTCGGTCCTCCTTGACGCCCTTGTAGATGACGTTTGTAAGGTAGCTGTCGAGTACTTGGCTCTTTATCGTGCGCGAGGTCTCGATCGATCCGAGAAGCGACTTCTTAGCCAGTTCGAATGCCGCCTGTGACTCGGGCATGTCGTTTATGATCTGCTCAAAGGTCTCCACGGCCTGCTGCATCTTGTCGTTCTGTGTGGCGATGAAGGCATTGAATGTATAGGGATCGGTGCTCTTGAGTCCCGTAGACATATATGCGTCGGCCGAGTATGCCAGACCGCGTGCCTCGCGCATCTCTTGGAAGACGATCGAGTTCATGCCGCCGCCGAAGTATGCGTTGTAGAGCTGCTCGGCAGGATCCATCGCTACGTTGAACTGCTCGCCGCGGTTCGAGTATTGCAGATAGTATATCTGCTTGGCGTCGTATTGTGCCACGATGACCTTGTTCTCGGGCGTGAGCAGTTGCTTGAGCTCTGACGAGGCGGGATAGGCCTCCTTACCCAGAAGTCCGTCCTCTGTTATCGTCTTCTTGATCTGCTCCGTGGCGGTGGGGCCGTAGTAGGCTATGCGGTGTGCGTAGCGCGACAGATCGTGTATGCGCTGCAGAAGCTCGTCCGACGAGATGCCGTTCAGACGGTCGTTGCTCAGCGTCATGGCCTTGACTGCATCCTCACCATAGGTGATATATGTGCGCAGGGCCGAGAAGTTCGATCCTTGGCTCAGCTTGGCATCGGCGCGAGCCTTGAGCATATCCTGCTTGAGGGCTGCGAGAATCGTATCGTCACCCTTCACGTTGGCTATGTAATCCTTGACCAGCGCGATGGCCTTCTGCTCGTTCTCGGCTATGCCCGAGATGTTGAGCATCACCATGTCGGTCGATACGCTCACACGCATGTCGCAGGCCATGGCATAGAGTTCGTTCTGTATCTGCTCGGCCGTCTTGCTGTCGGTGCCCAGATAGTCCCAATACTGCTGCAGGGCCATCGAGAGGGCAGGATCGTTGTTGGCGCCGAAGTCGTAGATATAGATGAGCGAGAAGAGCTCGTTGGCGTCGTTCTTCTTGTAGAGCACCTGCGTGCCGTCAACGTCGAATACGTCGAGATCCTTCTCGTAGTCGACATATACGGGAGCTATGGGCTTTACCTGCGACGACTGTATCGAGGCGAGGAAGTCGCTCACGCAGTCGCGGTTGGTGGCGATAGGGGTGATCTGCGGCTTCTCGATCTTCTTCTGGGTAGTATCCTCGCCCTGAAGCTTGTAGAGTACGACGTAGTTGTTGTCGCCGAGCACCTTGTTTGCCCAGTCGATTACGTCCTGCTTGGTGATCTTCTCCAGACGATCGAGCTCGGCCACGTCATAGGCCCAGTCGGTGCCGTTGATGAAGCTGCGCACGTAGGCCTGCGCACGCCCGCTGTTTGAGTCGAGGCGGCGCATCTGGTTGCGCTTGTAGTTGGCAATCGAGGCGGCGATAAGGCCCTCGTCGAAGTCGCCGCTGCGCAGTTTGGCAACCTCGTCGAGCATGATCTGCTTCACCTCGTCGAGCGTCTGTCCCTGCTTGGGGTAGCCGAGGAACCACATGCCTCCGTAATCGACACCCGTATCCGAATATGCGGCTGCCATCTGCACCTTCTGCTGCTGGTTGACGTCGAGGTCCAGAAGGCCGCACTTGCCGTTGTAGAGTATGCTCGACGCTATGTCGGCCACCTCGGCATCATGTGTGCCTACGCCTCCGTAAGGCCATGCCACGTAGATGAACTCGGCCTCGTTGCCATAGACGGTCTTGGTGCGTATCTCCTTTATGGGCTCCTCGGCCGGTGCCTTGAACTCGGGCAGCGTCGGGTTGGCCTTCATGTCACCGAAATAATGGTCGATGGTGGCGATCATCTCGTCGGGATCGAAGTCGCCCGAAAGACAGATGGCCATGTTGTTGGGAACGTAGTAGGTGGCGTAGTAGTTCTTGATGTTGGTGATCGAGGGGTTCTTCAGATGGTCCTGATATCCCAGCACGCTGTGGCGGCCGCTCGGGTGGTTGGGGTAGAGCATCGACAGTACACCGTAATAGGCCTTCTCGTCATCTCTCGTGAGCGACATGTTGTACTCCTCGTATACGGTCTCCAGCTCGGTGTGGAAGCCGCGGATAACGGCATTCTTGAAACGCTCGCTCTGGATCTTGGCCCAATTCTCGATCTGGTTCGAGGGTATGTCCTCGGTGTAGACCGTCTCGTCGAACGAAGTCCATGCGTTTGAACCCTCGGCCGAGATTGCGGACATCAGCTTGTCGTACTCGTTGGGTATGGCTATCTTCGATGCCTCCTGCGATACGGAGTCGATCTGGGCGTAGATGGCCTTGCGCTCGTCGTCGTTGTCGGTGGCGCGATATACCTCATAGAGACGCTCGATCTCGTCAAGCATGGGTTTCTCGGCCTCGTAGTCCTGCGTGCCGAACTTGTCGGTACCCTTGAACATGAGGTGCTCGAAGTAGTGTGCCAGACCCGTGGTCTCCTCGGGGTCGTTCTTGGCACCCACCTTTACAGCAATATAGGTCTGGATACGCGGCTCCTCGTTGTTGACCGTCATATATACCTTGAGCCCGTTGTCAAGCGTATATATGCGGGTGTGGAGCGGGTCGCCTGCAACACTCTCGTACTTGTACTGCGAGCACGAGACTGCTGTGCAGACGGCGATGAACAAAATAAGTAGTTTTTTCATCATATTGGTTTGAATTTGGATAAGTCTTTTAACTGGATGTGACCGATCGTTCGTGGCAGTCACGGCCATATCCAACAGTAAGTAAATAAGATATTCTCCGTGCGGAGGCTGGTTGCGGAGCCGAAGCCATCGGATACGGCTGGAGTTGTGATGCGGGCCGTCAGCCTAACTGATCATGGCCCACACGTCGCGCCAGATGTAGAAGAGCATGAAGCCCGAGGCTATGATCTTGATGCCCGAGCCTACGATGAACGATATGAGCGAGCCGATACCCACCTTGAGGGCTTTGCCCAACTCCTGTCGTTCGTGTAGGAGTTCGCCTATGACGGCGCCGAAGAAGGGACCGAGGATTATGCCCACGGGCCCGAAGAAGAGACCTACGAATACGCCTACGGTAGCTCCGGTTATTCCGGCGCGTGTGCCGCCGAAGACCTTGCTGAAGTATCCGGGCAGGACGTAGTCGAGCAGAGTGACGAGGATTGTTATGACGGCCCAGATGATGAGCATGCGTCCAGTGATGGCGGTCGAGTCGGTCCAGTAGGCGCACAGCATGCCGAAGTATGAGAGCGCCGGCCCCGGGATTACGGGCAGAACCGCCCCGAGGATTCCTCCGATGCCGCATATAACGGCAAGTATGGCCAGAAATGTATCCATCGTCTATAATGAATTTTTTGCGGCCTTGGGCCGTGCGGGCCATGTGTATGCCCGCATGGTCCTATCCGATAAGTCGGTTTGTGGCCGAGTCGGGGAAGATGACCGTCGGTTTGAAGCTCTTCGCCTCCTCGAAGTCCATCAACGCATACGAGACGATTATGACCAGATCGCCCACGGCGACCTTGCGTGCCGCCGCACCGTTGAGGCAGATGCAGCCGCTGCCGCGACGTCCCTTGATTATGTAAGTCTCGAGACGCTCGCCGTTGTTTATGTCAAGGATCTGTACCTTCTCACCCTCGATCATGCCGGCGGCCTCCATCAGAGCCTCGTCGATGGTGATGCTGCCCACGTAGTTGAGGTTTGCCTCGGTGACCGAGACGCGGTGAATCTTCGATTTCAATACTTCTATCAACATCGCCTTGCTACTTTATGCGTATATTGTCTATCAGGCGGACATCTCCGGCCTGTACGGCTATGCAGCCCTGAATGCGGTCGCTCTGCTCCCACGATGAGACCTGCTGCATCGTCGTGGCGTCGACGGCTTGGAAATATATCACCTTGAGCAGTCCGTCGGCCTCGACCTGAGCCTTTGCCCACTCTGTGAGCTGTGCGGGCGTCATCTCGGCGGCCTTGGATGCGCACTGCGAGATCACTTCATATATGTGAGGTGCGGCCTTGCGGTGCGGGGCGTCGAGCAGCGCGTTGCGTGACGAGAGGGCAAGGCCGTCCTCGCCGCGGACGATGGGGCACTCGACGATCTCGACGGGGAGTGCGAGCTGACGCACCATGGCCTTGATGACGGCTATCTGCTGGAAATCCTTCTCGCCGAAGTATGCCTTTGCGGGTTCGACGATGGCGAACAGACGGCTTACGACCTGTGCCACGCCGTTGAAGTGTCCGGGGCGTGTGGCGCCCTCCATCACCTTGTCTACCATACCGAAATCGAACTGTCGCGTATCGGGCTGCGGATACATCTCCTCGACCGAGGGCATGAATACGTAGTCGGCGCCTGCAGCCTCCAGAAGCGCGCGGTCGGCTTCGGGGGTGCGGGGATAGTTGCGCAGATCGTTCTTGTCGTTGAATTGGGTCGGGTTGACGAATACGCTCACCACTACGGTGGGGCACTCGCGGCGTGCCTTCTCGACCAGAGAACGGTGACCCGCATGGAGCGCTCCCATCGTGGGGACGAATCCTATGCCCTTGTGGTCTACCGTTGCGAGCTCCTTTTTCAGGTCGCTTATTGTGTAGATTGTCTTCATTTTTATAGTAGCCTATAAAACTGCGGCAAAGTTATACAATATTTTTGGAATAATCTTATAATCCACTAAGAATAAAATGTTTATGCGGAATGTTTGAGAACGAGGTAATGAGTTGGCAACTGTTCTTATTTCTAGATACTTGCGTGATTTGCATTGATGTACAACTCATCTTAGAACAAAGGTACAACTTTTTTATGAACGAACAAAAAGGCGGTGCATTTTTCATTATTGCAGGATAATATTTTATTGGGTCTATCATCAATCTACGATATATGAGTTTCCCGATTCCGTCATTCGCCCTTTTCCTTTGCTCGTCTGCGAAAGTAGTACAATAGCCCTTGAAAGTTGAAAGGTCGAGCGGCAAGCCGTTTCGGTCGGAATCTTCCTCCTTTGGAGAGTATTCAGCCAGAAAACCTTTCCCCTTTCAATGTCTGTACTTAGAAATGCAGACGGCAACGGAAATGAACGACTGACGAAAATGTAGATAAAGATAAACAGACAGCATACAAACGGGTTCTTACATTGATAACCCATTTGTATGCTGTTCTTGTTTCTATCCATAGGAGCACTATTATTATGTAGCAGATGAATATAGGGCAAGCGGTAAATTTCACTCCCTCCAAAAATATAGATGGGTTTATCCGCTGCTATTCATCAGATGCTTGCCGTTGTACTCCCGTTTCAGCGCTTGCTCAATCTCACTTCGCTTGTACAGAACTTTGCCACCGAGTACATAATAAGGCAATGTTCCGTTACTCCGATACTCGCTCAATGTCCTTCGGCTGACTTTAAGCATATATGCCACCTCCTTGTCGCATAGATACTCATCATCGTTTTGTTGTGTTGTCCCATCTTTTGGCATACTATCGAGAATTTCCGATAGTTGGTCGATACTCTCGTGAATGGACTGCATCCACGCATCGTCTTTGGTTCGCATTTCTTGATACATTGTTCAAATGGTTTTAGTGTTATACATTGATTAGATTTCTCTCCCTTTCCACTTGGTTTCTTTTCGTCTGTCCTCTACCTTAGTGATGATGCTATCCACATCTTCGGGTAGATAATATGTACGATTGCCAATTTTGGTATAGGCAAGCGTACCGTTATCACGCAAGGTTTGCAATGTACGCTTGCTTATCTTTAACCTCTGACAAACATCCTGATGGTCGAGCCAATTGTTTGTTTTTTTCTTACCACCCTTTACAACAGGTGAGTTTGATACTCGCAGAATGAACTGCTCAATCTTTGTGGCAAATTCCTCGAATGCCTTTCTCTCAAAAATGATTAAATCCATAAGCTCCTATTTTTATTCGTTTTTAATATTTTCAACTTTTTGTTCCGCTAAGATATAGTCGGTATAAGTCCCTATCCAAGCGGTTTGAAGATGTGGCAGTATGTGGCGTTCATTTGGCACTCTCTGGCGTCATTCTCCACTCTGCCCACAGCAATAATTTGTTTCATTTCCATTAGCCATTGCCGTATCTTCACTGCAAATAAAAGCAGGAAAAAGCACACTGCAATGGATGTGTCTATACGTGTCATAGGCTGACATATCATTGCATATTCGGTGTTATAAATAGCATCACTTAATCCTTTTATATTCTTCATCATTGTTGTTTTTCTTTTCATCGTTATTTCGCTTTCTTGGTGCGAAGTAATAGATAAGTTATCACACCTCAATCATACGGTGAGCCTGTTGCAGTATGTGGCACAGTTCGTGGCACTCTTAGATCTTTATAGGTGTTTCAATTCTACCTTTGTTAGCATACATCACATTGTAATCCATATTATATAAGAGCATCCCTAAACGGCTATCCGTTTCGGATATTGTCCGCTAAATTGTCGTTTGTCAGACCGATGCCTATCAGTCTGACAAACTTCTGCATCAAACAGTCGAAACGGACAATTGCTAATTCTATGACAGCAGTATAGCGGATAGACCAACTCCCGATACATAGGCTGTCCGTCTATCCGCTATCGTATTTAAGTCCTTAATTTCCTCAATTAAGCATTTCGCCTTAATTCATCACTATCCGTTCAACTTGGGAAGAATTATGCAGTCGGCACTGCTTACAAATAACGCTGAAAAGCAATACAATTCATAATTGCCTACATAGACCTAATTAGCTGTGGTAGAATTGTATGCACATTTTCTTTGCAGCAGATAATCGGTCAAGATTGTGCACAATGACCATATGTTGAACTTATAAAACCATTTCAAAAATGAGTAAAAAAGAAACTTTGAGTAAAGCCGAGTTGCAAAAAATGACAGGCTTGGATTTTTCCGAGCAGAACTCGCAAACAGAAGAGAGCCGAAAGAAAAGTATTGATGCCGCATTGGAGAATTTCTCAATTGAAAACATCAAGCCACATCCTCTTCCATCAGAATTAAAACAAGCCCAAACGGAAGCAGCACCTCCCGTTACAGAGGATGTTGATGAAGTTCCACCTACCAATGTTACCGAGGAAGAGCCATCAGCCCCAACCATCCAACGCAGAGTAAGCAGCAAACAACGCAAACTCTCATTGGAGGAGTACCGCAAGACCTTTATGCGCCCTTACAAGATTGAAGACCGCAAGCCGGTATTCATCAGCGGTAAGTTGCGAAAAATGCTTGACAAGTTCGCTTGCAAAATCGGTGAGGATAGAATGAGTATGTCGGGACTGTTGGAGAACATCGTCCGCCACCACATCGAACTCTATTCAGAAGATTTCGAGCATTGGAAAGGGATGTAATGTAGGAGTGCATGCCGCAATGCCAACCCTATCGCCCAACGGCAGTTTGGACGGACTGCATTACGGTAACTAAATCAGAAAAAGCAATCGGAACCATCAAAAACCGTCAATGACGGTTGACGCAGCAAGACCTTAGTCTTGGGGTGTAGCGAGGTTATCTTTCGGGATGCCGAAAAATGTCGGACGAGCCGCCATTGCACCCGAAAAACCTCGCTCTACTCCCGAGTGGAGGCAATCCGCTCCCGATGGTCGCAGATTGTGAAAAGCCAAATTGAAAATCAATAACCAAGTAAAAAAACGAAATGATGAATTATAAGAAAACAAACAAATCAAAGCCCAGAGGCAGACCACAGGTAAGCACCTTGAAACGCCTTACAAAATCGGTAACGGTGAAGTTCTCAAAGCCCGACTATGAGAAACTACGCCATCGAAGCAAGAATGCCAATCGTACACTTGCCGAGTACATTCGATATGCAGCCTTTGATGCCCGAATCGTAGCCAAACATTCCACTGAGGATGCAGCCATAATCCGAAACCTTCCGGGTATGGCAAACAATCTCAATCAGCTAACAAAGCTGTCGCATCAGACTGGATTCGATCGAACAAAGAACGTAGTGATGGAACTGCTTGCCAAGTTGAAGGAGGTATTAAGCGATTACAAAACCGAAGAAAGGAGGTACAGATGATAGGGAAAATCAAGAAGGGAAAATCATTTGGCGGATGCATACGCTATGTGATGGGTAAAGACAATGCCGAAATCATCGCATCGGACGGTGTACTGCTCGGAAGCAACAGAGAAATGATTGATAGTTTCAACTGTCAGTGTCTCTTAAATCCGAAAATTAAGCAACCGTTAGGACACATTGCACTCAGTTTTAAGCCCGAAGATACACCACGATTAACCGATGAGTTTATGGTTAAAATTGCATTGGAGTATATGGAATTGATGGGTATTAAGAATACTCAATTCATCTTGGTAAGGCATCACAACACCGACAATCCGCATTGTCATTTGGTATATAATCGTATCAACTACGATGGTAAAGTAATCTCCTCGCAGAACGATTTTAAGCGTAACGAGATTGCAACAAAGAAACTAAAAGACAAATACGGATTGACATACGCAGAGGATAAGAGCAAGACCAATGTAAAGAAGCTCCACGATCCTGAACGGGTGAAGTACGAGATTCACAATGCTGTAAAGGCTGCATTGAAACGAAGTCGGACATGGTGGGACTTGGGTAGCCAACTGCAAAAGCAAGGTATTGGTATGACCTTCAAGATTAACCGAAGAACGGGTAAGAATGAGGGATTGAGTTTCACCAAAGACGGTTACACTTTCAAGGCTTCCGATGTCAGCAGACAGTTCAGTTATTCAAAACTTAACGAACAATTAAGTTGGGATAAGCGGAATATGCAGACCGAAATTGAGTCTAAACAGCAACCGACAAGGCAAGAAACAGAGCAAAAATATAGCGTTACGGATAGCCTTATTGAGAGCAATGGATTGGGCTTATTGACTCCATCGGATGCTCCACCAGAGGATGAGCAACCACCTTCTTGGCAGAAACAAAAGAAGAAGGAGAGGAAGAAAACCAGAGGTTTCAAACTCTAAATAACCCAAATGTATAATCAATAAATTCAGAAAACTATGAATAAAAATTTCAACAACAACGATAATGAGTCGTTTATGAAAGGCATCTACGGATGCTTGGAAAGAATCGAAACCGCAGTAATTGAATTGCAAAAGTTTCAACCAAATGAGGGTAATTCAGTTGCTAATGACGAAGATAGAATAGCGTTAGTACACGAAGTTAAGGAACTTGTCAGCAATGCCACAGGGCTTAATTGCAGGCACACCGACCGCAAACTTGAAGAGCAGACTAAGGTTCTTAATTCAAATTTCAGTGCCATTAGCGAGAGTGTAAGGGATGTAAAAGCGTTTGTCAATAAATCGCAATCATCAGGCGAAGTTCTAAACTCGCTGGCAGAGATTAAGGCTAAACAGCAGGAACAATACGATAAGGTTAAGGTAATGTTCCGAGATACCAATGAAAATATTGAAAGTGGTATTGCTAACGCTAAACATCTTCGTATCAGCATCGATGAACCTCATATCTTAATAACCTTTGTAATAATGTCGGTAGCTATTGCTGTTTTATCAGTAGCATTGCATCTTGCCAAACGCCCGAATTATGACCGCATTGATAATGACCTTAAATACCGCTACATCAAGATGAAAGGCGATGCTTCGGCAGAGCAGATAGCTACATTGGAGGAGATCTTTGAACTCAACCGCAACAACGAAGCAATCGAGCAGATGCGTGAAGATGTGGAGACCTATGAAGAGGCTGTACGCAAACAAGCCGCCCTTGCCGAGCAAGCACGATTGAAAGAGCAAGCCGCCAAGGAACAGGAGAGCAAAGCCAAGTCCATTAAGAACAAGCAGGATAATAGTAAGGTTAAACAAAATAAATCAAAACCCTGATTGTAATATGGCAACAGTAAAGATTAAGTTCCGACCATCAACGGTTGATGGCGGACAAGGCTCAATTTTCTATCAAGTAATCCATAATCGTGTAGCCCGTCAGCAAAAGACGGGCTACCGTCTCTATGGCTATGAGTGGAACAGTCACTCTTCCGAGGTGGTATTACCCAAGTTCAACGAGAGCAGAAAACGCCACCTATCGGAGATTGGCGACAAAATCCGAATGGATGTAAAGCATTTCCATAAGGTCATCGCTGATTTTGAGCATAGCGGTTGTGATTATACCGCAGATGATGTGATAGCGGAATTTGCATCGGATAACCCCGAAAATTTTCTCTTTCCATTTATGGAGGGCGTTATTTCAAATCTGAAAACATTGGGTAAAATACGCACATCGGAGACATACGCTGCGACCCTTTGCAGTTTCAGACGCTTCCGAGAGGACAAGGATGTGCCATTGGATGATATGGACTCCGATATGATGATGGCATACGAAGCATATTTGAAGAATAACGGAGTGAGTCCAAACTCTTCATCATTCTATATGCGTAATCTTCGGGCTGTATATAATCGTGCCGTAGAAAAGGAGTTGACTTCACAATGCTTCCCATTCAAGCACGTCTATACGGGAGTGGATAAGACCGTAAAGCGAGCCGTACCATTGAAAGTTATCAAGAAAATCAAAGAGATGGACTTCTCTATGAATCCGTCCTTTGACTTCGCCAGAGATATGTTCCTTATGAGCTTCTATACCCGAGGTATGTCATTCATTGATATGGCATACTTGCGAAAAAAGGATTTGCAGAATGGTGTGCTTTCCTATCGCAGACGCAAGACGGGGCAACAATTGTTCATTAAATGGGAGAAGTGTATGCAGGAGATTGTGGATAAGTACGATACTTCGCAATCCAATTACCTTTTGCCTATTATCAAACCTTTCGGCGAGATAGACGAACGCAAGCAATATATCTATGCAGCCCATAACATCAACCGTTGTCTGAAAATCATCGGTAAGGAGTTGGGATTATCCGTATCGCTCACCTTGTATGTTGCCCGTCACGCTTGGGCGAGCATTGCCAAGAGCAAGAATGTACCGCTGTCGGTTATCAGTGAGGGTATGGGACACGATTCAGAAGCCACTACACGCATCTACCTTGCATCATTGGATACCGTAGCCATCGACGAGGCAAACAGCATGATACTGAAATCTCTATGAGTGAAGGATTGTTGAGCAAATGGGAAAATCTCTTTGGAAGAGAAATGATTACCAATGCTAAATTACACATTTTTCGGCAAATGGCAACAAATTACACTAAAAAATGTTACGCAAGATTCTGATTTTGTTTGGGCTAAAGGCGGATTGTTGAGCAAAGCACATTATACCTATTCAAATAACCTGCTTGTAATCAATAGGAATATGCCGCATAAATCACTCTTCCAAAGAGAAGTAACCTGTTATTTCGATTTATGCGCATTAAGAAATATTGTATAACGCTGATTCTCTTGCTGTTTGGTGTAGGTGTTGCGCATTCGCAAGAGAGACACACGGAAATCTGTATTGACTTCCGTGTGAACAGTACTGTCATAGACTCCGCCTATTCGGACAATGCCGTCCGTATGCAGGAGATGGTGGAGTTCCTACGAACTATCCGACAAGACAGTACAATCAATATCATTGAAGTATCCTTCTGTGGAGCAGCCTCTCCCGAAGGCAGTTATAAACTCAACCGCAAGTTGGCACGTGGTCGTCTCGAAGCACTTGAGAAACTCGTCCGCAAAGAGGTGGATATTCCCGACAGTCTCATTACCCATAATGACAGTTACATTCCATGGGATAATCTCAAATCACAGATTGAGGATTCCGGACTTGTCCGCAAGGACGAAGTAATTGCCATCTTGGAGGAAGAAGCCCGACTGGTGGACTATCATCATCCGAATATGCATATCGACAACCGTATCGTAAAAAAGTTGCAAGCATTGGACGGAGGCAAGGTATGGCAGCAGATGAACAAACTCTTCTTCGAGCAAATGCGAAATGCCTCTGCGGTATTCGTAACCTACAAGAAAGAGTTACCACCCGTGCAAGAGCCTGTAATCGTGCCTGATACCGTTGTAGCTGAACCTCCCGTTGAAGTTGTAGAGATTGTTCACGATACAACTGCAATTATAGAAACGCTTATCCCTGAGGTAGAGGGATGGAGCCGCAAACTACATTTGAAAACAAATGCCATAGGTTTAGGGATGGCTATTGCCAATGTAGCCGCAGAAATAGACTTGGCGAAGCATTGGTCATTTACTCTTCCTGTCTATTATTCGGCTTGGGACTACTTCAAATCAACCATCAAATTCCGCACATTTGCCCTGCAACCTGAATTCCGCTATTGGTTGTCGGAAGAGAATGACGGATTCTTCGGTGGGGTACACTTCGGATTGGCATACTACAATTTTGCTTTTGATGGCGATTACCGCTACCAAGACCATAACAGGGAAACGCCTGCCATCGGTGGAGGTGTGAGCATCGGTTATCGTATGCCCATCAGCAAGAACAACCGTTGGAGAGTGGAGTTCTCTCTCGGAGCAGGTGTATATTCCCGTCACTACGACAAGTTCCACAATACTCCACGTACGAAAGACGGTCTGATGATAGAGAGCATCAAGAAGACCTATTGGGGCATTGACCAAGCAGCGGTATCATTCTCCTATTCGTTTGACTTAAAAAAGAAAGGAGGCAAGCGATGAGAAAGATTCTATACCTTATTATATGCCTGCCGATTCTGCTTCTTTCGGCTTGTGATGTTCACGAGTGGCCAGAAACGCCAGAATTTGTAAAACTGCATCTTCGTTTGAACTATGAAACGGATATGACCGAATGGGAACACCTATACGATGGCACTTCGGTCATTGAGCAGGGATTGGGCGAAACCTATGACAATCACCGTGATTATGGCAAGATACGCTACATTGTCCGCACTTATCCCGTATCGGAGAAAATGCGTACCACATCGGACTATACACAGGAGTTTGTATTCACGAAAGATATATCAGAGGGCTACGACCACGAAGTCACGCTCGACCTCTTGCCCGGCAACTACAATGTGATGGTATGGTCGGATTTGGTGCAGACAAGTGGCGACAGCCATTTCTACAATGCCGATAACTTCGCAGAAATCACCTTGCAAGGCGACCATAAGGGAAACAATGATTACCGTGATGCTTTCAGAGGTACGAACAACATAACTCTTGTAGCGGACATTATGGAACGCTTGCCCGATACGCTTGATGTGGTGATGCAACGTCCTCTTGCCAAGTTTGAGTTCGTCACCAACGATGTGGTGGAGTTCATAGACAAGGAATCTACCCGTATTGCATCAAAAGCCAACGGAAACAAGGCTGCATCAACCGATGATACCCCGACAAGAGCCGTAAACATCGAGGATTACAAGGTGGTGTTCTACTATGTGGGATTTATGCCCCACGCTTATAGTATGCATACCGACAAGCCTGTGGATTCCTCTACGGGAGTGATGTTTGAATCTACTTTGAAGAAGCTCTCCGAATCGGAGGCTACGATGGGATTTGACTATGTGTTTGTGAACGGCAAGAAGTCGGCTGTAACGGTGCAGATAGGTATCTACGACAATGAGGGTACACAACTTTCATTGACCGAGCCGATAGAAGTTCCATTAAAGCGTAGCCACCATACCATACTTACGGGTATGTTCCTGATGTCTGAAGCATCGGGAGGTGTAACCATCAATCCCGACTTCGACGGAGACCATAACCTCATTTTCCCCTAACAGATAGACATAATGAAGAATCTACTACATAACATACAGATATTGGCGATGCTTGCCTTGACTATGGTGGGCATACAATCCTGTTCGGATGATTGGCACGATGTGGGCGATGTTCAAGTGAATTTCACCGCTACACTCCCAACAGACACCCGTACCCGTGCATTCGGCAAGGCAGAACAAGTGAATACTCTCGTCGTGGGGATATTCAAAAAGGGGGTTGCCGATGTACACACCAACAACGGTGGCAGTTGGAGTTATTACGAAATAGACCGCCAATCATTCCCTATCAATGACACTTCGGTAGATGTGCAGCTCACATTGGCGCAGGAACAGACATACAGTTTTGTCTTTTGGGCGTATGATGACAATCAGAGCATCTACAACATAGATGATCTGACCGCCATCGAAATGAATACCTTGCCTAATACGATAACATTCTCCCAAGTGGAAGCCGCAGACGCTTTCTTCGCCACAATGGAAGATATTACCATTACGGGAGATTGCAGTTACCCCGTTGAACTTGTACGCCCGTTGGCTCAAATCAATGTGGGCACTACAGGAACACCGATGCAAGCCGTATTCAAGGCAAAAGCAGTTCCCGATACTTTCTATCCGTTCACCAATACCGTAAGCGGAGCAAGCGACTACACTTGGAATTTCAGCGAAACCACAGCCGAGACATTCTCGGTTGACGGCACAGAATATAACTATCTCGCTATGGGCTATGTGTTTGCCCCGACCACAGCCACGAAAATTTCTGCCGAACTTACTCTGAAAGATGGTAATGCAAACAAGACTGTGGAATTCCCGCAGGTGGAGATTGAGGCAAACCAAAGAAGCAACATAGCAGGGAACTTTACGCTGCTACAAGAGAATTGACATAGAAGTATAACCTGATAACGAGTTAAAAGCCGACAGAAAAGGACAAACAAGCTAACACCGCAAAGGTAAGGAACAGTTCAGAGACCTTTACCCTGCATCAGCAGGAAACGACAGATTGATGATAATACTCGGTTCTGCATAGACATAATAGCCCTCGACAATGGGTGCGACATTCACAAGGAATGTGGCAAACATTAAGAAACAAGAAAATCAAAATAACTATTTGTATAACAATTAAATTTTTCAAAGATGAACAAGAAATTATTCTTAGGTATGTTCGCAGCAGCCGGTATGCTGTTCGCAACATCGTGTTCGAATGACGAACTGGATATGGTTCAGTCAGGAAACGAGGCTCAGGTGACGTTCTCACTTGGTCTTGAAGGTGGTATTGATACCCGTGCTATCAGTGACGGTAAGAGTGCTGATGTTTTGATGTATGCCGTATTTGATGAAGAAGGCAATCGTATCAACACCATTCAAAAGGTAAGTAGAACAGGGGTAACATTCCCAACTACAGAAAACATCACTTTGGCTAAAGGGCAGACTTACAAGGTGGCTTTCTGGGCACAGGATGAAGATTGCGAGGCTTATACAGTGTCTGATGACATGAAAGTTACAGTAAACTATGATGATAAGAATAAGGGCAATAACGATGAGACTCGTGATGCATTCTTCAAGACTGTTGAGTTTACCGTAACAGGTTCAACCTCTATTGATGTTGAATTGAAGCGACCTTTTGCTCAAATTAATGTTGGAGTTTACAAGACCGACTGGGAAGCTGCTGTTAAATCAGGTATAGAAATTCAAGAATCTTCAGTTGTTATCAAGAATGCAGCAACTTCTATCAACCTGCTTACAGGTGAAGTTGGAGATGAGACAACTGATGTGAAAGTTTCATATTCGTCAAACAGAATCCCTAATGAAGATTTGAAGGTTGATTTGAATGGGGATGGGGATTATGATGATGAAAATGAAGTATATAAATGGCTTTCTATGAGTTACATCTTGGTAGCAGACCGAAATGCCGATACTGATGACAACGGTGTATTGGGAGATGAGAGAGCAACATTGGAAAGCCTTCAATATACATTCTCTCCTATCGTTGGCAATGATATTACATTTGGCGACGGATTGAACAGCGTTCCTGTACAGCGTAATTGGAGAACAAACATTCTCGGTCAGCTTTTGACAGGCAACATCGAGTTCAATATTACCATTAATCCTATTTTTGAAGGTGATATCAATGTAGAGAATCCAACTTCTATTATCTATGCCACTACACAAGATGAATTAGAAAATGCAACTATTGAAGATAATGCTACCATCTTTTTGGCAGCAGGCAAGTATACAATACCATCATCTGCAAAGGGTAAAACTTTAACCATTAAGGGTACAGGAAATCCAGAGGATGTAGAGGTAGCTGTTACTAAAGTTGGCACAGGTTACGAAAACGTTGACTATGGTCTTGATGGTTCTACAGTAACTTTTGAAGGCATTACTATTACTACAAATAGCTCAACTTATATTGGCTATGCTCGTTGCAAAGGTACTTACAAGAATTGTGTAATCAATGGCACATACACACTTTATGGTGACAGCAAATTTGACAACTGTACTTTTAATGTGTCTGGTGATGTTTACAATATTTGGACTTGGGGTGCTCCTAATGCTACATTTGATGGATGTACATTCAATTCAGATGGTAAAGCTATGCTTCTTTATGGTGCAGAAAATACTAATTTGACTATCAATAATTGTACATTCAATGATAATGAAGGTTTGATAGATTTGAAGAAAGCTGCTATTGAAATCGGTGATGATTACGGAAGCTCGTACGAACTGATTGTAAACAATACAGTTGTCAATGGTTTTGCAATCAATGACGAGGGTATCAATACTGGCACTACTCTTTGGGCTAATAAAAACTCAATGCCAAAGGATAAACTCTCTGTTACTGTTGACGGTGTAAAAGTTTATTAAAAGTAAATCATTGATTACTACACCCTTCATTCGGGTTTAGCTTTAAATGAAACTCTATCATTCCCTTGATAGATATTTACATATAAGACGATTGAGACCTGCCGTTCGTGAGAATAGCAGGTCTCATTTTTCGTTATTGTCAATTCCCTTTGGATAAAATTTGTTGTCTCATACACCTATATGTTATGAATAGGTTGATTCCATTCTCTTTTCGCTGGCATAGACTCTCAAATACCTTTTGCCTTATCCTGCTTGCCTCATAGGTATTCAAACGAAACGCAAGAGCAATGACCACTTCAAGATTGTAGTATGTAGCCCAAATTTTAGGTGTTGCCAAATCGCATCGTTGGGTGCTTACAGGGCAAAGCGTTCCACTCTTGTATATCGCTTTTATAGCAGTTCGGAGTGTCGGGGCTATCACCCCGAACAACTCCATCAACTCCATTTCTGACATCCAAACATTACAGCTTGGGATATTCACTCTACCGCTTTCACTGATTGTTATAATTGCTCGTTCCATAGTTACATTGCTATTGAGATTTCACCAAAAGATTGATTAAGCCTATTGCCGAACATCGTCAAATCCTTGTCTATTTTCTCGGTGGTAATCTTGGCATACTTCTGTGTCGTGGTAATGTTCGTATGCCCCAATACTCGGCTGACACTCTCAATGGGAACACCCTTGCTCAGAGCCAATGTCGCGAACCCATGGCGAGCCGTATGGAATGAAATATCCTTTGAAATTCCACACTCTTTAATCATCTTTTTCAACGGTTTACAGATGTTCCAATAGTTGAGATTGGGGAATACGAGTTTGTCCTCTTGGAATCTCTCGTATCGCTTGATTATCTGCAATGGAATATCCAACAACTTCACTTGGAAATTGACCTTTGTCTTGTGTCGCTTGGATAGAATCCACTTCTCACCGTTTATCTCTACAATATCATCGGTGGTCAGTTCCTTAATATCCACAAATGACAAAGCTGTGAAACTTGCAAAAACGAACAAGTCTCGGATATAAGCCAACTTCTTATCTGCAAACTCGTGTGTCATTACAGCCTTGATTTCATCTTCGGTAAGATATTGTCGCTCCTTGATATTCTGATTTACTCGATATTGAGCGAATGGATTTCTTGGTGTCAGTCCATTATAATGTGCTTTTGAAACGATTGTTTTCAGCCACATACAATGTGACCATACACTACCATTATGCAAACCTGCATCGGTAGAGAGATAGATTTCATACTCCTTGATGAAGTCGGGAGTAAATTCAAGCATAGAAATATCACTGCGCTTGTAGCACTTCTTGATGAATGCAGCCAAATGATTTCGTGACCTTACACGCACCTTGTAGGAACTTGCTGCACGGTCTATGCCGATACGCTTCTTGAAACTCTCGTTGTCCTTATCAAATGCACCAAGCAATGTTTCGTATTCCGTTCCAATGCCCTGATAAGCATTGCGTACCATTTCGGCAGTAACATAGGCTTCTCTATCCGAGATGCGTTGATAATGCTTGATGATTTGAGCCTTGATGTTATCCAAAGCCAAATTGATGTCTCTCGATTCTTTGCTCTTGCCTTTTGCCCGATTACCCTTTGCATCCCACATTGTTTTTGCAATGGTCAGTTTGCAGCTGAATTGAGCCACAGAACCATTGATTGTAACTCGCCCCATAATCGGGACAATACCGTTTTTCTCCTTGCTGCCGTTCACGTAGAACAGCACCTTAAATGTACTTCGCATAATCCAATTCTTTTTGGTTACAAAATTAGTTATCAGCGAGTTGTACATTGTTATGCAGAATGTGGCAGAGAGTAGAAATAAACTCCAACGACCTATAAACTTACCTCCCTATTGGGTAATGATTTGAAAACCGTTCGCACGCATTACCTTTCATTTCCTTGCACTTTTGCTTCGGCGCGGCTGTCCTCATAAGTCCTCATAAGTCATTGAACACCAGAGCTGCCATCATTATTTTCCCTCATTCGTTAGATTTTTCCAGAGATAATTTCCATATTCGAATAAAAAAGAGCCGCGCGGGGACAAAAAATCCCTCTGCGGCTCAAATCGGAGCGTGTGTATAGCCACAGGACGTGGTTGAGGGCCTGCGGCCGTGTATCGCCAAGGTTTCAGATGCGGGCGTCGGCGTAGCACCATATCGTCATCAGCAGGCAGAGTGCCAGTGCTGCAGCCGAGACGGCGCCGCTCAGAAGGTTGGCGAAGACGATGACGGCCAACATGGTTACGATGGCCATAACGATAACGTATGTCGTCTCTCTCGAGCGCCATACGGGCGAAAAGCGGCCGCGGCGTGCGGCTATGGCGGCGTCGGCTGAGTATCGTCCTGCACCAAGGGCTATTACAAGAAAGTATAGCGCCAGAAATATCATCGGCAGCACTTTCGTCTTGAAGGGGTCGAAGAAGTGGTATTTGGTGGCTACGGCCATGTGGAATGCAAGCAGCATGGCGAATAGGCGTGTCTGCAGGCCCGCGATCAGCAGCACGGTAAATCCCACCTGTGCGGCTATTGTCAGCACGAGCGACGGCTCCATGCCTATGCCTATCGGGTCGCCGAAGAAATCGACGGCCAAGGCGTCGTAGCGGGCGATCTTGTCGATGCCGTATGGTATTGTTACAAGTGCCGCGAAGACGCGCAGCGCAAAGAGTACGATGCTGCGGCGCTCGCTGTCGAACGACTCCTCCGAAAGAAACCATGAACGGAAACGATTCATAATGTTACAGGTTTTAAGGTTTTCGGTTTTATCTTGTATTTTTGATTTCCATTAGGTCTTATTCACCTTCTCGCGTTCCTCCGTCCGAGGTACATGTATATTATGTATCTTTTTTTATAAGATGTTCCACGGAACCGGATGCTTATTATGCAAATGCGATTCCATGTTATCGTCTTTCGACTTGTGCGAGAGCGAATCCGGCCTGATGCGTCGTATGGCATCCAAAGAAAGCAGGCCGCTGACGTGCGGCCTGCTGTGGGTGTCGCTCCCTTCCTTATAGCGGAACTGTATGCTGCGGTCAGTTGATCAGCGGCAGGAACGAGTAGTTCTTTGAGTAGTCGAGCATCTGACCCACGTAGTCGTCTGTGTAGACGATCTTTACGTCGGTGATTTCTCCGTCGGTCATGACGGGCTCGTAGTCGGGATTCACGAATCCGCTGTACGGCTTTATGCCCAGAGCGCCGTAACGCTCCAGAACCTCGGCGTGGATTGCGGGGTCGATCTTCACGGCGTAGTCCTCGACAAGGGCGCGGCCGGCCTCATAGTCGCCCGTAGACTTTATGCGCTGCACTTCGCGCAGCAGTTCGCCGAAGAGCTTGCGCAGGGCCTCGAAGTCGTTGACCACGACGTAGCTCTTGCCATCCTGCTTGACCCACTCGATGACGTTGTACTGCTTGCCGTGCTCGTAGCACCATTCGGCTATGAGCTTGCGGTTGCGCATGTGCGCCTCCTCGACATTCTTGCCTGCCTCGATACGTGCGAACTGTGTCATCATGCCGTTCATGATGTATGACGCATACTGGGCCTTTGCCACGTCGAGTGAGGGTATGAGTCCCAGCTCTACCATCTTCGGATCGCCGAGATAGTAGAGACCGAACAGATCGGCGCGCGCCTCCTCGAGCGTCGAGGTGTAGTTTTTCAACTCGCCGCCCTTGACGCCCGGTGCCAGCTGTCCCGAACCGTGTCCCAGACACTCGTGCAGGTCGGTGTGCAGGTCATCGGCCAGTTTGCCGTAGAGCTTCATGCGCTCGCGGTCCTCGGCACGCAGCACGAACTCCTCGTTGAAGCCGTTGCCCTGTGCCGCCTTGTCGTAGGCGTATGTTATGTTGTCGATGGTGACCGACTTGGATCCGTACTCCTTGCGTATCCAGTCGGCATTTGGCAGGTTGATGCCTATGGGGGTTGCGGGGTAGCAGTCGCCGCCCAGCATGGCTACCGTCACCACCTTGGCCGAGACGCCCTTTACCTCCTTCTTGCGGAAGGCGGGGTCGATGGGCGAGTTGTCCTCGAACCATTGCGCATTGTCGGATATGATCTGCGTGCGGTGGCATGCGGCGCTGTCGACAAAGTTCACCAGACCCTCCCATGATGCCTTGCGGCCGAGCGGGTCGCCGTAGTCCTCGATAAAGCCGTTGATGAAATCGACGTTCGACGAGTTGTCGCCTACCCATAATATATTGTATCGGTCGAACTCGCGCAGATCTCCCGTGCGGTAGTAGTTCACCAGCGCGTCGATGATGCTCTTCTGCGGCTCGTCGGCTACCTGCCGCGCCTGCTCCAGCCAATATATTATCTGCTGTATGGCGGCTGTGTACATGCCGCCCAGACGCCACGTACGCTCGACGATGGTGCCGTCGTCGCGTTTCTCGAGTTTCGAGTTCAGTCCGTACGATATGGGCTGCGGGTCGTTGTGGTCGACCTGCGCGGCGTAGAACTCCTCTGCCTCCTTCATCGTGACACCCTCGTAGTAGTTGCAGGCCGACGTGGCAAGCAGATCGTTGCCGTCGGTCTGATCCAGACGCGTGGCGTAGAGCGTGGGGTCGAATATTATGTCGCACAGGAGTTTCTTTCCTATGGGCAGCTCTGCCACGTCGACATATTTGTCCACGGCCGCCTCGAACCACTCGCGCGAGAACTCGGGACGGAACTTGTCGTTCGAATAGTGGTGGTGGATGCCGTTGGCGAACCATACCTTCTTGAGATACTTCTCCATGGCGCGGAACTCGGTCGTGTCGCTCTTGTCGTCGTGCCGCAGGTAGATGTTCTCCAGTACGCGGCGCACGGTGAGGTTATATTTGAAGTTCTGGTCGAAGAGTATGTCGCGGCCGCATTTGGCTGCCTGTGCAAGGTAATATATCAACTTCTTCTGTTGCAGGGGCAACTTCTCGAATTCGGGGACTTCATATCGCAGAACCTTGATGTCGTCGAAGCGGTCGACAACCCACGGCTTCTCGGCCTGAGCCTGCTCCTGCTGCTGCGCGTCCGACTTGTCTCGGCAAGCGCAGAGTGCTGAAACGGTGATGGTCATAATCGCTGTCGTTAGAATTGATCGTGGCGTTTTCATAAACTGTTGCGTCGTTATCGGTCTTACATTTAAGATATAAATCCGTGTCAAAGTTATTGTTTTCGGCGCGGAATTCCAATTTTCAGCCCTGTTAATCGGTCGCAAGCCGCCGTTTCCGTGCATCGGGAGCCTGTCCTGTGCCTTCGGATTGCATGTTGCGGTTGCTGTACCGTATGGATTGCGGAGGTGTATGCCGATGCTGAAGTATATTGATTCCGTCGGGCTTTTGCTCCCGTACCGCCATCCCGTATCACCTCCCGGCCGGTTGTGTGCAGCCCCTGTTTTACCCTGCATTTACCAACTTTCTTGTTTTGCATTGCCATAATTTGACCACGTATTTCATATTTTTGCCCCGTATAATGCTGTTTTGGAACCTTGAGGCGGTGGTTGTCACTAAAATTTTACCGTCAGACGGCGAATTGCGATATTCGCATTGCTACACCGCCGGCCGACATCATGTGGAGGCTTCGCATGATGCTTTTTTTGTAAGGAGCGGCGGATTTGGAATAAAATATCTGCAACTATGAAACACTATCTCGATCTTTTGCAACAAACCATACGTGAGAACTGGGACGAGCCGGCTCTTTCGGACTATCGCGGCGCGACGCTTTCGTTCGGTGATCTGGCGCGCGAGATATGCCGCATGCATATCCTTTTCGAGGAGGCGGACATATCCGTGGGCGACAAGATAGCGCTCTGCGGCCGCAACAGCGCCCGCTGGGCTGTTACCTATTTTGCCATATTGGCATACAAGGCCGTGGCGGTGCCCATACTCAGCGACTTCACCCCTTCGAGCGTGGCGGCCCTGACGCTACATTCGGATGCCCGTCTGCTTATCCTCGACCGCCATATATGGAAGGGTATGGACCAAACGTCGCGACTCTCGCTTCCGGATGTGATGGCTCTTGACAACGGTGAGGTGTTGCGATCGGCATCGGGGCTGCTGCCCGTGGCCCTGTCGCGTGTCGACCGCCTGTATGAGGAGCAGTATCGGCAGGGCGTATGTCCGGGCGACGTGCATTTCGATACCTCGACCCTCGACGAGCTGTGCATCATAAGCTATACCTCCGGAACGTCGGGCTCGCCCAAGGGGTCGATGCTCTCGGCGCGCAGCATAAGCTCGAACGTTGCCTTCGCGCGACGCCTTATCCCGACGCGCCGCGGCTGGCGCGTACTGTCTATCCTGCCGCTGGCGCACCTTTACGGTCTGATGTTCGAGTTGATGTACCCGATGTTGAGCGGCTGCCGCGTCACGTTCCTCGGGGCGGCGCCGACACCTTCGGTATTGATGGAAGCCCTGCGTGAGGTACGGCCGTACATGCAGCTTGTGGTGCCGTTGATCCTCGAAAAGATCTTCCGCAACAAGGTCTTCCCTGCGCTGAAACGCGAACCTGCCCGTACGTTGATGCGTATACCTGTTGTGCGGGAGGTTGTTTTCCAAAATGTGCGGAACGGTATAATAGAGTCGTTCGGCGGCAAGATACGCCACTTCATCGCCGGCGGTGCGGGCATAAATCCCGAAGTGGAACGCTTCATGCGGCGTATCAAACTCCCCTATACGGTCGGTTACGGCATGACGGAGTGCGGGCCGCTGATATGCTATTCCGACTGGCACTCGTTTGCCGAGGGGTCATGCGGCCGTGTCGTGGACCGTATGGAGCTGCGTATCGATTCGTCGGATCCCGAACATGAGGCCGGTGAGATTCAGGTGCGGGGCGACAACGTGATGCTCGGATATTACAAGAATACGGAGGCTACCGATGCGGCCTTCACCGAGGACGGGTGGCTGCGTACGGGAGATATGGGTGTTGTCGACGCGGATGGCAACCTCTACATACGCGGCCGCTGCAAGAGCATGATCCTCGGCCCGAGCGGGCAGAATATCTATCCCGAGGAGATCGAGGAGCGTTTGAATGCGATGCCGCTGGTTGCGGAGTCGCTTGTTGTCGGACGGCGCAACGGTATCGTGGCGCTGGTGGTGGCCGATGTGGATGCCTCGCGCCGCACGGGCGATGCGGAGGTGGATCGGGTTATGGCCGAGAATCTGAAGGCGTTGAACGCCACGCTGCCGGCATACAGCCGCGTGGCGTCGATCGAACTGCGCGCGGAGGAGTTCGAGAAGACCCCCAAACAGAGCATAAAACGTTATCTGTACGAGTAGGGGAACGGCTGAACGATACGGGCGCGCAACTTGATGGTTGCGCGCCC
>OOBN01000915.1_pt1 | contig 24152 bp, 19 predicted proteins | sample 1671091 | NCBI WGS metagenome assembly OOBN01 (sample SAMN06348121, study PRJEB24527) | human gut metagenome | biome: human gut; feature: ankylosing spondylitis patient; material: feces | host: Homo sapiens | place: China | collected 2015-10 | reverse complement strand
TCTCCGTGGTGGTCAGTTCTGGAATCCAGAAAGCGGACAGGTTCTTGACATGGAGATTGCCGTTCTCATCTACATAGGAGCCGTGTTTCTTCTGCTCTTCGGTCAAGGGCTGCCGCTTGAAATAGATTTCATTTTCGGAGATGCTCACGGTTTCGCTGGCTTGCTCCTTCGGGGTATTGTCATACAGCTGTGCGAAAAACGCCAATGCATCTTCGGGTGGTTCTTCCTCCATGAGTTGCTCGAAAACTCGCTGTTCCTCTGCCGAGAGGTTGTTCCATGCAGCATCCAACTCCTGCTCACTGGCTGCATTGACAAAGGCTTCGATTTCTTTTTTCATGGTGCATCCTCCTTTGGCTGTGAAAAGCGGATTTTCAAAAAGTGTGGGTTTTCGTGAGAGCAAGAATCGTCCCGTGGCCACAAATTTTCAATACTTGAAAATTCTTGCCCCTTTGGGACTGCTTCTTGTTGGGGCGTGCCTGCCCCAAACCCTGCTAGATAAAAGCAAAGGGGCATTATCTGCCCCGATGCTTTTCCTTTCGCTTCTGCTGTTTCAGTTCAAACTGACGCTGCTTTTCTGCTTCGCGTTGTTTACGGCTAAGTGCTTTTCGCACCAGCTTGTTTTCTTCTCGCTGCATTTGCAACGCCTGCTGTGACTTTGTACCGATTCCTGTGGCAACTGTTTCCTTTCGGATTTGCCGTTGCAATCGCTTTGGGTTCACAGACTCTTTCTTTACAACTGTCTCAACAGATGGACTGAAGCGCAGCCGACTGTAATTTTTGAGCAGATACTCCCAGACTTCATAGTCCTTTGGTTCTGCACCAAACACGACTTTACACACTGAAAGCTTTCTTCTCTCAATACGTTCAAATACTCCGATCCAGAATGGAGCCTCAAAAAATACAGTCAGCTTTGTAGAATCAATGTCCATAACGAAACCCTCCTGAAATAAATCCTTACAGGAACGGACAACCCGGAGGGGAAGGTTACTTACCTACACCGTGCGGTGTAGACGGCTGGGCTACCTACCAGCTCTGGCATCTCTCAGAAAGAAATGCGTTGCGTTTTTATCCTGCTTTTATTATATAAAGCACATCCCTGTGCATTATATCTACCTTAATTGGTTTTCCAAGTGAAGTATACCACACTCGTGGTCAAATGACCACCCATATATACGAGAATTTGGCTGTTTTACTGCGTACGTGCGTACCAACCTTCCGTACGCACGTACGCAGCGATTCGTCCGAAACGTACCTTATACAACCGTTCCCCCTCGGAGAGCCCACGGCACTTTGCAGGCCGCAGGGATGAAAGTGTCATAGTGGGTTATTACACTTCCGCAGAAGTGCCTTTTCCTCGCCGCAAACAGCCGGGGTGCGCCTTTGTGGAGCTTTCTATGCGGCGAATCCACATCGCCCACAGGCGATGTGAGCAGGGATTCCAAAGGGGCGCAGCACCCTTGGCACACGACTTTGGTACAAAGTCTAGTGTGTTACACCTTTCCAGAGGTGTACACGTTCCTGAAATGCAAAAAGCCCCATACCCAACACCTTGACGGTGCGGACATGGGACTTGATGCTTCCTCGGCCTAGCCGGGTACTCGTAACCAATCCTGACAGGCAGTTGCCGTGTCATTTCTCGAAAACTGTTTTACGAATACCCAGCACCTGGACGCACCCTGCCAAAATCCACATACGACAGCGATATGAGAAACAGAGCGTTCCCCATCGGGAACGCTCTGTTTTCTTTACTGGTGGTATGATGAGCCTGTTCTGCCTGCCATGCGGCAAGCTCGCTTTTGAAAACACGTCACTTTCGGCAGCTTGCAAGAAAACACGGTGAAAACTTTGGCCAAAAGAGAGAGAACTGGACGGTGCCAGCCCTCTTGACAAGGTTCTTCTACGAAATGTTGTTCCATCCCGGTTTTGTCCCGGTTTCAAAAAGGGCTTGCATTCGGTTATATACCATGCTATAATGCTCCCAGAAATTGAATCAAGAATCTTCAGGGCAGGGTGTGATTCCCTACCGGTGGTACAGCCCACGAGCCGCAAGGCATGATTCGGTGAAACTCCGAAGCCGACAGTACAGTCTGGATGAAAGAAGATAGGAAAGCATAGAGAAACCACAAGATCTCTGTACTCATGGAAGCTGCTCTGAGATGCGTTTGCATTTCAGAGCTTTCTTTTTGCGCAGGAGATACTGCGCCTGTTTGCCTTGCCCTGAACAATCTGGTTCGGGGCTTTTTTATTTGGAGGCAGAGAGATGAACGATACAGAGTATATGCGTCTTGCCTTAGAACTGGCGAAAAAAGGGTGCGGATGGACATCCCCAAATCCGATGGTGGGTGCTGTCATTGTAAAAGATGGTCAGATCATCGGGCAGGGATGGCATGAACGGTATGGCCAGCCCCATGCGGAGCGAAATGCGTTAGCATCCTGCGCTGTTGACCCCGAAGGGGCAACGATGTATGTGACGCTGGAACCCTGCTGTCATTTTGGGAAACAGCCGCCGTGTGTGAATGCTATTCTGGAAGCGGGCATCAGCCGGGTCGTAGTGGGGTCGGCAGACCCAAACCCGCTGGTGTCGGGAAAAGGAATTGCTGCTTTGCGGGTGCAGGGGGTGGCGGTGACGGAAGGCGTTTTGCGGGAAGAATGCGACGCACTCAATCGGATATTCTTCCAGTTTATAACGACAAAACGCCCGTTTGTTTCTATGAAGTATGCCATGACAATGGACGGAAAAATTGCCACAGTTACGGGCGCATCCAAATGGATTACAAGTGAAGCTGCCCGAGCGTATGTTCAACAACAGCGGCATCGTTTCAGCGGAATCATGGTCGGGGTCGGAACCATTCTTGCCGATGATCCCTTATTGACCTGCCACATGGAGAACGGAAAAAATCCAGTTCGCATCGTCTGCGATACTCAGCTGCGGACACCATTGCAAGCACAGGTGGTCGCAACAGCAAAACAGATCCCGACCATCCTTGCGACCTGCTGCGCCGACCCGAAACGGCAGGCGATATATCGACAGGCTGGGTGCCGAGTGATTTGTCTGGACAAAAGGAACGGTCACATTGACCTTGTACAACTTATGGAAAAACTTGGTCAGGAACAGATCGACAGCATTCTTCTGGAAGGCGGAGGGACACTGAACTGGGCAGCACTGGAAAGCGGCGTTGTTCAACAGGTGCAGGCGTACATTGCCCCAAAGCTGTTCGGCGGACAGGAAGCAAAAACACCGGTGGAAGGTGCAGGAGTTCCTGTGCCGAGTGCAGCATTCCGGCTGAAAAACAGCAGCCTGACCCATCTTGGCGAGGATATCCTGATGGAAAGCGAGGTCGAGTATCCATGTTCACTGGAATTATAGAAGAAGTCGGAGCCGTAAAGCAGATCACGCATGGGCAGCATTCGGAAGTGCTGAACATTCAGGCACGGACCGTTCTGGAAAACACAAAAATCGGTGACAGCATCGCAGTGAATGGCATCTGCCTGACCGTTACCCGGCTTTTTGCAGACAGCTTTTCTGCCGATGTTATGCATGAAACCCTGAACCGCTCCTCTCTTGCAGGTCTTATGGTCGGGAGCAGGGTCAATCTGGAACGGGCAATGGCTGCGGATGGACGGTTCGGCGGGCATATTGTGGCGGGTCATGTGGATGGCACCGGGTGCATCCTGCGAATCGAAAAAGACGACAATGCGGTCTGGTTTACCATCCATGCGGAACCGAATCTTTTGCGCTATGTCGTGGAAAAAGGCTCCATCGCGGTCGATGGTATAAGCCTGACGGTGGCAGAAGTCAGTTCAGATGCGTTTTCGGTGTCCACCATCCCTCACACCGTCAGCGGTACAAATCTGTGTCAAAGGCACAAAAACGATGTGGTAAATCTGGAGACCGACATCCTTGGCAAGTATGTCGAAAAGCTGTTTCAGCCGATACCGCAGGAACACCGGCAAAGCTCTGTCACGAAAGAAATGCTGATACGCTACGGATTTGAATAAGGAGAAACAACAATGAGATTCAATACCATTCCTGAAGCTCTGGAAGACTTGAGACAAGGCAAGATCATTTTGGTGACGGATGACCCGGAACGCGAAAACGAGGGCGATTTTATCTGTGCCGCTGAGTTTGCGACAACAGAAAATGTCAATTTCATGGCGACCCACGGCAAAGGTCTGATCTGTATGCCGATGTCGGAAGCCTTTGTACAGAAGCTGAAGTTTCCGCAGATGGTTCGGCATAACACGGACAACCATGAAACCGCCTTTACCGTGTCCATCGACCATATTTCAACCACGACCGGCATTTCTGCTGCGGAACGCTCTATTACCGCGCTGGCCTGTGTAGCAGAAGACGCAAAAGCAGAAGATTTCCGGCGACCGGGTCATATGTTCCCGCTTTTAGCAAGGAAAAATGGTGTTCTGGAACGGAACGGCCACACAGAAGCCACCGTAGACCTGTGCCGTCTGGCAGGGCTGAAAGAGTGCGGGCTTTGCTGCGAGATCATGAGGGACGATGGCACTATGATGCGCACGGAGGAACTTGCACAGCTGGCAGAACGATTCCAAATCAAATTCATCACCATCCAAGCCTTGCAAGAGTACCGTAAGTGTCACGAAAAGCTGGTCGATCAGGTGGCTGCCGTAAATCTACCGACAAAATACGGCGACTTCCGCGCATACGGTTTTGTGAGCCGCCTGAACGGAGAGCATCACATCGCATTGGTAAAAGGTGAAATCGGTGATGGCCGGGATGTCCTGTGCCGGGTGCATTCGGAATGTCTGACGGGTGATACGTTCGGTTCGCTGCGCTGCGATTGCGGACAGCAGTTGGCTGCGGCGATGACGCAAATTGAAAAGGAGGGGCGTGGCATCCTGCTCTATATGCGGCAGGAAGGGCGCGGTATCGGTCTCATAAATAAGCTGCGTGCCTACGAGTTGCAGGAACAGGGCATGGATACCCTGGAAGCCAACCTCGCCCTTGGTTTCCATGGGGATGAACGGGAGTATTATATGGGAGCACAGATTTTGCGGGAGCTGGGAGCACATAGTTTGCGCCTGTTGACCAATAATCCGGATAAGGTATACCAACTTTCCGAGTTCGGTCTGGAGATTACAGAACGTGTCCCAATTCAGATGACTGCGACCGCGCACGACCTGTTCTATCTGAAAACCAAGCAGACAAGAATGGGACATATCCTGAGTTATTAAGGAAAAGAGGGATTTTACAATGAAATCATTTGAAGGAAAACTGATTGCACAAAACATCCGGGTCGGTATCGTTGCTGCACGATTCAACGAGTTCATCACCTCAAGGCTCCTTGGCGGGGCAATGGATGCACTCCTCCGGCACGATGTGAGCGAGGACGATGTTCATGTCGCATGGGTGCCGGGAGCGTTTGAAATTCCGCTGGTTGCTTCCAAAATGGCAAAAAGCGGAAAGTACGATGCTGTGATTTGCCTTGGCGCAGTGATTCGCGGCTCTACCAGCCATTACGACTACGTCTGCAACGAAGTCTCAAAAGGCATCGCAGCAGTTTCGCTGGAAAGCGGTATTCCTGTTTTATTTGGCGTTCTGACGACTGAAAATATCGAGCAGGCAATCGAGCGGGCAGGTACGAAAGCCGGAAACAAGGGCTATGACTGCGCGGTCAGCGCCATCGAAATGGTCAATCTGATCCGCGAAATGGATGCAGAGTAACGGTGACACAGGAGCCTTCCATGATTGTGATACGAGCGAACACCCCGGACCCGGCACTGGAGCAAACGATTCTGAGCCTTTTGCAACAGGCGCAGATCGATGCGGAGCAGATCACATTCTGCGCAAAGAAAAAACTGGAACTGCCGGGAGTGGTGATTGACAACACCCGACATGAAATTTCAGCCAACGGCAGAAATGTTTCGTTGACACGTCTTGAATCCGACCTGTTGTGGGTGCTGGCAGTCTGCGAAGGAACGACGCTCTCTAAAAAAGAGCTTTTTGATGCTGTATGGGGAAAGGATTGCGCCGATACCTTAAAAGTGGTTGGCAATACCGTTTCCAATCTCCGAAAGAAGCTGGCATTCTGCGGGCTGGACGGATGTCTTTGCACAGTTGGTGGAGGGTATGCTTTTCGTTACGTTCTGGCAGAGCAGGGAAAAGCCCATTCCAATACTGTCCCGACAATGGTATACTGTTGTCCAAAGGAGCTGAGAGAAAATGACCCGAATCTTGTTCATCTGTCTGGGGAATATCTGCCGTAGTCCCATGGCGGAATTTGTGATGAAAGACCTTGTGGAAAAAGCCGGTATTGCAGAAAAATTTGAAATCGCCTCCGCTGCGACCAGTGCGGAAGAAGTGGGCAACCCGGTCTATCCACCCGCTCGGCAAAAATTGGCAGACCATGCCATTTCCTGTGTAGGCAAAACGGCGCGTCAGATGACACGGCAGGATTATGATACCTATGATTATCTGATTGCAATGGATCGAAGCAACCTGCGGGATATGGCTCGTTTTGTAGGGAACGACCCGTTGCACAAGGTCTCCCTCCTGATGTCGTATACCAGTACGCCGCACGATGTGGCCGACCCGTGGTTTACTGGAAATTTCGAGGACACATGGCGGGATGTACTGGCAGGTTGCACGGCGTTGTTAGAGAGGCTGTGCCAATAAAAGAAACAACTGGGTGTATCATCGTTCAGATGAAGCATCCAGCTGTTTTTGATTTAATCTTCTGGCCTGCCGTGGTCGCAGCCGGGGGCGTATGGCTTTTTACATCAGAAGTTGTTGGAAAATCAACCCTGGATGCGGGTCTGCATCAGATGGTCCGGGGTGTAGGCATCGGATAAGGTACCGTTCATGCTGGCGGCATAGTAATACAGGGCTGTCCAGGATTTCAGTTCATAGCTGGTGCCCTCCAGCACGCCCTTGCCGCGGCAATAAGGAGCCCAGAACCGGTAGTATTCCTCCGATTTGTTGTCGGAGGGAACATCCATGTAGGTGCCGGTGGCCTCATCGTAGGGGGCAAAGGGAAGCGCCTGCCCTGTGGCCATTTTGCTGGCCCAGGGCAGCAGACTCACCAAGTTCTGGGAGGATTCAAAGGTGAACGAGGTGGAGTAGGCTTTGTGGAAGTCCAGAGGCTGCCAGCTGTCGCTCTCCGGGAAATAGACTTCGATGCTGGAAACATCACAGGAGATCTGCCCGTCAGAAATGTGATAGCGGTAGCGCAGATTTCCGGTGTGGAGGGTGCCGGCGCCGCCGTAGGTCCGGCCCTGAGGGGTGACACCGGAGCACGCAGCATCAAAGACACAGATGGATGCCAGCTGTGCACCGGACAAGTCGCAGACCACCAGACTGGAGCCCGCGCTGTGGTCGATCGCCGATTCACCGGTGGATTGCTCGTTGAAGGCGTCCGCGACGGTAAAGTCACCCTGATACAGCGCAGTGCGGACGTAGCCGCCGAACACGAAAGATACCTGAGAGCCGGAGGCATAATTAAAGGAATCACAGATAAAGGCGGTGACAGGAGACTGGATGTAAGTGTATCCGATGGCCTTTCCGTCTTCGTACTGGATATAGTCGTAGCCGGTGGGGATGGTCATCACCACGCTGTCCGGCGTTACATCGTCCAGACCCAGCTTGGAGAAATAGCCGTCCGGTGCCGTCAGGTCTGCGTCGTAGCGGGCCAGAAGATCCTGCATACTCCGGTATGCCAGAGCTTCCGGTGACAGATCCCGGGGATCCTCGTAGTCGTATGCCTTCGTCAGCTCATAGCAGCAGGTCTCCTCGGGCACCCAGGTCCAGCCGGCAGATGTTTTTTGCAGGCTCAGCACGCCCAGGTTTTGAGCATAGCAGCCGGTGGAGGTCATGATCACGCCGTTTTCCACGATGGGTTGGTCATAGGCGAGATGGTCGTGAGCGTTCTGGATCACGTCCAGGAAGCCTTCCTGAGCCCGCGCGGTGGCCCGGTCCTCTTCCATGCCGCAGTGGCTGATGGCGATGACAAGATCGCAGCCCTTCTCCTCCTTGAGGAAACGGGCATAGACTCTGGCAACCTCGGCACAGTCCATCCGGGTCAGGTCCGAGTTCTTGCAGTAGCCGTAGGACTCCTCGCCTTCCAGGGCAAACAGACCCACCCTGTAGCCTGCTACCTGGCGGATGGCGTAGTTTTTGGCTCCGGTCTTGGCGTAGGCCCCGGCACCAAAAGCATTGGTGCTCAGGTCATCGGGGCGGATGTCGGCGCTGGTATAAGAGATCGGCTCGCCGTTGGCGTTGTATTTGATGAACATATTGGATACCAGCAACTGGGGCAGTTTGCGGTAGACCCCGTAGCGCAGCCGGTTTTTCCGGGCGTTGACCCAGGAGTTTTCGACGGCCTGATCGCCCACGTCGAATTCATGGTTGCCCAGGGTGCAGAAATCTACCTGCATTTCGGCCAGGGCCAGGATCTCCCAGCCCTTTTGATAGCCGTCCTGGTAAGGAGTTCCCTGGGAGTAGTCACCACCGTCCAAGGTCAGGGTTTTGCCAAAGGCTCGGTGGCGTACCCCGGCCTGTGCGGCGGCCATTCGCGCCACGCCGCCGGTGATCCGGGTAGAGCCGTCCGTACTCATGATCTTAGAAGTACCCAGATTGGAGTGGATATCGTTGCTCAGCAGCAACACGATATCGCCTTTGTAGGGAGTGCGGTCCTGCGTGTCAGGCCAGGCACAGCCCATGAGAGCGGGAGCCATAGCAGTTCCGGCAGTGGTGGCGGCTGCCAGCTTCAGGAAACTTTTCCGCGAAATCTTTTTCATGATTCTGTTCTCCTTTTGACAGTCTCTTGGTATCGTGTCATTCTTGTGATGATGGACGGGAATGGCCATTCTCCCATCGGGTCTTTGGGACTGCTGTACTTCCGGTGCACACGGAAAAATGCAGAGAAGATTCCAACCTTGCAAAAAGAAAAAGACGCACCACAAGCCGAAAGGGGCTGTTGTGCGTCTCTCATTCTCTCACGCAGAACCTATATGGAATCCTTGTATCTCATACTATAGCAAGACTTTCCGCAAAAGTCAACACATTGTCTTGTTTTTTGATTGAATGTTGAAAATATTTTTGCTTTTGCAATATGGGCAAGGCCGGACCCTGTGAGCGTGAAAAACCTTCAGCTGTTTCCCAATGGACACGAATCGACAAAAATGAAGGAAAAATCACCAGCACGGCTGGTCGATGTTTATTGTGTGCAAGGGCAATTGTTGCCAATTTTCACAGATTGCGCTATACTGATTCCGAAAAGTTTTTGTGAAGGGGAGAACCGGATGCTGCGCTGTGCGATCGTGGAGGACAGCCCCAGAGAGCTGGAACATCTGAAAGAATGCCTTGCCCGCTACTCGGCAGAGCGGGATATCCCGCTGGAGACCACGGCCTTCGGGGATGCGGCGTCGTTTCTGGAACATTACCGTGCCGACTATGACATCGTGTTCATGGACATTGAGCTGCCGGGCATCAACGGCATGGAGGCGGCCCACCGCCTGCGGGAGATCGACTGGCAGGTCATCCTGATCTTTGTGACCAACATGGCCCAGTTTGCGGTCAAGGGCTATGAGGTGGATGCGCTGGACTACATCATCAAGCCTGCCCAGTATGGGCCGCTGAGCATCAAGCTGGACCGTGCGGCCCAGCGCTGGCGCGCCGCCGCCGAGAGCGTGATGGTGGCCCTGCCCACCGGCACCCAGCGGCTGCTGCTGTGGGAGATCTATTACATCGAGGTGCAGGGCCACAAGCTGACCTATCACACCGAAAAAGGCCAGCTGCCGGGCACCGGAACCCTGCAGGACGCCGAACAGCGGCTGCACGGCAAGGGCTTCCTGCGCTGCAACAAGTGCTATCTGGTCAACCAGAAGCACATCCAGACCGTCACCGGCAGCGACGTGGTGCTTTCCAACGGGGAGAAGCTGCAGATCAGCCGTCTGCGCAAAAAGGAATTCATGGAGGAGCTGGCCCGCAGCATGGGCAATGAATTTGTGCTATGAGTACGGTCATCGATCTGTTTGAACGCCACGGCTATGTGCTGGAACTGCTGGCGTGCGTGGCGGCCACCACCTGGAAGCTGGAGCGGCAGGAGCGCTTTGCGGCGCGGCTGACCGGCATCCTGCTGGCGGAGGCCTGCTTTACCATCGTGTGGGAGCAGGTGCCCCACAACCTCTACACCGAGTCGCTGCGCACCATTCTGCTGTGGAGCATCGCGGCGGTGGGCATCCGGCTGTGCTTCCGCATCGCGGCAGCGTGGGCGGTGTTCTATGCTACGGCGGCGGGCACCATGCAGCACATCATCTACCGGGGGGCCAAGCTGCTGCAGAATGCGGTGTATCACATGGACCGGCAGTACTGGGCCTGGAGCCGGTGGGTCTATCTGGGCCTTTTCGTGCTGCTGTTCGCGGTGTGCTGCCTGACCTTGACCCGGCGGCTGCACAGCCGCAATCTGGGCACACTGCCCGGGCGCACGATGACTTTTATCATGGTGGGCTACCAGCTGAGCATGAACATCTTCGTCAACCTGTTCAACGCCTTTAGTGTGGACGGTGCCCCGCGCATCTTTACTACCTACAGCGTCTACGACGAGGTGACCACCATCCTGCTGTTCTTCCTGCTGTGTGAGATCCTGCAGCACAGCGACGCCGAGTGGGACAACATGGTGCTGCAGCAGATGATGCGCCAGCAACGCCAGCAGATGGAGCTGTCCAAGGAGACGGTGGAGCTCATCAACATCAAGTGCCATGACATCCGCAAGCAGCTGTACACGCTGGGCAGCCGGGTGCCGACCGAGGAGCTGGACGAGCTGAAAAAGGCGGTGGATATCTACGACTCCACGGTCAAGACCGGCAACGAGACGTTGGACGTGCTGCTGGCGGAGCGCTCCATCGTGTGCAAGGGCCGCGGCATCCAGCTGGATTACATTGCCGACGGTGCAAAGCTGGACTTCCTGAAGCCCGGCGAGGTGTACTCGCTGTTCGGCAACGCGCTGGACAACGCCATCGAGGCGGTGACCCCGCTGGAGCCGGACCGCCGCTACATCGGCCTGCAGGTGCGGGCCGAGCGGGGCATGCTGCTCATCCGCATGGAGAACTGCGCCGCCGAGCCGCTGCACTTTGTGGACGGCCTGCCCCAGACCACCAAGGGGGACGCCCGGTGGCACGGTTTTGGCGTTAAGAGCATCCGCCGCATCGTGCAGCAGCACGGCGGCACCCTGACGATGCAGGCACAGGACGGCATGTTCCGTCTGGTGGCACTCCTGCCGCTCAAATGACAGTTCAGGACCCCAAAATGACAGTTTGGGAAAAATCTGTTGTAAATTTTCACAAAACCTCTATACTATCGGCAGAGCTTTGAATCACTCTGCCGGTTTCTTTTTGTGCGGCGTTTGCTTCCGCACCGCACAGGGGGAGAGCGGACAACTTTCAAAGGAGGACAAAATGTTGAAGAAGAAAAACCTGTGGCGCGGTTTGACCATGGTGTTTGCCCTGCTTCTGGCCGTTTCCATGATGGCAGGCAACATCCTGGAGCTCTACCGCACCTCTGTGGATGCCTTCCTGGGCACCCGCAGCACCCAGACTGTGACCGAGCAGTCGGACGATGAATCCGATGCTTGGACCTACAAGTCGGAATTCACCACGGCCAAAGAAGCCTACGAGGGCTTCAAGGACTTCGCCATCGAGGCTTCGCAGGAGACCTTTGCCCTGCTGAAGAACGAGAACGGTGCCCTGCCTCTGGCCAAGGATGCCAAGATCACCATGCTGGGCGTCCGCAGCTATGCTCCTGTTTACGGCAACAGCGGCGGCAGCGTGCCGGACGGCAAGTCCACCGTGCAGATCTTTGACGCCTTTACCGAGCGCGGCTTCCAGCTGAACCCGGAGACCCTGGCGGCTTACGAGGCATTCTTTGCGGACAAGGAATGGACCAAGCCTCAGTTCGGCGGCGGCATCCTGCCGGCTTACGCCGAGATCACCGCTTACGATGATCCCCACGAGCTGACCCTGGACGAGCTCAAGCAGCTCAACCCCGACTTTGAGTCCAAGTACACCGAGTACGGCGACGCTGCCATCGTGGTGGTGAGCCGTGTCGGCGGCGAAGCCGGTGCATACTACCCCGGCGAGGAAGGCCTGGCAGACGGCGTGCACACCGTCAACGGCAACATCCTGAGCCTGAGCGATGAAGAAATGGCCATGATCGAGGAAGCAAAGGCCAATTTCGACAAGGTCATCGTGCTGGTCAACGCAGCCAACCCCATGGAGATCTCCAACCTGGAAGAGGACCCCGACATTGACGCCATCCTGTGGGTGGGCTACCCCGGTGCTTATGGCTTCTACGGCGTGGCCGACGTGCTGAACGGCACCGTGGCTCCCTCTGCCCATCTGGGCGATACCTTCGTCAAGAACGGTGCACTGGCTCCCGCCATGCAGAACTTTGGCAACATCCCCTGGGCAAACGCTTCGGACTTTGCTGAGGGCACCAGCGTCAACTCCTACCTGATCGAGACCGAGGGCATCTACACCGGCTACCGTTACTACGAGACCCGTTATGCGGACATCGTGCTGGGCAACGGCGGTGCCAATGCCTCTGCCGGTACCTACGCCAACGCCGACGGCACCGTGGCCGCCAGCGACGGCACCTGGAGCTACGACAACGAGGTGGTCTATCCCTTCGGCTACGGCATGAGCTACACCACCTTTGAGCAGACCCTGGACAGCGTGGTCATCACCGGTGACAAGCGCACCGCTACCGTGACCGTGACCACCACCAACACCGGCGATGTGGCCGGCAAGGCTGTCGTGCAGCTGTACGCCAGCGCACCCTACACCGACTACGACAAGCAGAACGGCATCGAAAAGTCCGCCCTGCAGCTGATGGACTACGAAAAGACCAACACCCTGCAGCCCGGCGAGAGCCAGACCATTGCCATGAATGTGGACATGAGCCTGCTGGCCAGCTACGACAGCCAGAACGCCAAGACCTTCATCGTGGACCCGGGCGACTACTACTTCGCCATCGGCTCTGACGCCCATGATGCTCTGAACAACATCCTGGCTGCTCAGGGCAAGACCACTGCCGACGGCATGACCGCCGACGGCGATGCTTCCAAGACCTACCAGTGGACCTGGGACGGCGCTGTGGATGCCGACACCTTCTCTGTGAGCAAGGCCGGCGTGGAGATCACCAACGCAGTGAGCGACGGCGACTACTCCATGGACATCAACACCTTCATCCCCGGCACCGCTACTTATCTGTCCCGCAGCGACTGGGACGGCACCTTCCCCACCACCATCACCGGCCTGAAGGCCGAGGACCGTCTGGCCACCCTGCTGGCCAACGACTTCATCGACATCAAGACCGATGAGGACACTTCGGACATCGTATTCGGCGACACCACCAGCACCCTGACCCTGAACGACCTGAAGGGCGCGGACTTCGACGATCCCCGCTGGGATGAGCTGGTCGGCAAAGTGACCATCGACGAGTTCCTGAACTTTGCCTCCAACGCCTTCCACAACATCCAGAACATCGACTCTGTGGGCCTGCTGCAGTACGCAGCCGACGACGGTCCCAACGGTTCCGACTCGCACTACCTGACCGAGGGCAGCTACCAGGGCACCCCGTATGCAGATGCTGCCGATTACGACTACGGCACCCGCGTCGGCCCCACCCCGGAGAACATTGCTTACAGCTGGAACAAGGAACTGGCTTACCGCGTGGGTGAGATCACCCTGGGCGAGAGCACTCTGGTGCTGAACCTGCCCATCATGATCGGCCCCGGCATGAACATCCATCGTCACGGCTACAACGCCCGCGGCGCAGAGTATTACTCCGAGGACCCCGTCCTGTCCGGTTACACCGGTTCCGCTGTGGTGCAGGGCGCTCAGAGCAAGGGCACCCTGGTCAACATCAAGCACGCCGCCTTCAACGATCAGGAGATCAACCGCTCCGGCATCGCAGTCTTTATGACTGAGCAGAAGGCCCGCGAGCTGGAGCTGCGCAACCTGCAGCAGGCCTTTGAGGGCAACGGCAAGCCCGCTTCCTTCGAGGCGAATCCTTCCCGTGATGACACCTACACGGTGGGTGCTCTGGGCGTGATGAGCTCCTACAACCGCATTGGTGCCGTGGCCTCCAGCGCAAACGCTGGTGTCCAGGTGCAGATCATGCGCAACGAGTGGGGCTTCAAGGGCTACAACGTCACCGACTTTACCGGTGTTACCCTGCATGCTTCTCCCAAGGAGTCCATCCTGGCCGGCACTACCGCATTCTGCGGTTTCGGCAAGGACGACAGCATCACCTACTGGAATGCTGACGCTCTGAAGGGCGACCGCGCCATGCTGCTGGCCATCAAGCAGAACATCCATTACCTGCTGTACGCTCTGGCCAACAGTGCCGCCATGAACGGCGTCAACTCCACCACCCGCACCATCAGCGTGATGACCTGGTGGCGTATGAGCTACCGCGTGTGCATCTACGGCTTTGCAGCCCTCACCGCACTGTGCGCCCTGCTGTACGTCGTGTCTGCGGTCAAGAGCAAGAAGCAGAAGACTGCAAAGGAGGCCTGAGCCATGAAAACGAAACTGAACACGAAGACGATCGTGGCTGCTGTGGCTAGTGTGATCGGCCTTGCAGTCTATGGTTACACCTCGATGGTGGGCTATCTGGCGGCTTCGGCCACCAGCACCCTGCCGGTGGTGCTCACCGTGGCCGCGCTGGTGTGCCTGGCTCTGCGCCAGTTCGCCGGCAGCAAGCTGCCCGCCGTGGTCAATGACGTGCTGCTGGTGGCAGCCAATGTCTGCCTGATCGGCAGCTTCGCCGTATTCGTTCTGGCCCGCGTTTCGCTGGCTGCGGACGTCTACTTCATCCCGGTCAACTATCCGGCCTCTGAGGCCACGGCCCTGCACATCTCCATCGTGGGTGCCGTGTGCTACCTGGTCGGCATCGTGACCCTGATCGTGGAAGGCTTCTCCGCAAAGAACTGATGAATCCCCCAGCCGCCCGGCGGAGAAGCTCTGCCGGGCGGCATTTTGGGTTCCGACCTTATCTTGTGATCAAATGAAAGGAGGCAGATGCCTGTGATCGCCTGTTCGTTCAACACCGGCTGGACCTGCCGCCACCTGTTGGAAGAGGGGCCGGCCGTGCCGGTCACCCTGCCCCATGATGCGGCACTGGCCGAACCCCGTACCGAGACGGCCCCCGGAGGCACCAACACCGGCTGGTACGAGGGCTATGATTACCTTTACGAAAAACGCTTCACCCCGGACGCAGCCCTGCAGGGCCAGACCCTTGTGCTGGAATTCGAGGGCGTGTACCACAACGCCGAAGTCTGGCTCAACGGCGAGAAGCTGGCGTTCAACCCCTACGGCTACACCGACTTCAAGGCAGACCTGACCGGGAAGCTGGACTTTGATGCCGAAAACGTGCTGCAGGTGATCGCCCGCAACGCCGACCAGCCCAACAGCCGCTGGTATTCCGGCGCGGGCATCTACCGCCCGGTCACCCTGTGGGTGGGCCCGGAAGCACACCTGCTGCTGGACGGCCTGCGGGTGCGCACCGTGTCCATCGACCCGCCGGAAGTGGAAGTCACGGCGGCGGCCAGCGCCCCCGGCACCGTGCAGCTGCAGGTGCTGGACGGCACTACCGTGCTGGCCAGTGCGTCCGCTGAGGCCGGAAAGCCGGTGCGCCTGAAACTGCCGGAGGCAGCGCTCTGGAGCCCGGAGCACCCGCAGCTGTACACCCTGCAGACGGCCTACGGCACCGACACGGCAGCGGCCCGCTTTGGCATCCGCAGCCTTGCCTGGGGCAGGGAGGGCCTGCTGCTCAACGGCAGCCGGATCATCCTGCAGGGTGCCTGCATCCACCACGACAACGGCCTGCTGGGTGCAGTGTGCCACCCGGATGCGGTGCGCCGCAAGGTGCGCATCCTGCACGAGAACGGCTACAACGCCATCCGTTCGGCCCACAACCCCTGTTCCAAGGCCCTGCTGGACGCCTGCGACGAGCAGGGTATGCTGGTGATGGATGAGTACATCGACCACTGGTACATCCACAAGACCGAGCACGACTATGTGGACTATTTCAACGACTGGTGGCGCAGCGACCTGGAAAGCATGGTCAAAAAGGACTACAACCACCCTTGTGTGATCCTGTATTCCACCGGCAATGAGGTCAGCGAGACGGCTCAGAAAAAGGGCATTGCCCTGACGAAGCAGCTCACCCGGTATCTGCACCGCCTGGATGACACCCGCCCGGTGACCTGCGGTGTGAACATCTTCTTCAACTTCCTCAGTTCCATCGGATTTGGTGTGTACAGCGACAAAAAAGCCAAAAAGCAGGCCGAGGACGCCACCAAAAAGAAAAAGGCCGTGGGCAGCCAGTTCTTCAACAATCTGGCGGGCCTGCTGGGCAGCGAGTTCATGAAGCACGGTGCCACCCTGCATGGCTGCGACGTCAAGACCCGCGACGCCTTTGCCAACATGGACATTGCCGGTTACAACTACGGCATCTACCGCTACGAGCACGACCTGAAAAAATACCCCGACCGCCTGATTTTGGGCAGCGAGACCTTCTGCAGCGACGCCTACCGGTTCCGGGAGCTGGCCAAGAAAGAACCCCGGCTCATCGGTGACTTTGTGTGGGCCGGTATGGACTACCTGGGCGAAGTGATGGTGGGCAGCTGGGAGTATGCCGACAACGCGCCCCGCTTTGACGGCGGCCTTGGCTGGGTGAGCGCCGGTTCCGGCCGCATCGACCTGACCGGCAAGCCGCTGGGTGAGGCCCTGTATACCCGGGTGGCGCTGGAACAGGCCGAAGGGCCGTTCCTGGCCGTGCGCCCGGTGAACCACACCGGCGACAAGCACTCGCCCTCGGCCTGGAAGATGACCGACGCCATGACGAGCTGGACCTGGCCCGGCTGCGAGGGAAAGCAGGCTGAGGTGGAGGTCTATGCCCGCGCGGCTTCCGCTGCGCTGGTGCTCAACGGCAAGGAAATCGCCCGCAAGAATGCGAAAAACGACTGCCTGTTCCGCTTCCGCTGTGCGTACCAGCCCGGTACGCTGGAGGCTGTGGCCTACAACGCAGCGGGGCAGGAGACCGGCCGCTGTGCGCTGACCACCGCCGGCCCTGCCACCGAGCTGCGGGCCGAGCCGGAGGAAGCCGTGCTGCGCCCCGGCCAGCTGTGCTACATCCGCCTGCGCTACACCGACCAGAACGGCGTGCTCAAGCCCACTGTGCGGGAGCCCATCCGGGTGCAGGTGACCGGCGGCCGCCTGCTGGCGCTGGGCAATGCCTGCCCCTTCAATCTGCAGGGCTACCGCACCAGCCAGACCGCCCCCTACTGGGGCGAGGCCATGGCCATCGTGGAAGCTGGCACCGAAGGCTGTGTGACCCTGCAAGCCGACAGCACCGTTGGTTCTGCCGTGGCTGCCGTGCAAGTTCATAAGGAGTAAATACCCATGTCCATTTCAGAGAAAAACCCCAAGCTGGCCAAGCTGGCCGGGCAGTTCATCAAGTTCTATGCCTTTTCCATGCTGGTCACCCTGCTGCAGTACCTGCTGCTCACCTTTCTGCCGGGGCTGTTCTACGCCCACACCGACTGGTGCAGCATCCCCTGCCAGCTCATCCACCTGAACCTTGGCCCGGTGGACACCTATGTGTTCAACTACCCGGTCACCGGGGACGCCACCGGCGGCATGGGCTACTTTGCCGCCTTTGCCATCACCCTGTTCCTGGCGCAGTGCGTCAACTTCCCCATGCAGCGCAACATCACCTTCAAGTCCAAGGGCAACATCTGGTATCAGATCCTGTGGTACGTCATCGCCTTTGTGCTCATCACCATCGTGTGCAGCTTCCTCATGGGCCTGTATGTGCCCCTGTGCAAGCAGTTCTTCTCCCCGGCGGTGTACAATGTGCTCATCACCGTGATCAACGGCGGCGTGCAGATGGTGATCTATTTCCCCATCTATAAGATCATTTTCCCGGAGGGTGAAGCCAAATGAAACATGCAGATGTGATCGCCAAACTGTCCCTGCGGGAAAAATGCGCCCTGCTTTCCGGTGCCACCGTGTTCGAGACCCATGCCCTGCCCAACAAGGGGGTGCCGGCCATCTGGCTGTCGGACGGCCCCAACGGTCTGCGCAAACAGGCGGGCCCGGCCGACCATCTGGGCCTGAACCCCGCGGAGCCGGCCACCTGCTTCCCCACGGCGGCTACCGTGGCCAACAGCTGGGACCCCGCCCTGGGCGAGGAGATCGGCAAAGCGCTGGGCGAGGAGACCGCTTCCTACAGCGTCAATGTGATCCTGGGCCCCGGCCTGAACACCAAGCGCAGCCCGCTGTGCGGCCGCGATTTCGAGTATTTCTCGGAGGACCCGTACCTGTCCGGCAAGCTGGCAGCAGGCTATGTGCGCGGCATCCAGTCGGTGGGCGTTTCGGCCTGCCCCAAGCACTTTGCCGCCAACAATCAGGAGCTGCGCCGCATGGCCAGCAACAGCGTGCTGGACGAGCGCACCCTGCGGGAGCTGTACCTCACCGGCTTTGAGATCGCCGTGAAAGAGGGCAGGCCCAAGTGCATCATGACCTCCTACAACCGGGTCAACGGCACCTACGCCAACGAGAACCATCACCTGCTGCAGGATATCCTGCACGGCGAGTGGGGCTATGACGGGGCCGTGGTCACCGACTGGGGCGGCTCCAACGACCATGTGGAGGGTGTGCGCGAAGGCTCCACGCTGGAAATGCCCTGCCCCGGCTTTGGCTCGGCCAAGCGGCTGATGCAGGCCGTGGCGGAGGGCCGTCTGCCGGAATCCGCGGTGGATGCCCGGGTGGACGAGCTGCTGGAGCTGGTGTTCACCACCGATGCGGCAGTCAAGGCCGCACCGAAGCGGTTCGACCGGGACGCCCATCATGCGCTGGCCCGCCGTGCCGCCGCCGAAAGCGTGGTGCTGCTGAAAAACGAGGATGACCTGCTGCCCCTCAAGCCCGGGCAGAGCGTGGCCCTCATCGGTGATTTTGCGCAGACGCCCCGCTATCAGGGCGCAGGCTCCAGCTCGGTGAACGCTACCCGCGTGGACAACCTGAAGGACGCCGCCGAGGCGGACGACATCACGCTGGCAGGCTTCTGCGCAGGGTATGAGCGCAGCGGCACCCCCAACCCGGCCTTTGTGGAAGAGGCCGCCGCACTGGCCCGCAAGGCCGACGTGGTGGTGCTCTGCATGGGTCTGGACGAGTCCAGCGAGAGCGAAGGCCTGGACCGCAGCCACATCTGCATCCCGGAGAACCAGAAGCAGCTGCTGGAAGCTGTGGCGCAGGCCAACGAGAACCTCGTGGTGGTGCTGAGCGCCGGCAGCGTGGTGGAAACGGGCTGGGTCAGCCGCTGCAAGGCAGTGCTGCACGCCTATCTGGGCGGGCAGGCCGGTGCCGGTGCCGTCATGGACGTGCTCACCGGCCGGGTGAACCCCAGCGGCAAGCTGGCCGAGACTCTGCCCCTGACCTACGAGGACACCCCGGCGGCCCGGTATTTCCCGGGCAAACAGCAGAACGTGGAGTACCGCGAGGGCCTGTACATCGGCTACCGCTACTACGAAACGGCCCATGTGCCGGTGCGCTATCCCTTCGGCTACGGCCTGAGCTACACCACCTTTGCCTACTCCGACCTGAAAGCGGACGCGGACAAGGTCACCTTTACCATCACCAACACCGGCAGCCGCGCCGGTGCCGAGATCGCACAGCTGTATGTGGCCAAGGCCGACGCAGCCGTGTTCCGCCCGGAAAAGGAACTGAAGGGCTTTGCCAAGGTGTTCCTGCAGGCGGGCGAGTGCAAGACCGTGACCATTCCGCTGGACGACAAGGCCTTCCGCTACTGGAACGTGAAAACGGACCGCTGGGAGACCGAGGGCGGCAGCTACCAGTTGCTGGTGGGTGCCAGCGTACAGGACATCCGCCTGCGCGCCGAGGTGCCCGTGCAGGGCACTGGTGCTCCGGACCCCTATGCTGGCAAGGCTGTGCAGTGCTACCGCACCGCTGACATCAAGAATGTGCCGGATGCCGCCTTTGAGGCCCTGCTGGGCCACGCCATCCCGGAGGACAAGCCCCACATCGACCAGACCATGACGCTGGGTGAGCTGAACCACAGCCGCAGTCCGCTGTGCTGGCTGGCCTGGGCTGTGCTGCACACCCTGCTCAAGCGCAGCTCCCGCGAGGGCACGCCGGACCTGAACCTGCTGTTCCAGTACAACATGCCTGTCCGTGCGCTGGCCCAGATGACCGGCGGCATGGTCGGGCAGGAGACGGTGGACGGCATCGTGATGGAAGCAAAGGGCTTCTGGATCATCGGCCTGCTGCGGGCGCTCATCGGCTTTGGGCAGAACGCAGTCTCCAACCGGAAGTTCCGCGCGGCACTGGACGCCGAGCGCGGCGGCCCGGCGGTGTAAAACCATCTGACATTCCCGGATTTTCTCCTTCATTCTAAACAAACGGCCCCGGACTTGTTGAAAAGTCCGGGGCTGTTTGCGTGTGGGGCTTAGTAAATGTAGGGCTGCACGGGCGGCTGGTCGGGGCGGTGCTCCCCGAGGATCTTTTCCATCCAGACCATGTCGTACCAGCGGCCGAACTTGTACCCGCAGTTGTGGAAGGTGCCGACCAGTGCAAAGCCCAGATGCTCGTGGAACCGGGCGCTGTTCCGGGTCAGGTATTCGTCCTCCGCCTGCGGGTAGCCGATGCAGGCATACAGGTTCAGGATGCCCATGGCCCGCAGCCGGTCGGCCAGTGCCTCGTACAGGGCACGGCCCATGCCGTGTTTCCGGGCGTCGTGGTCCAGGTAGATGGTCAGCTCACAGGCCCAGTCGTAGGCGGCACGGCCCACAAAGGGCCCCGCGTAGGCATAGCCCTCCACCCGGCCGTCCCGCTCGACGACGAGGTAGGGGTATTTCTGCATGGTGCGGCGCATGCGGCCTTCAAATTCCTCCAGTGAGGGTACGTCGTATTCAAAGGTGATGACCGTGTGCTCCACATACCAGGCGTAGATCTCCAGAATGCGGGGCGCATCGGCCAGAGACGCATTCCGAATGGTAATATCCTGCATAAAAACATCTCCCTGTAGCAATAAATATCCCGGAATCCGGTCTGATTATAGCATATCCCACTTTAAAAGGACAGCGCAAAGCAGCAGAAGCGCCGCTCCGCACAGGTGGACAGGGGAAAATGCTATTGGCAAAGTGGCAGAAAATGCGGCGTTCTGAGCCGGAAATCCCCACAAAAGCGCGAAAATCAGCCGTGCAGACGCAAAATGCTGTACCTTGCTACTTTACTGTGATAAAATAACACCATCCTTTCCCCGCGCGCTGCGCGGGAAAAGCCAAACGAGAGGGGGAACCTTTATGACAAATGTCTGCATCATTGCCACCATTGTGATCTATCTGGTGGGCATGCTGCTGGTGGGCTTTGCTTACAGCAAGTCCAACGAGGACAGCACCGACTTTTACCTCGGCGGCCGCAAGATGGGCCCGCTGGTCACGGCTATGAGCGCTGAAGCCAGCGATATGTCCAGCTGGCTGCTGATGGGCCTGCCCGGTCTTGCCTACCTCACCGGCATTGCGTCGCCGGGCTGGACGGCCATCGGTCTGGCCGTGGGCACCTGGCTCAACTGGCTCATCGTGGCCCGGCGGCTGCGGCGCTACTCGGCCAATCTGGACGCCATCACGGTGCCGCAGTTCCTGTCGCTGCGGTTCCATGACCAGCGCAACCTGCTCAACGCGCTGGGCGCGGTGATCATCATCGTGTTCTTTATCCCGTACACGGCTTCCGGCTTTGCGGCCTGCGGCAAGCTGTTCCACAGTCTGTTCGGCGTGGACTACATGATCGCGATGATCGTGTCCGCACTGGTCATCGTGGGGTACACCATTCTGGGCGGCTTCCGGGCCGTGACCACCACCGACCTCATCCAGTCGGTGGTCATGAGCATCGCACTGGTGGCGGTGCTGGCCTACGGCATCGGTGTGGCCGGGGGCTGGGGTGCCGTGATGGAAAACGCCCACAGCCTTTCCGGCTACCTGACCATGGCGGCCAGCCACGACGCTGCCGCCGGGACCGCCGCCTCCTACAGCCTGCTGGACATCGTGTCCACCATGGCCTGGGGCCTGGGCTACTTTGGCATGCCCCACATCCTGCTGCGGTTCATGGCCATTGAGGACGAAAAGAAGCTGGTGCTCAGCCGCCGCATTGCCAGCGTGTGGGTGGTCATTGCCATGACGGCCTCCATCGTCATCGGCGTGGTGGGTCTGGGCATGACCAAAGCCGGTGCGCTGGAATTCCTGAGCGGCTCTTCCAGCGAGACCCTCATCGTGCGCATTGCCAGCCTCATTGCACAGCACGGTGTGCTGGCGGCGGTGCTGGCGGGCCTGATCTTGGCCGGTATTCTGGCGGCCACCATGTCCACCGCCGACAGCCAGATGCTGGCAGCGGCGTCCAGTGTCTCGCAGAACATCCTGCAGGAGTTCGGCCATATGAAGCTCACCGAAAAGCAGAGCCTGTTTGCGGCCCGGCTTACCATCATCTGCGTCAGCGTGGTGGGCGTGGTGCTGGCCCGCGACCCGGATTCCAGCGTGTTCGGCATTGTCAGCTTTGCATGGGCCGGTTTTGGCGGCGCCTTCGGCGCAGTGGTGCTGTGCGCCCTGTTCTGGAAGCGCTGCAACTGGCAGGGTGCGCTGGCCGGGATGCTCTGCGGCGGCCTGATGGTCTTTGTGTGGAAGTACCTCATCAGCCCGCTGGGCGGCGTGTTCGGCATCTATGAGTTGCTGCCGGCCTTCCTGTTCTCGCTGGCAGCCTGCGTGGTGGTCAGCCTTGCCACCCCGGCCCCCGGTGCGGACATCGAGGCCGAATTTGAAGCGGCAAAATAAACGATAAAAAGCAACCAGCCCCGGAACGATGATGGTCGTTCCGGGGCTGATTTTTATCTCAGTTGAACAGCATGATGGTTATTTCCGCGCAGGGCACCAAAAATCCAAAGCCGAAGAAAAGCAGCAGTTCCAATATGACCCGCGTCAGGCGTAAAAACGGTGTATCCAGAAGGGTGCACGCTTCAAGGTAACGGTGATAGAAACCGCTCTGTTCAAAGCTGTTCCAGAGTTCCAGCATGAGAAATTCCATTCCGGCCAGAAGCGGAAAAACGACCCACGAGGACATCCAGCCATCGGCTTGTAAAGAACCATCGCTGAGGGAACGCCAGTGAACTGCAAGTGTTCCGTGGCAGGCGAATATGCCCCACAGTGCCAGGGCGATACTTAGCCGGAGCAGCGCAGTGCGGACAGAATGCCAGTCCGCCACAGGGCGGCGGCGCAGCATGGAAAAGAAATCCTCCAGAGGGACCGGTGCGGCAGGGGCGCCCTGACCGGGGTCGTGGCAGTGCATCAGGTCCGCAAGAGACAGGCCCAGTGCGTCGGCCAGAGGTTCCAGCGTATTGATGTCCGGCAGACCGACGCCGCGTTCCCAGCGGCTGACGGCCTTGTCGGTCACATGCAGCTGTTCGGCCAGCTCGGCCTGGGTCAGGCCCTGCGCCCTGCGCACCTGGGCAAGAAAGGCACCGAACATTTTTGCGTCCATACAGATCACATCCTTTTCCACAGAATAGCAGACCTGTGTGGAAAACGCAACCGACGGAACGTTTACCCACGCTTTTGAAGGAGAATGAGCGGGCGTCCTGCAAGAATATCTTGACAAAAAGTTACGATGACACTATACTAAAAGCAAAGGAAGGGCGCTGGCTGCAGATTGGTCAGCTCCTTACCGGCATTATGTCAAAAAGATTGACCGTTCGATTGGGGAACAGAGGCGGTCAATCTTTTTTGCTTTTGGAATAATGTTTTGCGCGCGGGCTGCCCCGAAAGACATCCCGCGAGATCATCCAGGTCACCTGAATGACACCAACGATCACTGTAGCCAGAAGGTTCAGTGCACTGAAAACAATATTCAAAACATCCATAATGGACTCCTCCTTTGGGTATCCTGTGTAACCATTTGTACCGTCCGGAGGATCACAAAAGCATACGGATTGCAACCAAAAAGGACGGGTTCCCTTGCGGGGACCCGTCCTTTGGTTTGCTTATGATTCAGGCGAGGTTCAGCTTACAGCTGGGGGCCGGCAGAGACCAGAGCCTTGCCGTGCTCGTTGCCCT
>OOBN01000913.1_pt1 | contig 24160 bp, 29 predicted proteins | sample 1671091 | NCBI WGS metagenome assembly OOBN01 (sample SAMN06348121, study PRJEB24527) | human gut metagenome | biome: human gut; feature: ankylosing spondylitis patient; material: feces | host: Homo sapiens | place: China | collected 2015-10 | reverse complement strand
ATAGTTTTATCCCTCAAATTTTGGTATAAATTTTATTTTTATCTTTTTTTTACAAAATTCGACAACATTTTTAGTTTTAATGTGATATAGTGCAGAAAAAAGGAGGAAATTTATATGAAATATGTTTTTTTAGAAAGAAATTCTGTCGAGAATCCTGATCCACTCATAGAAGATTATTTTTACTTTATCACAGAAGATAAAGATCTAATTTATGCTAATGTACCTGAAGAAAACAAGGTTCCTATTTCTTTTAATTTACAAAGTTTAAAACCAATTTCATTTACACATCATAGTCCAAAAGATTTAGAAAGTGTTTTTGGTGATATGTTTTTAAATATTATCAACAAAAATTTATCAGAAGTAAAGATTTTAAAATTCATTGTAAATGATAATGATAAAAATAATATAAAAATTGAAAAAGTAGAATTTTAAATTATTTTAAATTCATTATGCCATAAAAAGAGAGGTAGACCGAAGTTAATCAGCCTACCTCAACATTTTACTTTCCAACTATAATTGGAAAGTCTTTCATCCATTCAAAATACATTATTTTACACCTCCAAGCCATTTGCAAAATCCTATTTTATAATTGTTTGTTCCATTTACTTGATATCTTACCATTGCTCTATCATTAAATATCCCAAAGCAATCACAGCTTTCTCTTGGATCTAAACTACCTATTCTTTTCGTACAAGCTGTATCTGCGTATACAACTTCTGTTGTACTTCCATTTTGATATCTTTTCACTTCTTCATCACTCCCATTTTCTACATTTTCATTTTCTGTATTTTCATTATCTATTGGTTTATCTTCCAAATATGATTTAATCATATTTAAAAATCTATCCCAGCCCAAATCTAAGGTTCTGTGTGGACAATATTTATTTGCAAAATCTTGATGTTTATGCACTCTATCAATTCCCCAATTATATTGTTTTAATAAATATGCTATATATTCTGCAGCTAACTTTTCTGCATCATCAAATCTTTCTCCACCAGATTTTGAATAACATATTTCTATAGAAATTCCTTTTCTATTGCCTTTACCATTTCTTCCGTCACCTGCATTCCACGTATTACGGTTAAACATAACTCCTTGTACAATCCTTATATTATCAACAGCACAATGGAATGATGTTTTATTGTTATTTCCTATCATGTATGATACTTCTGCCATTGCTGAAGCATCATTATATGAATTATGAACTATAATAAATTCTGGCTCCATCTCATATGGACATTTTATATCATATTTGCTTTGAGGCACTAACATTTTAGTTATCTGCATTTTCATCATCTCCTATTCCATCTGTTTCACTTCCTGAAAAGTCATTTTCTGAAATATTTTTATTGTATAATTCTTCATTAAACTCTACATTCTCTATTGTTATATTATCTTCCATGAGTTATTCCTCCTCAATTTTAATACATTTATTTTCGAACTTTTTATAAGCATCGAAATATAATTCTTTCTTATCTCCGTTATATGTTAGTTCATAATACATTCCATCTTTTAACGATGTACTTAATAATGCTTTGTGATTTTGTAATGCCTTAACTCCCCACACAACATATACATCAAAATTTGGAATTTCTTCGCTTTTATCTAAATGTTCCTTTGCATAACTTTCCACTATTTCTTTACATTTTTCAATAAATTCTTTATTTCCCATAATTAATTTTCCTTTCTTGGCACATAATCTAAAGCTTTTTTGGTCTCATCAAATACTGACTGAACAAAACTTTTTACTGAATCTCTTGTTATAAATAGACTTAATGGCTTTGGTATTGTTATTGATATTATTTTATCTATAACATAATTCAATTTGTTTTCATTATCACCTTGTCTAAACATCTCTTCTGCTTTTACTATTAAATCTACTGCTGTTGCTCTTAATCCTTTTTTCTTTATTTGCCACACTAAATATAATATAAAAACTAATATTGCAATAACAACTATTGCTATTTCTATTATTGTTGTTGGATTCATACTTATTACCTCCTACTTTTTTGTAACCATTTTTTCTAAGTTTTCTTCTATGAAAAACTTAAGTTTTAAGATTTCATTCATTTCTTCTTTTGTAAAATTTACTTTATCTTTATTTTCATATTGAATTGCTAAAAAGCCTATTGCTTCTCTTTCTTTATTGTTTAATATAACATCAAAGAATGAAGCCACTCCCTGGTCTTTTTTCAACTCATATGTTGCTGGCATTGTACTTTTTATTTCTTCCAAATCATTTATTTTTAATTCTCCACGATTTAGTAAAGCTTTGATAAACCTAGGTATACAACTTAATGGAACTGATTGCAATTCCTTTTGATGTCCCTTTATTCCTGCTCGTACAACTTCATAACTGCATGATGTTTTTAATGCACTTCTTCCATTTGCGTAATGTATACCGTTGTGAAAATCATAAATTTGTACTCTATCAGCTTTTAAAAACTCTTTTACACTCTCTAACCTATTTATAATGCACATATCAATATTACATTGTTTTTTTATCTTTTGTGGCAGTGTTTCTTCTATTTCCTTTTTGGATTTTATCACTGCCACAATTAATGCTGTTATAGATAATATTAGTGGAGTTAGTTTTGTAAAAAAACTCGTTATTGTTTCCACATTCTATTCCTCCTCTGTATTTTTTACAACTTCTTCTGTAGAATCTTCTAAATCTACATATGTATCTTCTACTAGTAATGTCAATTCTGCAAATTCTTCATCACTGATTTTGCTCATTGCGTAAAATACATTTAATTTGTTCTCTATGTCTGTCTTTTCTTTGTAATATTTCTTTGTGATTAGTCTCTTTAATAATTCAGTTATCATCTTTTACACCTCACTTTCTAAATCTGTTTGCATGTTATTCAATAACATTGCACTTGTTTCTGTTGTACTTAATAATTGTTTTATCTCATCTATTTGTGTTTGTAATTTATTATGTTCAGTCTCTGGATCTTTAAGATATTTCAAACATATAATCGGATTTACTTCTGCAGATTCCGCTAAAATATTTGTTATGTTTTTGTATGTATGTGCTTTATTGTATATCTCATCTAATACTTTACTTTGTGCTTTTGTGCATTCTAACAAAATTGGTTCTGCTAATGGATAACTTATTATAAGCACTTCATCTTGTAAATACATATAAAAAGCTGTAACATAATTATCTACTGTTAATTTTTGTCCATACTTTTTTTCTACATCATCAAATGGCAATGAAATTAGGATTTTATTTTGCCCCTGCCAAGATTGTATTCCAGTACTCTTTCCATTCCACATCGAATCTGCTTGTCTTGGAAGTTTGTCGCAAAAAATATCATTTCTAACAGAACTTATTAACAAATCTTTAATTTCAAACGTTCTAACAATATTTCCATTTTCTTTAAAATCTGCAAAAGTTCCTCCTGCTTGTGAACCCATATTCTGTCCATCAAAACTCATTGTTTTCCAATTATGCTTTTCATACCATTTTGCATCTTGCTTCATAAAAGTATCATTTTCAAACATTGGCTGTTGAACATCTACTACAAATTCTTGATTCTCTGCTTTTACTATTTCAGTTGAAGTATTACCATCTTCAAGTTGTAATTTTATTATACAATCTAGTACATCTCCTCCACCAACTGTTAAACCATCTACCATTAAGAAATACGCATACGCATCTTTTTTTAGTGTAAAAGATATTTTTCTTGTATTTATATTAGAATAATATGTATCTGCAGTACCATCTTCATAGTAAAATCTTATACACGCACGTCCTTTTGCAAACATATTTGATGAAAATGTATATGTTCCTGCTTTAAAATGTTGTTGTATTCTTTGTGTAACTAAATTAAAATAATTATACATTGCTGTTCCTTTGCAAATGAATTTTTCTCCATCAAAAGTTGATGTTATTCCTTGTGCTGTAATTGATTTTTTAGGTATTTTTGATAAATAATTTTTATTAAATTCATTAACTTTTATATATCCCATTTCATAAGGAACCCAAGATATTTCATGATCAATTTCAGCTATGATTGGATATTTAGTTTCATCATATGTATTTTCTAAAACGGCATCCAATGTTCTTACTCCTGTAATATTATGCGCATTAATAAAAGTGAATATTTTTGCTGTATCAGGATTTGCCAAAACATTATTTCCATCAAATAAAACTACTCCATCAATATAATACGTACCAGGTTCTAATCTAAAAATTGAAGTCTTATTGTTATAACTTCCTAATAGCCATATATTTATTGCTTTTGAAGAAGCTGTTCCTTTATAAGTATAACTTCCATCTGCAATCATATTACATGTTATTCCACCACTAGTTCCTCCTTTAGCATTACTCATGTCTAATATGTTTTTTACGTCACCAACAGCTTTTACAAAACTCGGATATGCAAAAGAAGGACTCGCTTCGTATTGCTCGTATGGTTTGTCTTTATTCTCGTAGTCTGTCAATAAAACTTGCAAAGTTCCACTAACTAAAATTCCAGTATTTTGTTGCTGAACATATATTTGTTGCAAAACATCTCCTGCACTTAAAATCAAATCAGGAGAAACCCTTAGATAACTTGATTCTGTTTTGCCATTTTTTATTAATTTTACTGACAAAATTGCATTTGTTAAATTACCAAAAGCTTTTAAATACATTTGTTTAGTTATTTCCAATCCATTACCATCATATTCAACTAACATATGTGTAAACATTCCTGTAGTTGTTCCCTGATATGAAACACTTGACTCATCAATTTTTGTTATAGTAACACCTGCACTTTTCGTTGATGTAGATGTTATCTTAAATTGATTATATCCCTCTCTAGTATCTTGTTGGTGATTCCCACCAATTTCAATTTCACACCTGGCGTCTGAACTATCTTCTATGTGAATATTTTCTCCACTTACTTCGTTAACTACTGCTATACTCTTTATATCATTTCTTAATCGTTCATTTTCAGCTTGTATTTCCTTAATTGTCTCTTTATTTGCTTTTATGTCCTCATCTTGTTCATTATCTTTTTTATTTATTGTTTCTGTTGCTGTTTTTATGCTTCCTTGTATAGCTTCTATATCTTCTGTATTTTTAGAAATCTTTTCATCTCTTGTTTCATTGCTTTTTTCTAAAACATCTATACTACTTTTATTTGTTTTATTATCTTCTTTTAATGTAGTTATATCTTTTTGTGCTTGCATTAATTCTTCTGCATTGTTATCTACTACATCTTGCATTTTATCCCAGTTTTCATTTAAATAACCTTGCACATCAAATTGTTCTGTAGAATTTACATTTCTATGTATATTTAATTCTTCAATCTTTTTTACTGCCCTATAATCCTCCTTTTAATCATCAGTTTCATACCAGCCACTACCTGCTACTTCAAAATAACTAGTATCAGTTACTTTTAATTTTTTAGCAGAGCTATATACTGATTGTATTCTTATTTTCCCATCTTGAGGAATAAATGTCGTATTCAAATTATCTTCCAACAATGAATATACTAGAGCCACATTCAACGATTGCTGTCCAAAATACTTGTCTCTTGGTACAAATGGCAAACCTTCAATAACAGCATAATTTTCAGTTCCATTTAATTTTGTAATTTTACCTCTTACATAAAAATCCACAAAAACAAGTTTTCCTATTCTTTCATATTTTCCAACTTGAGTAGTATATGTTATGCTTGGAGCTTTATTCTCTACAGTATTGATGCTTGGAGTCCATTTTCCTTCTTTCATTTTATCTTGCTTTCCAGTTTCAATATTATTTTGAAACTCAGTCATTGTAGTTTGATTTAACTTTGTTACTTTATTTATCCAATCTATTAATTTCATTGAATTTTTCCTCCATTTCTTTAAGTCTTATCCCTAATTGTTTTATTTGCATATCTGTTGCTCTTTGTTTCAATATCAAAAATTGTTCATAATTTATAGTATAATAAGTTGTTTCATCACCTTCTTTGTACAAAGTTTCTTGTACAATTTCGTAATCAAAAGGATTTTTATTATACTTTCCAAAAATCTCCATTAGATCTTGTGCTAGAATACCAAATGAAATTAATCCATTTCTATTTGCAACTTTAAATTGTTTCATTTCTACTTCATTTATTATTTTTACAAAATCATCATCAATATCTTTTATTTCTTTTTTCAATCTCTTATCAGATAATGTTCCAACATTAGTTGTATCTACCCAAAATTGAAGTTGGCTACCAGTCCAATGGCACCTATACATATGATCTGATGTCTTTCCATGCATTACATTTCCTCGATCTTCTCCTACACGAACTTCTCCTATACGTGCTTCTTCGATTTCTATTTTTCGTGGTGTTATAACTGTTCTATGATCGCCCATTAAATTATCACTTTTTGATTTTTCTTCAAGTATTAATGTTCCTTCTGCGCCATTAATTGCTGCCCCAGCAATATTCTCGTCAGTTCCACAAATAAAATTTTTACAATTCATTGTATGTGCACTAACACCACCAGTTCCAATTCTAGCCATAAGTTTATCATCTTTATAAACTGCAATTGAATTTTTTGGATCTTTTGAATCAATTTTTAAAGTTCCTGTTAAAACTTTTGTATTTTCATAGGTTCCATTAGCCATTTTTAATATTCTTAAACTGTCACCTGAATCAACTTTTCCATCATTATTTAAATCATAAACTTCTATTAATTCACTTGATGTATCTATAATTCCAACAGCAGCCAATAAACATGCTCTAGCATCAAATAAATCATAAGCATATAGTCCATTCAATTTTCCAACAAACTTATCCGCAGATAAATCAAAACCACCTATTGTTCCTCCAGTTGCCGAAATCTTTCCATTCGTATCAACACTAAAATCATCACTTTTAAAAGTAATTTTCTTACTAGATAAATTTATTTCCTTACCTGCTAGTAAATTTAAAATGTCATTTGCTGATAATTCAATTTTATCTGCCTTTAATTTAGCAATACTTTCATCATCATTTATTTTTAAAATTAAATATGCTCCCGTAATTGTCTTGGCATCAATTTTTTGTTCTACTTTTTGGTTTATTTCATTTGCTTTCGTTGTAATTTCAGCTGTCATTTCTACCTTTGAAGCATAAATATTAGTCATATCATTTTGAATTGCAAATTTAGCTTTTAAAATTGCTGTATAGTTTTTTATTGATATTGTGTTTGTACCATCAAATAATTCAATTGAGAATGCCTCTAAATCCTCTATTGTTTCTTTTGCTTTAATTGTTCCGTCTATATTTATTCGTCGGATTATTTTGGCTTTTCCGTCTTTTAAAACATATTCATCATAAACATCATCTTTTTGTCTCAAAGGCTCTGTAATTCCAAGCTCATATTCTTTAGAATTTCCTTTTGAGTCTTTTACTACAACTATGCTATCACCTAATAAATACAAATCATCACTTAAAACTACATCATCACTTATTGTTAAATAGCTAAATACATCATTGTTTCCATATATATGTAACTCAATTAATTCTCCAGCAATTGCATTTCCTAATTGTATTGTTTTGTTTCCTTCAATTGTATTTGTTGTTTCTTCTATATGAGAAACTTTGTCACTTATAGAATCTATCGTTTGTTCATGTTTTGTTAGTTTTTCAGTGTTTTTATCTTGTTGTTCTATAATATCTTCTATAGTTCCTTCTATTTTATTAATTGTTCTTTCTGCTCTTCTAAATCTACTCTTTAGGTTCTCACTATTTTTATATGCAGTTTGAGTTTTTGTCATTGCCTCTGTTTTCAAAGTTCCATTATAACTTCCATCATATTCAAAAGTATAATTAAATACATATGAGAAATATTCTTTATCATCTGTATCTGCAATAACTATTGGATCTCCCACATCTAAATATGGATAACCATAATAAGTTGTCTCAAATGGTAAATATTCTAATCCTTTTAAAGCATTCCACATTGGATTAATTACCTTTTTTCTCTCTTCTTCTGTGTTTAAAAAATAATTATCTTCTATTGATATTTCTGTAAGTCCATCATCTTTAATGCTGTCTTGGTCATTTTCTACTGTATTTTCACCATCTATTTCAGATATTTTTAATACCAACGAATTTACTTTACCAAATTTATTGTTTTTAAAAAATTCGAAATAATTATTTCCGTCAACTTTTTCCTCTGCAACACTTGATATTCCTGCTAATTTATAGACTGGTGTCATATTTAATTCTTTTACTGACATTTTATGTACTTCTTTTACACTTAATAAATGTGCAGTTGTTTTCAGTGTTTTTATATACAATTTATTGTCTCTTCCAATATAAGCATATCCTACAGCTAATTGAGCAATATTGCTTAATACAGTCTTACAGTTTTCATTATTAGTAAATGGATTTCCTAGAATCATATATTCTGAATTTATAAAAGAAAGACTTCCACATTCAACACCAGCTTGATTACAAATATCTTGTAATAATACACTAGCTTTACAAGGAAATTTAACTCTATTTTTATAAGTACAATTAAACTTTATCATATAATCATAACCAGTAAATTCTGTCTTAGCTCCAACTTCTTCTGTATTTGGTTTCTCAATTATATAATTTCCCATTGGTACATATTCTATTGTTCCATCTATTTTTAGTCCTGTTTTTATAGATATTTCTTTATTTTCTAAATCGTACTGACCATCATTTAAAATATTTACAGTTACTTTTTTTGCTATGGTTGTTCCTATAAATTTTCCGTTTGAATAACAACTTCCTTCTATTTTAAATTTCTGTAAATCATCATTTTCTGTTATATCTATATTATCTTTAACAACATGTATCGTTGCATATGCTAATGAAGAAACATTATCTTTACATTTTAATTTAAATTTATCACTTACTCTGTACCTTATTTCACCTACAATTCTATTAAACTTTGGTCTACTTCATCATATAATCTTCCAACATGGTCAATATCAAATAACATCGATGTTTTTCTATCTCCTCTATAGCATTGTATTGTTTGCATTTCTCCAGTATATGGATTAAGAAATTTTACTGATATTTCTCTCATTGGAATATGAGAATAAAATTCTTTTAATTGCTCTTGAAAAATCGGTGTTGTTTTTAATATTACTTTATATTTTTCAGCCACATATTTTAGTTTCATTTTACCTTTTGCATTTCTTCCTGCTTCTAAACTTAAATCATACCATTCTACTTCGTAACCTTTTAAAAAGTCAGGAGTATATCCTTCTATTTCTATTAAGTTACCTGAAACATATGTACTATCTATAAAACTTGAAACATATCTCTCTGACCTTTAAACCTCCTACATTACTGGAAATGGGCTTTCTCCTGTTTGCATTGCATATTCTTCTGCGCCTTTCTTTACAACTTTGAAAATCCCTTCTTTATCAGCTTTAGCTTCCACTTCTACTTTTATTCCTTTTTGTCCCATTGCTGTAACAAATGCTGAATAACATGCTTGTCCCATTTTGTTTATTATACTATCATTTATCGATAAATTACTTTGCGTTGAAATTGATCCTGTTATTTGTCCATAATCAATAAATTGATTTGTATCTATTGATATATCGTTTGTTCTTACTTTTATTCCATTATTTAACTTTTCAATACTTGAATATACACTATCTGATTCTTTATCAATTCCTTCCGAAATACCTAGTGGAATAAATTTCCCAACTAAATCTCTCATTACTCTTGATGGAGAATGTATACCAAGTAATCCTTTTATTCCATTAACAATGGTATTTTTTAATCCTCTTAATGCACTCCATAAATTCCAGTTATTTTTATTTTGATTAATTCCTTCTGCTACACCATTTACCACTTGCTTTCCTGCTTCTGTTGTATCTATATTTCCTGCCAAAGAACTATTTAATTTTGAGGCAAACCATTGAGTTGTAGCTTGAACTTTAGGTTCTCCATCTTCAATAACATTATTTATGTCGTCTATTTTTTGTTCTGTTTCTGTACTTAATCCAGATAATCCATTGCTATAATTATTCACATTATTTTGAGCCATATTCTTGAATGAATCATTCATTTTTAGTCCAAATATAGCAATTGAATTATTAGTTTGATTTAATGAACTTTCTGTATTATTTAGTATCTTTTGACCTTCTATTTCTGAAGTATTTGCCATTCCTGTATATGCGTCAGTAAAGCCCTCTTTACATTCTTTTAATTTGTTCTTTGTTGTATTTAATTTTTGTTGTAATTCTGCTTGTTGATTAAAAGCTTTTTTCAAATCTCCCTCTGCAACTTTTTCGTTCCAATTTGCTTGTTCTTTTGCTAAGAATCCTGTTGCATTAGCAGATTTCTTTTTGGCTTCTGTAACATTTACCATTGCTTCATATACATTGTTATTGGCATTATTCAACTCTTTTTCTAAGCTTATTTGCTCTTTTAGAGTTTCTTTATAAATATCTTCATATGCTTCTGCTTTTATCTTTTGTTCTTGTTTTTTTATATATTGATCTATTGAGCCTTGTAATTCAGCATAACTTCCTATTAACTCACCATTAATAGATATTTGATTATCTGTAAGCTTATATTCTGTTCCTAACGCACTATTTAAATCACCTAGAATAGTTGCTACTCTTTCTTCATATCCTTCTTTTACTTTTCCATTTTTATCTATAAGTCCACTTAATTCTTCTTCTAGTTTTTTTGTTGTTTCTATCTCTAATAATGATGCTTCTTTTTTTTGATTTATAGTATCTATATTTTTTTGATAACTATTTTCAATTTCTTTTATTTTTGAATTTACATTATCTATATTATTTGTTATTTTTTTTGTCTCATCTATTGTAGTAGTTGTCAATCCAATTAATGCTGTAGAAGCCGATATTGCAAGCCCTGCAATTGCACCAATTGCAGTTCCTGCTGGTCCGAAATACAGAACCTATTACTGCTCCACTTGTAGTTGCCCCAATTATACTACCAGTCAATTCTAAAATTGCATTTTGTGTACTTATCGTTCCTTCTGATAATTTTTTCATTGAGTTATAAGCTAAAGTACATGAAGCAACTAAACCTGCTATTCCTCCAGCTAATTTTGTCCATTTAGGAATTATAGAATATATCTCACTTCCCGTTTTCCCTAAGGAAGTTATTACACTATCTCCATTTTTTCTAAATATCTTGTATTGTTCAACAGCCATAGATACCCATGTTTTTAAATTAGAAAATCCACTTCCTAATGTTTGTAAACCTAATCCAAATGTAGTTGTTGCACCTTTACCTGTTTTTAATACATTTATAAGATTTTTTAACCCTGTTATTGTTTTTGTAATTTTACCTATAAGATAAATTCCACCTATCGTTCCAACAATTATACTGGTTATTTTAGCAATGCTATTCATATTTTTCCAAGACCACTTCAAATCTCCGTTTAAATCTCTTGTGAATCCAAGCCAATCTAAAATCTTATCTCTTATAGTTGTTGCTTTATTACTTACTTTATCCATTAAATTGTCATATTCTTTCATTGCATCTAACAATCTTTGGTCTATCCCTGTACCTGTTGTTCCTGATGTTCCAGAACTTGATTTAGTTTCTAATGAAATATTGTTAATTTCATCAAACCCCATTAATTGATTCTTTAATTCTTTTGCTTTTCCACTAGCTGTACCTAAATCATCTGCAAGATCATCAGCTCCAATATCAGCACTTATATTAACTTTTTGCTCTGAAACCTTAAATCCAAATAGTTTTGCTATCATTTTCAATATTTCATTTATTACCATCATAATAGCATTTACATATGGCAGTATGCCTCCAAGAACACCTTGCCATAAATTTCCCATATTTCGTTTAAAAGCTGTTATTTGTGCATTAAACATTCTTAGCTGATTTGCTGGACTTTCCATTGTTGTAGCAAAATCACCCTGTGCTACTTGTGCTTGTTTCAATACTGCAATATATCTAAGAATCATTTTTTCTGCTTGTGACATGTTTTTTACTGATTGTGTTGCTCCCTTAGAATTTTTTATTCCAAGTTCTTCGACTATTGGCTGTAATGATTGTTGTGTAATATCTAGACCTAAATCACGCAATGGTTTTGTTTGCCCTGCTAATCCTGCTCTTAATTTTTGCATAGCATTTTCTGGATCAATGTTATATAAAGAGGCTAAATCATAGCCTAATTTTGTAAAGTTCTCTGATAATGTATACGCATATTTAGCACTTATTCCCATTGACTTTGACATAGAATTAAATAAGGCCTGGTATTGCATACTTTCTTCTATATTTGTTCCTAATTTCTCTTCTAATTTATTTTGAAAATTAAGAGCTTTTTCATAATATTGATTTAAACCCTCTATGCCTTTCCCCATTGATACATTAAAAAGATTTAAAGTCTCTACATAATTAACGCTTTCATCGTTCATCTTTGAAAGTGCAGAAATTGTTTTTCTTACTCCAATTACAATTGCACCTAAATTAAGGGCTTTTTTTACATTTTGACTTACATTCGATGTTTGTTTTATTTGCTTGTTTAAATCTGATATTCCATTGTTTTTGCCAACATTATTTAATGAACTTTTTAAACTAGATATACTACTCTTTAATTGATTTATTCCTTGTATTGCTTCTTTTACATCTACTAGTATTTGGTCTTCTAATGTTGATACACTATTTTCAGCCCTTGTACTGCCCTCCTCTTTGTTGCAAAATAATTTGTCCTTGCATTGCTCTTATTTTTATTCTTTCTGCTATTTCTAATTTTTGTTCTTTTATACTTTTTGGCTTAGAATTAATTTCTATTGGTTTCTCAAAATATTTTACCTTTTCATTAAATGCACTTACAATCGCATTACGATTATATAAACCTTGTAACCAAGCACTATAATTCATCATATATTTCTGTAATTCAACTTCACTTTTTATTTTATTTAAATACAAATTTCGGTATGTCCATAGCAAGTCTGGGTCATCGTACCAAAATTCTTGCAAAGGCATACCGAACTTGTAATGCTAATTGTATTAAATATTTTTTAAATAATTCTTCTAAACTATTTACTTTTTCTTCCCCATCTGGTTTTATATCTCCACTATTGGAATTTCCTTTATCTTCTTCTTTCCATTTGGGGCTCCTGAAAAAGCCATATATTGATTTATAATAAACGCAGATATTTGTCCAACATCTACTCCTGAATCTTCATTTGTATTTTCTTCAATATAATCATCTAGTATCTGATTACATTCTGATAATGTTATTTTTGGTTGTTTTTCTAACATCCCTAATCTTAATAACTTTGCAACACCTTCTACTGGTGCATTATCTGTTTCATTTAAAACTTTCATAAAGCCTTCTCTTTCTGCTTTTAAAACAGATGCTCTATTAGAAAATCCTATAAGATATTTTTTATTTTTTACCTCTAACTCCATCATTTTTGCCATAATAATTTTCCTCCATTAAATTATTGAATTTAGTCAGCCAATAATGCTGTTACTTCTGTACTTGTTTTAAAGTCTATATCTTCTGGTGTTATAATAAGTGTTGCTTCAATTGCACTGTTTAATGATATTCCATTGATTCTTGTCTTCGCACTTCCTTTTATGGTAGTTCCTGTTCCATCAGGGTATTTTACTAAGAAATCATGAATATTTCCATCACAATAAGGTTTTACTTTTGTATGGAAGTTATCTTCTGTGTAGTTATATGTAAATGATTGAGTTGGATTATCTGTTCTTCCTTCTACATAAGCCTTTTTTTTTCTTTTCAATGTTGTAACATCAATTTGTTCCGGATCTGAACCAGTATCTGGTGTATCTTTTATTTCAACTAATTCAGTAAATTTTGCAGTACCCTTCTTTTTACCATATAGCATTACACCTATATCACTTTGTCCTACAATTTTTTCATCTTCGTTCCTTTACATTACCTCCTATAAATAATGTTATTCTTTACTTTAGCAGTAAACTTTATTTCTTCTCTTGCAACATTTAAATCAGCATTAGGTCTTGGTTGAGGTTCTTCTCCCAACATTTTATAATGTTCTTCAAAAACATCATAAATTAACTGTTGCAATTCACTTATAATCGTCTGCCTAGCAATTCTTTTCTTTTCTATTGTTTTATCTGTTGCATATATTTCTACATCAAAAATCAAATTATATTTTTGTTCTCCATATTTTAATGTTTCATCAGCTATAATAATCTTACATTCTGGTATTACAACTAACGGAAAAATCTTGCTCTCTGTTGGAGCTGCTTTAGAAACTTTTGGAGAATATATTGAGTTTTTTTCAATATATTTTTTTGCATATTCAAAAATATTGTCATATATTTTAGGTCTCATATTTTGTTCGCCTCTCTCATGAGTTCTTCTATTGCAACTTCTGAAAATAATTCTTCTGCTCTTTTCAAAGCATTATAAAAATTTCGTGTTGCAACTTGTCCCTTGGTCCAAGCTCTTAACTGTCCACTTTCGTCGGTCCATTTATATGGATTTGGATCCTCTTCTGTTGTTGGATACCACCAACCTCTCTCACCATGTCTATTCAAATCATATTTCCACCCCATTTTTTGAAGTTCTTCTGAAACATGTGGAAATTGACTCCCTATAACACCTGTTCCATACTCTTGAAATGTTGCTTTTGGAGTATCATTTTTTATTCCAGCTTGTGCCACTTTTCCTTTTAATTTTGCAGGTACTTTATATGTTTCTGACTGCAAGTCACAATCCATCATTATATCTGCTAACCTATCTGCAATCCTAACTGCCACCTTAGTATAACTAGATTTTTTTTTCTCTAAATCTTTTATCCATTTGTCTAAACTGGCAATAGACAATCTTCTAGTAAATTTAGACATAATATCACCTACTTATTGGGAAGTTTTTCAAAATATATTGCTACTTTTTTATTCTGATATCTTACACTATCAACTCTATAATTAGCATTATCACCATATATTTCTTCATTTTCAGGTGTTGCTCCATCTAAATAAGCCAAATCATTTTCCTTTATTGGCATATCTATTGATGTATATTTCATCATCAATTCTCTTACTTTCATTTTATTTAGCTCATTAACTGGCATTGTATTAATGTCTTTAACTGTATTTTTGTTTCGAATTTTTATAGTCCAATCTAATAAAACTTTTTGCATTTTACTGACCTTGATTCCAAATTCTTTAATATCGCTTTCTCCACTTAATGGTTGAATATTTTCTTTTCCAATAAATATAGGCTTTTCATATATAGAAATTTTATTTCCAAAATCATCTATATCGTCTTTAGTAAAACTTGCTATATATAAAGATTTCTTTTTCCACTTTCTTCTCATGAAATCACACCTGCCTTTGGTGGTGGTAATTCATTTAATAAGTCTTGTGAAAGCCCTGCTTTAGCATAGCTTTCACTTAATCCTACCTCTGAATATGATGTTAGATTTTCATCTCCATCTAAATTATAAAGTTCTATTGCACATTTTGTTTGCCAATCTTGAGCTCTTTCATTTGGTAATTCATTTATTTCTTTATTAAATGGATAAACTAATCTAAGATACCTCTGTTTAGCTCGTTTTAATTTTAACTTAAAAATTTCATCTTGGCTTTTGTCTAAACTATCTTCAAGAATTTCTACTCTCATTTCCTTTAATTGTTCTTCTTCACTCATCATAGATTAGTTCTCCTTTGTTAGGCATTAGCTGTTGTTTTTATGTCACTAGCATTTACTAAAACAACTTTCTTTCCTTCTGGTTTTGTGAATGTTGTTGCTAACCCTGTAATTTTTCCATGTAAAAATTCTGCTCCATAATCTAGTCCAATTTGTCCAAAAATTTGATATTTTTCTCCTGCACCTGTTTTAGCAAGTGGTTCTAAGAAAAAGTTACCTTTACCTGGTGTTGGTTGTTCTATTGGTTGCATTACATCTAAATTTAATAAATATACTGTTCCGGCTGGTATAAACTCACCCTCTGCAATATGTACTGTTCCTGATGGTAACAATAAGTCTCTTATTTGTAATCCATACATTCCTTGATATGGTTCTCCTAATTTTAAGCCATATTCTACAGCACTACCATTCAATTGATTTATTGATACTGTATCAGCCCATAATGTTAATCCTATAATATTAGCATTATTGCCTTTCATTTTTATCATTAAATCATTTACTAGCCAAATATCTAGCGGAGCTTTACTTGCTGTTATAATATTACTTGTAATTGCTTCATCAATACCTCTTGTTTTGTTTGCTTCGGTATCTGTTGTAGCCTTGTTAAATTTTCCTTGAATAAATGTTTTTTCAATACTTCTACCTATTTTATCCATTTTTCTAGCAATTTGGAAATCTAATTCATTTTGAGGATTTGCTACTTGTCCTGCAATATTAGCTCCTGCTAATGTTCCCATATTTGATTGTTTTGCATAAGATATAGCTACACTTTCCATAAATATTTGTGTTACATTTGTATTTTGTGCTCTTGTTACAAATGTTGCATCTGGTGCAGTTAATGATTTACTTTCTGATATATTTGGAATATCTCCCTCTTCTGTTGTATAATTTTGTCCTAAAACAAACTCTACAGAATCGGTATATTTTGTTTTTCCTCCTATAATTGATAATAATGGTGTTCTTACATTACTTTTTGAATAAAGCATTCCACTATAATTTGGTGCTCCAAAACTTTGTATTACATTATCCCTTGTTTATTACTTCCTTTCTTTTATTTCTTTAATTGTGCTTGTGAAATAAGCCTTGTATATGTTGCCATTTTTATTCTGTCTCCGCTTTTTTCCGCTTCCGCATAGGCTTTTTTATATTTATCAATTTCAGTTATTCCATCATCTGGATTATCTCCACCTTCTGGCTTTCCTTGTCCTTTAATAATTTGTTTTTTTATTTGTTCTTCTATTGTTTTCTTTTGATTTAGCATCGAATTACATATAGCTGTAGCTATAGCTTTTGTTGTTTCTGGATTTTCTTGTATAATATTAGGAATAATATCTTTATAATCAATTTCATTAAATCCTGCTTTTGAAAAAGTATTTTCAGCTAATAGTTGGCTAAGCATTTTACTTTGTTTTACTGATTTTTCTTTTTCAAGTTTTATCGCTTCAGCTTGTTTTTCTTCATCTGTCATTTTTTCTTCTTTAAATTTATTAAATTCTGTTTCTATAGTTGAATATTTATTTTTTAATTCATCTTTTACTCTTTTGTGTTCTTTAGCTGGAACAAAGTCTTTTCCTACAAAAGCTTTTATTGCTTCAACTCTACCTGCTTGATCTAAATTTTCATTAGATAAAATTTGATTTAACTCTTCTTCCATGTTTTTCCTTTCTCATATCTCGTTTTTTCTGTGTCTCTCACATATTGATATGGCTAGTTATTAACCCCACTAGCTGGATTTTTATTTTCTTCTTGGTTTATATTTTGGTTATCAGATAGTTGATTTAATTTACTTTCTGATATTTCTTTCATTTTCTTCCAAAAATCTTCCCCTTGAAAATTTACACTTTTTTGATATACATCATGTGGATCTCCAAATAATCCAACAACAGTAAATGCTATTTCTGGATGTACTCCTGCTTCTAATAGATTTAATAATGCTTGAGCTTTTACTAATAAATTATCTGATTTATCTCTTGGTATTTTAATATCTATATCTGATATTTTTAAAACCTTTATCTTATCATTATTCTTTCGTGTATCTGCTTTGCATATTTTTAAAACAAGTTTTAAAAATTGTCTTTCTGATTTTTTAAAGTTCAAGTCATCTTGTTTGGCTCTTTGATATGCCATTGTCCAGCCTTCTCCAAGCAATCTTGCTTGTCCTGTATCACCACCAGATGGCTTATCATTCAATCTAGGTATCCCCAAGATTGTTAATATTTTATTATATATATCATCTGTTACTATTTTAGTTTCACTATGTAAAAGTTGTTGCGTTAATAATTTTACATCTGCTGGTTTATTAGGGTCTTGTGAAAATACTTTTATTGCTCCTGCTTCTTCAAGTGCTCTTACATCTTCTACATCAACATCTTGATTAACAAACACTAATAAACTTTGAACAAATTGATCTATTCCATCTAAATCATCTGATTTTATTTTGTTTAATGCATTCAATTGAGTTATTACTAATTCTATTAATCCTATTCTTGCTGAATTTAACGGATATTCTATAATTCTTTGTCCTTTAGGCTCTAATGGGTACTCTTGTACATCTAGATCTTCTTCTCCTATTTTTAATGTTTGATTAATAATTTCATAATTATTATTTTTTTCTTGTATTTTTAACATAAAATCATCTGTATAAATTGTTATAATTCTGTATTTTGAATTAGCTTCTACTAGTCCTCCATCAGTCATACTAATATCTGAAAACCAACTATAATACCCACAAAAAAGTTGTTCCTTTTTTATTCCACTAGATCTAACAACAAATGTTCTTCTTGGATCTGGTACAGACATTTCAAAAGGTGCCTCATCTTCATCTTCTGGAGTATCAGTATCAGCCCATCTATATGAGGTTCCTGCAATACATTGCCATTCTGACAATTCATTATCCCAACTTGATTTGTCTTCACTTTCCATAAATTTATTCAATAATGACAACTCTGGATTTACTTGCTCTGTATCCTTCTCACCTTTTTGTACATATTGGACTGGTTCTCCAAAATCATTCGACTTTTTAAATTCAACAATTTCAAATGCATGATTTTCTAAAACAACATTATTTATATCTGGTCTTACTTTTTTTATTTTATGCAAAATTGGTTGCTCACCTTTATAGTATCTCCATAAATAATCTATTTCAGCAGCATTCATCTCATGTATTCTTAATACTGATGGTAATATTTTTATTATATTTTCAGCTGTAAGTTCATTTTTCTTTAGTGACGAATAAATTGTTCTTCTACCAAAGAAAACTTTTTGAGGTTCATCTTTAGGTTGTACTAAAGGTGTATCTGTTGGAATACTTACATCTGGTTCATTTAATACATCTTGATTTTCTTTTTTTACTTCTTCCCTTTGGCATCTCCTTTATATTCTAAAATGAGTTGTAAATGGATTTTTACAACCCATTTTTAATTTAATGGAGATAAATTAATATAGATACTTAATCCCTCCACCTTTTTTATAACCGTATCTATTTCCCCAAACTATTGTTATAATAGTTTTCTACTTGATACATTATATCATATAGTCTCTTCTCCTCCATAGTTATGTCTACTTCTTGCTTTTCATGCAAATAGTTCTCACATTCTTCTACATATATTACAAATTGTCCCCAAGAATCTCGTATTCGATTAATTTTTTTCATATAATCTTGTTTTTGGTTTCCATATCTATTTTTAAAACAATTTTGCCAATGCTGGCATTTCCAACAAATATTCATTCAAACACCTCTTATTGAACTTCTATATTCTTAATCTTCTTCTATCTAATGGTTGAGGTTTACTTGGTTTCCCTCTTTGTAATATAATTTCTGTTACAAATAATACAGCACTATCTGGAGCATCATCATTTCTATTAGGATAATCAAAACTATATGTAGTAAGATTTTTCATAAATTTACCATAATCACTATTAGGTTTATACTTACTCTTTGGTTTAAAATACATCAATTTTCTTAATGTACCTTGATTATCTTTTATTCTCTGTTCTTTTTTCTGCGTACTATACTTTTCAGTAATTGAACAATAATATATTCCTTTTTCTTCTAGCATCTTATCTAACAAAACTTTTAATGAAGTATCTGTATTATTTTCTATTACTAGCCATGTTATATGATGTTCTTCAATCTTCGCAATAATTTCCTCATAGAGTTCTGTCATTGCTTTCTTTTTAAATATAACATCTATCATATAATAGTTTCTACCGTCTGTTTTGAAAATTGGCATTGAAACATTATCTTTTCCTCTTCTTGTAGTATCCAATACAGCCAAAGAATAATTACTGCATATTGATATTCCATTTTCATTTACTGGCAATTGCTCATAATGGTTTAATAATTCATCTGCAAAATCCAATCCTTCTGCTGGTATCGGATCCTGTTGATATACACAAGCCCATTGAAAATCATCTGTTACATCTCTTAATTGTCTTGCTTCTTCTGTTGTCATTATCGCTTTACATGTAGTTTCATCATTTTCATCTAACAACGGAACTCTTATTACTACTGTTGTTCCATCTTTACTTTCCCAAACATATTTGAATTTTTTACTTGGTACTAATTCAGATATTGCTTCTCTGTCTTGAATAATTCGATTTAAAATATCTTCTGGCGACCACATAGTTCCTGCAAATACAAATTTTGTACTATCTCCATCTCGTCTATTAATCCAGTTTCCAGTCCATTTATTATATAATTGTTGATGTATAAGACTATCTGTCGCTTCTTCAGCTCCTTTGGTCATATCATCAAATATCATTGCCTTATTAGCTCTTTTTCCTGTTACTTGTCCATCTCTTGATACTGCTATATGACTTGCTGGAACACTACTATCCTTTAGCTTCCAGTTATATACTTCTTTAGTTGCAAATGGATTATCTCCATATTGTCTATATTCAGGAAAAACATCTCTGTATCGCTTATCTGTTATAATTTCTCTAACATTTCTACTAAAACCTGCTACTAGATCATCTGAATAAGACATTCTTATAATTGAATAATCTCTACTAATTCCATATAGCCAAGCAGTCCAAAATGTCAATGTAACCGATTTTCCTGCACTTGGTGGATAACTTGCTACTATATATTTTAAAGTGTCTGAAAATGTAATCTTGTTTAAATAAAACAGAAATGGTTTCAATATTCCTCTTCTATTAGCTAACACTCTTTTTGTGTTATTCATTTCCATATAATCAAAAAAATGCTCTAATGATCTTCTTCCTGCAAAAGCCATTAATTTTTGATATAATTCATAATATTTAGACTGATATTCTACCTCACAAGATATTATTTTCTGTTCTGTTATTGGTATTAAAAATTTAATTGCATACTTACAAGCATTTAATTCTATTTCTTGTCTATTTATTTTTCCTATCCCACTATCAAAATATTGTAATAATAATTGATACAAGCTTTCACACATAGTGCAGTATGAATATTCATCTATCTTCTTTTTAGATTTTAACAATATTATTATTTCTTTTATTGTTTCTTCGTATTCTTGCCTTCATATCACACCTTGCATCTATGTTTTCTAATTCTTTTTGACTAGACGCTGTTGTAGGTAACCCAACTAACTTAACAATACTATATTTAGGCAATTCTAGAGCTAATTCTATTAGTCTTGCCATTGCTGGTGTTACCGGTCTAGTTCCAGTTAAACAATTAGAAATATAAAATCTAGTAAATTTTCCACCATTTACATTTAAATTTATCTTGTTTAATCTGTTTACTAATTCTTGTTGGGTTATATTCTTCTTTTCTAGTATTAACTTAATATACTCTCCTATTTGCATAACAAAACCTTTCTTTATAAGCTCTATGCAATAATATATCGATTGCAATCTTTATCCATTGGTTCACATTGAACTGATTTTCACTTTAGATAATATATTACTGCATACAACTTACAAAAATAAAAATGTATGGTTCTTTATAGTCCAACCAAAAAGACACTCCAGGATTTTATGGTACCTGACAGACCCATCAACTGCCTCTGGTCTGAATAGTTGGACTTGAACCAACTCTAAATGTTTACACTTGTGCTACCATTAAACACTATATCCAGATATGGAGTGAGGCTATTAACCTCACTTAGTAGTTAATACTTAATAAAAATTGAAAGGAGAAAATGCCATGTTTGATAGAATCGAACTACCTTCTTCGTTTTTTACCGATATTTTACCAAATAAACTAAAACAAGATTTATATTGAGAAGTAATACATTACTCCTCATTTCAAACATGTATTTACATTGTTTGATTTTTCTACTGGTTGCAGGTCCAGGAATCGAACCTAGTATCTTCAGCTAAGGAGACTGACGAGATAACCTTTTCTCTAACCTGCTATATAAGTAAATATATTATTAAGCTTTCGCCTTACAAATAATTATTTTTTTAGTTATTCAACCAATGTGAGAACAAGTCTGAGCATAAAGTTGCGACCTTTATACTTCTTGCCCCTTACTAGCACATAGAAGATTGCTTACTTCTAAATTTCACCCATCATTCAGATTAATATTGTATTATTTTACCTAATAATCAAAATAAAATTTGCTGATTAATTATCTTGTTTGAGCTACTTTAACTTAGTTATGTCTTATAGTTTCAATTAAGAAACTTCACAAGAAATAGCCTTTTTTAGCATTACCTACATTGCTTCATACTTGCTATATATGAGATATAGGCTTATTGACTACTAGTCCGTCTATTATGGCTACGACAACTCTAATGTTTTACTAAACAATAATATTTGCACATTAATAACTATTGAATTTTACTTCTTCTCTACACATATCTCTATGAATAGAAAGCAACCTTACAAAAGTATCCTTATGTCTGATTACTTGTTAATTAATTCCAAGCTACATGATATTGTAGTTTAGCACTTGGTTAATAATATATTTAATTGATGCCTTTTGATAGAATCGAACTATCGCAACCACTCTACAAAAGCGGTGTTCTCCCACTAAACTAAAAAGGCATATAATATCTTAGCAATTAAGTACATATGTGGATTAGGATTTGCACCTAACATGATGTAGTTACCTAAACTACATCATCAATTCGAACTTAATCTACTATGAGCAAATCACCTGGTTTGACTCTGAAGCACAACCGACATTTCTGTCATAAAGCGTCTACCTATTTCGCCACCACATAATTACACTTAATTAACTTTAAAATATACAATTATTCCTATTACAACTGCTATCAACCAATACACAGCTGTTGTATAATCTGTATTTAATATTTGATTTATAGCATTTACTACTATCTGATCTATATCAAACCATGTTAATATCCATGCTATTATTAATGTCCAAATCATTTGTAATTTCCTCCTATAAATACATTAAGAATTTTCCATATTCCCTTGCACATATTTCCTCTACTTTGCAACCTCTTGCTTGTTGCCCCCCTGGCATAAATACAACTGCATCTGCCTTATCTAATAGTTCAATTGACTTTGATAAATAAAATAATGGACTCTTATTTTCTGATATATCTAATACAGTATCTATTACTTCATGTCCTTGCTTTTCTAACTGTCTTACTAATTCTTGTCTTTCATTTCTTATTTGTTCGTTTGTCTTTCCTCTCATAGGTTGGCTTATCATTATTTTCATATTTTAAATCTCCTATTTTTTTATTTCTACTTTATCCAATATTTCCTGAGCTTCTTGCATAAAATTTTGTATTACCCAATTTGGTAATATTGGTATAAGTTCTTCTTGAAATATAATAAATGTTGTTAGTGACAAATACTTGCTTTTTAAAGCATATAACGGATTTACTGCATACCATTTAACATCATTTATACACACTTCTTTTATTACTTTATAATCTTTCATTTGTTTTAAAAATCTTCTTGTTTGTCTCTCACTACAATTAAACAATTCTGACATTTTATTTATCGTTAAGGGATTTATATTTCCACTTCTGTATCCTAACAATTGATTTTCTCCGACTATATATCTAATTAATTTATAAAATTTTCCGCAATCAATTAAACTGCATTCATCTGGTAAACCTTTATCTAAAAACAACTTTATATAATCATTGTTATATTTTAATACATATCCTCTTTTTGAATATAAGCTATCTATATATCTCTTTTTTTCTGTAAACTCACCTGTATCAGGATTTATTATCGTCCTTTTCTCTATTGACTTATATTTCCTATAACTCCTCCTGTAATTTTGGACATCTAATGTCCATTTTTTACAATTTTTGGACATTGGATGTCCATTTTAAAAATCTGATGTATTCTTACTCTAACTTATATTACATTGTTTTTTATGCTATTTTTTCTGGTAAAAGTTATTATATATAAATAACGAGTTTTACCATATCACCTTTTGGGTCATTTCTTTTAAGAAAAAATAAATAGGCTACCAAACAGACTGGGCCTATAGTCTGTTTAATAACCTAGCTAAGTTATACTTATATTCTATCAATATTATCTTTAAAGTCAACAATTTCTAGGCAATATTCACAAAACATTCCTGTTGTATTCACATTAAACTCTTTTTGTGAAATGCGAATTTTTAAGAGGGTTACA